>CEPS01054075.1_pt1 | contig 33040 bp, 28 predicted proteins | sample 530401 | NCBI WGS metagenome assembly CEPS01 (sample SAMEA2620035, study PRJEB7988) | marine metagenome | biome: marine biome (ENVO:00000447); feature: mesopelagic zone (ENVO:00000213) & marine oxygen minimum zone (ENVO:01000065); material: "saline water (ENVO:00002010), including plankton... | reverse complement strand
ACACAGAATCAAGTTGAAGTTGTCGAGGTTGAAGTCGACGGCTTTAAGATCGTAACCTATTCCTATGGAAGTGGAGATAACGTGCTGTTCCTGCTCAACGGGGGACCGGGTCTGCCGTGTGACTACCTGAGAGACCCGCATATCCCGTTAGCGAATGAGGGGTATCGAGTCGTCGCGTTTGATCAGCTTGGATGTGGGAATTCTGACCGGCCAGAAGACACGGCTCTTTGGAACATCTCAAGATATGTTGAAGAGGTCGAGACAGTCCGAAAGGCACTTGGCCTGGATCATGTTCACCTTCTCGGTCAGTCCTGGGGTGGTTGGCTAAGCATCGAGTATGCGCTTACCTATCCCGAGGCCATCCGCTCGCTGATCCTCGCAAATACCTGTGGCGATCTGCCTCACCTGACCACTGAGTTGAATCGTATGCGTGAGGCCCTCGGAAGTGAAACGGTCGCAATGATGCTGCATCACGAGGCCTTGGGAACCCTGGACCATCCGGAATACCAGGCAGCGGTGACGATCTTGAATTACCGACACGTCTGCCGCCTGAAAGACTGGCCGGAGTCGTTGTTGAGATCAGTAAATGACTGGAATATGGGGCCTTACGGCACCATGCAGGGGCCAAATGAATTTTTATACATCGGCAATCTCAAGGATTGGAACCGGATTCCCGATATGCATCGTTTACAGATGCCGGTGCTGATCGTGACCGGGACCCATGACGAGATCGGGCCTGCGTGTGCTTTGAAAATGCACAATGTGCTTCCTAATTCGGAGGTCGTTATTTTCCCCAACAGTTCCCATGTGCCATTTTACGAGGAGCCGGGCGATTATTTCGACGCGCTCAAGCGCTTCCTGGAAAAACGGAGTTAGTCGGTCGCGCGCAGTGCTTTGTCCGGACGCTGAGCAGCGCCAAGCGGCAGTGAAACGGTAGGTCCAGCAGCTCAGACGGTATGTGGCTTGGGCGACGGTCGGTGAGATTGACGATATCGCTGAGGACTCATGCCGGTCCAATTGCGAAACGCCCGCGAGAAAGCAGAAAGTTCTGAGTATCCCAGAAGCATTGCCACCTCGGTGAGGGGCAGATCATGGTTATCAAGGTAATGCAGGGATAGTTCTTCTCGGGCGCTGCGCAGCAGGCTCTTGAATGAAAGTCTGTGCGCGTTCAGTTCATGCTGAAATTCATGGTCACTTAAACCGAAAAGTTGTGCAATTTCTGCGACAGTGGGAATCGTTGTGCTGAGGTTGAGTTTGATCTGGTTTCGGACTGATTCGGAGAAAGTTTCGGGATTTTCATGCAGCTCGCAGCGCGATTGCAGAAATGCCTCAACGATGGAATAAAGATACGGGTCAGCCGCCGGCATGCGGGTATCCAGATCAACTGGCCGGAATGCCAGAGCGTTAGTGCGCCGCCCAAACTGAACGGGCGCCCCAAATAGTTCCTCATGTTCATGATGATTCTCTGGCCTGGCATGCTCAAACCGGATCTCAAGCGGGCACCAGTCCGGCCCCAGTGCGTGGCGGAAGATATTGAGAAACATTCCCATGGAGAGTTCAGCATCATGCCGTCGATCTTTAATCTGCGGATCATTGATACGGTAGCTGAGCCACAGCATGTCGTCATCGCGGATCAGCCCAAAACTTGATTGCTCCTGATGCGCCGGGAAATGGGTCTCCATGTTGCGCAGGCCTGCCGCCAGAGTCGGCGAACTGATAGCGGCATAGCCAATGGCCCCGAGACGTCGCGGTTCAAAGCCTGAACCAAAGTGCAGCCCAAAATTATCGTTTCCGGTCTGGCGGGATGCCTCGGTAAAGAGGTGACAGAACCGCCCCAGATCCAGCTCGTTGGTGGGGTTCTCAAGGTCCTTGGATTGAATACCACTGCGACCAAAGATCAGGTCGGGATCTCCGTGATTCGCCTCAATCAGCGGTATCACGCCCGAGGCCGCTGAAGCCAGCACTTTCGGGGTTAAAGAGGAATTCATCATTAAAGGTTTAGATTTCTCTTTTAGGGTACTGATTTTATAGGAAAATTATGTATTCATATATGGCAAATTACAAAAGTTATTTCTCGCGCCGGTTGGCGGCAGAAAATGTCAAGTTTTTCAGCTGTTCTGTCAAGCAAAGCCGGTCAAAAAACGTTATCTTGGGGACAGTTGTAAGTTGTCTCAGTCATGTAGTATCTACTTTCTGGTGCTAACCAAAATACCTACCAAACGAGGAGAAAACCATGAAGTTCACCCGACGTCAATTTAACAAAGGCCTGGCAGCGGGCGCAGGACTCGCAGCAATGGGCCCCCTGAGTTCAGTCATGGCGGCTCGTAACGAGATGAACATCCTGTGCTGGGAAGGCTATAACTCGGACGATGTGCTGGGCCCGTTTCGAAAAGCGAATCCCGGGGCAAAGGTCCGAGCTGAAAGTGGCACATCTGATCCTGACATGATTAATAAACTTCGAGCGGGAGAAGTAAACGTTTGGGATCTGATTAATGTTAACCAGCCCTGGGCCCGTGCGCAGTTGTACCCGGAGGGTCTGATCAAACCCCTGAATAAAGATCGTTTTATGGGCTATTTTGACAAAATGCTGCCTGGTTTCTCGGACCCTTATCCACTGGCTTTCGCTGGTGATGGTGAACTTATTGGCATGCCTCAGCGATATGGTCCTTTCAGTTTTGTTGTCAATACCGACAAGATCAGTCGCGCTACCGCCGAGGATGAGGGCTGGAAACTGTTTCTTGATTCAGCGATGAAAGATCGTTACGGCGTTCTGACATATGACAACTGGAACATCATGCACATGTGCCTGACCGGAGACCAGAACCCGTTCGAGCCAATGGATCAGGCCGGCCTTGACAAGTTCCGCAAAACGGCCGATACGATCTTTGGGGGTGCCAAGATGCTGACCGATGATCTGGTTGCCATGAATACCGCCCTGATCAATGGCGAGATAGACGCATACTTCACGGGGGGCACCTATACCGCTTCCCCTGCACGCTTCGACGGGGCAACCAACGTTCGGGGGATCACTCCGAAATCCGGGCCGGTGGGTGGCAAAGGGGGTGTGGTGTGGATCGAGTTGACCTCGGCCGTCAACAACCCCAATCCTTCGGACCTCGCTGAGGATTTCCTGGATTTCGTTCAGGGAGCCGATATCTGCAAGGCAGTGGCATTTTCCGAGGGAACCTATAACCCCGTGAGCCAGATGGGCGACCCGGCCGTCCTCAACAAGTTCGACAAGGCTGAACTTGATGCAATTCAGTGGGACAGCCTGGGCGAGGAAATGGCCCGGTCCCTGGATTACCAGGTCGTTGCATCATACGCAGAGTTGAACGAAGCGTATAACGCGGCAAAACGCGGCTAGTTCCTGCGCGTTCAGATGTAGCCGAGGGCAGGTCTTGACCTGCCCTCGGTGTCTTTGGCCTATTGTTCTCGCAGACTCCTTGTGACCCGATATGCGTTCTGAACCCATCCTCCGCCTTGAGGGCGTCAGTAAGGTTTTCGGGGAATTTACCGCCCTTGATCAGATCGATCTTGACATTCACGAGGGCGAGTTCCTGACGATCGTCGGGCCTTCGGGCAGTGGAAAAACAACCTTGATCCGAATCCTCGTTGGTATCGAGGAACTCTCCAAAGGAAAAATCTGGCTTCGAGACGCCAGGATAGAAAAGTTACCGGCGAACCTGAGGCCGACCTGTATGGTTTTTCAGTCGCTGGCACTTTTCCCGCACAAATCAGTGGGCGAGAACATCGAGTTCCCGCTGAAGCTCCGTAGGCAAAATCCCCTCGACAGGAAGGCCAGGGCTGACGAATTACTCGACCTTTTGCATCTGCCCCAAAGTTTTTACGACAAGCGTATTCACGAATGCTCGGGTGGTGAGCGCCAGCGTGTGGCCCTTGCCCGGGCTCTGGCTTTTGATCCGGAGATTCTCTTTTTTGATGAACCCTTGTCTGCGCTGGATTTCAGGTTACGCAAGAATCTGGAGAAAGAACTCAAGGACCTACACCAAAGGACCGGCAAGACGTTCGTTTACATCACGCATAGCCTGGAAGAAGCGATGGTCATGTCGGACCGTATTGCCATCATGCGCAGTGGCCGATTTGAGCAGATTGCCGTGGCCGATGAAATCTATGCCCGACCCGTCAGCCGGTTTGTTGCCGAGTTCATGGGGGAGGTTAACCTGTTTTCTGTCGAAGGCACCGCGTCGGGAACTCTTGTTGGGACTGAAGTTGACATCCGGGTGGCCAGCGCGGATCTCGGTTCGGGCATGAACCTTGCAGTGGGTGTTTCGGCAACCCTGATGGTCAGGCCGGAAGCCGTGCAGTTTCTGAGCGGGGACGATGATGCCGACTTTATGGTTGAGGGGCTCCTAAAAGCAGAATATGCCCTGGGTTCCAGAACTCAGTACAAGGTCGAAGCTGACAACGGCGATGAACTGGCGGTGGAAAAACTCCGGGAAGATCGGTTTTCCGGCCAGGTGGGCGATCGGGTTCGGCTTGGGTGGAATGTCGAGCACGCCCATTTGATCAGGCCAGGCTAATCAATGGAGCGCCAGGACCAGCGTATTGGATTGCTCAGTGCGGCGCCGATAGGCATGGTGCTGTTCATCAGTTTTCTCGCTCCGATGCTGGTGATCGCCATCTTTTCCATAATGCCCCAGAAGGTGTTCAGCCTTTTAAATCTCCCGGATTTTTCTTCATACAAACTGATATTTACACAGGGCTACATCAAGTCCTTGCTGTGGTCTTTTGGTATGGCGATGGCATCGACCCTGATTCTGTTTGTGGTCTGCTGGCCGCTGGCGTTTGGCATGGCCAAGGTATTTAAGGGTTTTGGTCTCTTTATCACCATTGCCGTGGTCGTCACCTTGTTTGTCTCGGAAAACATCCGCCTGTTTGGCTGGGTGCTGACGCTGATGAAGGGGGGGTTGATCGAAGGTCACCTGCGTGCATGGACCGGACTGACATTCGAAGGTGCGCTGTACAACGTACCGGTCATTGTCTTCGGCCTGGTCTATGCGTATTTCCCATTTATGCTTTTCCCGCTCGTTCAGGGTATTGCGACGGTCCCGGACGATGCCCGCCAGGCGGCTGCCGATCTGGGGGCATCGCGGTGGCAGATCTTTTACGAGGTTGATCTGCCGTTGTCGGCACCCGGGATTGTCATTGGGTCACTCTTGAGTTTTGTTCTTGCGGCGGGTGCGATGGCGGAATCCAAGCTGCTCGGCGGGCAGACCGTTATCGTCATCGCGGATGAAATCGAAACCGCCTTTACCTATGGGCAGAACTGGCCTTTGGGATCGGCACTGTCCATTATCCTGATCCTGATCATTGGGTCGCTGTCGATATTTGGGATCAACCGGGTAAATCTGGATCTGATCATGGGTGGACGACGCTCGTGAAGATGTCGCGATCAGCACGGATCGCCCTGGGTCTGTACGGTATGCTCGCGATCCTTTTCCTGTATTTGCCTATTATCTCGGTTGGCTTTGCCTCTGTCTCCAAAGCGCGATACCTGACCTTTCCTATCAAGCGCTATGCAACCAAATGGTACGGTAAAGCGATCGAAAGTTCGACGGTGCAGGATCTGCTGGTGACCTCGTTGAGCGTAGCGCTGCTGGTGACGGTCATCTCAATGGTCGTCGGATTCTTTGGGGCTCTGGCGTTTGCCCGGTACCAGTGGCGTTTTCGCGGAACGTTTCAGAAACTGATCCTGTTGCCAATCTTTTTCCCCCAGGCCGTGCTCGGCCTGGCGTTGCTGTTATGGTTCAACGCCCTTGGCATCATTCCCAGCTGGAAGACAGCCGTGGTTGCCCATCTGGTGTGGATCTCGCCGATCGCGACGCTCATCATTGCCATCCGTGCATACAGTTTTGACCCCGCTCTCGAGGAGGCGGCCCGGGATATGGGCGCTTCGACGTGGACTGTCATGAAAGAGATCACGGGACCGTTGCTCTGGCCAGGGGTGGTTTCCGCGGGGCTTTTTGCCTTTTTGCTTAGCTGGGGCAATTTCCCGTTATCGCTCTTTACAACCGGGGCAGACTCGACCTTGCCGGAGTGGCTCTACGCAAAAATGGTATCCGGCTATTCACCGCTGGTGCCCTCCGTTGGCATACTTTCTATTTTCACTTCCATCGTGTTGCTCCTTGTTGGGGTGATCGTAATGTGGATCATACGGGCGCGCAGCGAGGCATCGAGCGCCAACGCCCGTTAACTTTAGGAGGAAACTCACATGTTGACATCAATTAAAGGCAGGTCGGTAATTGTGACCGGCGGTTCAAAGGGAATCGGCAAGGGAATCGCCAAGGTCTTTGCGGCGCAGGGCGCCAGGGTGATGATTGCGGCCCGGGGAGAGGCGGATGGCACGGCTGCCGTGGAGGAACTGAAGGCCTCCGGCGCCGATGCACAATTCTGTCAGTGCGATGTATCGGATTGGGAGTCGGTCCAGAACATGGTGGCAACAACAGCCGAAAAGTTTGGCGGGTTGAATGTTATGTGTGCAAACGCCGGTGGGTTTCCGCAGACCAAGATGGTGGATATGGATCCTGCTGAATGGGATCAGGTAATGGCCACCAACCTGAAAAGCGCATTTCTGTGCGTTAAGGCATCCATCCCGCATTTTGAAGACGCCGGAGGTGGCAGGGTGGTGCTGACATCATCCATTACCGGACCCGTTACCGGCTTTCCCGGCTGGTCCCATTACGGAGCGTCAAAATCCGGTCAGTTGGGTTTTCTGAAAACGGCGTGCATGGAGTTGTCACGTTACAACGTCACCATCAATGCCGTCATGCCCGGCAATATCTATACCGAGGGACTTCAGGACCTGGGGCAGGAGTACCTGGATACCATGGCGGCGTCTATTCCATTGAAAAGACTGGGAGATGTGGCGGATATCGGTAACGCGGCGCTGTTTTTTGCCTCGGACGAAGCCGGTTATATCACCGGGCAGACCATCATTGTTGACGGTGGCCAGATTATCCCTGAGTCACTTGAAGCGATAGAAGAAATCTGATTCCTGCCGTCTTTGCCTAGGATCAATCGATATGGATAACGATAAATTCTCGTACGAGGAGACGATGGCGCATCTTTCTTCGCTCGCCAATGAAGCTTTGAGCTTATGGGATCTGCCCACGGACAGCAAGGCACGATTGATCAACGTTTCGGAGAATGAGACGTTTCGCGTTGAAGCACCCGACGGATTCAAGTCGATCCTTCGGCTGCACCGCGAGAACTACCACACGGAAGCTGCGATTCACTGCGAACATGCATGGTCGACGGCGCTGAATGCTGATGGCGGGGTCAAGACTCCGGATATTCTTCCAGGAAAAAACGGCAGTACGATCCAGTCCGCAACCAGCGAAGCCCTGGGTCAGAAACGCTATCTTGCCATGTTTGAGTTTGTTGAAGGCAGTGAGCCCGATCAGCAGGATGATCTGACCGGTGGGTTTGAAGAACTCGGGGAGATTGCTGCCAAGACCCACATCCACTCAATTGCCTGGGATCGCCCCGAGCCTTTTGAACGTCTGGTCTGGGATCTGGACACCGTATTCGGCAAAGCCGCAACCTGGGGCAACTGGCGTGATGGGCCGAATATCGGAGCGCAGGCCCGTGAGGTGCTTGAAGAGGTGGAAGCCACGGTCATTGACCGTCTGACCCGCTATGGGAGAGAAGCGGACCGGTTTGGACTCATTCATGCCGATATGCGTCTTGCCAACCTTTTGGTCACCGACGGTGAGACGAGGCTGATTGACTTTGACGATTGCGGTCTGGGTTGGCTGATGTATGACTTTGCCGCCGGGATCAGTTTTATGGAGGATGACCCCCGGATACCAGGGCTTAAAGACGCCTGGGTTCGGGGTTACCGGTCCGTACGGCCGCTGTCCCAGGAAGATGAAAACGAGATTCCCACTTTCGTCATGATGAGACGCCTTGCCTTGCTCGCCTGGATCGGCTCGCACAGCGAGGTCGATATTGCCCAGGAACTGGCCCCGACTTTTGCTCCTGTCAGCGAGGAGCTTGGCCGTAACTACCTGACAGCGTTAGCCTGAGATAGCAGATAACGCGGTAACCTCGATGTCATTTTCTGTTCAACAAGCTGTTCTTGAGCATTAATTTTTTGCGCTCGCTGCATATGTCAATTTCCGGGAGATAGTGTCAAGTCGACGTTCTGGCCGCATGTCACTCTGTATATAGGAGTCGGCACCTAACCGCGGTGAGAGCGTTCCATGAGCGAAGCAAAACTAGACTTTCTCGACCGATCCCGAGCCTTCTGGAATCCTGGCAAAACCCAGGACTGGCAGGACATGGGGATCGATCTGGTGATCGATCGACGTGAAGGGTATTACCTTTACGATATGGATGGCCACCGCCTGATTGATCTGCACCTTAACGGCGGTACTTACAATCTCGGTCACCGAAATCCAGAACTTGTTCAGGCCCTGAAAGCCGGCAGCGAGCGCTTTGATATGGGGAACCATCATTTCCCGGCGCTGGCCCGGACCGCCCTGGCAGAGGCCCTTGCTGCCTGCGCACCATCACCGGATATGCGCTACACAGCGTATGGCTCAGGTGGCGGCGAAGCGATCGATATCGCATTGAAAACTGCGCGCCACGCAACTCAAAAGCGCAAGATCGTCTCGATCATCAAGGCCTATCACGGCCATACGGGACTGGCGGTCAAAACCGGAGATGACCGCTTTTCAAAGTTATTCCTTTCCGAAGACACCGAGGGAGAGTTTGCCCAGGTTCCGTTCAATGATCTCAATGCAATGGAAGACGCCCTTCGGGGCCGGGATGTCGCCGCAGTCATCATGGAGACCATCCCGGCGACGTACGGATTTCCGATGCCTATGGAAGGTTACCTTCCGGGGGTGAAGCAGCTCTGCGAGCGCTATGACGCGCTGTATATCGCAGATGAGGTGCAGACCGGCCTGATGCGGTGCGGTGAGATGTGGGGATGCACCAAATACGGCATAGAACCTGACATTATGGTGACCGGCAAGGGCATCGGGGGCGGTATCTACCCGATTGCCTGTGTGCTGATCAGTGAGCGGTGTGGGGGTTGGCTCAAGGAAGACGGTTTCGGCCACATTTCCACGGGCGGTGGTGCCGAACTGGGCTGTATTGTCGCGATGAAGGTTCTCGAGATGGTGCAACGGCCTGAGGTGCGCACCATGGTGAAATATGTCTCCGACTATATGCGTGCCGGGCTCGAGCAGATTATGGCGGCTTACCCGGATTTCTTTGCCGGCATACGACAGCATGGCGTCGTGATGGGGCTTGAGTTCAATCATGAGCAGGGCGCCAAGCCGGTCATGAAACATCTCTACGACAACGGCGTATGGGCGATTTTCTCTACTCTGGATCCACGGGTGCTGCAGTTCAAACCCGGATTGCTGATGACGCAGGCCGACTGTGAAGAGGTCCTGCGTCGGGTCGAGATCGGGGTAGGTCTTGCCCGCGATGAAGTAATGGGCTCATCCCGTCATAGCTACCGCAAAAGTGCATGATTATGGAACCGCAAGTCAGAACACTGGTAGATATTGCTGATACGCCGGCGGCACTCGCCGGCCAGGCCGACATTGTGCTGGAACGGGCACGCTGGGCTGCCGAAGTGTTTCGGCGTTTTGACCATACGCTGACGATGTCCATTGTCGATGCGGTCGCAAAAGCGGCGCACGAAACTGCAGGTCGCTACGCTGATTGGGCTGTAGAGGAAACCGGGTTTGGTGTCGCGGCACACAAGAAAATCAAGAACGAGTTGACTGCTCATCCTCTGGTGGATTTCTACCGTGACCAGGACTTCGTTAATCCACGCGTGGATGAAGCCCGCAAGATGGTTGAGATTCCCCGTCCTGCCGGCGTCATCCTGGCATTGGCGCCCTCCACGAACCCGATTGCCACCATCAATTACAAAATCCTGATCGGATTGATGACGCGCAATGCGATTGTGATCAGTCCGCACCCGGCGGCACGCGAGTGCAGTGTTGATGCGGCACAACTTCTGTCCAAAGCGGCGCAAGAGGCAGGTGCACCAGATGGCGTAGTCCAGATTATTGAGCATCCCACGATCCCGCTCGTTGAGGAGTTCATGCGTTCGGAGAAAACATCGGTAACGCTCGCCACCGGCGGTAGCGCGATGGTTCGCTCAGCCTATTCGTCTTCCAACCCGGCTATCGGGGTTGGCCCCGGCAATGCGCCGGCGTTTGTTGATGACACGGCTGATATTGATAAGGCAGCCACACGGATCATCGAATCAAAGTCGTTCGATAACTCGGCGCTATGCACAAATGAAAGTGTGCTCATTGCTCTTGAGTCCATCGACAAACGTCTGTGTCAGGCGCTGAGGCAGAACGGGGCCTACATCTGTGATGCTGATGACGTTGATCGACTGCGGCGCTATCTCTTTCATGAGAGAGGCTTTAATGTCGAGACCATTGGCCGGGATGCCGTGTGGATTGCAAAAGAATGTGGAATCCGGGTGCCTGAAAACGTGAAGGTTCTGATTGCTCCCATTACGCAGATCGGGGTGGAAGAGCCACTGTCACGTGAAAAATTATGCCCTGTGCTGGCCTATCATGTGGTGCGAAGCCGCAGTCAGGCAATCTCACAGGCACGGGCGGTGTTACGGATCGCCGGTGCAGGCCACTCGGCCGCTATCCACACCACCGATGAATCTGCGGCCATGGCTTTTGCCGGTGCCGTGGAAGCGTATCGTGTGGTGGTAAACGCACCCTGTACCCAGGGTGCAGCGGGTTTTTCGACGGCACTCGCTCCCACCTTCACGGTGGGCACGGGGTATTTCGGCCGCAGTTCGATTGGGGAAAACATCGGCCCGCAGCACCTGGTGCACTGGACCCGACTCGCCTACAACTCGAGCCCGGACGAGGCCTTTGGCAGTTATCACGGTGTGTCCGTAAATCTGGCCGGACCTTTGCCGACGGCGCCTGCAGACGGCGTTCCGGGTTCCACCGTACCGGCTGTCAGGGCCTCTTTCAACGCGTCGAGCGCTGAAAGCCTTGCGGACACGAGTCGGGAAGAACTCCGCAAAATGATCGCCGAAGAACTGCGTTCCATCCTTCGCAATTGAGACAGTCATGTCGGACCTGAGATCCTTTATTTTTCTGGACCAGCTTCAGCCACAGACGCTGGCATACGTCGCATCGTGGATGCGCGGCGTGCTGCCCCGGCATAACATGGCCGCACAGATTATTGAAGTTGCCCCGGGACTGGACATCGAGGGGCTGACCGATGTGGCCCTGAAGGGTGCGAATGTATCGGTCGGGCTGCTGGTGGTGGAGCGGCAATTCGGCTATCTCGAATTTCATTCGCGGGCCACGGCCGAAGTGAAAGCAGGGGCGCAGGCTGTGCTGGATGCGATCGGCGCCCGCGAAGAAGAAGCCAGTGCACCTCAGATTCTCGGCTCGAAGGTGGTAACCCGGGTCGATCACCAGCATGCATTTCTGATCAACAGAAATAAGCTTGGGTCCATGATCCTGGGCGGTGATTCGCTGTATCTGCTGGAGTGCCAGCCGGCATCCTATGCCATCCTGGCCTGTAACGAGGCGGAAAAGGAATCTAACATCAAAGTCGTGGATTACCGGATGATTGGCGCCAACGGCCGGGTTTATCTGGCAGGCGATGAGGCAGAGATTCGTCATGCGCGTGACGCAGCCGAAAGCAGCCTTCGTAATGCGGGGGCAGTTTGAGGCCATGAGTGAAGCATTGAGGCAGACGATCCGGGATTTGTTACGTGAAGAGCTACACAAAATCCGCAAGGAGACGGCTGAATCTGACAACTCGCCAGAACGGGTTACCGAGGAAGCAGTGGCAATCAACACAGACCAGGATCTCGCTCGCTTTGTCAGAAGGGTTCTTGCGATCAGCAGGGATACTGGCGGCCGTGCTGCGGTCGAGTCCGGTCGTCACGTTTTTCGTCTTGAGATGCGAGGAAGTACATCAGAGCATGGATACCATAACGCTTCGCCAGCGGCGGCGGGCTCTGCCGTGATTCAGATCGATAAAGGCGTGATTACCGAGAAGCAGGCAATGAATATTCCGGAAGAAGTTGGAATAGTCCGAATTTCCAAAGGCGTTCAATTGACGCCACTTGCAAACGATGTCATCAGACGCACAGGCAAGAAGATAGAGAGGTTAAAGCAATGATTCGTGGTCGAGTAACAGGGCGAGTGTGGTCGTCGCGGCGCATCGACACCCTGCCTAACGGGGCACTGTTGGAAGTTTCGCTTGATGGTGGGGGCTCATTGATCGCGCTGGATCCCTTGGGCTGTAATGAAGGCGAGGCAGTGCTCATCACCCAGGGGTCAGTGGCCGCCGCGTACTTTACAAAAATCAAGGCGCCGATAGACGCATTGATCATCGGTTCAATCGACGAAAAGAACTGAGAACGTTAATTCATCAACGGGCCCGTTGGCCCAGAATACCAGGAGGTAAACAATGTCCAATCAGGCAATCGGAATGATCGAGACGAGAGGTTACGTCCCCGCACTGGCATCGGCTGATGCGATGGTGAAGGCCGCCAACGTGGAACTGGTTTCCAAGAATGAGGTCGGCGGCGGCCTTGTTTCTGTCGTCATCAAAGGCGATGTCGGTGCGGTCAAGGCAGCGACAGAAGCTGGGGCCGAGGCCGCAAATCAGGTGGGCGAGGTCGTTGCAGTACATGTGATTCCCCGACCGCATGCGGACTTGGGCGGGCATTTCGCGCTCACGGCAGGCGCGTAGTCAGAAGATCCGTAATGGGAGACTGAGAAATGACGGAACTTCGGGTTTATCTGCCGATATACGACCTGCAACCACAGTTTGCGGCGTATCTCAGCACGCCAACCCGTGCCCGGGGCTATCCGCCCTTTGAGGGGCAGCACAGCCTCATCATTGAAGTCTCCCCCGCATTGGCGATCCACCGGATTTCGGACCTGGCACTCAAGGCGGCCCCGGATATGGAGCCCGGGATCCTATTCACCGAGCGGCAGTTTGGCTTGCTGGAACTGCATTCGTCAGACCGGGAGGAGTTGGATGCTGCCGGGGATGCCATCCTTCAGGGCATCGGCGCCAGTGCCACGGACCAACTGGCACCGCAGGTTCTCTTTGAGGATGTGATCGAGAATCTGTCGGATCAGCATGCCATCATTCTCAACCGCTCCAGAAGCGCATCCATGCTGGTTCCAGGTCAGTCCCTGCTGCTGTGTGAGATGACGCCTGCATTGTTTGCCTGTGCGGCAGCAAACGAAGCCGAGCGCGTATCTCCTGGCACTGTTTTGAACGATGTCCAGATGATGGGCGTGTCGGGCAGGGTATTCATGTCGGGCGATGTGGAGCAACTGCACAGGGCCCAATCTGCTATCCGGGAGACTCTGGGATCGGTCAGGGGGAGGAGCCGTTGAGTGAATGGAAGAGCGCGTTTCGTTCTTTTTATTACCAAACCGCAGAGCCGCCGGAGGACCCCCAACTAAAGCCTGCAGAAACTGCTCTTCTGGTAATCGATATCCAGAATACCTATCTGGAAGTGCCCGACGATGCAGAAGAGGCTGCCCGATGGTCGCCGTTCTTTGAGCGGATGAACAGCCAGGTGATTCCCGGGACAGCAGCCCTTGTCGATCATTGCCGGAGCCTCGGATTCGAGATCATCTACGCACGCATTGCGTGCCTTACCGAAGACGGGCGGGATCGATCACTGAGTCAGAAGAAGCCCGGCTTTAACTATCTGTTGCTGCCCAAGGATCGCGAGGATAGCCAGCTCGTGCCGCAACTGACGCCTCGCGGTGATGAGATCGTTATTACCAAGACGACCGATAGCGCGCTGACGGGCTCCAACCTGCGGCTCATTCTGCACAACATCGGGATCCGGAATGTGGTGGTAGCGGGCATCTTCACGGATCAGTGTGTCAGCAGTACCGTGCGAAGTCTGGCAGATGAGAGCTTTAACGTACTGGCCGTCGAAGACTGCTGCGCTGCTTCCACAATGGAACTGCATAACCACGAACTGGCAGTAATCAATATGATCTACTGCCACGTGGTGCAGTCCGAAGATATCGCCACCTTTGTGGCTTCTTAGAACCGCATTTCGAGGTGATCCTCACCGAATCAGGTGAGAATCAGCACACATTGATTACACCGGTTCTGACTCACAGGTCCTCGGAAATACCGGCTAAACGATCACCTCGGCGATCGTCTTGGGATGAGAGGTAATCTGTTCGTACCCATCCTCGGTAATGATAAAACTGTCGCCCACCTGAGCGCGAAACTTTCCAGGCACGGTCACTGAGCCGTCAACGGCGAATACCATGCCGGGCTTCAGCACCGTCTTGTCGCCAAATACCAGCTGCGGACGCTCAAGGAAACTGAAGCCGGTGGCCCGCCCGCAGCGAAAGGGGTAATCAAAGCCTGCCGACTGGATCACCTCGGCATAGGCGCCGTGCACATCCTCTGCGAGGACTCCCGGCCCCAGCACGGAAAGCGCTGCAGCCTGGCTGTCGATGGCCGTCTGGTAGGCGGCCTCCTGTGACCGGTCTGCGATCTCGCCAATCCAGAAGGTTCGGTCAAATCCCAGTTTAAAGCGGTGAAAGTCGGTCATCCCGCAAAAACACAAAAAGACCGGCTCTCCATACTTGAGCTGTTTGGTGCTGGCACGATGATGAGTCATGGTGATCTCTTTCCCCGAGGCCAGAATCTGCATGAAATGAATACTGGGAGACATCTTCGTGTCTCCGTAATGTGTCCGCAGCAGTTCTGCCGCTTTATGGGTCCCGGCAGTAGTCGCCGCAAGCGCGACTTCATATTCGGCCACGCCTTCCTGGATTGCATTGCGGCCCGCCTCCATCATCGCGATGCCAACCTCACCCGCATGCCGTGCAATCTGTAACTCCTCTTCGGATTTGATCATGCGCATGTCCGAGACCATCGGCGCGACATCACGATAACGTTCGGCATCCACAATCGAATCAATAAAGGTTCGAACCAAAGGCGGAATGAGGTCAGGTTCGATGCCGATGGCAGCCTTCGCACCAAGCAGTCCCGGCAGTGCTTCGCGCCACTCGGCACCCATGCCGTCGTTCCAGAGCGAAATGCGGTCGACAACGGCCAAGGATTCAGCGAGATCTTTTTCCATGGCCGGGGTAATCAGAACCGTGTCGCCGTCGGCTGCAACCACCAGAATAGTGGGGCGGCCGAAATCCATATGCAGGTAGCCGTAATAGCCGCTGTAGTAGTACACGCTGTCGTCGTCGGTGATCACCGCGATATCAATCGCGGCTTCATCCATTTTGAGCCTGAGTTGGCTTAGCCTTTGGGCAAAAAGATCAGAAGCAGTCATGCATGAATCCGGTGTATTAATCTGGTTCGGTGAGCCGGTGCTGTTTGCCAGCGATAAGGAGACCCGTGGATCTACCAGCGGCCGATCAGAATTCCGAAGTCGGCTTCGTCGCGTTTCGGCCCGCGGCCCATCAGATCACCTGTCGGTACTTCTGTGCGGCTTTTGAGCGTGCGCTGCCAGCCAAAAAGCATTTCGTGCAGTGCTTCGCACACACTGCGACAGGCGGGATCAGATCCAAGGTCATGAAACTCGTCAGGGTCATCCAGCAGGTTGAACAGCTGCGGGCGGAATTTCTGGTGCAGGATGTACTTCCACTGTGCCGTGCGAATCACCCAGGCACGGCATTCATAGGGATGCACATCAAGCAGTTCACGCGGGCCGCGGTCGCCGAAATCAATCTCGCTCACAGCGAACTCGCGCCAGGACAAGGCCGGATCGGGATCATGCAGCAACGGCAGCAGTGAGCGCCCCTCCATGCGCTGGCCAGAGACAGCACCTCCTGCACTCTCAACAAAAGTGGGCACAAGATCAATCGATTCAACGAGATGATCGTCGACGCGGCCCCGGGTCGCATCTGCAGCCGGCGAGGGGTCGCTGATGATCAGGGGAATCCGGATCGCGGGTTCATGGTAGAGATCCTTTTCACCAAGCCAGTGGTCCCCAAGATAGTCTCCATGATCGCTGGTCAGCACGATGAGGGTGTTTTCTCTTAAGCCCTTGTGCTCAAGCTTTGTGAGTACCCGGCCGATATGATGATCCAGTTGCTGAATGAGACCCATATACGCCGGGATCACCGTCTGCCGGACCTCATCGCGTGAGAAATTCTCGCTGTAGTCCTGCGCCATAAAAGCCTGATACACAGGATGCGGATTTTCTTTTTCCTGATCGCTGCGTACCGTGGGCAATACCTGTTCCGGGCCGTAAAGCTCGTGATAAGGCGCCGGCGCAAGATAGGGCCAGTGGGGCTTGATGTAACTGAGATGCATGCACCAGCGGTCGTCCGGGGTCAGCCCGTCGAGGTATTCGATTGCCCGGTCAGTCACAAAAGCAGTCTCTGAGTGGGCTTCGGGCACCCTGGCTGCGAGGCGGGCATTGCGCATCTGCCAGCCGCTGACGATCTCACCCCGGTCATCAAGCGCGCTGTTGGCCCAGGTCTCCCAGGGATTGTCGCCACCCAGCCCGTGGCCTCGAAGATAGTCGCTGTAGCCAAGGTCTGCCGGCAGAATTGGGTCGGGATACAGCCCGGCAAAGAGTTCATAGGGCGTGAACCCGTTATTGCGAAGGCATTGCTCCTGTTCTGACCCTTCGGCCACATGGAAGCGAAGTGCTGCCGGGGCATTGAATTTTCCCTCAGATTTACCGACAACGACCGCCTGCATGCCGGTATCCCGAAGATAATCCCCCAGCGTCAGTTCGCCGATTCGAAGCGGATCATCATTGGCCATCACCCCATGCGAAGAGACATAGCGGCCGGTGTAGAAACTTGCTCTTGACGGCCCACACAGGGGGTCCTGACAGTAGGCGTGGTTAAACCGCACCCCCTGTGCGGCGAGTGCATCGATATTCGGCGTCTCAAGGTGCGGGTGGCCATAGCACGACAGATAGTCCGCGCGTAACTGGTCACACATGATAAACAGGATATTCATTCGTGACGTTCTCTTAAGCCGCTAAGTATATGCGTGCTATCTAGCGTTAAGGGCAAGTTAGGGTCGGGATACTCCGGAAGGGGCTGGCCGCATAAGCCCAGGGGTTTATGTGAAGGCCGTCGCATCCGGTGTAGTATCTGCAGCCGGGCCAATTGCCGGGGATGATCTCCCGCGATTGGCCAGCACGCTAAGACACCTGCTCAACGACAATCGCTGTGAACCTCAAAGCTGTTCTTAATCTGCTGCTGGCCATGTTCTGTATCTCGGTCATGGATGCCGTGATCAAGATGCTGAGCGGCGGCTATGCCCTGCATCAACTGGTTTTTATCCGTGCCTCGGTCAGCATGATCATTCTGCTGCCGATCCTGTTGCGTCACGGCATCATGGCCCTCAACACCCAGCGCCCGGGCGCACATCTTCTGCGCGGGTTATTGCTGGTGACGGCCAACATGACTTTTTACACGGGGCTTGCCAGCCTGCCGCTGGCGCAGGCTTCTGCCGTCGTGTTTTTTGCGCCTGTGATCATCACGGTGTTTTCCTGGTATTTTCTCGGCGAGCAGTTTGGCCCGTTTCGCTGGCTGGCGGTGCTGGTCGGGTTAACGGGCATGATCCTGGTGGTGCAGCCGTTCAGCGTACAGATCGAGCTTGCATATCTGTGGCCGCTGGCAGCCGCGTTCTGCTACGCCGGCTTTACCACGGTAACCCGGCACATCGGGCATACTGAATCTGCTGCGCTGCTTGCGGTGAGCGCCCAGGGTGCATTCGTGCTGGCCAGTGGGCTGATTGGGCTTGCCGCCGGTCATGGCCAGTTCGCGGGTCATGCCGATCCCGGGATTGAATTTCTGCTGAGGGCCTGGCGCTGGCCGCCGGCGGGGGATGTCGTCTATCTCGCGGGGATTGGTGTGCTTTCCGCCATTACCGCGCTATCGCTGTCGTATGCCTATCGCAGCGCGCCGGCTTCATTCCTCGCGCCTTTTGAGTACGCCATCCTGCCCCTGGTGCTGCTTTGGGGTTATCTCGTATTCAGCGAGTTCCCCGACATGCTGGCGCTCTTTGGCATCGTATTGATCGCCGTCGGGGGTCTCGTGGTCTGGCTGGATGGAAAGCACCAGGCGCAGCGCCAGAGTGTGAAACAAGCAGCGCCTACTGGCTACAATTCGAGAAAGTGAGACTGCCAATCGCAACAAGGCGCGACAAACTTTATCAGACTATCAGTGGCTGGATTAAGCACCGGCTGCGGTGGCAGGGTCTGCTGTCAGTGGACATGGAAAACAACCGACCCGTGGTTAAAATACCGTCTAATGCGCTACGATTCATGGTGAGACTGTAGATATGACCAAGTTGCTCGAGAATCTTTACATGTTCAGGGGGCTCTCCGCCGCCGATCTATCCAGGATCGAAGCAATAGCCGAGCTGGAGTCGTACTCCAGCGGTGACCTGATTTTCCGTCAAAACGACGCGGCTGATGCTTTTTTCGTGATCCAGCATGGTACGGTGAATATAGAACTCGATGAGGAAGGTGATACGGGCGGGCACATAGCAGTCGCGACGCTTGGTACAGGTAGCCACTTCGGGGAAATGGGATTTATCGACAATCAGCCAAGGTCCGCCAGTGCGATTGCGGCGTCGTACTCCGACATTCTCAGAATCGGTTATTCCGCGATGAAAGAAGTTCTGGAATCGGATTCAGAGCTGTCGATTCATGTGTACCAGCAGTTGGCGAGATTCTTGTGCAGTCGGCTTCGCCTCACGACCCTCGACTTGAGGTATGAGCGCAGCCAGAATCTTGGGCACCTGTAAACTCCGGCTACGATTCCAGAAAGTGAAACCGGGCCTGCTCAGCGGGAAGTTGCGATTTTCCCAGGATATAGTCGGCGGCCCGCTCGCCGATCATCTGCGTCGGCGCGTTGAGGTTGCCGCTGACAATGTCCGGCATCACCGAGGCGTCCACCACGCGCAGTTGATCCACGCCGCGCACCCGTAACTCGCCATCGACGACCGCAAGATCATCATGACCCATGCGGCAGGTGCCGCTGGGGTGATAGTCGGTCGAACTGTATGCCCGAACCCAGGCCTCGAGTTCACGGTCCGACTGCACCTGCGGTGCCGGGCAGATTCGCTCGCCACGGAATTCGTCAAAGGCCGGCTGAGTCAGCAGGTCCTGCATTACCTTCAGGGCTTCGACCAGTTCTTTGGTATCGTCAGGGTGGCTTAAGTAGTTAAAGTGCGAAGCGGGCCGGTCACGCGGGTCGGCTGAGCGAAGTTTGACCTCGCCCCGGCTTTTCGGACGCAACTGGTCACAAGTCAGCACATAGCCCTGCACAAGGCGGATTTTCCAGCCCTGCCACTCGCTGTAGACCGGGGTGAAGTGATACTGAAGATTCGGGTGCGTCACCTGATCGTTGCCAAAAACAAATCCCCCCATCTCCCAGATGTTCGAGGCGCCAACGCCCGAGCGGGTCGCAAGCCATTGAAGACCCACGCTGAGTTTTTTGAGCGGCCGGGTGAGCGTGTGCAGGGTGATGGGCTTTTTGCAGTAAAAAGCACTGTCGATACTGAGATGATCCTGCAGGTTCTGTCCCACGCCGGGCAGGTTGACCAGCGGTGCAATATCCAGCGCGCTCAAGGCATCGGCAGGGCCGACGCCCGAGAGCATGAGAAGTTGCGGGCTGTTGATGGCGCCGCAACTGACAATCAGTTCTTTGGCGGCGTAGGCCTGCTTTACTTTGCCGTTGACTTCATACTCAACGCCGCGCGCCCGGCTGTTTTCAATAATCAGTTTTCGGGAAAGCGCCCGCGTTTGCAAGGTCAGGTTTGCCCGCTTGAGGGCAGGTCTTAAATGCGCAACGGCAGCGCTGCAGCGGCGCCCAAAGCGGGTGGTGCTGTCGAGACGCGCAATGCCCTCTGGCTTATAGCCATTGAGATCATCCGAGGTGCCCTGGCCGGACTGTTCTCCCGCTTCATAGAGCGCATCAAAGAGGGGATTCTGCAGCGTGCCCCGGGTAACCCCCAGTAGACCACTACCGCCGCGCCACGCGCTTTCGCCCCGGTCGGAAGACTCGCAGTGCTTGAAGTAGGGCAGGCATCGCTCGAACCGCCAGTCCCCAAGGCCGAAGGTATCCGCCCACCGGTCGTAGTCCATGGGGTGGCCGCGCATATACACCATCGAGTTGATCGAGGATGAACCGCCGATCACCTTGCCGCGGGGCAGGTCAATCCTGCGATCGTCGCATTCGGGCTCCGGTTCACTGGTGTAGTTCCAGTTGATGCTGGGGTCTTTGTAGGCGTGGTAGACCCCTGCCGGTATGTGGACCATCAGTTTATGGTCCATCGGGCCGGCCTCGAGGATCAGTACCCGGTTCTCGGGGACTTCGCTGAGCCGGTTGGCGAGGACACATCCGGCCGAGCCTGCCCCAATAATGATGTAATCGTACTCAGACAAAATGACCGCCCCCAAGCCAAAGGCTGGACTCTAAACGAATTGTAATTCGCCGAGGTATCCACCCTGTGGTAAAAGTGATTGGATTTCGCAAACCGGGTGTCTACCAGCCGGGATCAGGTCAGGTGCATAACCTTGGAAATAAATACATGATTTTTGAGACAAAACATGATTAAGGCTTTCTATAAATCCCGGCAGTGGGCGCTTTGGGCCTACGGCGGCGGGACTCTGCTGATCTCGTCCCTGTGGCTGCAGGTACAGATGACGGTGGCGATCAACGAATGGTATGGCCGCTTTTACGACCTCCTGCAAAACGCGGCCAGTTTTTCTGACAAACCCCAGGAAGGCATCGATCAGTTCTTCAGTGAACTGATTTCAATCGACTACGTCACCTCGGGCTTTGAGGGGGCGCCGTCTTTTATCGTCATCGCTTTCCCTTACATCCTGCTGGCGATCTTTACCGGCTGGTTTACCCGGATTTACGGTCTGCGCTGGCGCGAGGCGATTACCTTCAACTATATCCCCCGCTGGCGTGCGGTCGAGCATGAGATCGAAGGGGCATCGCAGCGGATCCAGGAAGACTGCAACCGCTTTGCGCGGATTGTCGAGTCCCTCGGGCTGCAGATCGTGCGTGCCGTGATGACGCTCATCGCGTTTATACCGGTGCTCTACAGCCTGTCGGACAAAGTAGACGTTCCTGTGCTGCGTGATATCGAGGGCTCGCTGGTGTGGGGCGCCCTGGTCATATCCCTCGGGGGGCTTTTTATCTCGTGGTTCGTCGGCTGGAAACTGCCGGGCCTCGAATACAACAACCAGAAAGTCGAGGCCGCTTTTCGCAAGGACCTGGTGCTCGGAGAAGACGACAAGGTCAACTATGCCGATCTTGGAAATCTGCGGGGCTTCTTTAAGGATATCCGGCGCAACTATCACCGGCTGTATTTTCATTACGGATACTTCGATGCCTGGTCTACTTCGTATGACCAGTTCATGGCCATCGTACCGTATCTCGTCATGGGCCCGGGTCTTTTTACCGGGATGCTGACGCTCGGCGTGATGGTCCAGGTATCCAATGCCTTCTCAAGGGTGCACGGCGGTTTCTCGCTCTTTTTGCATAACTGGACCACCATTACCGAGCTTCGATCCATCTGGAAACGCCTGCACGAATTCGAGGCCAATCTGGATCGTTATCAGGATGCGGTCCCTGCCTGACGACGATGGGCCGCAGATTTGAATCGGGCAACCGAACTCCTGAGCCCTGCAACGAGGCTGATGAGTACCGACGGACGTAGTTTCCAGGAAGCCCGGAATTTCTCACAGCATCAGAATGGATCCCGTTGATTTATCACCCCAGGTGTTATAGTGTTTTTTCAACGCTGATCTTCAGGGTCAGCCCGGGTGTGTAGGGGTGCCATCCATCTGAGGGTAAGGGGGGTATGGATCAGGAAAGGGAATCGCTCTATCGGGGTTTCGCAGATCGACTGGTTGAGGCAATGCGTGAGGCAGGCCATGCTTCACGGGAGGGCAGTTGGTCACGACTTCCCGTAGAGATTGAGCCCCTGCGTCGTGAGGCGCAGGCCAAGAGCCTGACTACGGCACGCAAGTATCTTGAGGGCGAGGCATTCCCCAGGCGTCACCGCCTTGAACGCATTGCCGAGTGGCTGAACGTCAATCCGGATTGGCTTGCCAGCGGCACCGGGCCTCGGTACATAACAGAGCAGTCGGAATCTGCTGACGATCTGCCTGCAGAGGCGTTGGCGCTCGCCCGTGCTTGGGCTGCCCTGCCTCGTCACTACCGCGAGCCTATCCGCTCATGGGTCGTTATGGCGTCGATCGTCAACAGTTTACCTGAGGATGCCAAGCAATTGCCTCCTGCCGCAGCTGGCCTGGAACGGCGGCGACAGGACCGCGAAAAAGGGTAATCGGCCTGAACCCGGCAAAATCGCCAGCAGGCAATAGCGTCATGACTGATTCAGTCCAAAATTCGATTCAGGATCTTCAGGCAATGAGCTCGGGAGAGTTCATTGCCTATGGTGATCTGAATTGCCCGTTCTGCTTTGCGCTTCATGAGCGTCTCCTCACCTGGAATCTGTTGGATCGTATCGAATGGCGCTTGATTGTTCATGCGCCTGAACTATCGTCATCTTTATTTTCAATGGAGGATCAAAGTTTGCTGGCCAACGAAGTGTTCTCGATTCATCACCGGGCGCCCGATATTCCAGTCAATCTGCCGCAAACCCGTCCGGGAAGCGAAATGGCCACTCGGCTAATGCATGTGCTTGACGGATTACCAATTGAGCAACAGATAACAGTCCGGGTCGCGCTTTACCGAGCTTTATGGGTGGAGGGTGAAAATATTGCCGATGCGCAAGCGCTTCAGGCAGTGATCGAACGGACGGGTTTGTCTGATATTCTCAAATCGCTTAATTCAGATGACGGCGAGAATTCTTCTGAAAAGAACGGGCGCGACGAAAACGCCACTTCGATCCTGCCCGTATGGCAGTTCTGGCAGACACTAGGGCCGCGGGCCGAAAAATTTGACGAGTGGCAGAAAGAGTGGGAAACGAGTGAGGAGCTTGACCGGCGCATCCCGATCATCAAGCACCGCTCGAACGGTAACTTGTTGCTGGGCCTGCCTACCGAGGAGGGGCTGTATCATTTTCTGAGCGGTACCCGCAGTTTTTTTGTCAACGATGATGTATGTGTTTTCCAACCCAGACCGATCGTTCTGGTGTTTGGCTCTATCGAAAACCTCTGGCCTCTGGTCAAGGTCATTCGCAACTCCTGCGAGGTGCTGCATTTCTCGGATTCTGCGCAATGCCACAAGATTTTGACAGAAAATGAGTCTGTTGACTTCCTGTTGATAGAGCACGAGTTCGTCAGTGAATCGGACTTTACGCTCCTGTCAGACATCGCTGTATCGAAGGGTGTAACCCGAATCGTAGCCTCCAGGAGAGGGTCTGATGAAGCCGAGATGCGGGCCCTGCAAAGCGGTGCAGCAGAGTACCTTCCGCTGGATCGCAGCGTCGGCGTGCTCACGGCGCGTTTCGATAAGCTGGTCACAGATCGACGCAAGACCATATCGATGGAGCAACATGCGAAATTTGATGGTCTGACACAGATAGCGAACCGGCGTGAATTTCAGGTCCGGTCCGAGCAGGAGTGGCGCCAGCTTGTAGAAAAGGAGGACGGGTTTTGTGCGCTCCTGCTTATCGATATCGACTTTTTTAAAGCATACAATGATACCTACGGACATCTTGCAGGAGATGCCTGCCTCAAGCGTGTTGCATCTATTCTTCGTAGTAATGCAAAAGGATACGAGGATTTTGTAGCTCGGTATGGTGGCGAGGAGTTTGTATTGCTGTTGCCGGATGCGGGTTTGGGTGTGGCGCAGGCATTAGCGGAGCGATTGCGCGAGGCTATCGAGGACGAGTGTCTTGAGCACGCGGGAACTCCTGATGGCCCACCCCGGGTGACCGTAAGCATCGGTGTGGCAAGCGTGGCTGCGAGCAAAGAGACCACACCCGGGGACCTGGTACGAGCGGCAGATGCCTGTCTCTATCGGGCCAAGGCGGCGGGTCGTAATTGCGTCGTGTCCTGAACTGGCCAGTTCAGCAGGTATCGCTGTATTTCCCCGTTCCTGGGATTGTCACTCTTAAGGGGTGCAAAACGAGGTCGCCAGACGCCTCAGCCGATTCTTCTTGATTAAGTATCCACAAGATATTGATTAGCAAGGCTTAAATACCATTTTATTTGTATGGCTCTCGCTTCAGCGGTCATCAGATAGCCATGATCGTCATGGTGAGCGGCAATAGATCACCAAAAGAGATAACTTTGACTTAATTAGAGAGTTCCGTTAATTTTTCCTAGCCAGTTCAATGCCACGTGATTTTCAGACCCTATGCAGCAGGATCTCACAAGATACAAATCGGACCGCTGGAGCCGCTTCACTTGGGCCTTTATCGCGTTGGCGATATTAATTGGTGCGCAAATTGCTTTTCTCTCATACCGATATTTAGAGGGCGTGCTCGCAGATTTTACTGACGAAATGGTGGCCGGCAGGGGTGCTGATTTAAGTAAAGCGTCTCAGCTCGACTATCAACTTAAGAGCCTGCTGGGAGAACTGTCTCAACACCAGTTATCGGTACCGGACGGTGGACAAGGTGACGTTGCTGAGCAACAAACCATTCAGAAGATGGAGTCCTCCAAGAGACTGATACAGAAATTCTACCGTTTCTGGGAGTATGTGGAGCGATTATCAGGTTATGAGCATTTTGTCATCAGGGAGTTGCCGCAGTATGTGAATGTTCATCTTGATCTCGCAACCGAGCTAGACGCTATTGAAGCGGAGATACTGGGTTTATCGGGCACACCCGGGTTTACCTATGATCCAGCGTTCTATGGGCGGGTATCCAGGCAACTCACCCCCTATCAAGCCATCCTCCACGAGATCGCGGTAGCCGCAAGTAAGGCACAGGCCCAGTCGATAGTCAGTTATGACAGAACACTCCTATTGTCCCTGCGCATCGTGTTTGCCGGGGTGTTGCTTTTGCTGGTCGGAATTGTGTCTGTGCTGTTGTACTGGCGTTACCGGTTGCGTATCAATAGACAAGCTGCCGAAACCTACGCTGCACTTATTGGAGTGATGGAGTTCATGGATCCCACCATGGCCATCGATGCAAATGGTACTGTGATCTTCTGGAATTCCGCCATGGAAGATCTCACAGAGATTTGGGCAGACGACATGATCGGCAAGAGTAACTATGAGTATGCATTGCCGTTTTACGGCGAACGGCGAAAAATCCTGATCGACCTTATGCTGGAGTGGGATGAGGGGGCGCAGGAGAATTACCTATTTGTAGAGAAGCTTGAGAGTGGCGCACTAGTTGCAGCATCGTATCATCCAAATCTCCGAGGTGGCGTTCATCTTGCCAGCTCAGCCCAGCTTCTCAAGAATGCTAAGGGGTTGGTTATAGGTGCTGTTGAATCAGTAAAAGATGTAACACAGGAGAAAGCATCAGAAGGAAAGCTCGAAAAAGCAGAAGGCCAGAGTCAAATCGCACTAACTCTCGCTGAGCAACGGCTTGCGACGCTCCGAGAAAAAGAGGGTAAGATTTCCAGTCTTGAAAACCTGCTCTCCCTTAAGTCTCTTGACTTTATAAACCAGGGAATCGCAGTTTTTGATCGCAACCTTATATTGCTCAGCGCTAACAAGGCGTTTGTTGATCTGTTGGGACTTTCTGAGTCCTTTAAAGAGCCGGGGACTACTCTTGCAGAGATGTTTCGGTTTAGCGCCAGACGGGGAGAGTATGGCGAAGGGGATATCGAAACCCAGGTAAACGAGAGACTGGCCCTGGCCAAAAAGCTTGAGCCGCACGAATTTGAACACACTCGTAAGGACGGTACCATTATCCACGTCATCGGCAGGCCAGTAGACGAAGGCGTAGGCGGGTTTATTTCTGTTTTCACAGATGTTACCCAGGCGCGGGTCCATGAACAGCACCAAGAACAAGAAATACGGGGGCTAGAAGATATTCTGGGCCTTGAAGCAATGGATCACCTTGGTGTTGGTGTGGCTGTATACGATGATGACCTCAGACTGATCCATGCTAATAAATTTCATAAAACAATGTATGGTTTTCCAGAAGAGTTGACCCGTCGTGGTACTTCGTTTGCATCGCTGGGTCGATTTCTTACAGCGGCCGGCGCCCGTGGGGATGGGGTCATAGAAAAGTTTTCTGCAAAAACAGAACAAAGGAGCGATCTTTCTTTGGCTGATGGCCGGATCATCGAGATACGGTCAAACCCTTTGAAAAACGGCGTTGTGCTGATAAACACCGATGTTACCGAGGAACGTAAAGAGGCCCTGCGCCTCCGAAATTACGATACGGTGACCGGATTGCCAACCCTGGAGTCGACGATGGCGATCGTTGAGAAAGTCGTTCCGACGCTCGCAGCATCTGGAAGACACGCCGTTGGGATGCGTATTCAGATAGACCGTTTCGGCATGGTCAATGAAATTTTCGGTCAGACGGTCGGTAATCGACTCCTCAAGCAGGTAGGACAGCGTTTACGCGGTGTTGTTGATGTCAATACCGTAATTGGCAGGGCAGGTGGTAATGAGTTCTTGCTGATCGACGATGCGGATGACGCAACTACTAAGGCCAATTCAATAGTGAAAGTCTTGAAAGAGGCAATGAAGCCGCCTTTTCACTTTAACTCAGAAGACGGTAAGAGCGAGAAGATTAACTTTACCCTGAGCGGCGGTATCGTTCTGTTTCCAGAAAATGGCACTGACATTCAAGATCTGGTTAACAAATCTCGATTGGCTGTGCAGTTTGCCGCAACGCAGGGGGGCGACACATTCCGATTTTTTGACTGGCAGTCTACTCGACGGAAATTCTCCTCTGATCACATCAGGATCGAGAATGATCTGCGTGTCGCCATTGAGGAGGGTCAGTTAATACTTCATTATCAGCCGCAGATTGAGTTTCAGTCAGGACGTTTGCATGGGTGCGAAGCATTGATTCGCTGGATTCATCCCAAGCAGGGCCTGATCTCACCACTGGAGTTTATTCCTGTAGCTGAAGAGACTGGACTCATTGTTCCGATAGGGGATTGGGTTTTGCATCATGCCTGTTCCCAGGCGAAACAGTGGCAAGAGGCTGGACACCCGCCATTTATAGTCTCAGTTAATGTATCAGTAGTCCAGTTTCGCGACCGTGATTTTATCGAGAAAGTGCGAAGTGTGCTCCAGGAGACGGAGCTTGAGCCGCAATATTTAGAGCTTGAGCTGACTGAGTCTATTGTGGCTGAAGATCTGGATTTGACGCGCAAAACATTAGAGCAGCTCAAGAGTCTGGGAGTGAGTCTGGCAATCGATGACTTTGGCACGGGATATTCAAGCCTGGCTTATTTGACAAAATTACCTTTTGATACCCTGAAGATTGACCAGGCCTTTGTGCGCGGTACCGAAAAACACAACTGGGCAATCGTTCGTGCTGTTACGCAACTCGCTCGGTCCCTTGGTCTATCAATTGTTGCTGAGGGCGTCGAGACATCAGAGCAAGCAGATATGTTGACTGATCTAGGCTGCCAATTTGCCCAAGGGTACTTCTATAGCAGGCCTTTGCCAAAAGAAGAATTTAACTCCTACCTTGATCGATATGAAACAACCATTAACTTTAAGGACAGTCAGAAAAAAGATGACGTAACATTGCGAATTGGATTGCCCAGTTTTTCTGCAATCGACGAATTTCAAGAATCCACAATGAACTTTCTGACCGAGCGCCCTGACCTGAAAGTTAATATCCTATGCGACACTAGCGACCACCTGATCGAGGCGCTGATGCTGGGAGAGATAGATGTGGCGGTGATCCTGAGTGCAGGACCACTCGAGCTGGATCCAGTGCATGCCTGGGTGGATCGACCTGTATGGGTTGGTCGACGTGATATCGATTTGGGTAAAGACGCTCAGGTTCCCTTATTGGTCCACCCAGAAGGCTCACCGTTTCGCAAACGCATGCTGGATGGGCTTAGAAAAATGGATCGGAGCGCAAATATCGTTTTTCAATCTTCGGCATTGCAGGGCCTGGTCTATGCCTTGGAAAGAGGGCTCGGTATCACGGCTTTACAGAAGGCATCGATTTCGCAAGGAGAACGGCTAAACAAAGAGCATATACATGTGCTGGACCCAGAAGAGAACGGGCTTCCTGTTCTGGAGCCGGTTCTGTGTGGGATATACGTTCGGGAACGTGATGCGGGTGCCGTACATAATGGGCAGGCTATGTTTGTGGATAATCTCGTCGGTCTGTTTGATTCTTTTGGATGCGAGAAGGTGTCATGATGGCGGCTCACGAAACTCCCCGGGACCTGGGGGGTACAGTAAGACTAACGAAGCGTCAACGCTGCCGACTAGAGATTAACCCATGAGTTCACCCCAGACACCGGCCAATTCGGAGGCCAGTATTTCGACTCAGAGTCGCCCTGAGGCACGCCGCCGCCTGCGCCTGGGCGAGGTGTTGGTTAAAGAGGGGGTCATCAGTGAGGCGCAGGTGGAGTCTGCTCTGGCAGCCCAGAAGCAGAGCAAGGGTAAGCGCTTAGGTGAGGTCCTCGTTGATTTGCGAATCGTCGATGAGGCCACGATCGTTAAGACGCTTGCCAATCGACTTGATCTGAAATTTGTAGACCTCAACCAGATTCAAATCCCCGAAGCAGCGCTAAAAGAGGTGCCGTCGAGGGTGATGCGTGAGCACAACGTGTTACCGATCGCTTGTGATCCTGATTCGGTGACCGTGGCTTTTGGTGACCCTCTGGCTGTCGATGCGATCGATGCCGTACGCTTTTCCTGCCAGAAACGGCTTTTGGAAGTCGTATCGGCCCCGACCCAGATTAAACGTTTTGTTAATCGCTCTATCTCAATCAGCGAAAGCAAAGAGGAGTTTGAAATCTTTTTGCACTCGTTGGCTCGAGGTGCCGATCAGGGTGGAGAGATAGGTGAAGACGCGGCAGCCGTGCGCCTGGTTAACAAGATTATTCTTGATGCCATCCGGGACCGTGCTTCTGATATTCATATCGAGCCAAATGGCGACCGGCGTGAACTTCTGGTTCGCTTTCGGGTAGACGGTGAATGCCGCCAATATCGACAGATACCTTCAGAGTATCGGGAGCAACTGGTGGCCCGCCTGAAGATCATGGCGAAACTTAACATCGCAGAGAGACGTATACCCCAGGATGGCAAGATCCGCTTTAAATTGGGCAAGAGCGAAGTGGAACTTCGGATGGTAACGCTGCCGACAGCCGGTGAAAATGAAGACGTTGTGCTTCGCATTCTGGCCGGCTCAGGCGCGCAGCCGCTGGGGAGCATGAGCCTTAGCCCTGATTATTTACGCGCCATCCAGAACCTGGTGGCAAGCCCTTATGGCATGATTCTGGCGGTGGGTCCGACGGGCTCAGGCAAGACAACTACCCTGCACGCCATGTTGGGCAAGGTGAATGCAACAGAAAAGAAGGTCTGGACCGTTGAGGATCCAGTAGAGATTACCCAGGCCGGGCTTCGCCAGATGCAGGTGAACCCCCAGATTGGCCTGACTTTTGCATCTGCTATGCGTTCTTTTTTGCGGGCAGACCCAGATGTCATCATGGTAGGTGAGATGCGTGACGAGGAAACAGCGCACATGGCTATTGAGGCGTCACTTACCGGTCATCTGGTGTTCTCAACCCTGCATACGAACAATGCGCCGGAGACTATCACCCGACTGACTGACATGGGTATGGAGCCGTTTTCGTTTTCAGATGCTCTGCTGGGAATACTGGCACAGCGTCTTGCCCGGCGGCTCTGCGATCGATGCAAGGTTGAATACAATGCCAGTGATGCTGAGTGGACTGAGTTTTCGGGTTATTTGGGGGAGGAAGTGCTATCAAGGCTTTCGGGCCCTGGCCCTTTGAAATTATTTAGAGCCGAAGGTTGCACTGAATGCGACAGCACCGGGTACCGAGGCCGGATCGCATTGCATGAGTTACTGGTCAATAATGATGAAATCCGCGAGGCGATACAAAAAAGAGCCACGACCGGAGAACTACGCTCACTTGCTGAAGAAGGCGGGATGCGCACGCTTGTTCAGGATGGTGTGACCAAGTGCCTTCACGGGCTAACTGACCTCAAACAGGTGCTTGCCGTGGGTAGTCGGTGACTATACGAAAGTATTCCCATTAATTAATAAAAGGATTAATTTATTGTGGATATTATCCACGATGGGAAACTTTTCCTAAGAACCAGGAACACGAAAAAACTTCGCACCCACAAAGGCAGAAGGGTATATTAGCGCCCCGGACGAGTCATTATCGAATAATAATTTATCTTCGCCGAGGGCTGACAGAAGCCATTTTTGCCGCCGCGGCGACGGGAGATTGAGAGGTAACCTCCCGTAAAATAATCCTTAACTCTCGTTTTTTAAACACATGAGCCCGTTTACATCGGGCCTAGATTTCTGGAGTAAAGATATGCAACTTTTTAAATCATGTTGGACTGCAACTCGTTCAGGACTGTCCTTAGGAATGAGATCGCTATTGGTAGCAATAGTTTTTTCGTACCAAGGTGTAGCGGTTGCAGACGAAGTATCGGCAGAAACCAAAGCAAAGGCTCAGATGACTCTGGCACAATGGGTGAAAGATCGGGCTGATGATTCAGGTAAGTTCTATTTCGTAGATCGCCAGACCAACGATCTGGTCGGTGGTTACAGCGCGAATGTGCACCCCATGATCGTGCCCTACAAGGATGGTGCTATTTTTGTCTGCTCCGAGGTGGTTACTGAGAAAGGTGATCGGATCACGGCGGATTTTCTGACGGTCCCGGTGGGTGAGGGTTATAAGATCGTCGAGGTTATTATGAATAACCGCCCTACTGTCAAAAAAATGATGGGGATGTAGTCTGGTCAGTTGCATCTTAGCCGTACCCCTTTAGCTCGACAGGCCTGTCTGTAATGAGGCTTGGGATATTCCTCAAGTTTGTGCTGCTGTTTGCCGTCATGGCGTTGCTGCTTGGCACAGCAGGCCTGTTTGCCTACAAGAACTATAGGCAGGGCTATTACGAGGGAGTAGCATCCGCCCAGCTGGCAACTGCCGTGGTTGGCATGTCTGGCGTGTTAGATGCAGCCGTTGAAACCAGTGATCACCAGGTGAACAACACCCTTGGCATCTTTGCGATGTTCCCCTTTTTATTGTGTGTTGAGATGAGCGCCTCGACTGGCCAATCCTACCGTTGGCCTCCAATACCCTGTGACATCATTAAAGAGGAGAAATATTCACTGGATTATTCAGATGTGCTGGCCGGCGGCGGGGATCTTCGATTTTTCGTGAGCCGCCAGTGGGTAAATGAAGAAGTCTCCAGAGAGCTTCGAGTCGGTGCATTGGCGATGGTTATCTTCATGCTGATCTTTCTTATCGGAAGCGGCATCGTATTTCATCGCGTGGTCGGATATCCGGTCGGGTTTCTGATTAAGAACTTACGCGATATTTCCAAAGATTTAACCAAACAGGAACTCATTAGAAAGTTGACGCGGGACGAAATTGGTGAGTTGACAGATGCGCTCAATGGAATGCTTGGGCGAATACGGGAGTACCAATCAGAACTGGTACGTCTCGCGAATACCGACGGCTTGACGGGAATTCTGAACCGAAGAACGTTTTTCGCAAGAGGGCAAGGTCTGCTTCGCAGGCAAGGAAAAGGGGTCTACTTCATTCAGATAGATCTTGATCATTTTAAGAAAGTTAATGATACCTATGGACATGGAATCGGCGATCAGGTGCTGGAACTGGTGGGTAAAGTGCTGCAGGGATCCGTTCGGATTGTGGGAGAGCGTGAGCCCGATATCGTAGGCAGGCTTGGCGGAGAAGAGTTTGGCATCCTCCTGCGGACCAACAATCTGCAAGAGGCGCGTAGCGTAGCGGAACGTTTGCGTGCCACGCTCCAAAGATCAGAAGTTGAAACCGGCGCTGAGATACTGAAAGTGACAGGGTCTTTTGGTGTGGCAGAAATGATGCCTGGTGAAACGCTCGATGATTTGTACCACCGTGCTGACCAGGCGTGTTACCAGGCAAAAGACAGGGGTCGTAATCAGGTGGTCGTAGCGACGGCACCGGCCATTACGTCGGCCGAAAATGGATAGCCTCATGAAGTCCAGCCAAAACCCAAATTCTGTAGTGCCCAGATGATAAGCCTGAGTTTGGTGTGCCGGCTGACGTATCGCTAAACCGAAAAAAGGTAAGAAGAGATGAAACAGAAAGGCTTTACCCTCATCGAGCTCATGATCGTGATCGTGATCATCGGCGTTCTTGCCGCTGTTGCCATCCCGCAGTACAACCAATACCAAGCACGCACCCAGGTCGCGGAAGCCTTTACGATGTTGGGGTCTGTCAAGCAGGCGCTGACGCTCTATTATCAGGAGAACGGGGAGTTTCCTCAGGAGGGTAACCCTGCCAGCAGAGCCGATGTGCTAGGAATTCTCAGGAAAAATCAATGGTCGGCAAATACGGATTACATTCGTAGACTTTGGATCATCAACGTAAACGGGAAAGTAAGAGTCGTATTCAAAGCACCCGGCACCCCCGGAGTCAATGAGTTGATCGCCGGCAAGCATTTTGAACTGAAGCCTGTCTTGACCGGCTCTGTGATCACGTCTTGGGAGTGTGTCCCCGCCGGAACCCCATCACAAAAGATCGACGAAGCGTACATAAAGTCCTGTATGTAAAAAAATGACGTCGTGGCAATGATCTTCTGTTGCGTTCCCTTTCTTCGAACCTACTCGGCGCGGATGAAATGTGCCCCCGGCCGTCAGTTACGCGAAAGGTGCCAGCACGCTGGCGACCCCAATCGCGAGCGTCAGCAGCACACTAGCAAGGTGCAGACGCTTGAATACAGTGGTTCTGCCTTCATCCCGGGCGCGGTTGGTGCCTGGGATAAGGGCATAGGCGATTAACGCCAATACCAATGCCACGCAACCAAGAACCGCGCCGCGGGTGAAATCTCCAAGGTAACTGCTGAGCGCTATCGCCAGCCCGAGGGCGGCGAGGATCAGGAAAAACCTCGGGAAGAGGGCGCGCAGGAAGGGGCCACTGCTACCGTCTTTGAGT
>CEPS01009242.1_pt1 | contig 33104 bp, 26 predicted proteins | sample 530401 | NCBI WGS metagenome assembly CEPS01 (sample SAMEA2620035, study PRJEB7988) | marine metagenome | biome: marine biome (ENVO:00000447); feature: mesopelagic zone (ENVO:00000213) & marine oxygen minimum zone (ENVO:01000065); material: "saline water (ENVO:00002010), including plankton... | reverse complement strand
CGACGAGACACCCGCCGAGGAAGAGGCCACCGCCGAAGACGAGGCCGAAGCCTCCTAGGGCAGCAGGTGGGTCCCGAAAGTAGGGTCCGGCCCGTGGAGGCCTCCACCATCCCAGAACTGGTCGACGCTGCCGCCGAGCGGTTCGGCGACCAGGAAGCCGTCGTCGACGGCGACCTCCGCTGGTCGTTCAGCGAGTACCGAGATGAGGCCCACGGAGTCGCCGGGGCCCTGATCCGACGTGGAATCCAGCCGGGCGACAGGGTCGCTGTCTGGGCACCCAACTCGGCAAGGTGGGCGGCAACAGCACTCGGCATCCACTGCGCCGGCGGCGTCCTTGTTCCGCTCAACACCAGGCTCGGGGGTCGTGACATCGCGGGTCTCCTGGAACGAACGTCGGTCCGGCTGTTGTTCACGGTCACCGACTTTCGAGACACCGACTACGTGACGATGCTCGCCGGGGCGGGCGGTGCCGACACCCTGGAGGAGACCGTCGTCATGAGCGGCCCGACCCCCGACGTCTGCACGCCCTGGAAGACCTTCATTGCAGGGGCCGACAGGCCCGACCCGAGTGAGCGCACCGGCTCGGTCAGCGCCGACGACCTGTGCCACATCCTGTTCACCTCCGGCACAACCGGAACCCCGAAGGGCGCCATGCTCCGCCATGGCGCTGTCTGCCGCTCCTACCGGGAGTGGGGCGCTGCGATCGGCCTGCGTGAGGGCGACAGGTACCTGGCTGTCAGCCCCTTCTTCCACACATTCGGCCTGAACGGCGGAATCCTGGCCTGCCTCATGTCCGGGACGACCCTCGTCCCAGAGGCGGTGTTTGACCCACAGGCCGTCACCGAGCGCGTTGCCGAGGAGTCGATCACCGTGCTTCCCGGCCCGCCGACCGTCTACAGGTCACTCCTGGATCACATTGATGGTCTCCCCCTGCCCACCTCCACGCTCCGCCTCGCCGTCACCGGAGCGGCACCCGTGTCAGCAGACCTGGTGGGCGACATGCATGACCTGCTCGGCTTTGAGACCGTGCTGACCGGTTACGGGCTTACCGAGGCGTCAGGGGTCAGCACCACCTGCCGTCACGACGATCCGCCCATCCTGGCATCCACCAGTTCAGGGCGTGCCCTGCCGGGAATCGACCTGAAGGTTGTCGGCGACAGCGGCCTCACCATGCCCACCGGCGAACCCGGTCAGGTACTTCTCCGCGGTTACAACGTCATGGCCGGCTATCTCGACGACGAGGCAGGAACCACCGAAGCCGTAGACACCGACGGCTGGCTCCAGACCGGAGACACCGGGTTCGTGGACGATGCGGGCAACCTGACGGTCACCGGCCGCTCCACCGACATGTACATCTGCGGGGGCTTCAACGTCTACCCCGCCGAGGTCGAGGCCGTGCTGGCCGCACACCCGGACATAGACCAGGTGGTTGTCGTAGGTGCCCCCGACGACCGGATGGGTGAGGTCGGAATGGCGTTCGTGGTCCCGACAGCCGGCCGGCATGTTGGCCCGTCTGCGGTCCTGTCCTGGGCCCGGGAGGAACTTGCCAGCCACATGGCGCCGCGACACGTGGAGGTTGTCGAGTCTCTTCCGACCAACCCTGGCGGCAAGGTCCTCAGGTACCAGTTGCGCCAGGTGGCAGCGCAGATCACAGACGGTTGACCGGCCAGACCCTCCAGGTCTCTCCGGCGCCGGCGCCATGAGTCGGTCGGCTCACCAACCGACGGTTACCGCGCCGATACCCTGCTGACGGTCATGTCCAGCCAGCCTCCCCCCCCAGATGCCTACCCGGAGGTGGGGAAGGCCGACTTCCCGACCCTCGAGGCACGGATCCTGGAGCGCTGGGCCACCGAAGGCACCTTCCAGGCCTCGGTAGATGCCAGATCGTCCGACGACGAGTTCACCTTCAACGACGGTCCCCCATTCGCCAACGGCCTCCCCCACCATGGTCACCTCCTGACCGGCTACGTGAAGGACGTCGTCCCCCGCTACCAGACCATGCGGGGAAAGAAGGTCACACGCAGGTTCGGCTGGGACTGCCACGGGCTGCCCGCCGAGATGGAGGCCGAGAAGGAACTGCCGGTTGCGGGCAGGGCAAGCATCATCGACTACGGCATCGAGGCCTTCAACGCCCACTGCCGTTCCTCGGTTCTGCGCTACACCGACGAATGGGAGGAGACAGTCACCCGCCAGGCCCGCTGGGTCGACTTCGACCACGACTACAAGACCATGGACCGCGACTACATGGAGTCGGTCATGTGGGCGTTCCGCCAACTCTGGGACAGGGGGCTGGTCTACGAGGCATTCAGGGTCATGCCCTACTCGTGGGGAGCGGAGACCCCGCTGTCCAACTTCGAGATCCGGCTTGATGATGCAACCCACCCCAGGCAGGACCCCGCCGTCACCGTCGGCTTCGACCTGGAACCTGCCGACGGAGACCCGGGACCGATGCGACTGCTGGCCTGGACAACGACGCCATGGACACTGCCGTCAAACCTGGCGATTGCCGTGGGTCCAGATGTCACCTACTCGATGCACCTGAACTCCGACGGGACCGTGTACGTGATCGGCTCTGATGCAGTCGAGCGCTACGCAACCCAGCTGGATGGAACCGACGAGGTCGGCACGCTCACGGGCACCGACCTGATCGGCAGGACCTACCGACCGCTGTTCGGGTTCTTCTCTGACCGCACCGACGCCTTCAGGATTCTTGCAGCCGACTTCGTGGACGCTTCCGAGGGAACCGGCGTGGTGCACATGGCGCCCGGCTTCGGTGAGGACGACCAGACCATCTGCGAGGCGAACGGGATAGAGATCGGCCGGGTGGTCCCGGTGGACGACCAGGGATGCTTCACCGATGAGGTGGCCGACTGGGCCGGAGTCAACGTATTCGAGGCCAACCCCGACATCATCAGGTCGCTCAAGGAAAGCGGTCGGATCCTCCGGCACGACACCTACGAGCACAACTACCCCCACTGCTGGCGTACAGATACACCGATCATCTACAAGGCCATCTCCTCCTGGTACGTCAAGGTCACCGACATCCGGGAGCGGATGATCGAGTTGAACGCCGACATCAACTGGGTGCCCGACCACGTCCGGGACGGCCGCTTCGGCATGTGGCTGGACGGCGCGAGGGACTGGTCAATCAGCCGCAACCGGTTCTGGGGCTCCCCGATCCCGGTATGGAAGAGCGACAACCCCGAGTACCCGAGGACCGATGTGTACGGCAGCCTCGACGAGATCGAGGCCGATTTCGGCGTAAGGCCAGACGACCTGCACCGTCCGTTCATCGACGACCTGACCCGCACAAACCCCGACGACCCCACCGGAACGTCCACGATGCGGCGGGTCCCCGAGGTCCTCGACTGCTGGTTCGAATCCGGATCCATGCCCTTCGCCCAGTTCCACTACCCGTTCGAGAACGAAGCCTGGTTCGAGGACCACTTCCCGGCCGACTTCATCGTGGAGTACATCAACCAGACCCGCGGCTGGTTCTACACGATGCACGTGCTGGCCACGGCCCTGTTTGACCGCCCGGCATTCGAGAACGTGATCTGCCACGGAATCCTCCTTGCCGAGGACGGCGCCAAGCTCTCCAAGAAGCTCCGCAACTACACCGAGCCATCCCTCGTGTTCGAACAGCAGGGCTCCGACGCACTGCGCTGGTACCTGATGTCATCGAACATCTCCCGGGGTGGAGACCTCCGTATCAGCGACCCGGGTATCACCGACGTCGTCCGCCAGGTGCTGCTTCCGGTGTGGAATGCCTTCAGCTTCTTCACGCTCTACGCCAATGCTGACGGCTACAGGGCACATTTCCGGACCGATTCCGGACAGTTGCTGGACCGTTACCTGCTTGCCAAGACACGCACCCTGGTCGAGTCGGTCACCGAACGGATGGACGCCTACGACCTGCCCGGTGCAACAGCCGAGATCAGGGGCTTCATCGACGCACTCAACAACTGGTACATCCGCCGCAGCCGCGACCGGTTCTGGGCCGGCGCGTCAGAGTCCAACGAGGACGACAAGCGCGATGCCTACGACACCCTCTACACCGTGCTGGTGACGTTCTCGAAGGTTGCCGCACCGTTCCTGCCGATGGTCATGGAAGAGGTGCACACGGTTCTGACCGGCCTTCCGAGCGTCCACCTGACCGATTGGCCGGACCCGGCTGAGCTCCCTGCCGACCCCGACCTGGTGGCCCGCATGGACCGCGTCCGCGACGTGGCATCGACCGCCCTGCGTCTGCGCGAGGACAACGGCCTGCGTGTGAGGCTTCCGCTCACCTCGCTCACGGTCGCCGGCGCCGACAGCGAGGCCCTTGCCGGCCTCACCGACCTGCTGGTCGACGAGGTAAACGTCAAGGCCGTCCACCTGACCGACGACCTCGAGGGCCACGCCACCTTCACGCTCAGGCCCGACGGAAGGGCACTCGGGCCCCGACTGGGAGACAGCGTCCAGGCCGTGTTCACCGCCGCCCGCTCCGGGGGGTTCTCCCTCAACGGGGATGGCACCGTTGACGTCGCCGGCCACACTCTCAGCACCGATGAGTTCGACCTGGCGCTCGAGTCACCTGAAGGGGTGACGGCAGCTGCCCTCGGCTCTGCTGATGCGGTCGTCGTACTCGACACCGGGGTGACGGCCGAGCTGGCGGCCGAGGGCCTGGCACGGGACGTCGTCAGGCAGGTCCAACAGGCGCGTCGCAACGCCGACCTTGTCGTGACCGACCGCATCAACCTGCAACTCGGCGGAGACGAGGCGGTCCTCGACGCGGTCAGGGTCCACCGGGACTACGTCGCCGGGCAGGTACTCGCCACCGAGTTGAGTCTGGGTGAGGTGCCGGCCGATGCCGTCGACACCGAGGTCGAGGGCCTCGCTCTGCGTATCTCGCTCTCCTCCATCTGACGGGCCTGAACCCGACACAAGAGATCGCGCGCTGAGCGCGACAGACGATGATCCTGACGCCGTGGTGACCACCCACCGCGCGGTGCTGCAGAAATCCTCCCGGTCAACGGAGGAATCACTTGACATCGGTGTAATTACATGCGTGCAATTCGTTGTCCGGACGACGCGGTGTTCCCTCTCCCCTCCAGCGGCGGTGGACCCTCCGACCCCGGGGGCGACGGACACATCACGACAGGACCGGGACATCCGGCAGAGGCACAAGGGGACACACAGATGGCGTTGACCGAGGACCGCCTCGACAGCATCAACACAGAGAGCCCGGCCGGCGGCTCCAACATGCGGGTACGCAAGCGCAACGGCGACCTCGAACCGGTCGACGTCAACAAGATCGTGCGCGCCGTCGAGCGCTGTTCCGAGGGCCTGCCGGGCGTCGACCCCATGCGCATCGCCACCCGCACCATCTCGGGCCTGTGCGACGGTGCCACCACCGAGGAACTCGACGAGCTCTCCATCCGCACCGCGGCTGCATTCATCGTCGAGGAACCCAACTACTCACGCCTCGCCGCCCGCCTGCTGGCGACGGTCATCGACAAGGAGGTCCGCAACCAGGACATCCACTCCTTTTCACAGTCGATCGCCACCGGACACGAAGAGGGCCTCATCGGTGACGAGGTCGCCGGCTTCGTGTCCGACAACGCCCGCAAGCTGAACGACACCATCCAGAGCGAAAGCGACAACCTGTTCGAGTTCTTCGGACTGAGAACCGTCTACGACCGCTACCTTCTCCGCCACCCCGAAAGCCGCAAGGTCATCGAAACACCACAGTACTTCTTCCTCCGGGTCGCCTGTGGGCTGTCCACCTGCCCCGATGAGGCCATCCGCTTCTACAGGCTCATGTCCTCGCTGCAGTACCTGCCATCCAGCCCCACCCTGTTCAACTCGGGCACGACCCACCCCCAGATGTCCAGCTGCTACCTGCTCGACTCCCCCGAGGACAGCCTCGAGGGCATCTACCGGCGTTACACCGACATCGCCCAACTCTCCAAATTCGCCGGCGGAATAGGCGTCGCATGGCACCGGGTCAGGAGCAAGGGCTCTCTGATCCGCGGCACCAACGGCCTGTCCAACGGAATCATCCCCTGGCTCAAGACACTCGACAGCTCGGTTGCGGCCGTCAACCAGGGAGGCCGCCGCAAGGGAGCGGCCTGCGTATACCTCGAGTCATGGCACTCCGACATCGAGGACTTCCTGGACCTCAAGGAGAGCACCGGCGACCATCAGAGGCGAACCCACAACCTGAACCTCGCAAACTGGATTCCCGACCTGTTCATGGAGCGCCTCGAAATGGACTGGGTCTGGTCGCTCTTTGATCCCAAGGCGGTTCCCCACCTCACAGACCTCTACGGCGACGAGTTCCGGTCCGCCTACCTGAAGGCCGAAGAGGAGGGCCTCTACGTGCGCCAGGTGCCGGCCAGGGACCTCTACAGCAAGATGATGCGCACCCTGGCCCAGACCGGGAACGGCTGGATGACCTTCAAGGACGCCTCCAACGCCAAGTGCAACCAGACCGGCTCTCCCGACCGTGTCGTGCACCTCTCGAACCTCTGCACGGAGATACTCGAGGTAACCGACCAGGAGGAGACCGCTGTGTGCAACCTGGGGTCGGTGAACCTGGGATCTCTCGTGCACGACGGCTCGTTCGACTTCGACCGCCTCGGCGAGGTCGTCCGCACCGCTGTTCCGTTCCTCGACCGGGTGATCGACATCAACTTCTATCCGACCCCCGAGGCGGCAACCTCGAACTCGGCATGGCGCCCGGTCGGAATGGGCCTCATGGGCCTCCAGGACGTCTTCTTCAAGTTGGGCCTGCCGTTCGACCACCCCGATGCCCGCACCCTCTCGGCACGGATCTCAGAGGAGATCTACTTCAACGCCCTCCTGGCATCGACCGAACTGGCCGAGGCCTCGGGCCCCCACCCCAACTTCAACGTCACCCGTGCAGCCGCCGGTGACCTGCAGTTCGACCTGTGGGGAGTCGAACCGACCGATCCTGCCCGTTGGGCGACCCTCAGGGAGCGCATCGCCGAGCACGGACTGCGCAACTCGCTGATGATCGCTGTCGCCCCCACGGCCACCATCGCCTCAATCGCCGGTTGCTACGAGTGCATCGAGCCCCAGGTGTCGAACATCTTCAAACGCGAAACCCTCTCCGGCGAGTTCATCCAGATCAACCGCTACCTCGTCCGCGACCTCCAGGAACGTGGCCTGTGGAATGAACAGACGACGAACGCCGTCAAGCGGGCCGAGGGCTCAGTCCAGGACGTGGCCGAAGTGCCCGAAGACCTGAAGGAGATCTACCGCACCGCATGGGAGATCCCGATGCGGTCGCTCATCGACATGGCCGCCGACCGGGGCGCTTACATCGACCAGAGCCAGTCCCTGAACCTGTTCATGGAGTCACCCACGATCGGCAAGCTCAGCTCCATGTACCTGCATGCATGGAAGTCAGGTCTCAAGACCACCTACTACCTGAGGTCGCGACCTGCCACGCGTATCAACAAGACCACCACCGACGATGGTCCGGCGACAGGCGAACCGGCCACTGCCGCCGACAGCTCTCCGTCGTTCAGCGATGCCGAGGCGGTGGCATGTTCCCTTGAGAACCCCGAGACCTGTGAGGCGTGCGACTGATGGCCCTGGCTGAGACCAACATAGAACCGTTTGATGCGGAGGCATCCACCCGGCACCCTCAGGGCGAGGTCCCTTCAGCCGAACGCGGCAACCTGCTGGACCCGGGCTTTGACCTCACGTTGCGACCAATGCGCTACCCGGTCTTCTACGAGATGTACCGCGACGCAATCAAGAACACCTGGACCGTCGACGAGATCGACTTCTCCGACGACCTCGTCGACCTCGACCGCAAGCTGCTCCCGCCAGAAAAGCACCTCGTCGGCCGGCTGGTGGCGTTCTTCGCAACCGGCGACTCGATCGTGTCCAACAACCTGGTTCTCAACCTCTACCAGCACATCAACGCCCCCGAGGCGCGGATGTACCTGTCGCGCCAACTCTACGAAGAGGCCCTGCACGTCCAGTTCTACCTGACGCTTCTCGACAACTACATCCCCGACCTGGACGAGCGGGAAGCCGCCTTTGCCGCCATCCACAACATCCCCTCGGTCCGCAAGAAGGGTGAGTTCTGCTTCAAGTGGATGGACTCGGTCCATGACCTGGACAGGTTGGACACCGACGAGCAGCGCAAGACGTTCCTCTTGAACCTGATCTGCTTTGCCGCCTGCATCGAGGGGCTGTTCTTCTTCGCCGCCTTCGCCTACGTCTACTTCCTGCGCTCCAAGGGCTACCTGAACGGCCTGGCATCGGGCACCAACTGGGTGTTCCGCGACGAAAGCTGCCACATGAACTTCGCCTTCGAGGTGGTCAACACGGTCCGCGAGGAACAACCCCACCTGTTCGACGACGACCTGCGGTCACGCATCCAGACCATGATGGACGAGGCGATCGACTGCGAGTACCAGTTCGCCGAGGATCTCCTTGGCCAGGGCGTACCGGGTATGTCCACCGCCGACACCCGCACCTATCTGGAGTTCGTGGCCGACCAGCGTCTCGCCCAGCTCGGCCTGCCCAAGACCTACGGCTCCAGGAACCCGTTCAGCTTCATGGAACTCCAGGATGTGCAGGAGTTGACAAACTTCTTCGAGCGTACGGTTGCCGCCTACCAGGTGGGAGTCGAGGGCGACGTGGCGTTCGACGAGGACTTCTAGGCGTCGTCTCCCTCCGGGGTCTCATCAGGGGCTCCGCCTGAAACTCGTCGGCGCAGGGCAAGGATGCGTCCAACGGCGACGGCACCTGCAGCCAGCGCCATCCCGGCCCCCACATGCGTCCACCGGGAACCGTCCGAGGAGCCACCCTGGCCGGCCCCGGCCAACGTCGCTGGAGGTGCCGGAAGAGTAGAAGTGGGGAAGGTAGTTGTGGACGGGACTCCGACAGCTGCATCGACACCGGTTGTCGGGGCGGGCACAGACAGGGAAGTGGTCGCCGGCAGTGCCGGACTGGAGGTGGGGCTCGAAGCCGGTTCAGCAGGAGCACCCGGAACAGGTGCAGGCCCCCGGAACGGACCTGTCACCTCGTATGTGACACCGACCATCAGACCCTCGGGTTCATCGCCCCAGTCAACATCGGGAATGATGTCACGTGTCAGACGGTTGCCGGGGCCCCGCAGGGAGCTGAAGTAGAGGCGCTCACCCGTCGGATCAAAGCACGGGCCGGAAACCTCGGAGAGCAGATGGGTCGGGTCGGCGAACCTGGCGAACGGCGCCACATCGCCATTGACGCCGATGAGTACCAGTTCCATGTCGCCCCGGTCCTCAGCCACGTACAGGTCACCCGAGACAGGCGCCACGGTGAGGTCGGCTATGCCGACCAGGGGTTGACGGTTGCCCACGCCGTCCCAGACCAGCTCGTAGCGCCGCTCTACGAGGTCAACGGCGTGGACCCGGTTGTCGAGGCCGGTGGTAAACCAGAGCCAGCCGTCCTGACACCAGACACCTCCACCCACCGCCGTCACGAATGCCCCGGGAACCTGGTGGCGTGCGGCCACCCCCCGACCGGAGGGATCTGCAACCAGCCCCCAGCCGACGGTGCCGTCGGAATCGAGGACCATCGCCTCCAGACGACCAGTGGAGAGATCGCCGAACCTGGCCGGAGTGAACCTGTAGAGCAGGCCGTCACGCTCGGCCTCAGTCAGGTAGACGAGACCGTCGGCGGGGTTCACCGCGGCAGACCCGTGGCGGCGGTGCCCCAACGCCGCGCGGGCTACCGCAGGCTCAGAACCGGACGGATCACACTCCCAGACGATTCCGTCACCTTCGAAATCCTGTTCACACGACAGCCATGTTCCCCATGAGGTCGGACCACCGTCCCTGTTTGAATGGCTACCGGCGAGAATCCGGTAGGCGTCAAGCACCCCACCGTGGGGGTCGAAGTGAATTGCCGAGGCACCGCCCAGGGGCTTCCACGGGGTCAGGTAGTCGTAGACGGCGCTGTTGCAGGCGTAGAACCAGCCACCATCGCCATCCGCGAATGTGCCGGCACCACCCGGGAAGAGGGGCCACACATAGCCACTCGAACCAACCGGGTCGCCGCTCACAGCCACGACCCGCGACGAGAAACCCTCAGGCAGGATCAGACCGTTGCGGTCCGGCGACCTCCCCGCGATGGACCCATAGGGGCCTGTGCCCGGCTCAGCAGCCCCGGCAGCCACCCCGCGCGCCAGCAGACCAGCCCCGGCAGCGACAGCCAGGCCGCCCTGCAGAAAGGTCCGCCGGTCAAGTCGACCACCCGGGACCATGCGACCCTCACTATGTGGCCGGAGAGGGGCCACCAATGGCATCGAGCAGCCTGTCTGCGGCCACCGAAGGAGTGACCTCAGCGTCCAGGACGCTGCGCTCCAGCTCAGGCAGGATTGCGAGTACCGCCGGGTTCTCCCTCACCGCCGCCAGAAGGCGATCCTCGAGCATCGACCACATCCAGGCCAGCCGCTGGTCACGCCGGTTCTGGTCCCACTCTCCCGTAGTCACGAGGGCCTCGCGGTGGGCTTCCACCTGCTGCCAGATCTCGGCAAGACCCTCACCTGTCCGGGCGCTGCAGGTGACCACCGGAGGGGTCCACGAAGGGGTGGCCGAATGGGTGAGCCTCATGGCTGCCGAGTAGTCACGCGCCGCTGCACGGGCATCCGCAGAGTTCTCGCCATCGTCCTTGTTGACAGCGATCATGTCGGCCAACTCCAGCACACCCTTCTTGATGCCCTGAAGTTCATCACCGGCTCCGGGAAGCATCAGGAGGAGGAAGAAGTCGACCATTGCGGCCACTGCGGTCTCGGACTGGCCGACGCCCACGGTCTCAACGAGCACCACGTCGTAGCCGGCAGCCTCGAGCAGGACGATGGTCTCGTTCGTGGAACGGGTGACGCCACCGAGGGTCCCCGAACTGGGCGATGGCCTGACGAAGGCGTTGAGGTCGTTGGAGAGGCCCTGCATGCGGGTCTTGTCGCCGAGGATGCTCCCGCCGGTGACGCTGCTCGTGGGATCAACTGCCAGCACCGCCACCCGGTGGCCGGAGGCGGTCAGGTGGCTTCCGAGGGCCTCGACGAACGTGCTCTTGCCGACACCCGGGACACCGGTTATGCCGACCCTGTGGGCGGCTCCGTCAGGTTGACCCAGCCCTGACATGAGGGCACGAGCATCAGCCCTGTGGTCTGGCCGACTGGACTCGAGAAGCGTGATCGCCCTGCCGATTGCGGCACGGTCACCGGCGAGGACGCCGTCCCTGAGGTCGGCAACGGTGTCCTCCATGGCGTCGCTCACCCGAGCAGCCCGAGCAGGTCCCTGGCCGCCTCTGCGATGACGGTGCCGGGCGGGAAGATGGCTGCAGCTCCGGAGGCCGTCAGGGCATCACGGTCATGGTCCGGGATGACGCCACCCACCACGACCACGATGTCCTCACGGCCGAGTTCATCGAGCGCACTGCGCAGTTCGGGGACCAGGGTCAGGTGTCCGGCAGCCAACGAACTCACCCCCACGACATGGACGTCGTTCTCGACGGCCTGCATCGCCGCCTCTGCCGGAGTGGAGAAGAGTGGCCCGATGTCAACATCGAAGCCCAGGTCCGCGAACGCCGTGGCGATCACCTTCTGGCCACGGTCGTGGCCGTCCTGGCCAACCTTTGCCACAAGAATCCGGGGCCTCCTCCCGTGGTCGACCTCGAAGGCAGCCACGAGCGAGCGAGCGCCAGCCACCTGGTCGCTCTCGCCCACCTCGCTGCTGAAGACTCCAGAAATGATCTTCACCTCGGCTACATGACGCCCGAAGACCTTCTCCATGGCGTAGCTGATCTCGCCGACGGTAGCCCGGGCGCGGGCAGCATCGATGGCTACGGCGAACAGGTTCCCGTCGCCGGTGTCAGCACAGACCGTGAGGGCGTCGAGGGCACGAGCACACGCGCTCTCGTCCCGCTCGGCCCGAAGCCGCTCAAGCCTCGCCACCTGGTCGGCGCGGACCTGGGCGTTGTCGACACGCAACACCTCCAGTGGCGGCTCTGAGTCGGGACGGTACATGTTGACTCCGACGACCACCTGGCGACCGGAGTCGATGCGCCCCTGCGTACGGGCTGCGGCCTCCTCGATGCGCAGCTTCGGGATCCCGGCTTCTATGGCCCTGCGCATTCCGCCCGTCTCCTCGACCTCGGCGATGTGCTGTCGTGCCCGGTCGGCCAGGTCGGCAGTAAGGCGCTCGACGTGGAAGCTGCCCCCCCAGGGGTCCACGACGCGACGGGTTCCGCTCTCGTGCTGCAGGAACAGCTGGGTGTTGCGGGCTATGCGCGCCGACGCGTCGGTCGGCAGGGCCAGGGCCTCGTCGAGGGCGTTGGTGTGTAGTGACTGGGTGCCGCCCTGGGTGGCCGCCATGGCCTCCAGGCAGGTGCGGACCACGTTGTTGTTGACATCGCTCGCCGTAAGGCTCCAGCCGGAGGTCTGGCAGTGGGTGCGCAGCGCCATCGAGCGGGGGTCCGAGGGTGAGAACTGCTCCATGAGTTCCGACCAGAGCAGGCGGCCTGCACGAAGCTTTGCCACCTCCATGAAGAAGTCCATGCCTATTCCCCAGAAGAAGCTGAGCCTCGGGGCGAAGCCATCCACCTCGAGACCGGCGTCGACAGCTGCACGCACGTACTCGATTCCGTTGGCCAGCGTGTAGGCCAGCTCGAGGTCGGCGGTGGCTCCTGCCTCCTGCATGTGGTAGCCGGAGATGGAGATGCCGTTGAAGCGGGGCATTTCGACGCTGGTGTGGGCAAGGATGTCGGAGACGATCCGCATGGACGGGCCGGGGGGGTAGATGTAGGTGTTCCGGACCATGAACTCCTTGAGGATGTCGTTCTGGATGGTCCCGGAGAGGAGCCGCTGCGGAACCCCCTGCTCCTCGGCCGCCACCACGAACAGGGCCAGTACCGGCAGCACCGCCCCGTTCATGGTCATCGACACGCTCATCTCGTCGAGTGGTATGCCGTCGAAGAGGGTGCGCATGTCGAGGATCGAGTCAATGGCGACGCCCGCCATGCCGACGTCGCCACCCACGCGTGGATGATCGCTGTCGTAGCCGCGGTGGGTGGGTAGGTCAAACGCCACCGACAGACCCTTCTGTCCCGCAGCCAGGTTGCGCCTGTAGAAGGCGTTGCTCTCCTCGGCGGTCGAGAACCCGGCGTACTGCCGGACGGTCCATGGACGGCTGGCGTACATGGTCGGGTACGGGCCCCGGACGAAGGGGGGAAGCCCGGGCCAGGTGTGCGGGAACTCCAGGCCGTCCACGTCGGCCTCGGTGGCGAGGGGCGCCACCGGGATCCCCTCGGGAGTCTCCCAGGTGAGGTCGTCGGAGCTGTGGCCGGTCTCCCGGTCGAGCCGCTCCTCCCACGCTCCGCGCCGGTCCCCGGGGTCGGCTGCCGCCGTGTCGACCAGTTCCACCCTGGAGAAGTCGGGGATGGTCACAGCGCCGCCCTACCGTCCGCGGCTGTGAGGGCTTCTGTGTCCCCCGGTCGGCGCAACGGAAACGGTCCGTCCGGTGCCGGCGGAAGGTCCGGGCGGACCAGAGGCTCCTCATCCGGGTCCTGGAAGCGGGTCACACCCGTCACCACCTCCTCGCCCGATTCCAGCCGGGCCAGCCTCGCTGCCCACGCCGCGTCGGCCTCGGCGGCCAGGCGCCCACCGGCCAGGGCGACAGCCATCCCACCGTCCGCCTCGACCGAGGTGAACAGGTCCCAGGCCGCTGCCGCAAGGCGCTCGGTCAGGTCCTCCACGTACCACGACCCGCCTGCCGGGTCGAGCACCCGGGCCAGGCCGCTCTCCTCCATCAGCAGCAGCTGGGTGTTGCGGGCCAGGCGCCGCCCGAACGCGTCGGGCACCCCTGCTGCACCGTCGAATGGATGGAGGGTCACCGAGTCGGCGCCGGCCACCCCCGCGGCGAAGCCGGCAGTCGTGGCACGCAGCACGTTCACCCGGGGGTCCTGCCGGCTGAGCATCACGGCCGATGTGACGGCCCGCTGGACCTGGGCCCTCGCGGACCCGATGGCACCACAGGCCCCTGCGATCCGGTCCCAGCAGCGGCGGGCGGCCCTGAACTTGGCGATCGTGAGGAACTGGTCGGCCGTGGCCGAGTAGGTGAACGCCATCGAGGCCAGGGCGTCCTCCAGGGCAACCCCGCCGTCGGTGACGGAACGCAGGTACTCGGTCCCTGTGGCCAGGGAGCAGGCCAGCTCCCACGGGGCTCCGAGGCCGGCGTCAGAGTACGGGGTGGAGTCGACGCAGACGCCCCTCACCCCGGGCGATCCGGCGGTGCGGACCACGAGCTCGATCAGCGACCCCCCCACCTGGGCCTGCGTTCCGTGCCGTGCTGCCACACCCAGCGGATCGGCGCCGAGGTCACCCCTCCTGAGGGCGCCGGGGACGCCGCGGTCCTCCCAGACCTCCACCAGCCAGCCGGCTACCTGGCGCCAGGCCGGACCCGGGACCAGCGCGACGCCGGCCATGTCGAGGTGCACCCCGTCCAGGACGCGCTCCAGGCACCCGCGGCCGTCGATGCCGATGGCGACCGGGGCCAGCAGGACCGATCCGGCCCCGCCCTCCAACTCCTCGATCACCGCGGCGTTGGCCGCCTCCGGGCCGTGGTCGAGCACCAGAGACCGGAGGTCCCACCCACTGACCAGGCCGGCCGACGCCGTTCCCCCGCGGGTGTGCGGGCTGCCTCCCGGCAGGCCTGTCCGGGCCGTGGGTCCGTCGGGATCGTCGGCGCGGTAGAGCGCCCTGACCCGGATCTCGTCGACGACGGAATCAAGGGAAGCCAGGGGACGCCCGCCGATGGAGTCCTCGGCGAGGTCGGTCCAACCGGCGCGGCCCGTTCCCGACGAGGCGACTGTCCCGACGCCCAGCGCGGGCGACTCCCCATCCGACATGCGCAGATAGTAGGTGAGCACCGGTGGGCCGGCGATGCTGGCCCTGGTAGGAGCGGTCCTGGTGGCCCGGTTCCCGGACTCCCGGTGACCGCCCGGGTGCTGCCATGATGCGCCCATGCGAATAACCACCCTCCTCAACTACGCCACCGACCCCCCCGCCGCTGCCGAACAGGCCCGGGAACTCGAGGCGGCCGGCGTGGACTGCATCTGGATCCCCGAGGCCTACGGCTTCGACGGGGTGAGCCTGCTCGGCTTCCTTGCCGCCAGCACCGACACCGTGCAGTTGGCAAGCGGCATCCTGAACACCTACAGCCGCACCCCGGCGTGCATTGCCCAGACCGCCGCCGGGCTGGACTCCCTGTCGGGCGGGCGTTTCACACTCGGCCTGGGTGCATCTGGCCCCCAGGTGATTGAGGGCTTCCACGGTGTTCCCTACTCGATGCCCCTCACCAGGATGAAGGAGATCATCTCGATATGTCGCACAGCGTGGCGCCGTGAGCCGCTGGTGCACGAAGGCCGCGTCTTCACCCTGCCCCTTCCTCCCGACCAGGGAACCGGCCTGGGAAAGGCCCTCAAGATCATCAACCACCCGGTCCGGGCCGACATCCCGATCTACGTGGCGGCCCTCGGGCAAAAGAGCGTCGAGGAGACGGCTGCCACAACCAGTGGCTGGCTTCCGTTTCTCGTGTACCCGGAGCGCATGGACCAGGTATGGGGCGACGCTGTCAGGGAGGGTCTGGCCCGCCGGGACCCGGCCCTCGGCCCGTTCGACGTGGTGGCTGGCGGCCTCGTGGCCATCGGCGACGACGCCGCCCAGTACCGCGACTACGCCCGCCCGATGGCGGCGCTCTACATCGGCGGTATGGGAGCAAGGGGAAAGAACTTCTACAACGACGTGTGCCGCGACTACGGATTCGCCGACGAGGCGACGACCGTCCAGGACGCCTACCTGGAGGGCCGAAGGGACGATGCCGCGGCCGCCCTACCCGCCGAACTGATCGAGAACACCACGTTGTGTGGAGACGAGGCCTACATCGTGGACCGCCTGGCGGCCTACAGGGAAGCCGGCGTGACCTCATTGAACGTCAACCCGGTCGGCGGCGACCCGGCCCAGGTGCTCGGCAAGCTACGCGAACTGGCAGAGCACGCCTGACGCAGGCCTGTTCTCAGGCCACCCGGTCGAGCGGGTCGATCCTCACACCGGTCAACAGCAGTTCGGTGAGCCTGCGTGGCGTCTCTCCCAGCCAGAAGTTGAGTGCGAGGCGCCGGGGATGGCGGACATGTCGGCGACCCGAGGACGTGGCCGCAACCACCCGTCGTGCCAGCCGATCGGGTGTCGTCTTTGGGATCAACTGCAGCTTCTGGAACCGGTTGTTGGTGCGCTGCAGGCTCGGGGAGGCAGACTCGACCGCATCCCACATGCGCGTGTCGACCGGGCCGGGAGCCACGAGGGTCGTCGAGATCGGTGTTCCCTTCAACTCGATCCTGAGGCTGGCGGCGAAGTTGTTGAGGCCGGCCTTGGTGGCGCAGTAGGGGCCCATGCCAGGGAACCCGGCGGTTCCCGCAAGGGATGACATGAACACGACCGCCCCACGGTTGCGCTCGAGCATTCCCGGCAGAACCCGCCTGGTCAGCACCATTGGCGCCTCCAGGTTCACGCGGGCCGCTGTACGCACCGAGTCAGGATCGACGGTTGCGACGGGGTCAACGGTCTCGATGCCGGCGTTGTTGACGAGAACGTCGACGGGACCGTACGCGGCCTCGACGGCGGCAACGAGGCCGTCGACCACCTCGGGGTCGGACAGGTCAGCCACGTGGGCCACACCCCCGATCCGCTCGGCCACCTGGCGGAGGTCACCCTCGGATCGTGCCGCCACCACCACCGACGCCCCCTCATCGGCATAGGCGAATGCAAGGGCTGCTCCTATACCCCGTGACCCGCCGGTGACCAGTACCAGTGCTCCCTCCAGTTCCATGGCCGACGAAGGTAACAGCCGGATCGAACCGCGACTGCGGCCGCCGGTTACGGTCCGTCCATGTCCGAAGCACTCTCCCCGTTCACCATCAACGTCGGCGATGACGACCTGGCCGACCTGCGCAGGCGCCTGCTCGACACCCGGTGGCCAGACCAGTTGCCGGACACGGGTTGGGACTACGGATGTGACCTTGCCTGGCTGAAGGACCTGGCTGCGTGGTGGGCCGACGGGTTCGACTGGCCCTACCAGCAGGCACGCCTCAACGAACTCGACCACGTCACCTCGACGATCGACGGCCAGAACATCCACCTCATCCACCAGCGCTCCCCTCACGAGCACGCTCTGCCCCTCATCCTCAGCCACGGCTGGCCGGGATCCGTGGTCGAGTTCCAGGAGGTCATCGGGCCGCTGACCGACCCGACGGCGCACGGCGGAGATGAAGCGGACGCCTTCCACGTGATCGCACCCTCACTACCCGGATACGCATGGTCGGGGCCGACCACCGAGCGGGGCTGGGGCGTTGAGCGCACCGCCCGGGCCTTCGCCGCCCTGGCCCACCGTCTCGACTACGACACCTACGGAGTTCAGGGAGGCGACTGGGGCTCGCTCATCTCACGTCAGATCGCCCAGGTTGACCCGGACCACGTGGTCGGGTGCCACGTGAACATGATGACCTCCGGACCTCCCGGGAACGACGACGACTTCGAGGACATCACGCCGCTGGAACAACGTCACCTCGACCGGGCCACCTGGTACATGGCCGAGGACAACGGCTACTTCCGCATCCAGGAAACGAGGCCCCAGACGCTCGCCACCGGGTTGAACGACTCACCGGCCGGCCTGCTCTCGTGGATCGGCGAGAAGTTCCACGGCTGGACCGACCATGACGGCGATCCGTTCACGGCTGTCGACCGCGACGCTCTGCTCACAAACGTTTCGGTGTACTGGTTCACGGGCACCATCAACTCCTCAACGCGCATGTACCTCGAAACGATGCGCTCGCCATCGCCGACACTCGGTGCGACAGGCGATGTCCCACTCGGAGTCTCGACCTTTCCGAAGGAGTTGTTCTCGGCCCGACGCCGCTGGGTGGAGGCGGCCCACAACCTGACCTTCTGGGCAGACCACGAAACCGGCGGCCACTTCGCCGCACTCGAGAACCCCGAGATCCTGGTCGCCGACATCAGGGACTTCTTCAGGTGGCTGAGATGATCGCCGGGCACGAAGGAGTCCAGATCGCCACGACCAGCCGGGGTCATGGTCCCAGCCTGGTGTTTACCCACGGTTGGGCCAACGACCGGTCTGTCTGGACACCTATCGCCGACGATCTGGCAGGCGACCATGCTGTCACCACCTGGGACCTCCGTGGCCACGGTGAGAGTGCCACACCCCAACCGGGCAACTACTCGCGCGGGCACGCCCTCGGTGACATGAACGCTGTGGTGGACGGCACGAACCGGCCAGCAGTACTTGTCGGCCACAGCCTGGGCGGCTACCTGTCCCTCGCCTATGCACTCGAACACCCCGATGAGGTCTCGGCTCTGGTGCTGATCGCCTCCGGTCCCGGATTCCGGAAGGTCGAGGCCCGCGACGAGTGGAACGAGGCCGTGGTTGCCAGCACGAAAGAGCTGGGTCTGCCACCCGGCGTCGAGGAACTCTCCATGCACGTCGACTCGATGGTCATCGACAGGCTCACCGAGATCACCGCTCCCACACTCATCCTGCTGGGCGAGCGTGACAGGCGCTTCGCAGCCGCCGCCGGCCTCTTCCAGAGGGACCTCGACGTGCGTGACACGGTCATTGTCCCCGAGCAGGGCCACATGGTCCACGTCAAGGCATCCCGGGAGTGTGCGGGTGCCATCCGGTCGTTCGTGGCGGGAATCTGATGACCGTCGAGCCCCTGACCGGAATGGTCGACCTCCCGGGGGGCTCCTTCCTGATGGGGAGCGACGACCCGCTCGGGTACCCGTCCGACGGAGAGGGACCGGCCAGGGAGGTGGTGGTCTCTCCCTTCCGCATCTCATCCACAGCGGTCACGAACGAAGAGTTCAGTGCGTTCACAGAGGCCACCGGGCATGTCACGACCGCTGAGTCCGAGGGCTGGTCGTTCGTATTCGCCGGCCACCTGCCCGACGACTTCCCCGAAACCCGCGGGGTGGTCAGCGCCCCGTGGTGGCGACAGGTCTTCGGCTCCGACTGGTGCCACCCCCTGGGTCCGGACTCAGACCTGAACGGCCTGGCTGACCACCCGGTGGTCCATGTCTCATGGTTCGATGCCGTGGCATTTGCCAACTGGGCCGGAGGGCGGCTTCCCACCGAGGCGGAATGGGAGTTCGCTGCCCGCGGGGGGCTGACACAGGCCAGGCTGCCGTGGGGCGACGACCTCTGCCCAGACGGCGGGCACCGCTGCAACATCTGGACCGGAACCTTTCCGATCGAGGACACGGCTGAGGACGGCTACGCAGGGACCTGCCCCGTCGACACATACCAGCCAAACGGCTACGGCTTGTTCAACTGCTCGGGAAACGTCTGGGAGTGGTGCGCGGACCACTTCTCGTCGCACCACCCTGTGGAGAGGCCACTCGTTGACCCGACCGGTCCGGCGATGGGCGTGGACAGGATCGCAAAGGGTGGCTCATTCCTGTGCCACGACAGCTACTGCAACCGCTACCGGGTGGGGGCGAGGCTCGGCAACACGCCCGACAGCTCCACTGCCCACCAGGGCTTTCGCCTGGCAGCCTGAACACCAACAGCCCCGCCGGCCGTACGCTTGCCACCATGGGGCTGCGCAGCGAGGTGAACGTCGGTGTGGCACCGGCGGCTCCGGACGAGTTCAGGGCAGTCCGGGTCGGTCCCATGGAGGTGTGGCCACCGGTCGTGCTGGCCCCGATGGCCGGCGTCACCAACGCCCCCTTCCGGACGCTCTGCAGGGAAATGGGTGCCGGCCTGTTCGTGAGCGAGATGATCACCGCACGTGGCCTCGTTGACGGCAATGCCAAGACCGTCCGCCACAGCCGGTTCGAGCCGGACGAGTCGCCCCGCAGCATCCAACTCTACGGAACCGAGCCCGAGAGCATGCGCAGCGCCGTACGCCTGCTGGTGGACGAGGACCGGGTCGACCACATCGACCTCAACTTCGGCTGTCCGATGCCAAAGGTCACCCGGAAGGGCGGCGGTGCCGCCCTTCCGCTGAAGCCGCGCCTGTTCGGGTCGATTGTGGGGGCTGCGGTAGGTGCGGCCGGCGACGTGCCGGTCACCGTGAAGTTCAGGAAGGGAACCGACGATGCCCACCTCACCTACCTCGAGGCTGGCCGTGTCGCTGAGGACGTCGGTGTGTCGGCCCTTGCGCTGCATTCCCGTACAGCCGAGCAGCTCTACTCCGGTGAGGCCGACTGGTCGTCGGTTGCTGCCCTCAAGGCCGCAGTCACCTCGATCCCGGTGTTCGGCAACGGCGACATCTGGGAGCCCTGGGACGCGCTGCGCATGATGCGCATGACCGGCTGTGACGGAGTTGTCGTAGGGCGGGGCTGTCTGGGCCGTCCGTGGCTGTTCGGTGACCTGGCGGCCGTATTCGGGAACTCACCGGGCACCGGTGGTTCCGATACAGGTGACCCTCCGGACCTCGCCGGTGTCGCTGCGATCATGTCGCGGCATGCCCGGCTGCTCATCGACTGGGCCGGACCACACGGAATCAGGGACTTCCGCAAGCACACGACCTGGTACCTGAAGGGCTATCCAACCGGTCCCGCCGCCCGCAGGGACCTCAAGGCCGTCGAGTCACCGGACGACCTGGAGGAGATCCTCGGAGGTCTGCTGGACGACCTCGGCAGGGGCATGGGAATCGACCCGGCGTCACTGCGGATACCGCGCAGCCACCGCAGCGGACCCAGGCGCATTGTTCTTCCGGACGGCTGGCTTGACGATCCCGGGGACATGACACCTCCGCCTGCCGAGGCCGAGGCCCTGGTCTCGGGAGGATGAAACCGTGAGCGGCCACCTGGTGCTGGCATCGGGCTCACCGCGACGCCTGACCATCCTGCGCGATGCGGGCTTTGAACCCGAGGTGAGGGTGCCACCGGTCGACGAGACCCTGCTGGCAGGAGAGGAACCTTCCGCCATGGTGCAGCGGCTTGCCCTTGCCAAGCTCCACTCGGTCGTGGTGGCCGGAGAAACGGGCCTCGCTGCCGACACCGCTGTCGTGGTCGACGGCGAGGGGCTCGGCAAGCCACTCGTGCCTGACCGGGCGCACGAGATGCTCCGCCGGCTCTCGGGGCGTGCCCATGAGGTGGTGGGAGGCATTGCCGTACGGCACGGCGGCCGTGACGCCGTCGGGGTCGTCACCACCAGGGTCTCCTTCAGGGAACTGTCCGATGACGAGATCCGGGTGTACGTGGCTTCAGGTGAACCCCTCGACAAGGCCGGTGGCTACGCCATCCAGGGTGGCGGCAGCCGGTTCGTGACCGAGGTCGACGGCTGCCGGGACAACGTGGTCGGGCTGTCGCTGGGGGCCGCTCTGGAACTGTTCTCGATTCTGGGTTTTCAGCCACCCAGCCGGCCCGGTGGCTCCAGCCTCTGATCTGAGGTGGGCACCGCGGAAGACCCACGCTTTGTGGCGAGAGGTCAACCACCTCTAGCCTGTTAGGCGTGGTGAACATCAGCCGAGTGGATCCGGTGGACCCGACACCGGTCGGACTCGAGGTAGACGCTGTGTCTGTGGACTACGGCGGCCCCGAGGTGCTCTCTGACATCTCCCTTTCGGTGACCCCCGGCGAGGTCATCGCCCTGCTCGGACCCAGCGGTTGCGGCAAGACGACCCTGCTCCGAGCCATTGCGGGCCTCGAACGCCCGACAACGGGGAGCATCTCACTTGGCGGCCGGGTCGTGAGCGGTCCGGGTGTGTTCGTTCCACCCGAGCGGCGGCGGATCGGGATGGTGTTCCAGGACTGGGCGCTGTTCCCACACCTGGACGTGGCCCGCAACGTCGGATACGGCCTGCCCCGAAATGACCTCAGTGCTGAACGGGTACGCGAGACCCTCTCCCTCGTGGGCCTCGACAGCGCTGCCGGCAGGATGCCCGGGACCCTCTCCGGTGGGCAGCAGCAACGGGTGGCCCTTGCACGGGCGCTGGCACCGCGGCCCGCCGTGCTGCTCCTGGACGAACCGTTCTCGAACCTGGACTCCAGCCTGCGTTCCCAGGTACGCACCGAGATCCACCACCTTCTGGTGGAACTGGGGGTCACCACAGTCTTCGTGACACACGACCAGGACGAGGCGTTCGTCATGGGCGACCGGGTGGCTGTGATCCACGACGGCTGTCTGGCCCAGGTCGGCAGCCCCGACGACCTCTACCGTCGGCCGGCCAACCAGTGGATAGCCACCTTCGTGGGCGAGGCAAACCTGTTCCCGGTCCAGATCCCAGACGACAACTGCCCGACCTGCCCCACGCCGATCGGGCCTGTCCCACTCGTCTCGGAGGCCAGCGGGCCCACCGAGATCATGCTGCGGCCCGAGGATCTGGCCGTCAGCCCCGGCGGTGACGATGTCGTAGAGCTGGTGGAGTACTACGGCCACGACACAGTGGTGTCGATTCGCCTGGGTGACGGTACGACCGTCCGAGCCAGGACCGATGCAGACGTCTCCTTCCAGAGGGGCGACAGCGTCACCGTGACGTATGACGGGCCGGGCGTCTTCGCCTTCCAAGTTGGATGACCTGCTATGGATTGTTAGGATTCCTTTACATACAGGAATCAACCACAAGGAATCCCCCCTCAAATGCTGAACAGACACCTACGCACAAGCAAGGTCCTCGCAACCACCCTCCTGCTGACCGCTCTCGTTGCAGGAGCGACCTCGTGTGGAGGCGGCGACGACAACCAGACGCTGACCGTCTACTCCGGCCGTAGCGAAAAGCTGGTCGGCCCCATCTTCGCCGAGTTCGAAGCGGTAACCGGGGTGACCCTCGATGTCCGCTACGGCTCCTCGAACGACCTTGCCCTGGCGATCTCAACCGAGGGCGACAAGACCCCTGCCGACGTGTTCCTCTCCAGGAGCCCCGGGCCCGCCGGCTACCTCGACGACCTGGCGATGCTGGCACCCATAGACACCGACATCCTGAACCGGGTCGATCCCACCGACCGCTCCCCCGACGGAACCTGGGTCGGCTTCGCAGGCCGCGCCCGTGTACTCGTCTACAACATCGACGAGGTTCCCGAAGCCGACCTGCCCGGGTCCGTATTCGACCTGACAGGACCCGACTACCAGAACCTGGTGGCCGTGCCGGGCAGCAACTCCTCATTTCAGGACTGGTTCACCGTCTTCCGCCTGCGCAACGGCGACGATGTCGCCGTCGGGTGGCTCGACGACATGGTCGCCAACGGTGCCCGCTTCTACCCCAAGAACCGTGCAATTGTCGAGGCGGTGGGACGCAACGAAATCCGGTTCGGGCTGGTGAACCACTACTACAACCACCAGGAGGTGGCAGCCAACGGCGATGCCCAGCGCTCCGCCAACCACGGCTTCAACCAGGGCGACGACGGCGGCCTGATGATCATCGCCACCGCTGCGGTGCTGAACCAGAGCAACGAGAAGGAACTCGCCAACCGGCTGCTCACACACCTCCTGAGCGACTCACAGCAGCGGTACCTGACCGACACCGTCTACGAGTACCCGCTGGCTATCGGGGTCGAGGCAGCCGAGACCCTTCCGCCGGCACCCGCCGACACGGTTGGTGCCGTGCACATAGCAGACGTGGCTGCCGAGTTCACCCGGACCATCGAGATCATCGAAGCCAGCGGCATCCTGGACCAGTGAGGTCGACCCGGTGAACGAGGAGGTCGCCCGACACAGGGCGGGTGCCGGACGACCTCCTCGTTCGCTGGTCTCAGCGAACCTCCTCATAGCCGTCCTGTTCGCCATCCCGGGCGGCTACGTCATCTGGCGGACAGCCACAACAGGAGGTGGCCAGCTCTCCACGATCGCCTCACGCTCAACTCTGGAACCACTCTGGAGGACCATCCAGCTGGGCTTCCTGGTCTCCGCGGCGGCGGCGTTCATCGGGACGGGGCTGGCGTGGCTCACAACCCGGACCGACCTGCCACTTCGCCGCTTCTGGCGCATCGCCGTCCCCCTGCCCCTCGTCTACCCGAGCTTCGTGGGCGCCAGCGCGCTGCAGTCCGGCCTCACACCGGGTGGAATCGTCCACGACCTGGTTTCAGTGGCCGGAGTCGGCATGGACCTGCGACTCCACGGGCTCTTCGGTGCATGGCTGGTGCTGACCCTCTTCACCTACCCGTACGTCTACCTGCCCGTCGCGGCACGACTCTCGACACTGCCGACATCCCTCGAGGAGAATGCGAGGCTTCTGGGCGACCGCCCGGCACAGGTCTTCCGGAGGATCATCCTGCCCCAGGCCCGTTCCTCAATTGCAGCAGGCTCGCTTCTGGTGTTCCTCTACACGGTCAGCGACTTCGGCGCAGTCCACCTGATGCGGTTCGAAACCCTCACACAGACCGTGTTCAGGACCAGGTTGTTCGATCAGGACCGGTCGTTCACCCTTGCTCTGGTGCTCCTCGTCCTGGCCCTCGTGGTTGTGGCCGCAGAACGAACCGTCGCACGACGAGGCAGCCGGACCCACGTGGTCGGCAGCCGACCTGCACTCCCGATCCCCCTCGGCCCGTGGTCGATTCCGGCACTTGCGACCTGCTCTCTTGTAGTCGGCCTGGCGCTCTTCTCACCGGCACTGTCGCTGGCCGACTGGGGCCTCTCGGGGTGGACCCGCCAGCTACACGGTGGCGCAGGCCTCCGCCTCGGCCTTGACGATCTGGTGGGGCCGACCTGGAACACCGTCTGGATCAGCGTCGTGGCCGCAGCCCTCGCAATAGTCGCCGTCCTACCCGTCGCATACCTGTTGACGCGCCACAACTCCAGGATCGGCGGGCTGATCAACGGCGTAGTGGTCGCCGGCTTCGCCATTCCGGGGCTTGTCGTCGCCCTCTCACTCATCTTCTGGACCCTTCACGCATCCCCCTTCGACTTCCTCATCGGAACCCTCCCGGTGCTGGTGTTCGCCTACGTGGTCCACTTCGGAGCCCAGGCTGTGCGGACCGCCCAGGTGGCGGTGTCGACGGTGCCGCCGCGAATGGAGGATGCTGCACGGCTTCTGGGGGCGGGTCGCCTGCGGCGCCTGCTGACCGTGGAACTCCCTCTGATGGCACCCGGCCTCGCAGCCGGCGGCGGCCTTGTGATGCTCTCGACCATGAAGGAGCTCCCGGCGACCCTGCTCGTGTCACCGATCGGGTTCAGAACCCTTGCCGTGGAGATCTGGAACACCTATGAGGCGGCGTACCTCCCTGAGATGGCGCTCCTGGCCCTCGTGCTGGTGGCGATCAGCGCCCTGATGACCTGGACGCTTGTAGTGCGCCGCGTCAACTACCTGGCATGACCGGGTTGCCGGCCGGGTTGCCGGTTGGCAGCAGATCAGGTCAGGTCAACCCGCGGTAACGAGAATGCGCTCAGCCGCGAAGACCCCGACACCGAGGTGGTTACCGTCGATCTCGATGGTGACCGTGCCGTCGGGTGACGCTGCGGTGACGGTTCCCCTGTTGCCCGGTATGAGGGCGGATTCCTCAAGGAAGTCCAGCATCCCCTCGGTGAATTCCAACTCCTCGGTGATTCGGCTGACGGTGAACCCCTCGCCGACCGCAACCTCGACAAGATGCCGGGAATCGGGTTCCTCATATGAACTTCCGGGTATGGGGTTCCCGTGCGGACAGGTGGTTGGCTGACCCAGAAGGTTGTCGAGGGCCGATTCGACGACCGGCGAGATCACGTGCTCCCACTTTCCGGCCTCGTGATGGGCGTCGGTCCAGGAGAGGCCCAGCATGTCCGTGAGGAAGCGTTCGGCCAGGCGGTGGCGCCTGACCACCGACACGGCGAGGTCCTGACCGTCGGAGGTGAGCGAAATCACCGTTCCATCGATGGCGACCAGCCCCTCCTTCTCCATGCGCCTGATCATCTCCGAGACTGCCGGTCGGCTGATATCGAGTCGATCCGCTATGCGGGCCTGGATCACGTCGAGGTCGTCCTCGGCGAGTTCGTAGATGGTTTCGCAGTACTCCTCGAAGGCCGGGTGGTATTCGGGTGTGCTGTATGCCATGGCCACCAGTGTAGGCGCATGTGAGGGATGCCTAACTGTGGTGGCGGGTCCGCCTCGCTGACAGCACAGTTGCTAGTAGACACTCCTGTCATGGCCCTCGACCCCCACACCCCGGTAATCGTGGGTGTCGCCCAGGTGACAGACCGGGTCGACGACCCGACCGGGGCCCGATCGGCCCTGGACCTCATGGAGGATGCACTCCTGACCGCTGGGTCCGACTCAGGTTGCGGCGCCGCTGTAGGCAACCTCGATGCAATCGGAGTGGTCGGCGGGCTGTGGCGCTACACAGACCCCGGCCGGCAGCTGGCCGACAGGGTCGGAGCCGACCCGGCCACGACGCTGCTCACGTCTTGGTCCGGCCACAGCCCCCAACTGCTCCTAAACCACCTGGCTGCCGGTATTCAGGCCGGTGAGATCCGGTCGGCAGCGGTAATCGGCGGTGAAACCAACCGCAGCCGCCGTCTGGCCAGAACCCTGGGGCTCGAGTACCGACGCGACTACGACACCACGCTGCCCGCGGCCGAGGCGTTCGGAGAACCGCTCGTCATGGCCACCAGCCACGAAGAGGACCGCGGGGTTGACGCACCGGTCACCATCTACCCGCTCCTGGACTCGGCTATCCGCCACGCCATGGGCGAGTCCATCTCCGGGCACCGCTCACGACTGGGAACCCTCTGGGAGGGCTTCAACCGGGTCGCCGTCGACAACCCCCACGCCGCTGTCCGTACACCAATGACCGCCGACGAGATCACCACCCCCACGGAGACGAACCGCCTGGTGGGCGCCCCATACACGATCGCCATGAACGCCCACAACAACGTGGACCAGGCCTCGGCGGTGCTGCTCATGTCTGCGGAACGCGCCTCAGCCGCCGGAGTGCCGAGAGACCGCTGGGTGTTCCCGCTGGCGGGCAGCAACGGCTTCGACACCGAATGGATCAGCGAGAGGTGGGATCTGCACAGGGCTCCGGTCCTCCGCCTGGCCGGCGAACGCGCCCTTACTGCGGCCGGTACCGGCGTAGGCGACCTGACCCACATTGACCTCTACTCGTGCTTCCCGTCCGCCGTGCAGATCTCCTCCACGGAACTCGGAATCGACCAGAACCGGACACTCACCGTCACCGGTGGCCTAACGTTCGCCGGTGCGGCCTACAACAACTACAGCGGACAGGCCATTGCCGCCATGGTGGGCTGCATACGTGAACAGCCCGGAACCGGCCTCGTCCACGCCAACGGCGGATATGTGACCAAGCACGCCTTCGGCGTCTACTCCGACCGGCCAGGTGCCCACTTCACAAACATCGATGTGGCCGACAAGGCCGCCTCCCTTCCGAAACGGCGGACCCACCCCGGCTTCTCAGGTGAGGCGAAGGTCGAGGCCTACTCGGTAATGCACGACAGGATCGGACTACCGACACACGCCGTCGTTTCCCTACGTACCGGAGCCGACGCCCGCGTTTGGGGCACGACCAGAGATTCTGGCCTGGTGGGTGCAATGCTCATAGAGGAACACGTAGGCAGGAGCGCCGAGCTGTCACCTGACGGCTCGGTCTCCGTCTGAGAAACCGGGACGAGGCCAGACAGTGCAGACAGCCATCACCGAGATGTTCGACATCGAATTCCCAGTGATGGCCTTCAGCCACTGCCGCGACGTGGTGGCTGCAGTGTCAAAGGCCGGAGGGCTCGGCGTGCTGGGTGCCGTGGGCCACAGCGACGAGGGCCTCGAGGTGGACCTGGCCTGGATCGAGGACGAGATAGGTGACCTCCCCTACGGCGTGGACCTGATCGTGCCGGCACGGTACGCGGGCGACGCCGACGGCGGCTTCAGCATGGACGACGTCTTCGCCCTCATCCCCGAAGAGCACCGCGACTTCCTGACAGACATGCTGGACCGGTACGGGGTCGCCACGCAGGCCGACGACCTGCCAGTTGGGTGGGCTGAACGCTCGGTGGACGCACCCTTTTCGGCCAACCGGGCAGCCCGACAGGTTGACATCACCCTGGCCCACCGGCCCTCCCTGATGGCCAACGCCCTCGGGCCACCACCGCCTGACATGATCCAGCGCTGCCATGAGGCCGGGTTGAAGGTGGCTGCCCTGGCTGGAACCCGGGCGCACGCCGAACGCAACGTCAACGCCGGAGCCGACATCATCATCGCCCAGGGGGCCGAGGCCGGCGGCCACACGGGCGAGATCGGCACGATGGTCCTCATACCCGAGGTCGTCGACGCTGTCGCACCCGTGCCCGTGCTGGGCGCCGGCGGCATCGGACGGGGCAGACAGATGGCAGCAGCAATGGCCCTCGGGGCGGCCGGCGTGTGGTGCGGCTCGGTCTGGCTCACCACCGAGGAGGCCGAGACCGACCCGACCGTCAAGAAGAAGATGCTCGACGCCGGCTCCAGCGACACGCTCCGATCCCGCTCACTCACCGGCAAGCCGGCCCGCATGCTGCGCACCGCCTGGAGCGAGGAATGGGACAGGGAGGACACCCCGGACCCCCTGGGTATGCCACTCCAGCCGATACTCACCAACGAGGCCCAGCAGCGAATCAACAGGGCCGCCCATGTGGAGGGGTCGGGCGCCGAGAAACTGGCCACCTACTTCGTCGGTCAGATCGTCGGCACCATGAACAGGTCGAGGCCGGCCGGACAGGTGGTCATTGACATCATCGAGGAGTTCATCGAGGCCACCGAGGGTCTCGCACGTCAGCTCGAGGTGTGAGCCGGCCCCAGTTTCGGGTCAACTGCTAACCGATCTGGGCGAAGCCGATCAGACCGCCGCCGTCGACCACGAGTGCCTGGCCTGTCATCCAGCCTGAAGCCTCAGAGGCAAGGTACAACGCTGCATTGGCAATGTCCTCAGGCTCGCCAAGGCGCTTCAGCGGATAGGCCTGGGCAACCTGATCGCCACGACCCTCGTCCCACAGGGCCCTGGCAAAGTCGGTCTTGATGAGGCCGGGGCAGACGGCGTTGACGCGCACACCCGGCGACATCTCAGCGGCCAACTGGCGGGTCAACTGCACGAGGGCCAACTTGGTTATGTCGTAGGTGCCGAGAATGGGGCTTGTGGCAAAGGCACCCACCGACGAAATGTTGATCACCTCACCCCCGTGTTCCTTCATCCACGAGTTCCAGCACAACTGCGTCCACACCAGTGGCGCCGTCAGGTTGACCTGGAAGGTCTTCTCCCAGCGGGGAATATCGGCGTCAATGACCGGACCGGCGTACGGGTTGGTCGCTGCATTGTTGACCAGGATGTCGACTGCGCCGAACGTGGACAGCGTCGCCGCCACAACCCGCTCGGCATCCTCGGCCAACCCGACGTTGCCGGCCTCAAAGGCCAGGTCGCCACCGGTCTCCTCTGACAATTCGACCACCGCCGCCTCGCACGCATCGGCCTTGCGGCTGGTGATCATCACCTTTGCACCCGCCGCCGCCAGGATTTCGGCGATTGAACGCCCGATCCCCCGGGAACCACCGGTGACTATCGCTACCTTGCCGTCGACCCTGATGTCCATGGGTGGCGACCCTAGCCAGACTCCGAGACCGACCCGGCAGCCAGGGACGTTGAAAAGACGTCAGTTGACCCGACGCTCGTGGCCCTCCCAGAAGGGGTCGCGCAGCTCGCGCTTGAGGATCTTGCCGGTCGGGTTCCTGGGAATCGCCTCGACAAAATCGACCGACTTGGGGCACTTGAACCCGGCCAGCCGCTCGCGGGCGAAGGCCAGGATGTCCTCTGCGGTAACGCCACTGTCGGGGACCGGAATCACCAGGGCCTTGCCCACCTCGCCCCACTTCTCGTCGGGTACCCCGATGACCGCCACGTCGGCGACGCCCTCGTGGGCCATGAGGGCGTTCTCAACCTCGGCCGGATACACGTTCTCGCCGCCGGAGATGATCATGTCCTTCACCCGGTCGTAGATGAACAGGTAGCCGTCCTCCATGTAGGCGGCGTCACCGGACCGGAACCAGCCGTCGCCGGGGAGTGCCTTGGCCGACTCCTCAGGCATCTGCCAGTACCCGGACATGATCTGCCCGGACCGTATCCATACCTCGCCGACCTCGCCGTCGGGCAGCCGGTCACCGGTGTCGGGGTCGACGATATGGATCTCGGTTCCCGCAATCGGCTTGCCGGCTGAGCGCAGGAGGTTCTGTCTCGGCCCGCCCGGGTCGTGGTCCTCAGGCAGCAGCTGTGTGACCACCCCCGTCGTCTCGGTGAGGCCGTAGACCTGTGAGTACTCGCAGCCGAACATCTTCATGGAGTTGACGAGCACGTCCTCGGTAATGGGTGAGGCACCGTAGGCGATCGTCTTCATGGAGGAGAGGTCGATCCCCTCGCTCGGAACCATTGAGAAGAACGCCAGGACCGCCGGCACGAAGAAGGCATGCGAGATCTGCTCTGACTCGATGAGCTGGAGCCCGGCCACCGGATCGAACTCGCGCACCAGGATCGAGGTGGCTCCACTGCCCATGCCGAAGAACGCCCAGCCGCTACCCCCGATGTGGAACAGCGGCATCATGACCATGCTCCGTGCGTCGCCGGTCATCTCCCAGTCGACGTTGTTGAACGCCGCGTTGAAGTTGGAGTTGGTGAGCTGGGCACCCTTTGGCATGCCCGTTGTCCCTGAGGTGTAGAGCTGCATCGAGACGTCTTCAGGCTGGACGTCGTGGACGTCGCTCTCGGCCGGGTGGGCGTTGCGCCACTCGTCGTAGGAGATGTGGGTGTCGTGGGAGCCGATGACCACAATTCGTCTGACGCTCTCCAGGTCGGCCTCGAACGCTGAGAGGTGCTCGGCCAGGTCCTCATGGATGACCAGGACCGCTGCCTTGGAGTCGTTGACGATGTAGGCCATCTCGGGCGGCGCAAGACGCCAGTTGACGGCAACGGTCACGGCATTGATGAAACTGCATCCGAACGCCAGCTCGAAGTACTCGGGGCCGTTCTTGTCGATGTACGCGATGCGGTCCTTCGGACCCACACCGTCTGCCCGAAGGGCGTTGGCAACCTGCCCCGAACGGTCCCTCATGTCGGACCAGGTGATGTGCTCGTCGCCGTAGATGATCATGTCGACGTCGGGCTTCTCGGCTGTGCCGGTCAGGATGATGTCTGAGATGCTTGAAAGTTCACGAATGTCCATGACCACGGAACATACACCCGGCCGCCTGCGCAGTCAGCCCCGGGCCAGCCCTGTGGTGGACCGTCGCCGCACCCGTGCACCGGCACCCTCAGGCACCCCTCAGCCGGGCCAGATCCCCGTGTCGGGGTGGTAGGCGGCCCAGCCGTACCACTCGGTCACGAAGCTGGTCACGAAGTTGAGGCTGCGACCGCCGGAACCCGAGCCGTCGAATCCCCAGAGCCCACCCAGGTCGTCGACGAGGCCGCCCGGGGCCGGCTGGAAGGACCGCAGCTGGCCGCCGACCGTGGCCTCGAAGGCGATCCCGAACACCGAGTCGGGGTCCAACAGGGCGATGACGGGAACGCCGCCCAGGACGTCGGCCACCACCATCGGACCGTCGGCACCCGCCAGGCGGTAGGCCCTGGAGGCCGTGCCCGTGTCGACACCGAGCACCAGGTCGTTCTCGGGAAGCCTGGTGTCGAGTGAGATGAGCGTGTCCAGGAACTCCCGGCCAAGGCCCGGGCGGCCGGGTGTCGTCTCCCAGTAGCGGTCCTCGTAGCGCTCCTCGCGGGCCAGCACCAGCGTCTCCGGATGGGCAGCCAGCCAGTCGCTCCACCGCTGGTGGAACAGCGGCCTGACGGTGAGGGCGGCCCCGGTCCCCGCCAGCGGCCCGGTCAGGATCGTGCCGTCGTAGTGGGTCCAGACGGAACCGGTCTGTCGGTCGCTCATGACGAACAGGCCGTTGTAGAGGCCGGCCACGTCGAAGGTGTACCTGGTGCCCTCGATGACGGGATCGAAACCGACCCCGCTGGAACAGACCACTCAGTAGGTCACGAGATAGGGCTCGCCGGCCACGGTTGTGTTGGCGATGTGGTGGTACGCCATCTGGTCGACGGGGAAGGCCGCGGCCTCACCGTCCTGGAGGACGCCCAGGACCACGTCGTCGGGCTCCAACCACGTCGCCACCGAGGCCGGCACGAGGAGGGGATCGTCGGCCGACTCGAAGAACGAGCCGGGGCCGACCATCAGGTGGTCTGGCGAGAAGGCGGCGGCGGCGCCGGTGACCAGCGGCGTGGTGGTGGTCGGAGCGGTGGTCGGGGCCGCCGGGGCCGCCGTGGCAACCGGCTCCGCAACAGCGGTTGGCGGCGTGGTGGCCGCCTGCGGGGTCGCTGTGGGCTGCGGCGTGGTGGCCGCCTGCGGGCTCGCTGTGGGCTGTGGCGTGGTTGCCGGGGGTTCCGTGGCGGGGGCCGCGGTGGTGGGCAGCGCCGTCGTCGGAACCACGTCTGCCGTACGGTCGGCCTCGGCGGCGCAGCCCCACAGGACAAGTGGGGCGATGAGCACCGCGACCCTGCGCATGGGGCCAGCCTCCCACCGGTCCGCCACCACCGCAAGTGGCCCACCATGTTGGCCCAGTCCGCCCCGGATGCCTCGGCCAGGTGGTCCCGGGCCTACCGACGGGCGACCCGGCCTGATCCCTCAGGTCACATCAACCGCGAGACCGTGGCGCCGTCGAAGCGCTCCACGGACATGCCGGTGACGCCGAAGCCGGCCATGGCCCGCTGGAACTCGGCCATGTGTGCCGAACCCATGTGGGCGCTGAGGGCCTCGTCGCTCTCCCATTTCTCGAAGATCCTGACCAGCCCGGCCTGTACCGGATCGATGCTGAGCACGTAGTCGATGCAGCCATCCTCGGCATGCGTTGCGGTCATCATCGGCACGATCGCCGCCACGGCGTCGTCGCTGCTGGCCGGGTCGATGTTGATGGTACCTGCTATCACGATCATGGGGGGTCCCTGACTGGTCGGGCAATGGCTCGTCGGAGCGTAACGTCGGTCCCCGTGGAGCAGAGAAGCGGACGGGGACAGAAGTGACCGGGGGCATTGCCACCGGCAACGACGGGATCGTGCGCTGCTGGTGGCCGGGAGACCACGCCGACTACCTCGC
>CEPS01039296.1_pt1 | contig 34461 bp, 32 predicted proteins | sample 530401 | NCBI WGS metagenome assembly CEPS01 (sample SAMEA2620035, study PRJEB7988) | marine metagenome | biome: marine biome (ENVO:00000447); feature: mesopelagic zone (ENVO:00000213) & marine oxygen minimum zone (ENVO:01000065); material: "saline water (ENVO:00002010), including plankton... | reverse complement strand
CACAGTCCATTGCAATCTTACAATGCAATGGTAGGCAGGTGGGAGTAGGGTACCGGAGCATCATGGTCAGGACGTGGCGAAGGCATCTTCTTTTTCCCGAATGTTGCGCAGCAGGCGGGGCCCCTGAATGAAGACCGGTCAACAGTCGGTTTTCAGGCTGTGATCCGGAACAGATTACAGGCGGTTTTCCTCGATGGCGTGGCAGGCCGCGCGCACCCCGTTGTCTGTTCTGTTCAAACCGGGTACTTCGCTTTTGCAGCGATCATTGGCGAACTGGCAACGGCCGTGGAAAACGCAGCCCGATGGCAGGTTGATCGGAGTCGGAACCTCGCCTTTGAGTTTTATGTGTCCAACCGGGTCAGATCCTAGTTTGGGAATGGCGCTCAACAGGGCCCTGGTATACGGATGGCGTGGGTAATGGAAGATCTCATTGCAGTTTCCCAGTTCACACAGGGTGCCAAGATACATCACCGCCACACGGGTGCCGAAATGCTCAACCACGGCCAGATCATGAGTGATAAACAGGTAGGTCAACTGGCGTTCTTCTCGGGCCTGCATCAGCAGGTTCAAAACCTGGGCCTGAATCGATACATCAAGAGCGGAAATCGGCTCATCAGCGACGATAAATTCAGGATCCACCATCAGGGCGCGGGCGATGCTGATGCGCTGGCGTTGACCGCCGGAGAATTCATGAGGATAACGCTTGGCCCATTTGGGACTGACGCCGACGGAATCCATCACGGCGACAATTTTTTCCTGGCGCTGAGTCTCATTTAATTCGGGGGCATGAAATTTTGCCGGTTCGGCCAGCGTGGCCTGAACTGTTTTACGCGGATTCAGGGAGGCATAGGGGTTCTGAAAAATCATCTGCATCTTCTTGCGGTAAGGAAACCGATCAACAGCGGACAAATTATCAATGCGCTGACCCGCATAGTGAATCTCGCCACGAGTGGGATCGATAAGTCCCATCACCGCACGGCCTACAGTGGTTTTACCGCAGCCGCTTTCGCCTACCACACATAATGCTTCGCCTTGCTGGATTTCCAGATTGACACCGTTGATGGCCTTGACGGACTCACGTCTGCGCACCGGACGGCCTTTTTCGAATCCAAGCTCTTCCAGGAAGCTGCCGGAAATATTGAATTCCTTGTAGAGACTCTTAATGCTGATCAAGGCCGGACCCATTGGTTGATTCACTGCAGTATCAGGCATCGGCATCATCAACCAGGTGGCAGGCGCACAAGCGGGATGTTTTGCCTTTGAGTTCTGGAATCTGGTGTTGACATTTGGCCACTGCCAGGGTGCAACGCGGGTGAAATGCACAGCCTTCCGGGATGTCCTGCAGGCTCGGCATAACACCGGGTATCTGGTTCAGCCTGGAGCCTGGCGTGGTTTGCTCCGGCAAGGCGCCAATCAAGCCCTGGGTATAGGGGTGTAACGGACTCCTGATCAATTCTCTGGTGGGCCCTTGCTCGATAATGCTGCCGGCATACATCACCAGGGTGCGCTGGGTAACCTGTGAAACCACGCCAAGGTCGTGAGTAATCAGGATTAGTCCCACGTTAAAATTCATGCAAAGTTCCAGCAGCAGTTGCAGGATTTCTGCCTGAATAGTCACATCCAGTGCGGTGGTCGGTTCGTCGGCAATGATTAAGGCAGGATCACTGATTAATGCGATGGCAATGACCACGCGCTGACGCATTCCCCCGGACAATTCATGGGGATATTGATCGAGCCGGGTTTCCGGTGCCGGAATCTGAACGGCACGAAGTTTTTCAACGGCGATTTTTTTGGCCTCGGCTTCCGGCAGGTTGCGATGCGCCTGCAGGCATTCAACCATCTGGGTGCTGATGGTCAGCACCGGATTCAGTGTCATCATTGGATCCTGAAAGATCATGCTGATTTTATTGCCCCGAATATTTCGAATCTGGTCGCGGTCCATATCGGCGAGATTCGCGCCGTCGAACCAGATGCTGCCATTGGTGATACGCCCGGGCTTGCTGATCAGGTTGAGGATGGCAAAGGCAGTAACTGATTTACCGGCGCCGCTTTCCCCGACAATGCCAATGCGTTCGCCTTTGTCAAGACTGAAACTGATGTCTTTCAGTGCCTTGACGTTGCCCGACAGCAACGGGAATTCCACCTCCAGATTGTTAACCTGTAACAGCGACATAGCTACTTGTAGATTTTCGGGTTAAGTACATCTCGCAGCCAATCTCCCAGCAAGTTGATAGTCAGAATCAGAACGATCAAAACTAAAGCCGGGAGAAAGGTAATCCACCAGGAGCCGGAGAAAATATAATCAAACCCGTTACGAATCAGAGAACCCAGAGAGGGTTTGGTGATGGGCATGCCCAGGCCAAGGAATGACAGGCCGGCCTCAGTGATAATGGCATTGGCAACCTGTACTGTGGAAATCACCAACAACGGTGAGAAGGTATTGGGCAGTATATGACGATACAGGATACGCATGGGTCTTAACCCGATAACCCTAACGGCGTCCACATATTCCTTCTTCTTTTCCGCCAGTACACAGGCACGTACCGTGCGTGCATACTGCGGCCACTCGGCAATACCGATAACCAGCACGATCATCAGCAGGGCATAGCGTTCATAGCTGTTTAATCCGACCGCAGCCTGGAATACCGCCAGAATGATGATGGCAACCATCAGTGTAGTGAACGATAACTGTATGTCAGCAATGCGCATCAGGAAACTATCCAGACGACTGCCAAAGTAGCCCGAGACCAGGCCGATTGATATGCCCATGAAGGCCTGCAGAATAGTGGCGAAAATGCCGATGGCAATGGAAATTCCAGTGCCGTAGAGGATGGTGGACAGCATGTCCCGGCCCATATCATCTGTGCCCAGCAGAAAACGATCGTCAGCACCGCTTGACCCAATGGGTGGATACTCGGAATCCATGATGTCAAAGGCAGTCTGGTCCCACGGGTCATAGGGCGCAATAAACGGGGCCAAAATGCTGACCAGTAACAGGGTTGACAGTATGGCTGCGCTGACCATGGCCACCTTGTTATTGATGAAGGAGTAATACACCGGAGACCGGCGCATCCGTTCCAGGGAAAAGTTCATGTCGGTCGCCCTACCAGGGTAACCGTGGGATTTACCAATCCGTAGATAATATCAACCACCGTGTTAGTGACTACAAATATCAGTCCCACCACAATCAGGTAGGCCACAATCAGAGGGGTGTCGACCCGGTTTATGGCTTCCAGGAACATAAACCCCATGCCGGGCCATTGAAATACCGTCTCGGTTAGAATGGTGTAAGCGACCATGATGCCGATCTGCACCCCGCCTACGGTGATGACCGGCAACAGGGTGTTCTTAAAAGAGTGCAAAAACCAGATGCGTCGACGCCTGAGGCCCTTGGCCCAGGCAAAACGAATGTATTCGGATTCCAGCACTTCCATCATTTCGGATCTTATCAGGCGCACGAACAGCGGTAGGATCACGGAGGCTAGGGAGATACTGGGTAACAGGATATGGCTGAGTCCGTCCAGGGTTAGCAGGCTGGTTTTCCATGTGCTGAACAGCGTGATGGTATCACCCCGTCCATAGGAAGGTAACCATCCCAATTCCACGGCAAACAGGTAAATCAGGAAAATAGCCGTCAGGAACACCGGTATGGAAATACCGAGAATACTCAGGCTCAAGGCCAGTTTGGAAAACCAGTGATCCGGGTGTATGGCCGCAAAAATACCGACAGGAATTGAAAATAACAAAATCCAGAAGGTGGCGGCGATGACCAGGTCTATGGTGGCCGGCAGTTTATCAAGAATGACGTCCAGTGCCGGACGTTTAAAAAAATAGGAGGTGCCAAGATCACCCTGAAGGGCATTTTTAAGAAATCGCCAGTATTGCACCAGGTAGGGGTCATTCAAACCCATTTTGTCGCGTAACTGTTCCCTGATTTCTTCAGAGACCGATTGACCTACCAGTTCGCGTAGTGGGTCGCCCAGCTGATCCTGAATAGAGAAACTCAGCAGACTGATGACCAGCATCACGATAACGGCCTGACCAAATCGGCGTAGCAGGAAGGCAAACATCAGAGAAGGAAGTATTGAGTATGTATGTCAGGGTAAAAAAATGGTGGGCATTACTGCCCACCATCATGCCACCGAAGTTGATGGCGTACGGTCAAACCGCTACACGATCAGTCCATGACCAGGTCGCCGAGGTATGGAAAGTTCATGACATTGACAATCTTGTCGATGTGGGTGCCTTTAGCGGCTGCCCAGGCACGATCCTGCCAATGCAGAGGTACAAAAGCGGCCTCATCGAACATGATTTGCTCTACTTCCTGCAACATGCCGGCGCGTTTTGCATCGTCGGTTATCTTGGCAGTCGCCAAGGTCAGCTCGTCAACCCGCGCGTTACTGTAGTTGCCGCTATTATACTGGCCGTAACCGGTTTCGCTATCCGGTGTCATGGATAGGAACTCATAGAAGTTGGCAGAATCCTCAGTATCTGAATGCCAGCCGATCATCATTATGTCTGCTGCGCGTTCATCAAACTTGGGCCAGTACTGGGCTTTGGGCATAGTGGTGAGCTCAACCTTGATATTGATCTTGGCCAGCATGCCGGCAACAGCTTCAGCGATTTTGTAGTCGTTTACGTAACGATTATTGGGCGCCATCATGGTCAATGTAAAACCAGCCTCATGACCGGCTTCCTTCATCAGTGACTTGGCTTTTGCCAGGTCGTAGCGCGGCTGGAGTGCGTCATTGTAGCCCAGGTATCCCTTGGGACTCATTTGCGCGGCCGCGGTACCAAAATTTTTCATGATGCGTTCGACAATAGCCTTGTTATTGATCGCATACACGATGGCGTTGCGTACGCGGGCGTCCTTGAGTTCGTCGCGCCGATTCTGATTCATCTGGAAGGTGATGATCCGGGTGCCGCTCATGGTGACCAGGTCAACCTTGTTGCTGGCATCCACGCGATCCAGATCGGTTGGCGGAATTGGGGCAGCGAAGTCAATGTCGCCTGACAGCAAAGCAGCCACGCGAGTCGGACCTTCCTTGATTGGGGTCAAAACAATCTTGTCGACATTGCCGGGTGAGTTGGTATCCCAGTAATCCGCAAAACGGTCGAATTCCACTTTTACACCTTGTTCACGGGAGGAAACCGTGTAAGGGCCGGTGCAGGAAATATTGGTGGAGGCAAACGCATCACCATGCTTTACGATTTCAGCCTTGTCTCGACCGCGTTCGTCCTGACCGCTGTAGAACTCGCTGTCCAGAGGAAAAATATAGGTGGCTGTATGTAAAACCAGCGGGTATGGGCCTTCAGTTACCAGGTCAATGGTATGGTCATCAATGATATTCAGAGCAGTAAAGTTAACAAATATGCCCTTAAAATCTTCACTGTTCTTGAGACGGTTGAAAGTAAATTTAACGTCTTTGGCGGTCATCTCTCGACCGGAATGAAACTTGACGCCCTTGCGCAGGTTGAAGCGAACGGTAGTGTCGTTCTGACGTTCCCAGCCTGATGCTACACGGGCATCAAATCCCAGTTCCTGATTCCAGCGAACCAGCGGGTCACATACCATGTGGGAAAGCTGCAGGGTGCCGCCAGATAGTTGTTCGTGGATGTCCATGGACACCGGGTCGGCATCGTAGGCCATCTTTAATGTCTTGGCCTGGGCAAAACCGGAGATGCTCAGGCATAGTGCTGATGCTGCTACAACAAGTGACTTTTTCATTTTATCCTCCATCTTTGAAGATGATTTTATTTATAGATGTGGACTGCAATCCCGGTTCTGGCGTGAGCGCCCTGACTGACGGGGTATTTTTTTATATTAGCATTCCATGAGTAACGTTTTACGCCAATGTTTTACAACTTGCAACCAAGGCCTTGTTGATCTGCCTTGCGAAGGAGCTGCGGGCAGCCTTGGTCAGCTCAGAATCTGGGGGCCCGGGTCAGATTATCTAATCCGTCTTAACAAGAAAAACGGGCCTCTTGACTAAAGAAGTCCCTAGATGTAAATGGTCGGTTCTTTAGTTTGACTGCCAGACTGCGTAATCTTTGCCTGCATTATTAAACTCATAAGCAATGAATTCTTCGTCGCCTACAACCCAAGCATCGTGACCAGGCGCAAAAGTATAGGCATCTCCAGCGGTGACTGTTATTTCTGATCCATCATCGGAAACCACATGAATAGTTCCTTGTAAAACCATACCCACATGCCCCGCCTGGCAGCTATCACCGCCAACATGAGGTTTTATACACTCTGACCATTTCCAACCGGGTTGAGCCACGATTCTTGTTGCGGCAACTGTCCCGAAATTCACCGTAGCCGCGTGAGTTTTTTCAGGTGCTTTCACTTCATCTGGGTCATCGAAAGATTTCTTCATTAGTGTGGGCATTGATCTCACTCCTTAATTTAAGAACTGTGTTGTAAAATTTTAGGGATAAGGGATAGGAATTTGCTTTTGGCAGATGTGGTGTCTTGGGTCTCGAAACCTGGCCGCTATCTGTTTCACAACACTCCTGTCATCCCTGACAACCACTTTACCTCCTTCTTGTTTTCTATATTGAAGCCACAGCGCACAATTCGCACCTTTTTGCGACTGTTTTCAATCACCAATACTGTCCAGCTTCCCTTGGGTGGCTGTAAACAAACGCTCGTTGGCTTCCCACAGGCGGCGGGCGACCTCACGGCCGAGGTTGATCACGAGCATCGCGAACTCTGCCGGATCCACCTCGTAGAGCTCAAACAGTGAGCGGTTGGTGATTTCGACCGCAATACAGTCCTCGCTGGCTTCGATCGTGGCGCTCCGGGGTCGAACCGCGAGGAGGCTCATCTCGCCAAAGACCGCACCGGGGCTTAATTCATGAAGGACAATAGCACTTCCTTCAGCATCTTTGTGAACATGAACCTGACCACTCTCCAGTACAAAAAGGCTTGTCGCCATATCGCCTTCTTTAAGGAAGTGCTCACCAGCGGCGACGTGGACACGGGTGGCACGGTCGAGCACGAAGCCCAGAGTGTCTTCACTCAGTCCGCCAAAGATAGCGATGTCCTGCAGCAATCCTGGTTGGAGTTCCATGGGTCACCCCTTTTTTTATTGGTTTTCTTGAATCTTTTTCCAAGGGGTGACCTTAAGAGGCACCCCTCAACCGAAGAAAACCATTCTTTCTCTACTGTTAGATACTCGCATACATCCTAAGTCATAACCACTTAAAGGCGGCATTGATCCAATCGGAGTAGTCGGGTAGCTACAACCCGGTTAAATCTTCACCTTCTGCAGGTTGATAGCAAAGAGGTTTTCCACCTGAAACATTTTTAAAATCACTGTTAATAGAAGGTGTAAAGATATTAGGGCAATGAAACCCGCCTGATAACTTTGATGAAACATGAAAATGAATATGTGTTGAATCACTTTGAGCATCAGGCTTATAGAGCTTTGCGATAACATCACCTTTTTTAACACTTTGACCCTCTGCTACAAAAATATACTTTTTGTAATAATCTCCATCATCTTGACATAAATAACCACCAAACGGTTCTAAACTTAAGCTAAGACTCACTCTACTTCCTTTATGTGTAGCAAAAGCTAAAACTATTCCATACTTGTCATTACCATTTCCCAAATCATAACAGTTTGAAATTTTTGAAATCTTTCCATCAACTGGGGCATAAATATTCACTAGATAAGGTGTGCCCTCTGTTGTGAAATTCAAGTGAGCCCCTGCATGAGCACCAGGCTCGTTAGCGCCGATATAGGGTGTCGCTCTTGAAACCTTTGCTAGTCCATTTGAGTCAATAATAAACTGGTCACTTGGATTAGATATAATCTCAGCAAGTTCTACATTAGAACCACCATTAGAGCTATCCATAGAGCAACCCATTAAAACAATTAAAATTGTAATTAAAAAATATCGAATCACATCAATCAATGCTCCTGCAGTTAAATATATGATTAGATAATTATAACCCTGTTAAACACCCGCCGTCAGCGGGGTGATAACAAATGAGGGATAGGAATTTGCTTTTGGCAGATGCGGGGTCTTGGGTCGCTCTTGCTCATCGGGTGGTGTAGTTATGGAGATTGTATGTTGATACCTCGACTGAAAATTTATAATTTTCAGGCAGCAGTGATTCTTTTTTGGGATACATCACAATTTAAAGTTCATTTTCGGGGTACTTTGGCAACGTGTCATCAATTAGATAATAATCAGGCTTGTCATCGATATATATATGCTTGATCGTTTTTAGCCCTTCGGTGGATCCAGCATGCCTGCAGCTATGCTGAGATAATTGTTTCCAAGCCTCTCATAAAAAAGGCTGGCACCGCATTCCTGACAAAAACCTCTTCTTGCATTATCAGATGAGCGAAACCATTTCAGCCCTGTATTGTTCATAAACTGGAACTTGGTTTTTTCTACTGAACTATATGCGGCGTAGTGTCCGTGAGTGTGAAGGCACTGCCCGCAATGACAATTTATGATTTGACGCATTGGCCCATAAGTTTCAAATCTTACTGCTCCGCATAGACAGCCACCCTGATATCTTTTCTCTTTCACTTTGTCCGGTTGTGAATCTTGTTTTACATCACCCCTGTCATCCCTAATAGCCATTTCACCTCCTACGCTCTGCTGTTATCAATCTATATCAAACAGTGTCTCCTGTTCTGAAGCTTATTTTCAACCACCAATATCACCCAGGCGCTGCAAGATGATCTGTCTGGGATCAAACAACGGCTAAAGTGAAATTAGACGGCGCACCCTGGTTGGATGGACGAATCAGTGCTCCTGGATCGGTCGAAGAGTGCCTTGTAGTCGACGTTCTTTCCAAATATGGCCCGATGCTCGAACAGGTATGGAAGGAGAGGATTTCAGGTGCAGAGTTTTGGAATCAGTGCCCCGATCATATCGAGACACTGCTGCAGCTGATCAATGCTGACATACTCATCAGGCTTGTGCGCCTGATCGATTGAGCCGGGACCACAGACCACGGTTGAAATACCCAGCTGTTGAAACAGTCCCGCCTCGGTACCGAAACTAACCACCGATAGGTCGCTGTTTCCGGTCAGTTCCCGGGCGATGCGAAGTGCTTCGGAGTAGGGCACGGGTTCGAATCCGCAGACCTCGCCGATGACGTGGGTAACCACATTGGCATCAACGCAGGTAGCCTGCATCTCCTTCGCCAGGCAGTCGTTGGTGAAGTGGTGGATCCTGTCGAGCGCGTAGCGTGCGTCGGACTCGTTCACCGGGCGCATCTCCCATTCGACTTCGCAGCGGCGCGGGATGATATTGCGTGCAATGCCGCCTGAGATGCGGCCGGTCTGGATCGTGGTCCACGGCGGCTCGAAGGCGCTCTTGGCCGGTGCACGCTCTTTCAATTCCTCGGCAACTTCCATCAGGCGGGAGATGAACCGCACCGCATACTCCACGGCATTCACCCCCCGGTCCGGCATCGCGCCATGACCCTCAAGGCCGGTGAATAGGGTGGTGTATTCGTAACACCCCTTGTGCCCCTCGATAACACCCATGTTGGTGGGCTCGCCGATGATGCAGACCGACGGGCGGATACCAAGCTCCTTCAGGCGTCCCAGCATCAGCGGTGCCCCGAGACAACCGGTCTCCTCATCAAAACTGAAGGCAAAGTGGACCGGACGCTTCAGGTCGGCACGGTAAAATGCCGGCGCCATCGCCAACACGCAGGCTATGAAGCCTTTCATGTCGCAGGCACCACGACCGTAGATCCGTCCCCGACTCGTGATGGCGTCGAATGGGTCCACAGTCCACGGCTGGCCCTCCACCGGCACCACGTCGGTATGTCCCGAGAGCACGATGCCGCCTTCGATCCTGGGACCAAGGGTGGCGAACAGATTGGCCTTGTTGGCTTCCTCGTCGTAGGTCAACTCAATATCCGCGTCGAGCGGCTGCAGCACCTTACCCACGTACTCAATCAGATCAAGATTCGAATCTGCGGAGATTGTCGGCATATTGATCAGTTCAGTCAGTAAGTCGACTGTACGTTCCAGGCTCATGTCAGTCCTTCACAAACAAAGGCATGTGATCTGCCGGTTTCAAGCTGTTTCAGGTCTGTCATTATCGTCCCATTGTCATATTCAAAATAGTGACATCCATACTCTTCCTCGGCATAGGCTACCACGTCCACCCGGCCTGGCAAGCATTCGCAGGGTGAATGTTGCTTCGCTTTACCCCGAGCTTGCCTCGGCAAAGCGTCAGCCCTTATGCGTATGTGCCTGCTGGCGATAACGGGCAGCCGAAATCTGGTAATAATCCTTGAACAGGCGACTGAAGGCGGGAAGGGAATTAAAACCGGTGCGTAACGCAATTTCACGCAACGGCAGTCGCGTATCAACCACCAGGCGGCGTGCGGTCTGCAGGCGCAGACGACGGTAATAGAGGCCCGGGCTGACATCCAGCGTATTACGAAACAGGTTTTCCAGGGTACGCACTGAAAGCGAGAGGCGTTCTGCGATTTGCGCCACCCGCAGCGGAGCATCGATGTGCTGTTCCATCAACTGGATTGCCATCGCCACCCGCGGCTCCTGGTTTGCCAGCAAACCCAGCGACACCAGCGGCTGGGTATCACTGGCATGGTGAACATCGTCATAGATAAAAACACTGGCAACCTCCAGCGACAGCGGGTAGCCATAGCGGCGTCGGATCAATTGCAGCATGAAGTCGAAGGTCGGCGATGCACCGCCGGTGGTGAAAATGTCGCCATCGATGATAAAGCGGTCTGCCGAAAGCCTGACCTCGGGGAACTCCAGCGCAAAATCCTCGAGGTCTTCCCAGTTGGTGGTCGCGCGCCGGCCCTGCAACAAACCGCAGCGCGCCAGCACCCAGCTACCTGATTCGATACCGCCGAGCAGGGCAAAGCGATGGTGCAGGCACTGGATGGATCTGACCGTTTTGCGATCCAGGTGCTGTTGATGATCGAAACCGGCAATCACAAACAGGGCATCGCCCTGCAGGCGGTCGCTGAGTGCAGCGTCGGCGGCGATGACAAGCCCGCAGGTCAACGGCGCCGGCAAGCCGTCCGGCGTTACCACCTCCCAATCAAACAGTTGACGTCCGGAGATCCGGTTGGCCGCCCGCATCGTATCCAGTGCAGAGGCCAGCGTCATCATCGATGATTGGGGAAACAGCAACAGCGTAACCTGCAGGGTCCGGTCGCTGGGCTCAAAGATACTCATTGCGTAAATTGATAATTATATTGCGCATAATAATAAACAATATCCTGCCTGTCGTGCCATGATCCTGTCAAACACCACGGAGGACGCCATGCCCTTGCCGCCCGCTTTGACACCTTTGATTACCTCCGCGATCACTGGGCCGCTGGCCACACAGAGGGGACAGGGATGAAGCAGATACGACAGGCAGCAATCATCGGCGGCGGTGTCATTGGTGCGGGCTGGGTCGCACGACTGATCGAGCATGGCATTGCGGTGAATATTTACGACCCGGCTCCGGATGCCGAACCAAAAATCAACGCAGTACTGGACAACAGCCGCCGCGCCTACCACAAGCTGACCCCGCTTAGGCCCACCGCAGAGGGTGAGATCCTGTTCCGGACTTCACTGGCACAGGCAGTCAAAAACGCGCAACTAATCATCGAATCGGTGCCCGAGCGGCTTGAGCTCAAACAAAGCGTATATACCGACATCGAACAGGCCGCCGATGCCGACGCCCTGATTGCCTCCTCCACCTCGGGCATCATGCCAAGCGATCTGCAGGCCAGGATGCAGCACCCCGAACGCCTGTTCGTCGCACACCCTTTTAATCCGGTTTACCTGCTGCCGCTGGTGGAACTGGTCGCGGGTAAAAAAACCTCAGCGGATACGATCGAGCGCGCCAGCGATATCTACCGCTCACTCGGCATGTATCCTTTGCACGTAAAAAAGGAAATTGAGGCCTTTATCGCCGATCGCCTGCTCGAGGCAATCTGGCGCGAGTCGCTGTGGTTGGTCAGCGACGGTATTGCGACGACCGAGGAGATAGATAACGCAGTGCGCTTCGGTTTTGGCCTGCGCTACGCGCAGATGGGCATCTTCGACACCTACCGGATTGCCGGTGGTGAGGCCGGCATGCGTCATTTCATGGCCCAGTTTGGCCCCTGCCTTGAGTGGCCCTGGACCAAACTTACCGATGTACCGGAATTCAACGATGAGCTTGTTGACCTGATCGTCGGTCAGTCCGACGCCCAGTCCGGGCATATGAGCGTACGCCAGATGGAACGCATCCGTGACGATAACCTGATCGCAATCCTGCACGGACTCAAGGGCAATAACTGGGGCGCGGGTGCGATCCTTGCCCAACATGAACAATTTCTGCAGGCCGCCAACGACGACTGATTTATAGGGGAGACAGCAATGCATTTCGGACTCAGCTTTGAACAGCAGTTGATTATCGACACCACCCGTGAGTTTATTGAAAAGGAAATCTACCCACACGAAGCCGAGGTTGAAAAAACCGGCCAGGTGCCACTGGAAATCGGCCATCACATTCGTGACAAGTGCCTGGCGGCAGGTTATTTCGCCGCCAACATCAGCGAGGAATTTGGCGGCGGCGGCCTGAGTCACCTCGATTTCACCCTTCTTGAACGCGAACTTGGCCGCGCTTCCTACGCCCTGACGGTGTTCTTCGGCCGTCCCTCGGGGATACTGCAGGCCTGCAACGATGAACAACGCGAGAAATATCTGGTTCCGGCGGTAGAGGGAGAGAAATTCGATGCATTGGCGATGACCGAACCGGGCGCCGGATCGGATGTGCGCGGCATGAGCTGCAGCGCAAAGGTAGATGGCGATGACTGGATCGTCAACGGCAGCAAGCACTTCATCAGCCATGCCGATATCGCCGATTTCTTTATCGTGTTCATTGCCACCGGCGAGGAAGAGACACCGCGCGGACCAAAAAAAATGATTACCTGTTTCCTGGTCGACCGCGATGCTCCCGGTTTCGAGGTGCTGCCCGGATACAACTCGGTGAGTCACCGCGGCTACCAGAACTGCATCCTCAATTTTGACAACTGCCGACTGCCCAAGGAGCAGATTCTTGGCGAGTTGCACGGTGGTTTCGATGTCGCCAACGAATGGCTTTACTCGACCCGGCTCAGTGTTGCAGCGACCTGTGTCGGACGCGCACGCCGCGCTTTCGAATACGCCTTGCCCTACTGTACCGAGCGTAAACAGTTCGGCCAGCAAATCGGCAAGTTCCAGGGCGTATCCTTCAAACTGGCCGATATGGTGACCCAGATCGATGCCGCCGACTGGCTGACCCTGTCCGCCGCCTGGCGACTGGATGCGGGATTACCAGCCAATCGAGAGATCGCCAGTGCCAAGCTCTACGCTAGTGAAATGCTGGCCAGGGTGACCGACGAGGCAATCCAGATCTTTGGCGGTATGGGGCTTATGGATGAGTTGCCGCTGGAGCGCTTCTGGCGCGATGCGCGCATAGAGCGCATCTGGGACGGTACCTCGGAAATCCAACGCCATATCATTTCACGCGACCTGCTGCGTCCGCTTGGCGGCTGATTCCCCCACCATGCCGTCACTGGAACGTTTACTGCGTCCGCGCTCCATCGCCGCCATCGGCGGCATTTACGCCAGCCGGGTGATCGAGCAATGTCAGAAAATGGGTTACGCCGGTGAGATCTGGCCGGTGCATCCACACAAAACTGAAGTCGCCGGCCTGCCCGCCTATGCTTCGATAGAGGATCTGCCAGACAGCCCCGACGCCGCCTTTATCGGCATTAATCGCGAGCTCACCATAGAAGCGGTGCAAATCCTGTGCAGGATCGGTGCGGGTGGCGCAGTATGCTACGCCTCCGGCTTTCTCGAGGCTGATGCAATCGGTGCTGAGCTGCAGACCCGGCTGGTTGATGCTGCTGGCGACATGCCGATCATCGGCCCCAACTGCTACGGCCTGATCAATTATGCCGACGCCGCTTTGCTGTGGCCTGATCAGCAGGGCGGGCGCCGGCTCGAAAAAGGCCAGAGCGGAGTTGCCATCATCACCCAATCCTCCAACATTGCGATCAACTTCACGATGCAGACACGCGGCCTGCCGCTCGCTTTCGTCGGCACGGTCGGCAACCAGGCCCAGGTCGGCATGTCGCAACTTGCCTCCAGCCTGCTGGATGACCAACGTATCACCACCCTCGGCCTGCACATCGAAGGATTCGATTCTATCGAGGGCATGGAACGCCTTGCCCTCAAGGCGCGTTCGCTTGGCAAACCCATCGTCGTGTTCAAGGTTGGCAGGAGTGAACAGGCACAGGCCGTGACGCTGTCACATACCGCATCATTGGCCGGTTCGCAGGCGGCCGCCAACGCTTTCCTGTCGCGCAACGGCTTTGGCCAGGCGCACTCTATCCCGGTGTTTTTAGAGGCCCTGAAACTGCTGCATACCTATGGGCCGCTCGAAGGCTACCGGTTTTCGTCGATGAGTTGCTCCGGCGGTGAGGCAAGCATCATGGCCGATGCCGCGGTCGGGCGCAAAGTGTATTTCCCTGGGCTTGATGAGTCACACCGGAAATCGGTCGAAGCGGTAGTGGGTCCGCGGGTAACAGTGTCCAACCCGCTCGACTATCACACCTATTGCTGGGGGCAGCGTGACACCCTGCAGGCGGCCTATGCCGCGATGACCGGCATTGGTTTTGATTTCAATCTGCTTATACTCGACTTTCCACATCCGGCCCGCTGCGAGAGTTGGGAATGGATGATTGCTGCCGAGGCCTTTGCTGCCGCATTGCAGGAAAATCGGGCCAAAGGTGCATTGGTGGCATCCATGGCGGAAAACATCAGCGAGCGCTACAGCGAAGCTTTGATCCAAAAAGGCAACGTCTGTCTGTACGGTTTTAACGAAGCGCTGCAAGCGGGAGAGATCGCCGCTGATATCGGTAGCGCCTGGCGAGGGGAAACGCCGCCCCCCATTCTAAAGCCTTCACATTCGCCCGGTCCCACTCGCACGCTCGACGAGGCTGAGGCGAAACAGGTGCTTGCGCGCCACAAAGTGCCGATACCTCAAAATGCCCTGATCGACTCGACTCCACAGTTGGTGACATGCGCTGCGAAGCTGGGATATCCCCTGGCGTTAAAGGTGCTCGGCATCGCCCATAAAACCGAAGCGCAAGCAGTTTACCTTGGCATTCAATCAGCAGCAGAACTCACCACGGCGGCGTCGAATCTGTTCCGGAGGGGTGACCGGCTATACCTCGAGCGCATGGTCGAATCGGTCATCGCTGAACTATTTGTCGGCATCATCCATGATCCCCAGTTCGGCCTGCTTCTGACTCTGGGCAGCGGCGGTATTCTGGTCGAAATTCTGCGCGACAGCCGCACCCTGCTGCTCCCGGTGTCACGCAAAGAGGTGGAACAGGCGCTGACCAGCCTTAAATCGGCGTCGTTAATACAGGGCTACCGCGGCAGACCGGAAGCTGACCTGGCCTCCGCGGTGGATGCGGTCATGGCAATTCAACAATACGCCATCTCCGAACAAAACAGGCTCGTCGAACTCGACATCAACCCGTTATTATTATGCGCAAAGGGTGAAGGCGTTTATGCTGCCGATGCGCTCATCGTTTTACAACAGGAGGAATGACATGTCAGATGTGGTCAGGACAAAACGTCAGGGAGGAATACTGGAAGTCACCCTCGACCGCCCCAAGGCCAATGCCATCGATCTCGTCACCAGTCGCCTGATGGGCGAGACCTTCGCCACGTTCCGCGACGACCCTGATCTGCGTGTTGCAATCATACGCACCGCCGGGGACAAATTTTTCAGCGCCGGCTGGGACCTGAAGGCGGCCGCGGACGGCGATGCAGTGGACGGCGATTATGGCGTCGGCGGCTTCGGCGGCCTGCAGCAACTGCCCGAGCTCAACAAGCCGGTCATCGCCGCGGTCAATGGCATGGCAGTCGGCGGCGGCTTTGAACTGGCCCTGTCCGCCGACCTGATCTATGCCTCGGACCATTCAACCTTTGCACTGCCCGAAATCAAGGCCGGCACCCTGGCCGATGCGGCTACGCTCAGGCTGCCCAAGCGCATCCCCTATCATGTCGCCATGGATCTGCTCTACACCGGGCGCTGGATGGACGCTGAGGAAGCGCTGCACTGGGGCCTGGTCAACGAGGTGTATCCTGCCGACCGCCTGGTAGACCGCGTATGGGAGATTGCACGGCAACTGGAAGCGGGCCCGCCACTGGTGTTCGCCGCGATCAAGGAGGTGGCGCGCGAGACCGAAAACATGACCTTTTTGCAGGCCATGAAAAAAGTCACCACCCGCCAGTTCGCCACGGTGGATACCCTGTACGGAAGTGAAGACAATCTGGAAGGCGCGCGCGCATTTGCCGAAAAACGCGACCCGGTGTGGAAAGGCAAATAGGATTGCCTGAAAAATTCAGCGCAGCAGAGAAGCAGCTTTTAGCCGCCAGCATTACCAGCTTGTCCTGACCCTGTTTCAGCAGGGTTCTCCATGACCTCCAGAGAACCGGCTTTGGCCGGTTTTTCATCTTTGGTGACAGTGATCACATACACCCTCGATAGATAGGCGTAGAGTGTGTTTTATGTCGATCAACTACCTCAAACGAATTAATCACCGGACAGCCTGAAGGCGCCGATATTCAACCCATAGATGAATGATCACTGAAACAATGATTAAGGCAATAATAATGCTGTTGGCTGTTATGATCACATCCAATGCCTGGGCTTGTGTTGCGGAACAGGTGAATCTTGACATTGACCACGATCAGCACACGGTAGTCACTAAAGCAGAAGTCGACAATATAACTGAAGCGATCAAGGTTTCAGCCATCTCTATCTGGAGCAAGCTTTCAATTAAAAGCAGAATTGAAGAGATAAGTGAAATGCTGGCAGACAGCAAAGGAAATATTACGGTGATCGTCAAAGAGGCCTTTGAGAGCCTGATTGCCTATATTGATGAAGTAATGCCCAGCGGAGAGCTAAAAAACTGGATTTTTAAGAAGCGGTACGCGCTGCTCGCCTATTTGATCAAAAACAGCATAAACGCGTGAAATGACATCTCATGGTGTGAGCGGCCACTTTTCCATAAACCCCAATCCTTCACCACCACACCCTCTTTGCCAATCAACGATGATAACGCTCCACTGGAGGCGTGATCTGGTGGTTTTGGTGAGTGGGGGAGGGCTTGCCCTCGACTCATCCCCTTGAGTTAGGGTGTAGATTATTTTAGACTTTTAATCAGGTGGTCGAGCAAGATAGCTCAGATTAGCTGGTTGGATAGTACAAAGAATATGGTTGATGTTGGCGTTAGAGAGGAGCCTCTTGCCAGAGAGCTGTTAATACCCCGGTCCCACAGCCCTATCTGACCCAGGATCCGCTCGATCACCGGGGCGTCCTCAATAACCGCAAGGAAATGTATCTGACTTCTACAGTGGGAGCATAGTAGGGCACCTCATTGCAGTAAATTCCACTTCGCTATACTGAGGTGTATAGTCGTTAGGAATTGGAAGTAATATGCATGAACATTGCCTTCTTTTGTAAACACAAATTCAATATTAATAAGTAGACATATGTCAACCTGGATCATTTACCTTGTTGTTATTCAATTAATGCCTTTATTGGTTCTGATAAGACCTGGCAATATCATTATAAGAGACTTTCAAATAATGATGGTTTTACAGATAGCAGCTCTCTCAGGTTTCTATTTAATATGGGGTGGCTATTCGATTGATGCTTGGCGATATTTGTCACGATTTACTCATGACCCTTTTGGTTTTGAAGAGGAGTGGCTATTCTGGATTATTGGAAATAGTCTTAATAAAATATTAACTGATCCTTGGCCACTCAAACTACTTTTAGTTGGAGGAGTGCTTTTATTTGCTCTTGCGGTTGTACGCTGGTTTAAACCGAGTCAAATGAAAGAAAGGATAATTGCCCTCGCGTTGTTTCCATTATTACCTGTATTCTTTTTGTCACTTGGTAATACAATTCGACAAGGTCTTGCATCTATAATTATAGTCCATGGAATTGTCTGGCTAATACGAGCACGTTGGATTGGTTTTGCACTAATGGGATTAGTGGGTATTTTATTCCATGAGGTGGCAATTTTATTTGTTATTGGTGCCTTGGCTTTTCGACTACCAGCTAGGATTATATATATCTTCCTTGCGTTTGCACCTTTTGTTAGTTATTCCGCTTATTTTTTACTTGACCTTCTGGGAATTAATCTAGATCAGATTATCCGTTATTCTTATTACCATGAAGGCGACTATCATTTTTTGAAATTTGCTCTTTCCTATGGGCTTAGTATATTTTTATTAGTGATACGAAACATAAGAAGTCTTCCTGATAAAACCAATTACTTGATAAAAATATATGCAATAATGGTAGGTATTAGCTCTATTTTTTTGATGTATGAGGTGCCTTTCGAACGCATGCTTCAATATGGTGAATTTCTACTACCACTTATAATTCCATCAGTGCTAATTACAGTTTTCTGGTCAAAAATAATAATCGCTTTAGTTTGGATCGGATTATTAAGCATGGGCCTAGTTCTTTGGACGAATCGTTCTATTATGGATACATTGGGAGTTTAAATAGTATTCCTCAAAACAATTAAAACCTGTCATCATTAATAGTGTGAATAAGTATTTATCACACTCCTCTCTCCTCAGACCCGGCGTTCGCCGGAAGGTGATTGAAGCGAAGCATAAACTCTCGATACAGGCTGATCACGTCCTGCCAGCTCATCCCAGATGAGTTGAAGTCCAGGGTTGGTGGATGGAGGTCGACCCTCTCCGGGATGCGGATGGTTGCACTTCACCGACTGGAACCAGAGCTCGGTGCCTCCTTCTCCCGCGAAATGCCGACCAGCTCGGGACGGATCCTATCGAGGAAGGATGGAATCTGATGGGCAGTCTACAATAATTTAAAAGAATAAAGAACACACATCCGACAGGAACAAAAAGAGAAATGGGGGCCAGTAAAAAAACTAATAATCATCCCGCAACTTAACCGCTTAAGCCCTCTCACCTGAATTCCCTTTTCCCTGCCGGTCATCAACCGGTGGGCCTCAGGGGAATACCCAGATGCCTTAGGATGTAGATGTAATAACGTCGTATTCCTCCTTTGCGGCTGACCAGCCCTCAATACAACCTAGAACTCACACACGTTTTAACCTCTTCATTTCACCCTACACGCTTAACGACACTAGTAATGGAGAAGGGGGTCCTATAGCCCCCCTACTGGATGGTAGTGGGTATCTGTATTCAAATGGTGGGATTAGAGGTGTCTGAAGACCTGACTTATTCGTTAGCCTATCTCGCCCTCTTAAGTCTCCACCTTGTTCATAGTAACTCCTTCTCTCGGCTCTACAAGCTTCATGATTATCGCTCTCTTGTGGTCGCAGGTTTGACCACTGTACGGTTAACCCATTAACATACTGATTAAAGATGGTCGGCGTACTCACCCAGCCGGTAACAACACTGCGGTTTTATCGGCCTTTGCCCCCCCGGGAGTTCCTATGCTCGCATTTTGTGCTTATTACGAAGGTACCGTTAAAGGTTCCGAGGCTGAATTTGATACCTATGTGCAGAACATTCACCTGCCCCTTGTCGCCAGATACCCAAAGCTGCAGCAACTGCGCTATCTGAAAGGCCTGCCCCGTGCCGGGGTCGCACCGAAGTATTACCTGTCTTTTGAGCTCTTTTTCAAGGATTGGGATGACTTTGAAGTGGCCAAACATTCAGCCGAGCGGCAAACTGCCGTTGATGATGCATTAGAGTTGGCGGAAATGTTCGAAGGTGAAATCCATCATGTTGTTTATGAATTACAGGAATCCCAGATTCCGGGCTGAACACTTGTAATGGTGCCTGTGTAAAGCGGTTTAATTAACAACCATTTCAAATAAATTAAGCACGTTTTTAAATTGTACTAATGATTGTTCCATTCATTATACTGCGGGAGAAAAATAACAGACTTCCATACCCCATAAGCACTGACTAAAGCTCGGGAGGAGAATGGCCATGGCTGATTTGCAAGTTGAATTCTGTGGTATTGAATTTAAAAACCCCATCGTTGTTGCTTCAGCGGAACCGGGCAACAGTCTTGAAAATATCAAGACATGCATTGATCACGGAGCGGGTGGCGTCATCATCAAGACAGTTGGCGATATTCCCGCCATGCAGACCCTGACGGATAATTCAAAATACGCCATCCTCAATGACCGGGGGAAATTCATTAAAGGCAAAATCACCCGCTCCTTTTTCTTCTACAGCCGTTCGGGCTATGCCAAAGAATACTATGAAGAGTGGGTTCCCATTCTGAAGGAAGCCCAGGCCTACGCCAGGCAGCATGGCAGCCATATTATCGGCAATATTGCCTCCGACACCGTGGCGGGGTGGATCATGCTCGCCAAAGTCATGAAAGAGTGTGGTATCGAGCTGGTAGAGCTGAATTATCAATGCCCCCATCCGAGTGATTATAACGCCCCTACCGTTGGCAACTGGATCGCCCAGGATCCCACTGTAACGGCAGAATTGACCCGGCAGATCCTGGCGGCGGTGGATATCAAGGTAATGGTCAAACTGACGCCTGAGGCCCATAACCTGACCGCAGTAGCAAAAGCCGCCTATGACGCTGGTGCAGGTTCAGTGGCGGTAAACAGTCGTTTTGTTGGCTTTGCTGTCAATATTGATGAGGCCGAACCTTATATCGGGGGCCCTGCAGGTATCGGTGGCCCATGGATAAAATATCTGACCCTGCGCTGGATTTATGACATCTATTCCAACCATGGCATTCCCATGTCCGGGTCCAATGGCATCTATGATGGTCGCGACGCGATTGAATACTTTATGACCGGTGCCAAAATCATGCAGGTCTGTTCCGTTTTGATGCTGCGCGGCATTGAGTGGCTGCCCAAGATCATCTCCCAGGTTGACCAGTTCCTGGATGAGCATGGTTATGCTGATCTGGAGTCGATTTACGGTATTGCTGCAAAAAAATCCAAACCATTGCAACAGCTGTTTGAAGAGGAACCTGTGTATGCACTGATCAACCATGACAAGTGCAAATTCCCGAAATGCGCCATTTGCGTAAAAATGTGTTTTTACGACTCCCTGAAGGTTGGCAAGGATAAAATTAATACATATCCTGAAACGTGCATTGGTTGTGACCTGTGTCAGAACGTCTGCCCATTCGATGCCCTGCGCATGACACCGGATAAGGAGTTGGCATTGCGCATGAGCTGAACACCCCTCGGGGCAGGGAGGGTATGGCATCCATTCTGTCCCGGGATATGATGATTCATTTTCTTACCAAGGAGGATACTGATGACAAGCCAAATTGACCTTCGCCTGGCTGAACTGGAAATTGAATTACCCGATGCCCCCAATCCCGTCGCCAACTATCAGCCTTATGTCGTAAGCGGCAACCTGGTGTTTACTTCCGGCCAGGTCACTATCTGGAACGGCGAAATCCTGCATCAGGGCAAAATTGGCCGTGATATGACGGTTGAACAGGGCTATGAGGCGGCCCGAATGTGCGGCCTTAACCTCATCGCACAGGTGCGTGAGGCCTGCGCTGGCAACCTTGATCGGGTCAAGCGGGTTGTCAAGCTTGGGGCCTTTGTCAACTGTGTAGAGGACTTTACCGAGCATCCAGCCGTCGTCAACGGCGCCTCGGATCTGATGGCGGAAATCTTTGGTGATGCCGGGCGCTGTACCCGCACCAATGTTGGTGCGAACTCTCTTCCCCTTGGCTTTGCGGTTGAAATTGATGGGGTTTTTGAGATTGAATAATGCCCAGGTCATCAGCCTTGAAGGTGTTCAGCTGCTCAGACAATTGGGGCCACCACTCAAGCGCTAACAAGCTTGTTGCCTTCTTTATATTTTTTATTGGTGTAAGATAAATTTATGCTTTCAAAAGAAGACCAAGTCATGCTGGAGACGATGTATTGGTGGGGCATTCCAACCTTGTTTAGATGTAAAAATGACCCTGATCCAAAAAACTGCGACATTGCCCTTGTCGGCGTTCCGCACAGCACGGGCAACGGTACGACTGAACGAGATCAACACTTAGGCCCTAGAGCAGTAAGGCACATATCAGCGGGTTTAAAAAGAGTGCATCTTGAATTTGGCATTGATCCCTGGAGGCAAAATAAAATTCACGATTTGGGCGATGTGCCTCTTCCGGAAGCAAATGATAATGAAAAATGCATCGAACGAATCACCGATTTTTATGAGCAAATTGCCGATGCAGATAAACCCGTGGTATCGATCGGTGGAGATCATTCTATTACTGGAGGCATAGTTCAAAGTTTAGCAACAAAAACATCCAGGCTGACAAAGGGCAACAAAGTCAGCCTTGTCCATTTCGATGCACATACCGATTGTTATGATAATTTGGATCATTTTTTGGGCGCAAAAAAATCGGCAGCTCACTGGGCCTCTTATCTTGTTCACCAGGGAAATGTTGATGCTAAAACGAGCACCCAAATAGGAATTAGAGGAAACCCTAGAACTTTAGATTGGCTAAAACCAAGTTATGATCTTGGATATCAAGTGATTACTATGGGTGAGTTTCAAAAAATGGGGCTGAAAAATGCCTCAGAAATGATTTTAAACAGATTGGATGATAAGCCCATCTATATCACTTTTGATTTAGATTGCCTGGATGCTTCAGTGGCTCCAGCGGTGTCAAATATAGAACCGGCTTTTAAAGGATTTTCTATTGATGAAGCAAGAATACTCCTGCAAAGTCTTAAAGGCAGAAATGTAATTGGTGGAGATGTTGCGTGTCTAATGCCTACAAAAGATCAGCCAAATAACATTACATCGATGGTTGGATACTGGGTGCCACAGTCGTAGGGTGCTCCGAGGATGGCCACATCAGCATTGATCTGGTCCCAGTCCAGGCAGGGAGGGTATTTGCCAAAGGTGCAGTGACCCACAAAAGGCAGGTTCAGGCGACCGGATTCATAACCATGCTCGCTCATTGCTTGGTCTCTTGTTTCAGCCAGTCGTTATTTTGGTTTGATGAATGGCAACTTGTCAGGCATAAAATGTTTGCTCGATCACAGGGGTGACGGCGAAATCCCCTAACTTCTTGCATTGGCCGATAGTGTTTTCGATTTGAGAATAGTCGTCAGCCTCCACCAACAAGAAAAAAATGTGTTCGGTGGGATTGACCTTAAAAAAATGGATCGTGACATTGTTTTCATTGGCGAGAGAGGGTATCTGTCTCCACAGGTCCATGGATTCAGAATCTCCCGAAAAACAATTTTCAAAAGAATGGGTGTGAGTGATGTGATAGGTGGCCATTTAGTGCTCCTTGCTGGTTAATGTACGACTATATCTTCCGCTCTTTACTTTTGAATCTAGTGACAAAGCGTGTTGGTCTTGTGTAACAGGTAGAGAATACTTGGCGACTCAAACCGATTACCTTTTAATTATATTTATGTTTTTATACCGTTTTTGTAGAATAAATATTTACTAAAGTTACTCCAATTACAATCAAAAACATTCCTAAAGTTGCTTGCCAGCTTAATGATTGTTTGTAAAATATGTAACCGAGTATTGCAATTGTGAAAACGCCCAAGCCACTCCAGGTTGCATAGACTATAGATATTGGAAGTTTGTTGACCACAAATGTCAAAAGATAAAATGCTGACAAATAAAATATTGCCAGCGTGACTGTTGGAACTATTTTAGTAAAATTATTAGTTACTGGCAGCAGCATGGTACCAGCAACTTCAAAAAAAATTGCACCGATTAAAAGAAGATACGTTTTTATCATTACTTTAGAACATTTTAGGATAGGAACTTGCTTTTAGCAGATGCGAGGCTCCAGAACCTTGCCGTTATCTGTTTCACATTACCCCTGATATTCCTAATGGCCATATCATCTCCTCCCCTATCTTCTATGTTGAAGCTACAGCGCACAATTTGCTCCTTTTAGAGGCTGTTTTCAAGCACTAATACCACCCAGTAACCACAGAATGCCCTGCGGACCCGCCTTTCGTCTGACCAGGTTCTGAACGCTCTCGCTGCCAGCCGACACAGTGCGGTGGGACGCAGGTGATTGAAAGCCGTTAAACGGCAAGCCCCGCCTTGCGCCCTTCATAAAATGCGAATGCGGCCTGCCTTGGGCCTGCGGCATCGCCGATCAGATCATAGTCAATCCCGCTGTCGCCCAGCCCCTGAGCCAGCGTTGTATTGGCCTGATTGGTGGTCGCCATCACTAGGGCATCAGCGGCCATCTGCCGGGTTTCCCCGCTCAGCAGATCAAGGATCTCGGCCCCGTCGCCCCGCCAGGCGGCTATGGCGCTTTCGGTCACAAACTCTACTCCGAGCCGGCGCAGTGCCTTGCGTAATGGCCAGTCAGCGGCGGTGCGCTGAAGCTCCTTGCCGATCAGTGCATCCGGGGTGACCAGCGTGACGGCATGTCCTTCCTCGGCCAGAAACCACGCCGTGCCGGCGCCGCGCCAGTTGCCGCCTTCATCAAGCACGATGACGCGTTTGCCGAGGCGCACGGCGCGGCCCATCACATCCTCCGGTGAAAACACCTCTCCAAGCTCGATCCCTGGCAAGGTCTCATTTTGGGTCATGGCGCGCTGAAATCCGGTTTCGGTGGGCAAAGAACCGGTGGCGATGATGACTTTGTCGGCCCCTATTGCCGCTACCTCATCAGGTTCAAGACAGGCATTGAAACGCACCTCTACGCCAAGCTTTTCAAGCTGTCGGCCATACCAGTCCAGAAGGTCGGTGATCTGCCCGCGGCGCGGCTGCCGGCCGGCAAGGCGGAACTGCCCGCCAAAATGGGGTGCGGCCTCGGCCAGGGTGACCTTGTGCCCGCGCTCAGCGGCCACCCGCGCGGCCTCAAGCCCCGCCGGACCGCCACCGACCACCAGCACCCTTTGCGGTGTTTCCACCGCTTCAAAGCGGTCGCCGCCCCATTCATGCTCGCGCCCGACGGAAGGATTGATCAGGCAGGAAATCCAGTAATCACGATAGCGCCGTCCCCAGCACATTTGGTTGCATGAAAGACAGCCGCGGATATCTTCGGCGCGTCCGGCCTCGGCCTTGGCAACAAGATGAGGATCAGCGATCTGTCCGCGGACAATTGAGATCAGGTCAGCTTCACCCGCGCCGACAACGGTATCGGCGTTTTCGGGTGTGCGGATGTGGCTTTCAGCGGTCACCAGCGCATGATGCGTCACCCCCTTCAGCGCCTGCGCCAGATCGACGCCCAGTTTTTCACCATAAAGAAAGGTCGGCATCAGTTTGTAGAAGTTGAAATAGCTGCCGGTGCCGCAGGTGACATAGTCCATGAGGTTTTCGCGGTCGTGGCGTTCAATAATTTCGGCCATGGATTCGCGGCTGAGTGCGGCCGGAACCTCTGGTTCGTCGTTGACAGCCAGGCCAATGATAAAATCATCCCCGCATTGGCGCCGCACCCGTGACATGATTTCCCGAGAGAAGCGCGTGCGGTTTTCAAGCGAACCACCCCAGCGATCATCACGCTGGTTGGAAAACGGTGTCCAGAACTGATCGGGCAGGGCATGGTAGGCAGCCCAGACTTCGACGCCGTCAAATCCGGCCTCGCGGCAGCGTCGGGCCGCCTGAACAAAGCCGTCGATGGTGAGCTCTATTTCAGCCTCGCTCATGGTGTGACTGCCGTCGCTGTCATGATAACTGGGCCCGCCCGAGGGCGACCAGTTGGGGTGATAGGAGTTATCCGCATCCCCATGAGCACCGACATGATAAAGCTGCTGGATCATGACGCTGCCCTCGGCCTTTGAGGCTTCGGTCAGCCGGCGGAAGGGCCCGATCACCGCATCAGAGCTGTGGCGGAAATTGCCCCGTGTCAGCACCGCTGCACCGTGCACGGGGACAGGTTCAACCACAATCATCGCTGCCCCGCCAAGCGCCCGTTCGCGGTAGTAGGCAACATGCTTTTCCGTTGGCAGCCCGTCTTCGGCCATATTGGTGGTATGGGCTCCGAAGACCACGCGGTTGCGCAGGGTCTTGTGGCCCAGGGTGATTGGCGAAAAGATGTGCCTGAACGACATTAGCGGTCCTTGACCAGCCTCAGTGGATCACAGATTGGTGCATGGATGTGGTGGGCGGACGCCGCATCCCCGACGCGGAACAGTTGAAACTGGCCTTTCCCGTCAGGCTTTATCATTTGACACGCTTCTCTCATTTGATTCCACGGCACAAAATTTGCTCCTTTTGGCGACTGTTTTCAAGTGCCAACACCACCCAGCCGCCGCAGGATGCCTGACCTAGGATCAAACAACAACTCAAGCGATACCAAGGGCAGGGTGAATTACATCACCGACAGGAACCCAATGTGAGGGGAATCTTATATCATGATCGGCATTTCAGAAAATGCGCAACTCGGACGTAGAAATCTCTTTACAGGTTTGAATCGAAGACATTACAGTTCGCTTTGACCCTGAATGGATGTGACGGGACAAGGTTATGAAAACAGATGCAAGAGTAATAGTGATTGGTGGAGGTGTTGTCGGCTGCTCGGTCCTGTTTCATCTGGCACGAGCGGGCTGGAAGGACGTTATGCTGATCGAACGTTCCGAGCTGACTTCCGGTTCTTCCTGGCATGCCGCGGGCGGATTCCATACGCTCAACGGTGATCCCAATATTGCCAAGCTGCAAGCCTATACGGTCTCACTGTATGACGAGCTTGAGGAAATTTCCGGTCAGTCATGCAGCCTGCATCTGACCGGTGGTGTGATGATGGCGGATTCACCCGAGCGCATGGATTTCCTGCGCATGACCCACGCCCGGGGCCGTTGTTTGGGTATGCAAACCGAGCTGATTACGCCTTCCGAAGCCAAGGCAATGTTCCCGTTGATCGACGTCAGCCACTTTGTCGGCGCGCTTTGGGATCCGGTCGAGGGCCATCTTGACCCCTCGGGCACCACGCATGCCTATGCCAAAGCCGCCAAAGCGCTGGGGGCAACAATTGAGCTGCGCAACCCTGTTGAGGAGATCACCCAGGATTCCGACGGTACCTGGAATGTGGTGACGGCAAACGGCACCGTCAGGTGTGAACATGTGGTCAATGCCGGTGGGCTGTGGGCGCGTGAAGTTGGCCGTATGGTCGGGCTGGAGTTGCCGCTGCTGGCGATGGAGCACATGTACCTGCTCACCGAAGAGATGCCTGAAGTGATGGAGTTCAATCAGGAGACTGGTCGTGAACTGGTGGGCGTTATCGATTTCAAGGGCGAAATCTATGCCCGCCAGGAGCGCAATGGCATTTTGCTTGGAACCTATGAAAAGGACGCCAGGCCGTGGTCTCCGGTCAACACACCGTGGGATTTTGGACATGAGCTGCTGGAACCTGATCTGGACAGGATCGCCCCTTCGCTGGAGGTTGGATTCAGGCACTTCCCGGCGTTGGAAAATGCCGGGATCAAACAGGTCATCAACGGCCCGTTTACCTTTGCGCCTGATGGCAACCCCTTGGTCGGGCCGGTGCAGGGGCTGACCAACTACTGGTCGGCTTGTGCGGTCATGGCCGGTTTCTCGCAAGGGGGCGGGGTAGGGCTGGCACTGTCTAACTGGATGGTGCATGGCGACCCGGGTTTTGACGTGTTCGCCATGGATGTGGCGCGTTTCGGCGATTGGGCGACACTGCGGTATACCAATGCCAAAGTGCGCGAGAATTACTCACGGAGGTTCTCGATTTCATACCCGAACGAGGAGCTCCCCGCTGGGCGCCCACAGCAAACCACGCCGCTGTATGACATTATGGTCAGGGACAATAATGCGGTGATGGGCGACAGCTGGGGGCTGGAAGCACCACTGTGGTTTGCGCCTGAGGGCAGCGAGGCCAGGGATATCCACTCTTTTCATCGCTCGAATGACTTTGAGCCTGTGGGTAACGAGGTTCGCGGGGTGCGAAACTCGCTGGGGGTGACCGAGATCGCCAACTTTGCCAAATACCGCATCACCGGCGAGGGCGCCGAAAGCTGGCTTTCAACCCTGATGACCAACACCATGCCCACGATCGGGCGTATTGTGTTGACCCCGATGCTGAATGAAAACGGCAAGCTGATTGGCGACTTTACGATCGCCAAAGCCGGTGAAAACCGCTTTCAGGTTTGGGGATCGTCGGTGGCGCAGGTCTATCACATGCGCTGGTTCGAGCAGCACCTGCCCGATGACGAGTCGGTGCAGATACATCTTTATGGCCAGACCCTGGTTGGGCTGTCGATTGCAGGGCCGAACGCCCGTAATCTGCTGGAAAAACTGTGTGATGCAGAGGTGTCCAATGCAGTGCTTCGGTTCATGGACTACCGTGAAATGGTGGTGGCTGGAGCGCCGTGCAAGGTCAACAGGCTGACCTATTCGGGCGATCTGGGTTATGAAATCTGGATGGAGCCAACCTATCAGCGCAAAGTCTATGAGGCGATCAAAGCGGTTGGGGCTCAGTACGATATTGTCGATTTCGGCTTGCGGGCGCTGCTGTCAATGCGGCTGGAGAAAAACTTTCCGGCATGGTTCGCTGAGCTGCGCCCGGTCTATGGGGCGTTCGAGGCAGATATGGACAGGTTTATCAAGCTGTCCAAAAACGATTTTATCGGCCGAGAGGCCGCGGCAAAAGAACATGCCGACGGCCCGAAACTTTCACGTGTGACGTTTGTTGTCGATACCGACAGCGCTGATGTGATTGCCGATGAACCGATTTGGGCCAAGGTTGGCGACAAGGAGTATGGATCGGTCGAGGCCCCGCACGGATACGGCGGAATTCGTTTCGATTGCGGGGGTAACGAGGTGCCAAAACCGGCCGGAAACCGTGATGGCGACTGGCGCGTGGTTGGCTGGATCACCTCTGGCGGGTACGGGCATGCGGTCGAAAAATCCCTGGCGCAGGGCTATTTGCCGTCTGCGCTTGCCAAGCACTTTGAAGCCGGATTGTTCGAGATCGAAATTCTGGGAAACAGGGCGCCGGCAATTATCGCGCCTGAACCGCTGTTTGATCCGAGCGGTGCAAAGATGAGGTCATAACACCATGACGGAGAACAAGCGAAACGAGAGACGCCGCAAGCGGTCATCCGCCAAACCCTCAAATACACGCACCCCTGATTATCGTCAGCTAAAGCACCCGTTTGAACCCCAGCGCATTTTTTCTGCCGATGAAATCGACAACCTCCATCAAACCGCCCTGCGGGTGCTTGAGGAGCTGGGCATCAAGGTACTGCTCCCCGAAGCCCGCAAGATTTTTGCGGCCGCGGGGGCGCTTGTTTGCGATGACATGGTTTTCATCGGCCGCGATATTGTGGCGGCGGCGTTGCAAACGGCACCTCCTAAAATCCGGCTTCGGGCAGCAAACCCGATACGTGAACAGGATTATGAAGAAGGTGCAATGCTCTTCTCCCCCGGCTCGGGTTGTCCCAATGTGACCGACTTCGAAGGAGGCCGCCGCCCGGGATCATTGAAGGACCACGAGGACACGATCAAACTGGCCCAGAGCTTTGATGTGATCCACCAGCTCGGCCAGTCGGCGGAACCACAGGATGTGCCTATCCAGTTTCGACATTACGATATGGTGCGCGCCGCGCTGGAATTCAGCGACAAGCCGTTGCACCTTTTTGCACGCGGGCGCGGGCAGGTGACCGAAAGCTTCGAGATGATCCAGTTGGCGCTCAACTTGTCAGGTGATGAATTTGCCGACGGTGCCTGGGCGACCACAATCATCAATACCAATTCGCCGCGCATATTGGATAATCCCATGGCGCAGGGAATTATTGATTTTGCCCGTGCGGGCCAGATGGTGGTTATCACCCCATTCTGCCTTGCCGGGGCAATGGCACCGATCACCATAGCCGGTGCGTTGACCTTGCAGCATGCCGAATCCTTGATGGGTATCACGCTGGCGCAGCTTTCCAAAGCGGGCGCACCGGTCAGTTATGGGGGATTTAATTCAAACGTCGATATGAAATCAGGCGCTCCGGCCTTCGGCACGCCCGAGCATGTGAAAATGCAGATCGGCGGCGGCCAGTTGGCGCGCCATATCGGTTTGCCGTGGAGGTCGGCAACAGGGACGGCATCAAACACCTCCGACATGCAGGCGGCAACCGAAACCAGTATGGCCTTGTGGGGGGCAATGATGGCGAATGCCACGCTAACGCTCCATGCGGCGGGCTGGTTGGAGGGCGGCCTGACCTTTGGGTATGAAAAATTCATCAACGATATAGAAGCGCTGCAGACTGTGGCCGAACTGGCGGTTCGGCCAACAGTGGCCGGTGCTGAAATTGGCTTTGATGCTATTGCTGAGGTGGAGCCCGGCGGGCATTTCTTTTCCACCCCGCATACGATGGAACGTTACGCTACTGAATTTTATCAACCTGTCATCGCGGATTTGCGAAATATTGGTGCATGGACCGAGGCGGGCGGACCCACATCAGCAGAGCGGGCAACCGGAATTTGGAAACGCCTTTTGGCCGAATTTGAAAAGCCATCAACAGGTGATGCTGCGGCAGAAAGGTTGAAGCCCTATATCGAGAAAAAAACCAAAGCAGGGGGCGCGGCGCCAGTGGAATAGTCTGTCGGTTCACACCCTGAATACGGGCCTTATTCCTCTACCCTGATTACAGGTTCAGTGCAGTTTATGGCGAGGGATAGGGCTTTGCATGCAGCAGATGCGGGGTCTTGCGCCATCAGCAGGCAAAGATCCTGGCCGTTGTCTGTTGTATATCATCCCTGTTACAGGTAGTGGAGAATTCATCCTTTCTGGAAAAATATCTTTGATAGGTATAGGATTATCACTGTGCATCGTAAACGAGAGCCATTTTGAGCAAAAAATCCAGAGCTGTTTATGAATCAGGTGGCAACTAGTGAAGCGTTACAAGCGAGAACAAGCGTTGAGATAGAGCTCGAAGCGCTGATTGCACAAGGTAGGTTTGTGGTGAGTTTACTGTATAAGACTTAAACAACAGTTGGACATAAATAATAATTCAACTAAAGGAGAACGTAGGATGTTTAAAAGAAAATCCATGGTGTTTGCATTATTTGTTTTAACTTTTGGTGCTTATTCTGGAATCGCTAATGCTGCATGTGGAAACGTGATCGTAGCAGAACAGAACTGGGCATCAGCCGAATTGATGGCAAACGTCGATAAAGTAATACTAGAAAATGGTTATGGTTGTGAAGTTGAACTGATACCAGGCGCAACAATGCCAACCTTTACCTCAATGGATGAAAAAGGTGCTCCAGACATGAACCCTGAACAATGGGCTAATGCTGTTTACATACCTTTGATCAAAGCAGTTGATGAGGGTCGTCTAGTTATAGCTAATAAAGCACCCATTACCGGCCTTGGAGAAGGCTGGTGGCTAACTCCTGGATCAATTGAAAAACATCCAGAGCTAAAAGGCATGACTGCTGTTGAAATCATGAAACACCCCGAGTGGTTTCCTTATGCTGAAGATTCATCAAAAGGAGCCTTTGTTGGCTGCCCTGCAGGTTGGGGTTGTCAGTTAGCTAACGCGCAACTTTTCAGAGCATTTGAAATGGAAAGCAAAGGATGGGTGTTGGTTGATCCAGGTTCTGCTGCAGGTTTAGATGGTTCAATTGCAAAAGCGGCAGAGTCAGGGAAAACCTGGTTCGGGTACTATTGGAACCCAACATCAATTGTTGGTAAATATGATTTACAACACGTCGATTTTGGAGTGCCGTTTGCAGGTAGAGATAATTGGGACAAGTGTATCACTGTAGCTGAGCAAGATTGTGCGGATCCCAAGCCAAGTGCTTGGACTAAGTCTGAGGTAAATACAATCATTACATCCGAGTTTGCAAAACAAGGTGGACAAGACATTGTTGACTATATTGGAGCTCGTACTTATCCAGGTACTGTAATGAATGGAATGCTGGTTTGGATGGCTGACAATCAAGCTGGTGGTGTTGATGCAGCACTTGAATTTTTAAGTAAACACGAAGATATCTGGACCAAATGGGTCTCTTCTGATGTTGCTGCTAAAATCAAAGCTGGTCTTTAAAATCACTATTTAATTATCTTAACAAGCCTAGAAATAGGCTTGTTAATGATAATTTTATAAAACAATGTTTGAATTCTTTACCACATTTCCTGTCATGGAACGTCTCTCCCTTTTGGAGTTGAAGAAGGGAATTGATCTAAGTTTCAGACAATTTTCCCGTACTTACGGCGATCAAATAGAAGCTTTTTTTGATCCGTTATTACATTTTTTAGTATGGTTCGAAAAATTATTATTAGCCACACCTTGGCCAATAATAATTCTAGTTATAGCTGTATTAGCCTGGTTCGGCTCTAGAAGCTGGAAATTGGTAGTTGGAAGTGCAATAGCATTTATGCTTATTGGATACTTTGGCATGTGGAAAGATTGCATGGCAACAGTCGCTATTATCACGGTATGCACCATTATTTGTATAGCTGTAGGAATTCCAATAGGTGTTGTTATGTCAAAATCTGACAGAGCTCAGAAAATAATACTACCTATTTTAGATATGATGCAGACAATTCCAAGCTTTGTTTATTTAGTTCCAATTTTAATGCTTCTAGGTATAGGCAAGGTGCCGGGTTTAATTGCAGTTTGTATTTATGCCCTCCCTCCTGTTATCAGATTAACCAACTTAGGGATAAGAGAAGTTGACAAAGAAACACTAGAGGCGAGTGAAGCTTATGGGGCGACTCCGTTGCAAAAATTAACAACGGTTCAGATACCATTGTCTCTTCCAACAATTTTTGCAGGTGTAAACCAGACGATTATGATGGCGCTGGCAATGGTAGTGATTGCGTCAATGATAGGGGTTAAAGGTCTAGGGGTGCCAATATTAAGAGCGATATCTAACCAGTATTTAGCCTTAGGCCTCATGAATGGACTTGCAATTGTAGCCCTGGCAATTATTTTTGATCGGATCACTCAAGAATACGGACGAAGAATTCAAAAGCACCGTGATCCACAAAAAAAATAACAAATCTTCATCTAACGCAAATGACAAAAATTGAATTAAAAAACGTATATAAGATTTTTGGGCATTCTCCCTCTAAAATTCTTCCAATGGTCGAACAAGGTGCAACCAAAGAAGCGATTCTGGAAGAAACTGGACATACTATTGGACTTAATAATGTATCTCTTAGTATTCAGGAAGGAGAAACCTTTGTTTGTATGGGATTGTCAGGATCTGGAAAATCCACACTGATCCGGCATATCAATCGCCTAATTGAACCCACCTCAGGCGAAGTTTCTGTAGAGGGCACTGATGTCACGAAGCTTGATAAAAAACAACTTATTGAGTTCAGAAGACACAAAATGAGCATGGTCTTTCAAAGATTTGGATTATTTCCCCATAAAACAGTCATTGAAAATGTCGCCTATGGATTACAAGTTCAAAAAATAAGTTTGGAAGAAAGAAATAAAACAGCCATGGAAAAAATTGAAGCTGTTGGTTTAATTGGTTTCGAACACCAATATCCAAGTCAATTATCAGGTGGAATGCAACAAAGAGTCGGTCTGGCAAGGGCCTTAGCTACAAATACAGATATAATGTTGATGGATGAAGCGTTCTCGGCGCTGGATCCCTTGATTAGAAGTGATATGCAAAAACAATTGCTTGATTTGCAGAGCGAACTAAAAAAAACAATTGTCTTCATCACCCATGATCTTGATGAATCTTTGAGATTAGGAGATCACATAGGGATTTTAGAAGGGGGAAGATTGGTACAAGTAGGTACCCCTATAGATATCGTAATGAATCCAGCGGATGATTATGTCGAAGCATTTGTAAAAGATGTGAATCGTGTAAAAATCATAAAAGCAAAAGCCATCATGACTTCAACAGAGGAATTTCATAATAAGGGCGTACAAAACCCAAATACTATAAGGGTCAATGAAGATACTTTTATAGAAGAGTTTTTACCACAGGTGTGTTGTCTGGCAACAACAGTAGAAGTAATCGACAAGAGTGGAGATATCAGGGGGTATATAACAGAAAACGAACTTTCAAAAATTTTAACAAAGTCACAAATTGCCGATCACAACCAGGCGGCCCAACAAAACCAGTTTTAATCCGCATACCTTAGGATTTATTTAGTAGCAGGATTGAACGAAAGAGTCACCCTCAACCCTGTCGTCGACTGTTCGCATATCCCCTGTTTTCCCTAAGCGCCATTTCATCCCCTCTTTTTTTGATTTTAAAACCAAGTCACCCAGTGTCACTTTTCCTGAGAATAATCTCCAATGGAGTTTAGGTCATGAGCATTCCAAAAAAGATGAGTGCAGTTTTGACCACCGGTCATGGTGGTTTTGAGGTATTGGACTACCGCCATGATGTTGACGTGCCGCAACCCAAAACAGATCAAGTGCTGATAAAGGTTTTGGCTGCCGGAGTTAACAACACGGATATCAATACCCGCACAGCCTGGTGTAAACCTTCCTCTTTTAGTGCCATTGTAAATTAGAGTTTTCCG
>CEPS01000215.1_pt1 | contig 34911 bp, 27 predicted proteins | sample 530401 | NCBI WGS metagenome assembly CEPS01 (sample SAMEA2620035, study PRJEB7988) | marine metagenome | biome: marine biome (ENVO:00000447); feature: mesopelagic zone (ENVO:00000213) & marine oxygen minimum zone (ENVO:01000065); material: "saline water (ENVO:00002010), including plankton... | reverse complement strand
GCATGGCCCACAACGCTAGCCGTCAGGAGGGGGATGGCGACCTGAACGCTGATTTTCGGAGACGATCCACCACTTGTCAAGATAATCGACATTATCTTTGACTTAGAAGAAGGAGTTCAGAACCATGGCGCATTCGCAACTACCAATAGATCAGCACCTTGAATCGCATAGCCCCGGGGGCGAGGAGTTCGACTCGCTGTCGCCGGTAGTTCGGGAGTGGCTCGAATCCCTCGCCCTGTTTGAGGAAAAAGCTCCCCCAACTATCAAGCAATACAGCCAGGCTATTCGCCGTGTGATGCACCTGGCGGACATTGACCCCAAGTCCTTTGGACCTATGAGTTTGAATCAGGCCGAACTGACCGATCTGGTTCGTGAGATGCGAAGAGTTGACGGCCCGAAGGGTGGATTTTCGAAAGCCACCCTTTCACAGACGTTGGCTGCGTTGAAATCGTTTTACGCCTTCTGCAAGGACCAGGGATTAGCACCGGAGATCCCAGACATTGGCCGGATACGGAAGTTGGCTCGTATCCAGGTCTTCAATCAACAGGACCCAGAATTCTATTCAAGATCTGAGATCCGTCGCTTGTTCGCCGAAGCTGTATCGGATGACGTGAAACAACACCGTGTCCGCTGGCCGAGTCGTGACTTAGCAATGTGTGGATTTCTTGCTGTATTGGGCCTCCGGGCGGCCGAGCTACTTGCTGCCGAGTTGAACTGGATCAGGGATGAACGCGGAGAGGTCAATTCTTCCATTGCCTCGTGCATGTTGGACGTGATTGGGAAGAGAAGCATCAAGAGGCGGCTCCCCTTGTCAGAAGAACTCTATTATTCAAATCAGCGATGGCAAGCGGAACGAGTCGAACGGTTTGGACCAACCCGTAACACTGACCGACTCTTCGTAACCAATAATGGGACACCTTTTTCGTATCAGCAACTGCTCTATTGGTTGCGCCTGCTAAATGATCATGCAGGCCTTCGTAGAAGAACGCCGCATGCTCTTCGCCACACCGCTGGTGTGCAATTGGCCGAGGATGAGGTTCCACTTAATGTCGTTCAGGCATTGCTTGGGCACACGTCGATCGCCACCACGGGTATCTATACCGAGATTGCTGGTGGACAGATTGCCAGAAGCCTTGGAATGTCGCGGAGTAACGCACTGTTGGGCGAAGCGCTTAAGGAATCAGGACAATGAAGAATTCCATTAAGTCACTCCTTCTGGTTGCTGCACCTGAGTTAGCTGATCAGAACTTCTCCCGATCGGTCTTGCTCATGGTCGAGCACAACGAGGACGGCGCCCTGGGGCTGGTCCTGAACCGCCAACTCCAGGTATCGGCAGCAGATGCCGTACCTCCCTGGGCCGACCTGCTCGAGCCACCGGGCCTCGTCCACTCGGGCGGCCCGGTGTCAGAGGGAACGATCGTGGGCCTCGGGTCGGCACCAGAGGGCGGACACCCGTGTGTCACTCCCCTGCTCGGCCCCATTGGCCTTCTGGACCTGCATGCTGACCCCGCTGAGACCCCGGGTGTGAGCGCCGTACGCCTCTTTGCCGGCTATGCGGGATGGTCGGCAGGCCAACTCGAGGTGGAGTTGGCCGTCGGATCCTGGTTCGTGCTTGAGGCCCAGCCTGCCGACGTCACCACGGCCGACCCTGAGGGCCTGTGGTCCACTGTGCTGGCCAGACAGGCAGGACTCCTCGGCCAACTGGCCGTCTACCCTGACGATCCCACCCTCAACTGAGGAGACACCAGACCTGTCAGGGCCTGATCTCGACAGGGGTGCCGGCGGGTAGGAGGGCAAGACGCTCAATAACGTCGTCATGCATCCGGATGCAGCCCTCGGAGACATCGGTGCCGAGAACAGACGGATCGTTCGTCCCGTGGAGGGCGATTGTGGGATCCATGCCGTTGATGAGCGGGAGCGTCTCAGAAAACCCCGAAAGGCCGATAATCCACGAACCGAACATCGTGTCGGGATCGGCCTGCTCCTGGAACTCGTTCATGTAGAACTCCCCCAGCGGGGTCGGTGTTCCGTCGGCGCCGAGCGCCACGGCCCCCTCGGCAACAATGACACCGTCCTCCCAGGCCGTGACCCGGTGGTCGGCGAGGTCCACGAGCACCCTTGCACGGTGGGTTGACAGTGAGACATCGGACCTGCGCACGAACCCCGTCGTTTCGTTGGGACGAACCGGTAGTGCAACCTCGAGCATCTCACCCAGGTCCCGGAGCACCAGGACGACACGGGATCCGGAGAAGGGCCCGGGATTGGGAAGCTCCCACCACGGCTCATCCGCATCCGCAGTTCGGAACGTCTCAAGCAGCCCGACCGTGGCGGTGGCGACGGTGAAGGAGACATCAGGTGTCGGGTCGGCCACCTCGACCTCAGGTTCGGTTGTCGTCGATGGAACCGTCGACGGTGTGGTTGTGGGCGGGACCGTTACGGGCGCAGCAGTCGTAGGTGGTACCGGCAGCGTCGTTGTGGTGGTCGTTGAAGTTGTGGAGATCGTAGGGGGAGGAAGCGTCACCACCGGAATGGTCACCGTCGGGACGGGGCCGAGGCTGACCATTCCGACACGTTCTGCCCACGGTTCCTCGGTGGCACAACCGAGGAGGGGCCCGATCGGTAGCAGGAGTGCTGTGATGAGTATCCGATCTCGGCAGCCCACCTCCCCTTTCTACCCGCCACGATGGCAAAGATCAGGTGGAGACCCCGGATCGCTGCCTGGATCGACCAGTGGGCAGGAGTTGAGGGCTTGGCGGAATGAAGGGAGGAACCGCACGCGGCACCGCCCCCCGGTCAAGTAGTCGTACAAGCACGCCCGCCAGCGCCCGGCTGTCGTCGAGGGCCCTGTGGGCGCCGTCCAACTCGACCCCGAGTGCCTGAGACAGGTCGCCGAGGCGCCCGGGCAACCCCAGGCCCCGGGCCATCGGCACGGTGTCGACTGCCGAGAGCGAGAGCGGTCCGAGCCCCGTACGGGCCCACTCGGCCGTCACAAAGCCCACGTCGAACGAGGCGTTGTGTGCAACGGGAACACAGCCGTCCAGCTCAGCCATGAGGTCACCAGCGACCTCGCTGAAGGTAGGTGCATCGACCAGCAGGCCGGGGCGGATGCCGTGAATGTCGAACCTTCCCAGGTCAGGGGTGCCCGCATCGATGAGGGTGCTCCACTCCCCCACCGTCTCTCCGGCGGGCGTCACCTTCACGACAGCTATCTCGATCACACGGGCACGGCGAGAATCCAGGCCGGTCGTCTCGACGTCGAAACAGGAATACACCGTGTCGGACATCAGGGGAGAAACGAGCCGGTAGGCGGTTGACGTTTCCCACGGCTGGCCATGCCGGGACCGTAGTCGCCCGGTGCGGGGGCAACGGCCCTCCTGCCGGTACGGTCCCGCCGGTGACAGGCAGCGACGGCGCAACAGATACCCACCCGCACGGGGCTCTGCAGCGCCGGACACTGCGGGTGCTCATGGCCGGACTGGTTCCCGCTGGTGCCGCCATGACCGGCGCCTACTCGGCTGCAGCGGTGCTGGGTGAGGAGCTGACCGGTAGCGAGCTGCTGGGTGGCCTGGCAGCATCGGGCATGACCGTCGGGTCGGCGCTGGCGATCCTGCCACTTGCACGCCTCATGTCCCGGAGGGGTCGACGACCTGGCCTGCTGGTGGGGTACCTGGTGGCTGCCAGCGGAGCGACGCTGTGCATGTCGGCGGCCGTGACCGGCTGGTACCCGCTGCTCATACCCGGAATGCTCGGGGTGGGCTCAGGCAACGCAACCAACCTTGCGGCTCGATACGCAGCGGCTGACCTTGCACCCGAGGTCGGGCGTGCACGGGCAATCGGCACACTCGTCTGGGCCTCAACGATCGGTGCCGTGCTCGGACCGTCCATCGGGTTCGGCCCAGCCACGTCGCTTGCCGGTCTGTTCGGAGCATCTGATCTGGCCGCTCCCTACATGCTCTCGGTGTCCCTGTTCCTGATGGCAGCGCTCGTGGTCGCCAGATGGCTGAGGCCAGATCCGCTGCTGGTTGCCGGTGGGGTCGGCGGCAGCGACACCAGCGAAGGCCATCATCTGGTTGACGCAGCACGTACCCTCGCCGGTTCGGCGACCGGGCGTCTGGCTGTGCTCTCAATGGTTGTTGGGCACGTTGTCATGGTGGGTGTCATGACCATGACCCCGCTCCACCTTCGCGAAGGGGCCCATCAACTGGAGATCATCGGTTTCGTGATCTCCCTTCACATCATCGGCATGTACGCCTGTGCTCCGATCGTCGGGTGGCTGGCCGACCGCCTCGGCTCCCTGACCGTTCTGGCTGCCGGCGGCTTGATCCTGTGCACTGGCTCCGAGTTGGCTGCTCACACCCGGCCCGAGGACTCGCTGGGGATCTTCGTAGGGCTGTTCCTGATCGGCCTGGGCTGGTGTTTCGGTCTGATTGCCTCGTCGGCCCTACTGGTGGAGGAGTTCGATGGCCCTGAACGGGTGCGGGTGCAGGGTCTGGCTGATGTCGTAATGACCGCTGCAGGAGCGCTTGCCGGAGTTGGGTCAGGTCTGTTCGTGACCTTCACCGACTATGCGACGCTTGCCCACGTAGGTGCCCCGATCGGCCTATTCCCGACAGCGGCGGTTCTCATGGTTCGCCTGGGGGCCCGGCGGAGGAGCCAGGTCGGCAAGTGACCTCACCTGCCGCCATGTACCCACGCACCGGCTCCCGCTAACGTCTGGAACATGTCATCGACCGGTGGGCCACCAGTGGTCCTCCTGCACGGATTTGGCACCTCGTTCAGCACCACCTGGGAACAGAGCGGCTGGTCGGCCCTGTTGTCCGACGCCGGAAGACAGGTGGTTCCGGTGGACCTCCTCGGACATGGTGAGGCAGCCAAGCCCACCGACCCTGAGGACTACGCAGAGGTCGAGAAGCTGGTTCTGGAGCAGCTGCCAGCAGAACCCGTGGATGCCATCGGATTCTCGATGGGTGCCCGGGTACTCCTGGTGCTGGCGGCTGCCAGCCCGGGGCGCTTCAATCGCCTGGTCGTGGCCGGGGTCGGCCGGAACCTGTTCGAGGAGGATCAGGCCCGGCGAAAGGCTGTGATCGAGGCGGTCAGGACCGGCGAGGCAGCGGACCCGGAGTTGGCGTACTTCGCTCGCCTTCCGGATTCACCGGGGGCCGACCGGACTGCGCTGGCCGCATTCCTTGCCAGGCCCGACCCGCCTGCCGTGAGTGGGGAGAGCCTTGCGCGGGTAACCCTGCCGGTCCTCGTCGTCCTGGGTGATGAGGACTTTGCAGGACCCCCCGACCAGCTCGTTGCGGCTCTGCCCGATGCCACCCTCAGGACGCTGCCCGGGGTCGACCACTTCGCAACCCCGGGAAACTTCGGTTTCATTGATGCTGCCCTGGAGTTCATAGACGCGCAGCCCTTCTAGCAACCCACAGCCGCCAGGTGGGTCCAGGACTCAGCGAAGTGGCGCTGCGTCAGGCGTAATCGGGACAGGAAGCGAAGTCGACCCGACCAGGAACGCGTCGACTGCGGCAGCACAGGACCGGCCCTCGGCTATGGCCCAGACGATGAGCGACTGACCCCGTCCCATATCGCCACAGACGAACACGCCGTCGGCCGAGCTCTCAAACGAGGCGTCACGGGCAACGTTTCCGCGCTGGTCCAGGGTGAGGCCAACACCCTCGGCCAGTTCTTCGGTCTCTGGTCCGGTGAAGCCCATGGCCAACAGCACGAGGTCCGCCGGGAAGGTCTCCTCGGAGCCGTCGATCCGTTCAAATGAGGGTCGACCATCGACGCTGCCGACGGTCACCCCGTGGGTCCGCAGCGCAGTCACATGTCCCTCATCTCCAAGGAACTCCTCGGTGTTGATGGAGAACCGTCGCCGACCGCCCTCCTCATGGGCTGATGAGACCCTGTAGAGCGTCGGCCACGTCGGCCACGGGTTGATCTCGGGTCGTTCGTCGGCGGGGCGCGGCATGATCTCGAACTGGTGCACGCTCGCTGCACCCTGTCGCAGGGCTGTTCCGAGGCAGTCCGCTCCGGTATCGCCACCGCCGATGATTACGACGTGTCTGCCTTCCGCTGACACGGGTGACCGATCAAGGTCCCCCTCCTGCACACGGTTCGCCCACGGCAGGAAGTCCATTGCCTGCATGATCCCGGCAAGGTCACGGCCCGGGATGGGCAGGTCACGACACCTGGTTGCCCCGCAGGCGAGGACGACTGCGTCGTAGTCCTCCCTGAGTTCCTGCAACGTCAGGTCACTGCCCACGTTGGTCCTGGTACGAAACTCTGTTCCCTCGGCCTCCATCTGGGCCAGGCGCCGGTCAAGGTGTCGCTTCTCCAGCTTGAACTCCGGGATGCCGAACCGGAGGAGGCCTCCGATCCGATCGGAGCGTTCAAAGACCACCACCTCGTGACCAGCACGCGTCAACTGCTGTGCCGCTGCCAGACCAGCCGGGCCGGAGCCGACCACCGCTACGCGCCGGCCACTGCGCTTCGAGGCAGGCACAGGCCTGATCCAACCCTCCTCCCAGGCCCTGTCCACGATCGAGACCTCAACCTGCTTGATCGTGACGGCCGGTTCGTTGATGCCGAGCACGCAGGCGGTCTCGCAGGGGGCAGGGCACAGACGACCTGTGAACTCCGGGAAGTTGTTCGTTGAATGGAGACGCTCGATGGCCTCGCGCCACTGACCCCGGAAGGTGAGGTCATTCCAGTCCGGAATAAGGTTCCCGAGAGGGCAACCGTGGTTGCAGAACGGAATTCCGCAGTCCATGCACCTGCTCGCCTGGCGTCTCAGGTCTGACTCGGGGAACGGCTCGTAGACCTCGCGCCAGTCCCTGAGCCTCACAGGAACCGAGCGGCGCTCAGGTACCTGACGATCGTGCTTGATGAAGCCCCGTATGTCGCCCACTGCTCCCCCTCAGCCCCGGGTCGAGGCCATGATCGCCTCGACCTCGTCGCTTCCAGCGGCACGGGCTGCCGCTGCGGCCTCGAGAACGCGCTTGTAGTCGACAGGCATCACCTTGAAGAAGGAGTTGCCCACAGTGCTCCAGCCTCCGAGCAGATCCTCGGCAAGACCAGACCTGGTCTCCACATGATGGCGTTCGATCACGGCCCGCAGCCAGTCGCGGTCCTCGTCGTCAAGGTCCTCCAGGAGCACCATCTCGGGGTTGACCCGGGACGCGGCCGCTCCTGTCGGGTCGTAGACGAAGGCAACTCCACCTGACATGCCCGCAGCGAAGTTGCGTCCGATTCCGCCGAGAACCACCGCCCTACCGCCGGTCATGTACTCGCATCCGTGGTCACCAACCCCCTCAACCACAGCCAGGGCCCCTGAGTTGCGGACGCAGAAGCGCTCGCCGACCCTCCCCCTGATGAACACCTCTCCCGAGGTCGCTCCGTACAGGATGACGTTGCCGGCTATCACCTGCTCCTCGGGGAGGAAGGGAGAGTCGACAGGAGGGCTGATGACGATCCGGCCTCCGGAGAGTCCCTTGCCCACGTAGTCGTTTGCGTCGCCCGACAGTCGAAGTGTGATGCCCTTCGGCACGAATGCACCGAGGCTGTTCCCGGCCGAACCCTCGAGGTTGACTCGGATCGTGTCGTCCGGCAGGCCGTTGCCTCCGTAGCGGCTGGTCAGCTCATAGCCGAGCATCGTGCCGACAGTCCTGTTCACATTCCGGACAGGGCAGGTGATTGTTGTAGGCGATCCGTCCTCCAGTGAGGCGGTCGCCATCCTGATCAGGTCGTTGTCGAGTGCTGCATCAAGCCCGTGGTCCTGTCCGCCGGTGTTGCACCGGTCAGCGGCCTCGGGGAGGTCGGGCATGTGGAGGATCGGCCCGAGATCCAGGTGGGAGGCCTTCCAGTGGTCGATGGCGGCGACCGTGTCGAGTACCTCAACCTGTCCGATCGCCTCCTGGATGCTCCGGAAGCCGAGGGATGCCAGAATCTCCCTCACCTCCTCGGCCAGAAATTCGAAGAAGGTAACGACGAACTCGGGCTTGCCGGAGAACTTCTTCCGGAGTTCGGGGTTCTGTGTCGCTACACCAACGGGGCAGGTGTCCAGGTGGCAGACGCGCATCATCACGCAGCCGGAGACGACAAGTGGTGCCGTTGCGAAGCCGAACTCGTCTGCTCCCAGCAGTGCGGCGACAACTACGTCACGGCCGGTCTTGAGTTGGCCGTCCACCTGTACGACGATCCTGTCGCGGAGGTCGTTCATCAGGAGGGTCTGTTGCGTCTCGGCCAGCCCCAGCTCCCATGGTGCTCCGGCATGCTTGATCGAGGTCAGCGGAGAGGCACCTGTTCCGCCATCGTGTCCCGATATCAACACGACATCTGCGTGTGCCTTGGAGACGCCGGCAGCAACCGTGCCTACACCCACCTCGGCTACGAGCTTGACGTGCACCCGGCTGGATGGATTGGAGTTCTTGAGATCGTGAACCAGTTGCGCCAGGTCTTCGATCGAGTAGATGTCGTGATGAGGTGGAGGCGAGATGAGGGCAACACCCGGCGTGGAGTGACGGGTTCGGGCAATCCACGGGTACACCTTGTGGCCCGGAAGTTGCCCGCCCTCCCCCGGCTTTGCGCCCTGGGCCATCTTGATCTGAAGGTCGTCACTGTTGACGAGATACTCGCTTGTCACACCGAAGCGTCCTGAGGCGACCTGTTTGATAGCGGACCTTCGCAGGTCGCCGTTCTGTTCCGGCGCGTAGCGGGCAGGGTCTTCACCCCCCTCCCCGGTATTTGACTTGCCGCCGAGCCGGTTCATTGCAATGGCCAGAGTTTCGTGGGCCTCGGCTGAGATCGATCCGTACGACATTGCTCCGGTGGAAAACCGCCTGACTATCTCACTGACCGGTTCGACCTCGTCAACGGGGATAGCGGGGCGCAGGTCGTCGCGGAAACGGAACAGGCCGCGGAGCGTTGCCAGGCTCCGGGCCTGGTCATCGACCATTCGGGTGTACTCCCTGAAGATGTCATAGCGATCTGTCCGGGTCGCATGCTGGAGGCGGAAGACCGTCTCAGGGTTGAAAAGGTGGTGTTCGCCTTCGCGGCGCCACTGGTACTCGCCTCCGACCTCGAGGGTTCTGTGCGCCCTCTCCTCGGGACGCTCAGGGAACGCCGCAGCGTGGCGTTGGGCAACTTCATCGGCAAGGACATCGAAGCCCACACCGCCCAGTCGGCTGACCACTCCCCTGAAGCACCGGTCGACCACCTCGTCGCCGAGGCCGATGGCCTCAAAGATCTGGGCTCCCGTATAGGAGGCAACCGTGGAGATGCCCATCTTGGACATCACCTTCAGGATCCCCTTGTCGCATGCCCGGATGAAGTTCTGTCTTGCTGCCTCCGGGGTCAGGGTCGCAGGCAGCCCGTGTGCTCCCGTGGCGAGCATCAGGTCGATTGACTCGAACGCCACATACGGACAGACGCCACCTGCGCCGAAGCCGAGGAGCAGGGCAACGTGGTGAACCTCGCGGGCATCTCCACTCTCGACCACAAGGCCCACAAGTGTCCGTGTCTTCTCGGATATCAGGTGGTGGTGGACTGCTCCGGTGGCCAGAAGGGAGGGAACTGGCGCCATTTCGACGTTGGTGCCACGATCACTGATGACGATTACGTTGGCACCGCTGCGGATTGCCGTAGATGCCTCGCCTGCAAGACGTTCGAGCGCCCGGGTGAGGCCGGCACCTCCATCCTTGACCGGGTAGCAGGCATCCAGAACCGTCGTGTTGAAGCCCGATGGATCAGCCTCCCCGTCGAGCCTGACTATCGAGGCCAACTCAGCCTCGGTCAGAACCGGATGGGGTAGGCGGATCTGCCGGCAACTTTCGGCTGTCGGGTTGAGGAGATTCGCCTCGGAACCGATGTTGCCAGCCACCGAGGTGATGAGCTCCTCCCGCATTGCATCAAGTGGAGGGTTGGTTACCTGTGCAAACAGCTGCTGGAAGTAGTCATAGATGAGCCTGGGGCGCTCCGACAGAGCGGCAACCGGCGTGTCCGACCCCATGGAGCCGATTGCCTCCCTGGCGTCCCTGGCCATCGGCGCCACCAGCAACTTCAGCTCCTCGAGCGTGTAACCGAAGGTCTGCTGTCGACGCAGTGTCCGCGTGTCAGGTTCCGGAAGCTCGTCGCCGGAGGGGAGATCGGCCAGGTGCACCAGGTGGTCATCGAGCCAGCTTCTGTACGGCCTGGCTGATGCCAGGTTCGCCTTGATCTCATCGTCCCGGATGATCCGCCCCTGGAGCGTGTCAATGAGGAACATGCGGCCGGGCTCAAGCCTGCCCTTTTCGATGATCTTCGAGGGTGCGATGTCGACCACGCCGACCTCACTGGCCATCACCACCAGGTCGTCGTCGGTTACCCAGTATCGGCTCGGCCTGAGGCCGTTCCGGTCAAGGACTGCCCCGATAACCGAGCCGTCGGTGAAGGCGATCGAGGCTGGGCCGTCCCATGGCTCCATCAGGGAGGCGTGGTACTCGTAGAAGGCCAACCTGTCAGGGTCCATCTCCCGGTGGTTCTCCCATGGTTCCGGGATCATCATCATGACGGCCTCCGGCAGCGGGTAGCCACCGAGGTAGAGAAGTTCGAGCGCCTCGTCGAAGCCGGCGGTGTCGCTGGCTCCCGGGGTGCAGATCGGAAAGATCCGCTCCAGGTCCCCGGGAAGCAGATCGGTTTCCAGGAGTGCCTCCCGTGCACGCATCCAGTTGCGGTTCCCCTGCACAGTGTTGATCTCGCCATTGTGGGCGATGAGGCGGTAGGGATGTGCGAGCGGCCAGGAGGGAAAGGTGTTCGTCGAGAAGCGGGAATGAACGAGCGCCATGGCGCTCTTCATACGCGGGTCGGTCAGGTCAGGGAAGAATGCACCGAGTTGATCCGTGGTGAGCATCCCCTTGTAGACAATGGTCTGCGACGAAAGGGATGCAAAGTACACGCCGTCGTGTCCACCTCCTGCACCACCCATCCCAACTGCGGGATCGGCTGTCTCCTCCAGGCTGATCTCGTGTTCAGATCGTTTCCGGAGCATGTAGGCGAGTCGGTCGAGGTCAATCCCGGCCAACCTCACACCGCCGGAGTCACAGGAGGCCAGGAAGACCTGCCTGAAGGTCGGTTCAGCAGCCTTGGCGGCAGGTCCGATCATCGAGTCGTCAACGGGAAGGTCACGCCAGCCGAGCACTTCGAGGCCCTCTTCCCGGGCCAGCGAGGCGACGGTCGCCTCCACCGACGCTGCATCACGGGAATCGCGTGGAAGAAAGGCGATTCCCGTCGCGTACTCGCCGACGTCCGGCAGATCGAAGTCGACGACCTCCCGGTAGAAGGCATCAGGAACCTGAATCAGGATTCCTGCACCGTCACCTGTGTTCTTCTCAGCGCCCAGCGCACCGCGGTGCGCCATGTTGCACAGGGCGCCGATTCCAAGTTCCAGGATCTCATGGCTGGCTTCACCGCGCAGGTGGCACACGAAGTTGACACCGCATGCGTCATGCTCGAAGCGGGGATCGTAGAGACCCCGGGCCTGCGACCTGTGTGTTGACATCGGTTCCTACCTGTACGCGGATGTGCTCAAGACAGAGGACTGCCGGCCCTGGGCGTCGTCGGCTAGAGCCACGGCTGCCGGGGGCAACCTCTGATGCGGCCACGACGGTGGGGCTCCCCTTCGGCCTGGCCGGCACCTGGGGCGGAGAGGTGCAGACCTGCATCCATCTCCCGAATCTGAGCAACCAATATAGGACGTGTGGCGGCTCCCGCCGATCCCGGGTGGCGTACTCCGGACCGGTCAGCGTGAGCCGACCCGTCCATGCAGCGTCCTGTAGGGAGCCACCAGCATCAGAAGCATCGGAAAGAGCTCCAGACGCCCGACGAGCATCAGCAATGCCAGAACCATCCGAGCCGGTGTAGAGAACCCGTCGACGAAGGATGCCGTTGGTCCGGCCCTGTTCAGGGCGGGACCCATGTTTCCGAGAGATCCGACGACCCCGCCCATGGCAGTCACAAGGTCGGTTCCGAGAGCGGCCACCACGAGTGTCCCGGCCACCACGAGCATCCCGTAGACGACCATGAAGCCGGCAATCCGCTCAACCATTGGTTCAGCCATGGTTCCGCTTCCGTGCCGCACAGGTAGAACCGCGCGTGGGTGGCGGACGCCGCGGAGGGTTCTACGGGCGTGGGACACACCAACGACCAGGCGCATCACCTTCACACCCCCCGAGGTCGAACCGGTGCAGCCACCTGTCATCAACAGGACCAGCAGTATGAGCTGGGGTCCCGCGGCCCACCTCACGAAGTCTCCGTCGCTGCCGGAACCCGTCGCGTTGCCGAAGCCACCGCTGGTGCCGAGTGTGACAACGTTGAATGCAGCCGCGCGGAGAGCCCGTGTGAAGCCCATGCCGTCGTCGAGCAACAGGATGGTCACGACCAGTGTGGCTCCGGTGAGCAGCCAGATATAGCCACGGAACTCCGGGTCGCGGTGGTGGACCGGCCGCCTCGCTGCAAGGGATCTCGAGTGAAGGGTGAAGCTGGCTCCACCGAGGATGAGGCCGATCATGATGACCATCTCGACAGCGACGCTGTCCCAGTAGCCGATCGAGGCGTCTCTCGTGGAGAAGCCGCCGGTCGATGCCGTGGTGAAGGCGTGTGCGACGGCGTCGAAAGGTGACATGCCGACTGCTACCAGCGCGACTGCGATCAGGCAGGTGATGCCCACATAGAGGTACCAGAATCGCCTTGCTGTCTGGGCAATTCGGGGGGCCAGGCGGTCACCTCCCTCACCGGGGGCCTCCGCCCCGATCAGGCCGAGGCCGCTGGCGCGCAGGGCAGGAAGCACGGTCACAACCAATACGACGATTCCCATGCCGCCGATCCACTGGGTGAACTGGCGGTACATCAATATGCCCGGTCCCTGGTTGGCAATCAGGTTGTGGGACCCGAACACCGTTGAGCCGGTGCAGGAGAATCCAGAGACCGATTCGAACAGTGAATCGGCGAGGATCACCGGAAAGGAGATTCCGGTTCGATGAAATGTCCCCGCGAACAGGTACGGGAGTGTGCCGAAGGCAGAGACGACCAGCCACGTTCCTGCCACGGCTGAGTAGACCGTTGCCCTGTCAATCTGGCCGGGCCGGGTCCACAGCCACAGTGCCATACCGGCCACGAGGGTCACCAGGGCAGCCAACGCCATTGCCGGCCCCTGTTCTCCGCCTGCGAATTCGACCACTGCGGTACTGAACATTCCGGCGGCCACGAAGAGGAGGGCGATCCCGGTCACCTGCCCCGTTGTCGTCTCCCACCTTCCTGTCGGCCGCTTCACAGGCTTCCACCATGTCTGTGTGCCCGATATCGGCGGCTGACCCTGGCCTTGTCGCGGAGAAGGCTCAGGAGGGAGACAACTGCAACGACAGCCGGATAGATGGACAGTCGGCCGAACACCATCGCCGGGAGGAGAGCCAGCCGCACCGATCGTGGCCACTCGGTTGGGTCGACCATGACTCCGTCGAGGCCGCGCACCGGCCCGGCCGTTGCGGTTGCGTGTACCGCCGCTGAGATGGAGGCGGCCAGGTCGAGGCCGAACACAGCGACCACGAATGCGGTGGAGAAGGTCACAGCCACGAACAGGAACTGCAGGACCACGATCTGGCGCAGCGTGTCCTCGCCGGCGACGCGCCGGTCCAGACGCACCTTCAGGACCGCCCTCGGGTGGAGCTGCCGGGCCATCTCACGGAGTGCCATCTTCATGAGCGCCCTGTGCTGGCGTATCTGGAGGCCGCCACCGGCGGATCCGCTCATCGCTCCTACCGAAACCAGCAGAAGCAGGAGCACCGGTGCTGCCGTCGACCATTCGGAAGGTACGTCCATCGGGAAGCCGGTTGTCGAAACCGAAGCAGCTACCACGAACAGCAGGCGGCGGGCAGCGGCCAGGTCGACTCCAGTCGACCAGAGGACCAGTAGGAGGACGCCTGCCGCGTTGAGGCCCAGATACATCGACAGACCCGTCTGACGGTGCAGCCCTCCCCTGCCCACGAACAGGTGCCAGAATGTCACCATGCTCGATCCTGCGAGGAGCATTCCCCCTATCGCCACCCACTGGACCGATGGGTCGGCGAACTCGTCGGCGCCGCTCGTGAAGCCGCCAGTGGAAACGGTGGACATGGCAAGCAGGAGGCCGTCGAACCAGGACTTGCCTGCGAGCGTGTAGCCGCCCCAGATGAGACCTGTGCCAGGAACGTATAGACGAAGGATGTTACGGGTTGCCGATGCCTCATCGGGCGCCAGAGGTCGATACCCACCTGAGCGGGAACGGTCGGCGAACTCACCGCCGAAGCCGAAGAACGGAAGGATCACGATGCCCACCAACAGGGCTGCAAAGCCCCCCAGCCACTGGCTGCCTGCCCGCAGGAAGCGCAGTCCGTATCCGAGGCCCGCCGGATCGAGCACGCTCATCGCCGTGGTCGTGATCCCGGTAGTCGCCTCGAAGAGAGCGTCGTCAGGCCGCTGCGTCGCTCCGGTCATCAGGTACAGGCCGGCCACGAGGAGGATTCCCAGTGTCAATGTCAGAGTTGTCGCCACAATGATGTCGACAGGCCTGGTCCTGCCCGGGCCTCTGACCCGGCCCAACAGGAGGGAGCCGAGCAGGCCCATGCCGCTACCGGTGATCAGCAGGGTCGGCGAGTCGGAACCAGAGCCGAGCAGGTCGATGAGTCCCGAGCACACGGCCAGGCCCCCAACCATGAGAAGGGCGGCAGACACGGCCCGTGCAGTGGCGGCTGTCCATGACGCCCACGGGCGACTGCTGTTACCGGCGGCCACAGGGTCGGCGAGCCCTGAGAGGGTCAGGCGAACAGGGCGGTGACCCTGTCGACAGACTCCGGTTTGGCGAGGACCACTACATGGTCCCGGGAGCGCAGGGTGCTCCGGCCGCGGGCAATCTGTGCCTTTCCGTCTCTGACAATGGCTCCGATCAGGGAGTCGTTGGGCATGTGCAGCTCTGCCACCGTGCTCCCGGCACATGGACTGGAGTCGGACACGGCGAACTCCAGTATCTCGACGTCACCCTGGAGGTAGGTGGCAACGGCTGCAATGGTTCCGACATCGCCGCGCACAAACCTGAGCACGCTGTTGGCCGTGGCCGTCCTTGGGCTCAGGGTCGCACCAACCTGATGCGTCTCGAGAAGGTCGAGGAGCTTGAGCCTGTGAACCACGGCGATGGTTTTCAGGGTTCCTTCGGTTCCGTTGTGAATTGCTCCGGCTGCCTGCGCGTACAGGCATGCCAGGACGTTCGAATCGTCTTCGCCGGTCAGTGCGATCACGACATCCTGTCCGCCCACATCGGCCTCCTCGAGCATGTCGGCATCGACGATGTCGCCCCTGAACACGAGGGTGCGTGGGAGTTCTGCAGCGAGCTCTTCGGCCCTTCGCTCGTCCAGTTCGATAATGGCCACATCGATACCGCGGTCGATGAGCGTCTCGGCCAGCATCTGGGCGGTGCGTCCACCGCCCAGCAGCAGGGCACGGGTCGGCATATCGCGGGCAATTCCCAGACGGTGTGTCACGTCCTTGAGGGCCCGCCGTTTACAGATGATTCGAAGCAGGTCACCCTCGACCAGAACCGCGTCGGCCCGGGGAATGAAGGTTGTCTCCTCGCTGGAGTGGTCACGGGCGTCGGCGTGGCGGGTGATGGAACCGACGATGAAGTCCCAGTCGGGCTCCAGGTCCCTGCCCAGGGCGCCAAGCGTGACACCGACCAGCGGCGCGTGCGCCGGGAGCCGCGCACCGATTACCACAACCTCGCCCCCTGCCATCCTGGCCACATCCAGCGCTCCCGGGTACTCCATCAGCCTGAGCACCTGCTCGGCGACCTCCTCATCGGGGTCGATCACGAGATGGTCCGTTACACCCTTGAACAGTGCCTTCACCTCGGGTCTCCTGAGGCGGCGGGACTCGACCCTGACGATCGTCTTCTCCACCCCTGCCTGCCGGGCCAGCAGGGCGGACAACAGGTTGGCCTCGTCGTTGGCGGTTACCGCCACCAGCAGGTCCGCCTTGTCGAGGCCAGCCTGCTGAAGGCAATCGGGGTCCGTGCCGCTACCCCTCACGGCCAGAACGTCGAGGTCCTTGTCGATCTCGCGGAACCGGTCCGGGTCGACCTCGATCAGGGCGATGTCGTGTTCCTGGCCGCTCAGGCGATCCGCGACGTAACTGCCGACCTCGCCGGCGCCCACAACGATTATGTACACCGGCTAATCCTCGCCGATCGGCGGCTCTGGGCGGAGGATGCCCAGCTCCGTCACGATTATGTCGAGAGGGACGTCCCACGGCCGGGGTTCGGGCAGCGGGACAACCTGGAAGCTGTGTGCGATACCGATCAGGGCCGGTGGCGCTGGCTGACCGAGTCGAAATGCAAAGGTCCGGTCGTAGTAGCCCGCACCGTGACCCAGGCGGTTGCCCCTTCGGTCGGCCGCCACCAGAGGAACCAGGACGGCATCAAGGCATTCAGGAGGTACCCGTTCGCCCCTGTTCGGCTGGCTGGTGCCGTACGGTCCGGGTTGCAGCGGGCCTTCGGGTATGACGAACTCAAGGTCTCCGTGGGGCTTGACCACGGGAAGTGCAACGCAGAGCTCTTCTGCCAGCAGGGATGGCCAGGGGTCGATCTCTCCACCCATTCCGACGTACGCCCCGATCCTGCCCGCGGCCTTGAACTCGTCAAGTTCCATCACGTACGCCATGGTCATGGAACTCGCCCGTTGAACGGCGTCGTCAGCAAGAGCGCGTCTCTGTCTGAGCATCTGGAGCCGCACAGGATCGGACTTCATTGGACGATGTTCGTCCAGAGAGGCTCCCGATTCCAGTACCGGGTGACAAATGTCGCTGGACTGGTGTTTGAAGCGCCCCCATCCGGTCACTAGCGTCACCCCGGTTCTTGTTCCGGGGTATTCAGATATCTGCCGGAGCCCAGGAACCCGTCGACCGGTGCAGTTGCCGGATTCACACGACAGACGTATCCCGACACCTCAGGAGATCGACCCTTGGAAGCCATCCCCTATCTGGCCGCAGCCTCGTCCGCAATGGGCCTCATCCTGGCCGCCTACTTCTACAGCTCGGTGCGGGCAGCCGACCCCGGGAACGAGCGGATGGTCTTCCTCATGACCGAGATCCAAAAGGGTGCCCGGGCCTTCCTGAAGAAGGAATACACGTGGGTTTCCGGCTTCGTTGCCGCCATGGCCGTCCTGATCGCCGTCCTGATCGCCCCTACGGCGGCCCTGACCTATGTTCTGGGAGCCCTCCTCTCGGCGACCGCCGGATACGTCGGCATGACCGTTGCCACAATGGCGAACGCCAGGACAACCCAGGCCGCCAAGGAGGGACCCGGCAAGGCCCTTCCAGTCGCCTTCCGCGGAGGCGCGGTGATGGGATTCTCAGTGGCAGGCCTTGCCCTCGGCGGACTCATGCTCGTCTACATTCTCTTCGTCCTGGTCATCGGTGTGGATGACGCATTCGAGGTGGTCACGGCCTACGGCCTGGGTGCCTCGTCCATTGCCCTCTTCTCCCGTGTGGGTGGTGGCATCTACACAAAGGCCGCTGACGTGGGTGCCGACCTGGTCGGAAAGGTCGAGGCCGGCATCCCCGAGGACGACCCCCGCAATCCGGCAACCATCGCTGACAACGTGGGCGACAACGTCGGCGACGTTGCAGGCATGGGCGCTGACCTCTTCGAGAGCTACGCGGGTTCGATCCTTGCCCCGATCTCCCTTGTGGCCTTCGCCCTCGGGCTCGGCGCAGAACATGCATCTGCGCCTACCAACATCTCGCTCCTGTCGTTTCCCATTGCCATCGCCCTCGTCGGCATGCTTGCCTCGATCTTCGGGTCATTCCTCGTCAAGGGCGGCGATTCGACCGACACCAAGGCGCTCAGCAAGGCCCTCCACATGGGCACCAACTCGGCCATGGCGATCACCGCCGTGGCAACCGTCGGGATCGCATACTGGCTGTTCGGTTCAGACTCGGCGTTCAACAATCCCCTTGGCCTCGCCGTAGCGGTCATCGGCGGCCTTGTTGTCGGCTGGGCTCTCGGAAAGACCGCCGAGTTCTACACCTCTGATCATTTTGCTCCCGTGAAGAAGATCGCAGGTCAGACTGAGACAGGTCCGGCAACCACCATTCTCGGCGGCATCTCGGCAGGCATGGTCTCGGTGGCCGCCTCGGTGGCCCTCCTGGCGGTTGGCGTGCTCCTCGCCTACTGGGGTGGCGAGTTGGCTTTTGACTCGATCGGGAACCTGGACGGCGGTATCTACGGCATTGCGGTGGCTGCCATCGGAATGCTGGCGACACTCGGTGTGGTCGTCTCGGTCGATGCCTACGGTCCGATCGCCGACAACGCCGGCGGCATCGCAGAGATGGCTGAGTTGGATCCGAGCGTCCGCGAGGTGACCGATGCGCTGGATTCCCTGGGCAACACCACCGCAGCCGTGGCAAAGGGATTCGCTGTCGGCTCGGCCGCCCTCACGGCCCTGGCCCTGTTCAAGAGCTTCGAGTTTGCTGTGGTGCAGGCGGGCGGGACCCTCTCGTTGAACATCGGCGAGGTGGCGGTGTTTGTCGGACTCTTCCTCGGAGCGATGCTTCCGTTCCTGTTTGCAGCCCTCACCATTGACGCCGTGGGCCGTGCTGCGCAGGAGATGATCGAGGAGGTTCGGCGCCAGTTCAGGGAGATTCCGGGCCTTCGCGAGGGTGAGCCGGGTGTGAACCCCGACTCGGCCCGCTGTGTCGAGATCTCCACAGCGGCCTCCCTGAAGGAGATGCTCATCCCCGGCGCACTCGCCGTGGTCGTTCCGCTGGTCATCGGCTTCGTGAACATCGATGCCCTCGGTGGTTTCCTCGCCGGAGCACTAGTCTCCGGTTTCTGCCTTGCGATCTTCATGGCGAACGCCGGTGGTGCATGGGACAACGCCAAGAAGTACATCGAGGCCGGTGCGTTCGGAGGTAAGGGATCCGACAACCACAGGGCTGCAGTGGTCGGCGACACCGTCGGCGATCCCTTCAAGGACACCTCCGGTCCGGCGATGAACATCCTCATCAAGGTCATGACGATCGTGTCGCTGGTCTTCGCCTCGGCCTTTGTGGGCTAGCCAGGGCCTGTGGAACGCCCAGCTGCGCGCAGCTACCGGGGACCGGTGAGGGGTGTTGTACTGGACTGGAGCGGAACGACGGTAGACGCGTATGTGATCGCACCGGCGGTTGTGTTCGTCGAGGTGTTCCGCAGGCAGGGTGTTGAGATTTCGATGGAGGAGGCTCGTGGCCCCATGGGGCTGCGTAAGGATCTCCACATAGCGGCTCTCGCCGAACTGCCCGCTGTTCGGGGGCGGTGGTTCGCCGTCCATGGCCGAAACCCGGACAGTTCCGATGTCGCTGCCATGTTCGAGGACTTCGTGCCGAGGCAGGTCGAGTGTCTTCCACAGTATGCGGAGCTGCTGCCGGGGGTGGTTGAGATGGCCGATCGCCTCCGAGGCGACCACGGCATCCGGATCGGTGTGTCGACCGGGTTTACGAGACCGATGGTCGATGTCCTCCTTGAGCATGCATCTGAGCAGGGCTTCAGGCCTGACTGTGCCGTCGCCGGCGATGATGTCGAACATGGCGCCCGACCCAGACCATTCATGGTCTACAGGAACATGGACCTGCTCGACGTGCATCCGGTCCAGGCAGTGGTGAAGGTCGACGACACCGGATCCGGTGTGGGCGAGGGTGTAGAGGCGGGCTGTTGGACTGTCGGGATCGCCCGCTACAGCAACTACCTCAACATCAACTCAATGCAGGAGGCTGCCGAGATGCCTGCACCCGAGTTTGAACAGAGGCTTGCGTTCGCCCGCGAACAACTGTGGAAGGCCGGTGCCCACTACGTGATCGACGAGCCGACGGAGCTGCTGCCCGTCGTCAACGGGATCAACACCCGGCTTGCTGCCGGCGACACTCCCTGAGGTCAGGTCTCGGGTGTCACATAGGCGGCGCTGAGGCCGCCGTCGACCATCAGATCAGTCCCGGTCACGTAGGAGGCCTCGTCCGAGGCCAGCCAGAGCGCTGCCCGGGCCATCTCCTCGGCCTCTCCGAAGCGGCCCATCGGCACGTGCACGAGGCGTCGTTCCTTCTTCTCATCCGTGTCAAGGAAGTTCATGAGGAGCTCGGTGCGTAGAGGACCGGGACACAGGGAGTTGATCCGGATGTTCTGACGGGCATGGACGACTGCCAACTCGCGGGTAAGGGCCAGAACTGCTCCCTTGGACGCCGTGTACGCGATCTGTGGTGTGGCTGCACCCATTACGGCCACGAAGGAGGCCGTGTTGATGATCGACCCTCCGCCCGACTCGAGCATTGCCGGGATCTCATACTTGCAGCCGAGGAAGACGCCCTTTGCATTTACCCCCATGGTCAGGTCCCAGATGTCCTCTTCGGTGTCCACGGCATCGCTGTCTGCCGGGTGCATGATGCCGGCGTTGTTGAAGGCGACGTGCAGGGCGCCGAACTCGTCAAGCGTCGCATCTACAACGCCCGACATGTCGGCTGCAAGCGAGACGTCGGCCTTGAGCGCGACGGCGCTGCCACCGGCCCTCGTGATGTCGGCCGCGGTGGTGGCGTTGTCGTCACCTGAGAGGTCGACACATACGACGCTGGCACCGTTGGCAGCAAACAGGAGTGCAGATGCGCGCCCAATCCCCGACGCCGCCCCTGTAACCAGGGCGGTCTTTCCGGCAAGTCCTGTCATGCGCTCCTCCTGTTCCGGATCAACGCGGCCATGCTCATCCCGGAAGGACGATCATGGGATCCTTCGGCTCTCCTCCGGTCCTTACCTCGAAGTGCAGGTGTGGGCCGGTGGACCAGCCTGTAGAGCCGCACCGGCCGATGACGTCCCCGGTCTTCAGCGTGTGTCCCTTTGAGACCAGAAGCTCCTCCTGGTGCGCATAGATGGTGACAACCGGACCCTCGTGCTCGATGAGAACGACGTTTCCGTAGCCGTTCTTCCAGCCTGCGAAGATCACCTCGCCGGCCTTGGCCGCCCAGACCGGTTGATTCATGACACAGCTGATGTCGACGCCGTTGTGCTGGCGGCTCGTGCCGAAGATGGGATGAACCCGCAGGCCGAATCCTGAGCCGATCTTGCCCTCCATCGGCATGATGAAGCCTGCCCCGGACTCCTTTGTCAGGTCGGGAGCGGACCGTCGCAGTTCCTCGGCGATCAGGTTGTCGATGAGAACGGCCATCTGGTACTGCTCGCGCTCGAACTGCTTCACGGCCGCCTCATGCTCCCCGATTCGGGCCTCCAGCTCCTCTTTCACCTCTACCTGAGAGTTGATACGCCGGTCCAGCACGAGCATTGAGGACTCCAGTTCCCTCTGCTGCAGGTCGGCGTCGAGGATTGCGGCATCAGCCGCCCTGGCGATGTCCTCCATCTCGGATTCAAGGGCGTGCAGCCGGTCGAGGATGTCGGAGCGGTTACCTGTTACGACATCGAGGATCGCCGACTTGCGAATGCCTGCTGAGAGGTCGTCGGATTCGAGCAGGAGTCCGGGGCGCAGGCCCGAGATGTAGACGTCTACCGCCAGTTCCTCGACGCGGGAACGAGCCTCGCGGATCTCCACTCCTACCTGCTCCACCTCCACCCACCGGAGGGTCGCCTCGGCTTCGGCTGCCTCAATCGCCTGACGTGATGCAGCGATCTTCGCCCGCTGAAGAGCTACAGCGTCATCGAGGGCCCCGAGCGCCCCGGAGACCTCGGCATCCTCGGCCTCGACGAGTTCGAGTGCCTCGGCAGCGTCCGCAGCGAGGTCCTTGGCAGCCTCCCTGCGGTCCCTGGCATCGCGGATGGACTCGGTTTCGCCGGAAGCACCGGTAGGCATCAGTACGCCGAGAGCCACAAGGAGGGCTGTCAGGATACGGGTTCGGCTTCCTCGGGTCGTTGGCATTGGTGGGGGTGGTTGGCGTGCGCGGTCTGGCTGCAGGGTACTGTGCGCTCGGATTCCTCCTCGTGCACGCCAGCCCTGGGCAGTGGACCGGGAGACCCGGGCCCTGGCGTCTATTCCCGTGCCAGTTCTGTCCGCATGGCGAGCACTGCTTCCTCGGTAACCTCGTCGGCTCCACGTTCCGGGAGGTGGATTGTCACCTCGTGGAGGGTGCCGGTGAACGGGAAGGGCCCCTGGTACTCCTCGGACACGCTCGAAAGGGCGTCGCGGCCGATGTCGAGGCCCGTCGAACCGAGCACCCTGACAACGAACGGGACTGACATCGATCCAGAAGGCTCGGTGTCCACGAACAGGGTCGCCGAACCGGTGTCGCCCTCGCGGTGGAAGTGCACGCCCACGGAGGTTTCCCCTACGGGAAGTGGGTGCCGGGTGCGGACAACGTGGTGATCCGTGAAGATGTTGTAGTCAAAGACCAGGCGGTCGTCCCTGATGAACAGTGACAGGCCCAGGTTTCCGGTTCCGACAGCCATCAGGACTCCCTCGCCGCCGGGAGGACGCTCAATCGAGGCCTCCACGAGGAAGGAGCGGTTGCCGAGGATGGCCGCGGCGCCGGCCGGAATGTGGGAGATGGGTGGAACGTACCTGTAGGTCCGGCCCTGATGGGGTGTTCCCGGACGCATAGGGATCCGGAACAGTTCCAGAGTTCGGTCATCAAGTGGAAGCACGCCGTTGGCCTCGGCTTCGGCCCACCAGAGATCGATCAGGGACCTGAGCCGCTCAGGTTCTGATTCGGCCAGGTTGTTCGTTTCGGACACGTCGCTGTCAAGGTGGAACAGTTCCCAGCACTCCTCTTCGTAGGAGGAGCCCGGCGCGTGGCGCGTTACCGCCTTCCATCCGTCGCTGCAGATCGCCCTGTGGCCGAACATCTCAAAGTACTGCGGGCCCTTACGCGTCGGTTCGTCCGGACTGTTGAAGGTATAGGCGAGGCTTGTGCCGGTCATCGGTGACTGTGTCCGACCCCGGCGTTCGGGGGGCATGTCGAGTCCGATCAGGTCGAGGAGCGTGGGCGTCAGGTCGGTTATGTGGTGGAACTGGTTGCGCCGCTCCCCTGCAGCGTCGATACCGGATGGCCAGTGGACGATCAGCGGGTCTCGGACCCCGCCCCCGTGGGTGGTCTGCTTGTACCACCGCATCGGAGTGTTCCCGACCTGCGCCCAGCCCCACGGATAGTTGCTGTGTGAACGGGGAGCACCAATCTCGTCCAGTCGTTCGACAGCGACATCGACGTCTTCCGCGACCACGTTGAAGTGCTTCATCTCGTCGGTGACTCCGGTGGGGCCGCCTTCCTGACTGGCACCGTTGTCGGACAGGAGCATCACCACGGTGTCATCGAGAAGGTCGAGGCGCGCAAGGTGGTCGACCAGGCGACCTATCTGGGCGTCGGTGTGGTCGAGCATCGCCGCAAAGGCCTCCTGCAGACGGCAGGCGAAGGCCTGCTGGTTGTGGCTCAGATCGTCCCAGGCCTCGACTCCGGGGTTCCTCGGGGCGAGGACCGTGTCCTCTGGAACCACTCCGAGTTCAATCTGGTTCTGGAACCACTCCTGGCGTACTACGTCCCAGCCAGCGTCGAAGTGCCCGCGGTACTTCTCGCGGTAGGCAGTCGGAGCCTGGTGTGGGGCGTGCGTGGCTCCGAATGCCAGGTACATGAAGAACGGTCGATCCGGTCTCACCGACGTGGTGTCGTTCACAAAGCCGATGGCCCTGTCGACCAGGTCTTCGCTGACGTGGTAGCCGTCTTCCGGCCCGGCGGGTGGATCGATGTGGTGGTTGTCAACGGTCAGCTCGGGGTGGAACTGGTCGGTTTCGCCCTGCAGGAAGCCGTAGAAGCGGTCGAATCCCCGCTGCAGTGGCCAGTGGTCGAAAGGTCCTGCTGCTGATGCCTGTGCCATCGGTGCCAGGTGCCACTTGCCGACGCAGGCGGTCGCGTAGCCGTTGTCCTGGAGCACCTCGGCGATGGTCGCCGCATGGTCGGCTATGTAACCGCGCATGTGCGGGTATCCGCTGTCGAAGTTGGACACGGCCCGCATTCCGACGGCGTGGTGGTTTCTTCCCGTGAGCAGACAGGCACGGGTCGGGGAACAGAGAGCAGTCGTGTGGAAGTTCGTGTACCTGAGGCCTCCTGCAGCGAGGCGGTCAATGTTGGGCGTGTCGATACTTGACCCGTAGCAGCCAAGGTGGGCGAAGCCGGTGTCGTCCAGCAGGATCACCACGACGTTGGGACTGCCCCGGGGGGCTGTTGCCGGGTCTGGCCACCAGGGTTCGGACTCGGCGTGGGTTCGCCCGATCACCCCTTTGAACTCTGCGTCCGCTCCTCTCATTCCCATGACCCGGCTACACCGCCGCTTCGGCCGGTAGCAGAGTGGCGGGCCGGTCCGGAAGGGTCTCGTCGAGTGCCCCGACCAGGTCGTCTCTCGTGGCCCCCATTGCCGGATCGTCCCACAGGTTCACCCTCTGGAGTGGATCCTCGGTGAGGTCGTACAGTTCTCCCTCGGTGCCCTCATGGCATGTACCGGCCTCGTAGCGCGTGCAGAGCATCTGGTCGACGATGATGCTCTGCAGGTGAACCTCGGTTCCGTTCGGGTGGAGGCTGTCCCATTCGGTGGTCACTCCTGCGCGCACGCTGTTGGCCACGCCATCTCCTGAGAGCGGCAACGGCACTCCGTCCATCCATGAGGGCACATCGACGCCGGCGATCTGGCAGAAGGTGGGCGCCAGATCGATCAGGCCCACGGGCTCGCTCACGACCGCCGGTTGGCCTGTGCTCGTGGGGGCTGGGCGCCAGACAAGGGGTAGGCGCATCAGCGAGTCCACGTGGTAGGGACCCTTGAACAACAGTCCGAAGTCACCCTGGAACTCGCCATGGTCAGTGGTGTAGATCACGTCGAGGTCGTCGTCCCACCCTCTTGCAGCGATCGCCGACAGCACCCTTCCCAGTGCCTCGTCGACCAGTTCATTCTGGATGTGCACCATGGCGTTCACCTCGAGAACCTGATCTGAGGTGAGGCTTGCCGGCACCCACTTTGCCGGAGCCTCGTAGTTGGACACGAGGTCTCCGTCGTACCAGCGGCGCCAGTGGGCCGGCTTCAGGTCGAGGAGCCGTTCCCTTTCGGATGCGTCCGCCGGATAGCCGGCGGGCAGGTCGAGATCGCGCCATGGAACCCGGTGCAACTCTGATTCCGGCGGATTCCATGGATGGTGCGGATCCGGAAAGCTGAGCCAGCAGAACCAGTCCTCGCTGCTGTCGAGTCCGTCCAACCACGAGATGGCTCGATCGGCCACCCAGTCCGTGTGGTAGATGTCCCGCGGAACCGGGTTGTGCTTGACCTGTGGGGCTCCTGTGTCTCCGCCTCCATCAGGGTTCACCTCGAGGGTCATGTCGAGGACCGGGAAGTATCCGGCCATGTGCTCCGGGTGGTTGTCTCTCAGCCAGCTGCCGTAGTGCACGAGGCCTGCCGCCCCGTGGCCGGCGAACTCCATCCGCTCAAAGCCCCGATGTGGCCCAGCCTCGCCCCGGGTGGCTCCGGACACGCCCATCCGGTTCTCTGGAAAGCGCAGAAAGGGATCAAGGAATGGTTCGAAGTGGGCCTTTCCGAAGAGACCGGTGCGGTACCCGGATTCGTGCAGAAGTCCTGCCACCGTTGGTGCCTCGGCGGGAAGTGGAACCCCGTTCATCCAGACGCCGTGCCTGCGGATGTGCTGACCGGTCAGCATCGTGGCCCTCGAGGGCATGCAGACCACGTTCTGCGGGTGGGCCCTCTCGTAGCGGATTCCATCGGCTGCCAGTGCGTCGACCACGGGGGTCCGAGCCACGGTTCCACCGTTGCACCCGAGGGCGTCATAGCGCTGCTGATCTGTGGTCACGAACAGGATCTTGCGGCCCATCAGGCGTCCACCCCCTCCACTTCCTGGAACCCACGGGAGTACTTCCCGGACTCAACCAGGTCCTTGAGTCCGATGAGAGCATCCCCTGTGGCGGCACGCAGCGCATAGGTGAGGGCCTCGGGTCGGATCTCCTGCGTGTAGCTCACCCGCGAACAGTCCCCTTCGGACTCAACGTGGAGAGATCCGAGGTGGTGCTCGAACTGAAGCGGGCCGGTGATGGTGTACTCGAACCGCATCTGTTCATGATCAACGGTGAGGATCTTCTCCAGGAGGAATCCCCCTGCAGCGGTTCCAATGGTCCTGATCCCGTCCTCGACCGTCGATGACACCATCCCCGGGAACCACTCCGCCTGCCGCTCTGCGGCTCCTACCACCGCCCACACCTCGTCGGCAGGGGCGTCTATGAGAATCTCGTTCGTGAACTCGGCCATCAGGTCCCTCCGCTCATCCCGATGCTAGATGTCGACACGGTGCTCGCCATCGTCGGGCCGTATGCTCCGACCGGACTACCGGGAGCGATGCCGTGGAACCAGCAGCAGTCTCAGATCTGTTCGATCCGGACCGATGGGTGCCCGTCGACGGCTTCGACCCCGTCGACGTCACCTATCACCGCTGTATCGACCAGGGCACGGTTCGCATTGCGTTCAACCGGCCCGAGGTTCGCAACGCCTTCAGGCCGTCAACGGTTGATGAGCTCCACAGGGCGCTGGACCATGCCCGGATGTGGACCGATGTCGGCACGATTCTCCTCACCGGCAACGGACCGTCACCGACCGATGGCGGATGGGCCTTCTGCTCAGGTGGAGACCAGCGCATCCGTGGTACCGACGGCTACAGGTACTCGGATGCTTCTGGTGAGGTCGATCCTGCACGCACCGGGAGGCTCCACATCCTCGAGGTGCAACGCCTGATCCGGTTCATGCCCAAGGTCGTGATCGCCGTTGTCCCGGGCTGGGCGGTGGGCGGTGGGCACAGCCTCCACGTGGTCTGTGACCTGACGCTGGCAAGCCGACAACACGGCATCTTCAAGCAGACCGACTCTGATGTGGCGAGCTTCGACGGCGGCTTCGGGTCCGCCTATCTGGCGCGCCAGATCGGACAGAAGCGTGCCCGGGAGATCTTCTTTCTGGGGCGCGACTACTCGGCCGAGGAGGCGTGTGCCATGGGCATGGTCAATGCAGCCGTTGACCACTCCGACCTTGAGAACGTGGCCCTGGAGTGGGCAGCAGAGGTGAACGCAAAGAGCCCAACCGCCCAGCGGATGCTCAAGTACGCCTTCAACCTGATCGATGACGGCCTGGTGGGACAGCAGATGTTTGCCGGTGAGGCGACGCGCCTCGCCTACGGGACCGACGAGGCGGCGGAGGGACGCGACGCCTTCCTGGAGAAGCGCCCTCAGGACTACTCGCCGTATCCGTACCACTTCTGAGGCCGACCCCGCCTAGCGACTCCGACGCATCAGTCCTGTAGCCGCATCCGCCTGCTCAACGCAACGGACCAGCGCCCCACGGACCACCTCGGTGGCCTCTCGCGGGCTGTCGGCGGTGATTGCACCCAGGACCTCGCTGCGTAGGGCGAGGGGGTAGCGCCTCCACGGGCGGATACGTGGCAGCGCGGAGCCGCGAGGCCAGAAGGCCTCGGTCCCACTCGCCCCGTTGGCAACCACCGGCAGGCCTGTGTCGAGTGCCAGGCGTCCGACCCCGAACCGGAGTCGACCGATGCCGTCTGCGGTCCATTCCTCAACCGGAACGACGCGCCCCTCGGGCATGATCGCCACCGACCAGCCAGCCTCAATCTCGGAAGTCGCCAGTTCCAGCGCCTCGTGGCCGTCAACCGGTATGCACCTGAGGCGGCTGAGCAGCGGTCCGATGGCGGGCTTGCGAAAGTAGGACGATGCGACCAGTGGCCGGATGGGCCGGCCCCAGGAGCAGAATGCGATCGAGGCCAGCAAGAGGTCGGCCAGGCTCCTGTGGTTGGCTACATAGATGGCAGGCCCCGATGGAATGTCGGGTGGCGGGCCTATGTCTGACCGGGTGAGGAGTCCCATGACGGAACTCACGACCCGGTGGGTCGATATCAGGGCAGCCTGTTCCGCCGGGTCCGGTTCGGTCTCCATCTGATCCATGATCTCAGCCGGCGGGCAGAATACGACAACCCAGCGACGGATCGTGGCCCTGCGCCCCGACGTTCACGGCCCAGACGCAGATGCGGCCGGACCGGTCACCTGAAGCACGGGAGACCGGGAAGGAGAAGCGATGGTCCTCGGTGGTGCGGGCGACAATCGCCGGCTCAAGTCGGTTCACGGTCGCGCGGATCGGCAGGCCACCCTGGGGTAGGTCTGCATCGAATGCCCAACCCTCGAGCCACGTCGACCCGTCGCCACTCGCGGATCCCTCGACCTGTCCGACCGGCAGGTCACCCGAAACCCGAGAGGCCATCCTGGATCCCTGCGCTCCGGCTGCATCACAGGCTCCAAGTGGCTCGAACTCCCATCCCCTTGCCGAGTAGTCGGCCAGCACCCGTTGAGCGATGTGGAGGGTCAGCCACTTGCGGTCATGCAGCAGTACAACCATGCCGTCGCTCTCACGGCTCCTGAGGTAGGTGAGAACCTCCTCGATCGGAGGATCGCGCCACTCCTGGGGGTCTGCCGTCCAGCCGGCCAACGACATTCCCAGGTCGGCACCCAGACGAGACCGGAGCTCTCCCACCTCGCCGTAGGGAGCTCGGAAGCAGCTGGGCCTGAAGCCGGCCAGTGCCTCGAGCCCGGCCGATGCCCGTACCACCTCGGCAACTGCGCTGTCGACAGACAGTTTCGAGAGGTCGCTGTGCCCCCAGGTGTGGTTGCCGACGGTATGACCGCGGTTCAGGAGATCCTGTGTGGTCGCTGCATCCCAGCGCGCCACGATTGTCTCGCCGGTCGGGAAGAACGAGGCCCGTGCGCCGTAGTCGTCGAGCAGGTCCAGGAGCATCGGGGTGAACAGCCAGTGCGGGCCGTCATCAAAGCTCAGGTGCATTACCGGGGCCGTGTCGGCGCCTGATGCCCGGACCACCTCCGACCCGCCTGCCGGCTCTCCTGCAGCTACGGACGACAGGACGGCCATGAGGACGACAAGCAGAAGTCCAGCACCGCTGTAGCGGCCCTGCGGCCGCCTGTCAGGTGGTGCCGTAGATCCGGTCACCGGCATCGCCAAGGCCCGGCACGATGTAGCCGACCTCGTTCAGGCACTCATCGACAGAACCGGTCCAGATATCAACGTCGGGGTGGGCCGAGTGGAGGGCTGCCACGCCTTCGGGTGCGGCCAGGAGGCACAGGAAGCGGATCGCCTCGGGGTTCTCGACCTTGACACGATCGAGCGCTGCTGCAGCCGAGTTTCCGGTGGCCAGCATCGGGTCTACGACGATTACGGTCCGTCCCTCCATCGGAGGGAACTTGCAGTAGTACTCGACGGCCTCAAGGGTGTCGTGATCCCTGTAGAGGCCGACGAACCCGACCCTTGCACCGGGAATTACCCTGAGGACGCCATCCAGCAGGCCGTTGCCTGCCCGCAGGATCGACACGACCACCGGGTCGTCGACGAGTTCAGGGGCCGATGTGGTCGTCAGGGGCGTCTGGATCTCGATGTCGTGGAGTGCAAGTTCCCTGGTGATCTCGTAGGTGAGCAAGAGGCTGGTTTCGCTGAGCAGTTGCCGGAAACGTTCGCTCGGGGTTTCGATTCGGCGCATCTGCGTCAGCTTGTGCTGTACGAGCGGATGGTCGACGACGTGGAGACGGGGTGACGGCACGGTGGTGGAGGTCTCTGGCATCGGCCCACCATATGCCCTCGGATCTCCGACTTCGTGCCGCGCCAAACGCTCCCACAGGGCCTACCCTTCCCGCTGTCCGCGACCGATTGGGGGTTCGCCGTACGCCCGCCCGGTGCGGGTCGTCGACGAGTTCTCCAGACAGGAGCCGCAAGTGTCCCGCCACGGCTACACGTACTCGGCAGGCAAGTTGCTCAGGCACGGCCTGACCCGCGGTGCATGGCCACGCATGTGGGGCAGGCCCGAACGCCGCGACTCCTACGAAGTGGTGATCATCGGAGGAGGCCTGCACGGCCTGGCAACGGCCTACTACCTCGCCGAGAACCACGGCATCACCAACGTCGCCGTCGTTGACAAGGGCTACCTCGGAGGCGGAGGCTCCGGGCGCAACACGGCGATCGTACGGTCCAACTACCTCACCCCTGAAGGGGTGGCCTTCTATGACCGGTCACTCCACCTCTACAACACCATGGCCGCTGACCTGAACCTCAACGTCATGTTGTCGCGGCGGGGCCACCTGACGCTTGCACACACGGACTCTGCTCTCCGCACGATGAACTGGCGCGCCGAGGTGAACAAGTTCCTTGACATAGATTCGAGCGTCATCGGGCCCGAGGAGGTGAAGCGCCTAACCCCCAGCCTCGACGTGTCAACCGACACCAGGTACCCGATCCTGGGCGCCCTCTACCACCCGCCGGGTGGCATAGTCAGACACGATGCCGTTGTCTGGGGCTACGCCAGGGCAGCCGACCACCTGGGCGTGCACCTGCTTCAGGAGACAGAGGTCCTCGACATCGTCTGCGCGGGCGGTGACGGACCCGAAGGCAAGGGCCCCGGCGGCAGGGTGACCGGTGTTCGAACCAGCCGTGGCGACATCAGTTCCCCGGTGGTCGTCAACTGCACCGCCGGGTGGGCCTCTCTCATCTCGAACATGGCCGGGGTGCCGCTGGCAATCACGACGCATCCACTTCAGGCCGCCGTGACTGAACCGTGCAAGGTGTTCCTGCCCACGGTCGTGGTCTCCGGCTCCCTGCACGTCTACGTCAGCCAGACCGACCGTGGCGAGCTGGTGTTCGGAGCGTCGGTCGACCCGGTCGGCACCTACCGGGTCAACGGCACGCTCGAGTTCACCGAGGAGTTGGCGGGCCATGTCCTGGAGTTGATGCCGGGAATCTCCAAGATGCGTCTCATGCGACAGTGGTCGGGGCTGTGCGACATGACCCCCGACTACTCCCCCATCATGGGCCACACACCTGTCGAGGGTTACCTCGTCGACGTCGGCTGGGGAACCTACGGCTTCAAGGCCGGACCTGTGGCCGGAGAGACCATGGCCGAGACCATCGCCACCGGCCGAACTGCCGAACTGATCGCAGCGTTCACAATCGACCGGTTCACCGACGGAGACCTTGTCGGCGAAAAGGGAGCGGCGGCGGTGGGTCACTGATGATCGTCGTACCCTGCCCCAACTGCGGCCCACGAAACTCCTCGGACCTGCGGAACGCCGGTGAGGTCGTACCCCGACCCGATCCACGGACCGCCAGCCTCCACGAGTGGCGCTCCTACCTGTACCTCCGGGAGAACCCTGCCGGCTGGGTGACCGAGACCTGGTACTGCCGTAGTGGATGTCGCCGCTACTTCACAATTGAGCGCAACACCGCCACCAACGAGATCCGGGATCCGGGGAACTCATGAGCATTCACCGTCTCCCCATCCGTAGCGGTGAACTGATCGACCGCTCCACCAACCTCTCGTTCACGTGGAACGGCCGTACCTTCAGCGGCCACGAGGGTGACACCATCGCCTCCGCCCTCGCCGCTGCAGGTGTCGAGGTCTTCTCACGTGGGATGAAGTACCACAGGCGCCGGGGAATCCTGACAGCCAACCACTGGGACCCGAACCTGGCGGTCCAGGTGGGCGATGAGCCGAACGTGCGGGCCGGCAGCCGCCGCCTGGTCGACGGGATGGAGGTGACGGCCCAGAACGTGTGGCCCAGCCTCCGCTGGGACCTCGGCACCGCCAACCGGCTCGTCGGCCGCTTCCTCTCGGCCGGCTTCTACTACAAGACCTTCATGCGTCCACAGTTCCTGTGGCACAACCTCTACCAGCGGGTCCTGCGCAAGTTCGCACCCGGAGGCCGTGTCCACTGGAAGACCGGAGTCCACGGCGAATACGACAAGCGCTACGCCCACCCCGACGTGCTTGTAGCCGGAGGGGGTCCAGCGGGCATGGCAGCGGCTCTCTCCGCCGCCGAGGCGGGAGCCTCGGTGATGCTCGTTGAGCAGGAACCAGAGCTTGGGGGCCACCTCCGATGGGGCGGGCCAGGCGATCTGGCAGTGCTGGCTGATCTCAGCCGGGCCGTCCACTCCAACCCCGGCATCGAGGTCCTCTGCGACTCGATCGTCACGGGCCGATACGACCACAACTGGGTGGCTGTGGTGCAGCGCAGCCACCCGGTAGCTCCCGAGCGTCTGATCAAGGCGAGGGTGGGGTCCCTGATCGTGGCCCCCGGCCTCGTCGAGAGGCCCTATGTCTTTGCCGGTAACGACCTACCGGGTGTGATGCTCGCCGGTGCCGTGAGGCGGCTGGTCAACCTCTGGGCCGTCAAGCCCGGCAGCCGTGCGGTTGTTCTGAGCGCCAACTCGGAGGGCGATGCCGCTGTTGCCGACCTCGAGTCCGCAGGGGTTGAGGTGGTTGCCGTTCTTGACGCCCGCGCAGGTGAAGACGTTGTCGGAGCCCGGGGTCGTGGCAGGGTGTCCTCTGTCCAGACGGGCGACGGCCGCACCCTCAGAGCCGATCTTCTGGTGACCGCCACGGGCTGGACCGCACCCACGTCTCTGCTGAACATGGCTGGCGACCGACCCCTCTACGACAGGACTGCAGCCCGGTACTTCCCCCAGTCACTCCCCGACAACGTCCTTGCAACAGGTGGAATAGCGGGTGACGGCTCAACCACCGAACTGACGGCACACGGTCGTGAGACCGGATCCCTTGCTGCCCAGCGGGCGCTACGCCTCCGACACGCCCGACGGACACAGACACCCCGCTCACTGCCACCCGAGTCTGACCCTCCGGATGAGATTGCAGACAACCGCATTCCCCTGAGACGCTCACCCCACCCCGAGCGCTATCGCAGCACCACACACGGTCTCGTCGACTTCTCCGAGGACGTCTCCTCAAAGGACCTCATCCAGGCTGCCGGCGAGGGCTTCGACTCAATTGAACTGATGAAGCGCTACACGACCGTGACCATGGGCCCGGGTCAGGGCAAGCTTGAAACCGTCAACGCTGCGGCGGTTCTGGCAGAGTCCAGGGCCGTCGAAATGGCCGATATCGGCACGACCGTGTGGCGACCACCGTTCTCACCTGTCTCGTTGGGAGCACTGGCCGGCCGCATCTTTGAACCGGTCAGGCGCTCGGCCCTACAGGGCTGGCACGAAGCCAACGGGGCCACCAACCTTCTCGCCGGCCAGTGGGTACGACCCGACCACTACGGCTCGCCCATGACCGAGGCCTCGAACGTCCGGGAGAACGTCGGCATCATCGATGTCACGCCACTCGGCAAGTTGGACCTGCGCGGTCCGGACGTCGCCAACCTCCTCGACCTGGTGTACGTGAACCGGTGGCAGAAGCTAGAGGTCGGAAGGGTTCGCTACGGCGCGATGGTTGCTGAGGACGGTGTGGTATCCGACGACGGGGTCACCGGCCGACTTGCCGACAACCACTACCTGATGACCACCACATCGTCGGGAGCTGGCGCTGTCTGGGAGATGCTCGAGGACTGGCTGCAGACCTACAGGCCCGACTGGGAGGTGCACGTCACACCGGTCACGGGAGGGCTCACAAGCATCAACGTTGCCGGCCCAAGGTCCCGGGAACTCCTCGGGAGGCTGGTCGAGGACCTCGACCTGTCTGCGGATGCCTTCCCCTATTTCAGCGTCAGGAAAGGCATCGTCTCCGGGGTGGAGGACTGCATCATCTGGCGTATCGGGTTCACCGGCGAGCTCTCCTACGAGGTGCACGTTCCATCAGGTCATGCGCTTCACGTCTGGGAGTCCCTCCTCGCCAACGGCTCCGACCTCGGGGTTGCCCCGTTCGGAGTAGAGGCACAGCGCGTGCTCCGCCTCGAGAAGGGCCACTACATAGTCGGGCAGGACACCGACGGCCTCAGCAAGGCGCCAACGGCAGGCCTCGGCGGTCTGGTGAAGTTGGACAAGGCCGACACCATTGGGCTGCCTGAACTGCGTGCCGCCTTCGAGCGAACTGATCTGCCCGTGCTCGTCGGCCTGCAGCCTGATGAGCCGACGGTTGTGCCAGATGAGGCATGCCAGATTGTTGCAGCCGAGGGCAACGAGATCCTCGGGCGGGTCACCTCGAGCCGAATGTCGCCAACCCTCAAGCGATCGATCTGCCTGGCTCAGGTCGACCCGTCACTTGCACCTGCCGGCACGTCGGTGACAATTCAACTGGTCGACGGCCGGCGGGTGTCGGCGACGGTCCAGGAGCACCACGCCCACGTGGATCCGGAAGGAGTGAGACAACGTGTATGACCTTGAGTTCCTGAGCCCGGTCTCCTCAGGCCCCCTGTCGACACCTGACGGTGGCCTCTCCCTTGAGGACGCATCTGCCAGCACCAAGGTCCTCGTGCGGGCAGCGCGCAACACCGCGGCCGGGGCCCACCTCAAGGTCACCTATGGCCGCAGTCGGCACCGCAGAGACGGCACGCTTATCTGTGGTAGCAGGCCCGGGGAGTGGACACTTCTCGCTGATCCCGGTCGGGGCGCCGAGCTGGTTGCCTCGCTTCCCGATGAGGGGTTTGTGAGCGTTGTCGACATCACCCACGGGCGTGCCATGTTCCGCCTCTCCGGAGCCGATTCGATCGGCGTTCTGGCAAAGGTCTGCAACATCGACCTGGCCGATGACATGACGCCCGATGGTGCCGTTTTCTCGGCCTCTGTCGCAAAAGTGACCTGTGATCTTGTACGAGACGACGTTGCTGGCAGGCGTTCATACCTGGTCTCGTGCGAGCGCTCCTTCGGGGGGTACCTGTTTGCTGCGATCGCGGATGCCTGTTCCGAGTTCGGCCTCGACGCTCCTGAGGACATTTCGATCCACTGAGCCCATGGGTTCCGGTTGCGAACCTTCCCGGCAATAGGGTCACCTCGGTGGAACTCGTCGACCGCCCGGCCACGGAGCAGCTGGCTCTGCTGAACGCCGGAGACCTTTCGGCAAC
>CEPS01098509.1_pt1 | contig 36333 bp, 33 predicted proteins | sample 530401 | NCBI WGS metagenome assembly CEPS01 (sample SAMEA2620035, study PRJEB7988) | marine metagenome | biome: marine biome (ENVO:00000447); feature: mesopelagic zone (ENVO:00000213) & marine oxygen minimum zone (ENVO:01000065); material: "saline water (ENVO:00002010), including plankton... | reverse complement strand
TTTTTTTGTTGTAGGCCATTTGACTTATAGTATTCCAATCAAGAATAATGAAAATGGTTCACCCGCGGCGCCGGAAAAAAGTGAAATGTCACCCTTCCTGGCAGCAATTGTTGTTCTGACCGTTATATCGGCTGTTGCGGGCGTTTTTCATGACGACCCTATGATCAGTACCATTGCTGCCGTTTATAGCCCATTTCCGATAGTGGCCCTGGTATTTCCGGCGGCTGTGCGCCATATCCAGCGCTGCCGGATGTACGTGGTCTTTATTCCGGCTATGTTCCTGGCGGTGCGTTTTCCATGGTTTTTGATCCCGGTCCTCCTGTTATTTTGGACCCTGCGATATTATCATTATTTTCGGAATGGTGTTGTTTATCCTTCATTTAAGGTGGATCATCCTGTTGGGCAGGGCAAATAGAATGGCCGGTTTTTGATGGACCGCCCGGCACTTTTAAGTACCCTTAATTTAGATAAATTTATAGCCCTGGATTTTGAAACCACCGGCCTCCAACCGGAGATTGACCGGGTAATTGAAGTTGCGTCCATTTTATTCCAGGATGGAGAGCCGGCTGACCGCTTTACCACCCTGGTGAATCCAGGAATTCCTATCCCTGACATTATTGAAGAAATCACCGGTATTACCAATGACATGGTAGCGGACTCGCCGGCAGAAAGTAAAATCGTGGATGACCTGTTTAAGTTCATCGGTGATTATCCCATGGTAGCCCATAATACGCCCTTTGATCTATCCTTTTTGAAGACCATGGCCGAAAGGCAGAATAAGGCCCTAGCCGAGCGTAAATTGTATGATTCCCTTACACTTTCCCGGTGTATGTTATATTTTCAGCCGAGCCACAATTTAAGTGCCGTTTCAGATTATTTTTCATTATCCACAGAAGGGGCCCACCGGGCGGAATATGATACGGAGAATTGCGGGAAAATTTTTGTGGAATTGATTGAAGAAGCTGCCAGCTATAACCTGGATCTCATTTCCAGGATTGTTGCCTTATTGAAACCTTTCCAGGTCCATAATAAGGATTTATTTATTGATTTGGCTAATGCCCTCACAAAAAGGGGTGATTTAAAAAATGGCCTGGTTGAATCCAAAATACCCAAACCCACCAATACGAATATATTTATTCATGAGGGGGATGAGGATGCGACCACATTGTCCGGGGCCGCGGTGTTTGGGCCGGAAGGGCATTTGAGCAAAGTTTTTGAGGGTTACGAAGACCGTCCAAACCAAGTGGATTTCTGCCAGTTTATCGATGAAATTATGACCAGCCCCGGGGGAATCGGTGTCCTGGAAGCAGGCACGGGCTTGGGGAAAAGTATGGCTTATTTACTTCCGGCCATAAAGCAGAATCTTGCTCATCCGAATGAGGGGCCAATTGTAATCTCCTGTTACACAAAACACCTTCAGGACCAGTTATTCAATAAAGATCTCCCAAGGCTCACAAATGCCATAAACGGGAGCGTCCAGGCAGTGGTTATGAAGGGGCGCAATAATTATGTATGTAAATCTAGGTTGAACTGGTTAATAGGGGGAGCTGAAAAAATGCTCAGCGGTGAGGAGGCCATGTACCTTGTGCCCCTTATGGTGTGGCTGGAATGGACTGAAACGGGGGATATGGATGAATGCCCCGGTTTTACCAACGGGTTTACCTTTCGCCTGATGGCTCTGGTCCAAAGTGAACCAGGATTTTGTACCTCTCCCATATGCGCCCGCCATGGCGGATGTTATTTTGGTCCCTTGAGAAAAATGGTTTATCAAACTAACCTGGTGGTGGTTAACCATGCCCTATTGATCTCCGAGGCCAAAGGCCGGGTGGCCGGGGGAGAAGGGATGGGCTTTTTGCCGGAACATAAGACCGTGATTATTGATGAAGCACACAATATTCCCCAAGCCGCCTATCACCAATTGACAGCCGTATTGGATCAGCGTGCTTTAGGCTATTTTTTGGACAGGGTCGATCCGGAACATTCCCATTCAGGGCGCTGGAATAACCAGGTCAAATCTCTGGGCGGGCTCCATCCCCAGTTTGAAGGGTATCGCCGGGAACTCGGGCGAAGTGTGGTTTCCTGCCGGGAGGCCTTAAAAGGATTCTTTGACCAAATGGTCGGCAACAGCCTCCACCGGTTTGATCCCGAGGCCAAGTATTCAACCAAATTGATCATTCAAAACCTGGCTGAAGAGTTTGGGTCCCTGTCCGCCGAATTGGAATTGATGAATCGCGGCTTTCATGAAGTAAGAAATCAGTTGCGAAAATTCAGGGAAGCGTTGCTCGATATTGATGAAACCCGGGAAGATTTCCTGGAACTCCACCAATTATTTAACCGGGGGGAGGGATTCATGACCGATGCCTTGTTGCTGATCCAGGCCCTTACCGGTAAACAGGATGACGCATGGGTATATTGGTATGAGGGTAATTTCAAGCATTTTGGCGGAAAAACACAGTTGATTCTAACCGTCCAGGGTGCTCCCGTGGATCTTGCAGGGGATTTATCAGCCGGCTTGTTTAAGGAATTGGATTATTGTATTCTCACCAGCGCAACATTAAGAACCGGTACTTCATTTGATTATTTTCTTCAGCGCACCGGGCTAAACGGTGTTGAATACGACGATCTGAAAACAGCTGTTTTTGAAAGTCCATTTCATTACAATGAACAGGTGACTTATTACCAATATTCCCGTACCGATGGACAGAAGCCGGATGTGTTGGCTAATTTGATCTACAACTGCCACAAACGGTATAAAAAACGGATGATGGTTCTTTTCACCGCTCGGGCCCATTTGGACAGTACCTACCAGTTATTACAGCGCAAACAGGGTGGCCGGGAATTACCCATATACGCCCAAAAACGACAAACATCCCGCATGGGCTTGGTAAGGGGCATGCACCAATCTTCCAATGGGATTTTGCTGGGGACCAATGCTTTTTGGGAAGGGGTGGATCTCCCGGGAGATCTACTTGAAATACTGATTATTGTAAAAATGCCATTTGATGTGCCCACAGAACCCCTGGTGAAGGCCTATGGCAATATGATTGAATCGGAGGGGGGCAGCCGTTTTATGGATTATGCTCTGCCAGAATCAGTGATCCGCTTTCGACAAGGATTCGGCCGTCTCATTCGCACAGCTTATGATGAAGGTATTTTTATCGTGATGGATGATCGAGTGGTCAACAAACGCTATGGAGTAGCTTTCAGCGAAGCCATTCCGGTAGACATGACCGTATTTAGCAGTGTGGATGAATTGAACTGATTCAATATTGATATCATTTAAAACTAAACTATGGCTTTCGATACTGGCAGCCCCGGTTGCTCTGATTTTTATATATGTTATAACTATGCAGGTTCGTCACCCTGAAACTCGTTGGGACTGGAATAAAATTGAAGTAGATACAATAGATTTTCCCCCAGGGTTCCAGTGGGGTGTGGCCACATCTTCCCATCAAGTAGAAGGTAATTGCAATAATAATTGGTCCCGTTGGGAAGGGGGCTTCAAAGCAGATGGCAATCCGAGAATCCATAATGGTGACCGTTCTACAATCGCCTGCGATCACTGGAACCGTTATGAAGAAGACATTGCGTTGATCAAGGCTTTAGGCGTTGGTGTTTATCGTTTTTCGGTTGAATGGAGTAAAATTGAACCGGAAGCAGGAAATTTCGATGATTCAGCAATCCAGCATTATCGCGATGTATGTCTCGCCTTGAAAGCCGCCGGAATCACACCAGTAGTCACTTTACACCATTTTACCAACCCCCTGTGGTTCGAAGATATGGGTGCCTTTGAAAATGAAGAAAATATTCGCTATTTCGTTCGGTTCAGTCAACGCGTATTCGATTCGCTTAAAGATCATGTGGCAATATGGTGCACGATAAATGAACCGGCCGTCTATACCAGCCAGGGTTATTTCAATGGTGTCTGGCCTCCTGGGAAGCAGAATCCTCAACTGGCCGGCGAAGTTATGAAAAATTTGCTGGTTGCACACACAAGGGTCTATGAAGCATTGAAAAGCAGTGCAGATGGAAAAAATTATCAAGTGGGTATTGTTAAAAATGTTTTTCCTTTTGATCCTTATAACCGCTGGAATCCCCTGGATTGGTTTGTTTGCAGTATATTAGATGGGGTATTTAATCAAGGTGCTCTAGATTACTTCCAAACCGGTAAATTTTCGTTCAGTATGCCGGGCATGGATAAAGTAAAATACATTAATAAAAGTGGTCTCGGTACTTTAGACTTTATTGGTCTTAATAACTATTCCCACCAGCGGGTAAAATCACGATTAAATTCCAAGGAATTTTTCCGCTTTGAATTTTATCCTGATGAAGAAATGACCGATATGTTCTATCCCATTTATCCGGAAGCAATTTATCGCTCAATTAAAAGGGTTAAGGACATCGATGTGCCTATAATTATTACAGAAAACGGTATTGCCGATAAAAAAGATGATCGTCGGAGAAGATATATTGAGCGTTATCTTTATGCAGTGTCTAAAGCTATCAAGGAAGGTGCGGATATCCGCGGTTATTATTACTGGTCTCTAATGGATAATTTTGAATGGTCGGAGGGTTACGAAATGAAATTTGGATTATATGAAGTCGATTTTACTACTCAGGTACGAACACTGCGGGAAGGGTCAAAGCAGTACATGGATATTGTCGCACGCTTTTCGCAATAAAATCTATAATAATACCATTTTTCCGATGATCTCTTTCATTAGTTTGGCTGCTGTCATGGCTGTCATGTTATTGATGTCTCGGTCAGGGTTGTACTCTACAATATCGCTGCCAATAACATTACCTTTTAGCTGATGAATGATCCGAATAATATCGCGTGTGGACAGTCCCCCTGGTTCAAAATGAGATACGCCTGGTGCAAAGGCTGGATCAAGACCGTCCATATCAATTGAAATGTAAACTGGGCCATCGAATGTAAATACGGTTTCGGGGTTAAAATCTATCATTTCTATGATTTCTACCCCGAAGCGTTCGGCCTGAGATTTTTGATGGGTATTTAATGTTCTGATACCTACCTGTACCAGTCGATTCACAAGATTATTTTCCATAATGCGGGCAAATGGAGATGCGTGGGAATAAAGGTTATTGTCAAAATTATCGTATAGATCAGGGTGGGCGTCGATATGGAGAATGTTAAGATCGGGATATGATTGGCTGTAAGCTTGAATAATGGGGAAGGTGATAGAATGATCGCCGCCGATTGAAACTACTTTTTGGCCTCGATCCAATTCTTTGCTGATTGTTTTTCGGATAGAATCCATGGCCGCTCCTCCGGTAGAAAGCTGCATTTCCCCGATATAAGAGACCCTGTCCCGCTCTCCGCAATAAATACCGTTCTCGGCAAATTTGTTGGATGCCTTCGAGCGAAAGGCATCCATGACAAGGGGAGGCGCCTTGGAAGGCCCTTTTAAAAATGAAGAATTTTCATCTAAGGGAATGCCAAGAATTGAAACCATTTTACGAGATGGTCTAGAGAAAAATTAACATATTTAGTTATTTTCGCCAGCTAAAATTGAAGGCAGGGAAGGGCACAATATCTGGAGCTCTATCAGAGTAAAACCGTACGACAGTACTGACACCAAAATTAAAATATAGTTTTTCGGTCAGTTTCTTTTCTCCGCCCAAGGAGATATAAGGGGCAATAATCTCTCCACCCATAGCGTTAATTTGTTGAATAGACAAAACAGAATAGTATTGAAGGGGGCCATCATTCATATAGTATTTCCAGCCCAAGGACAAGGCGCCTGTGGGAATTAATCCGAGCCCGGCGAATATTTCATATCTATTGGTTTGATATAATGCTCTGGTTATACCAAACATGCTTAACCCCGTTTTATGGTCAAATAACCCAATGGCTGTGTATTTTTTGGGTTTTTCTTTGGCCTGTCCGTTAATTAAATTTACTGAGGGAAGACAAATTAAAATTATAAGTAGATATTTTTTCGTAGGCTGACTTCTTTCTAGTTTAATCCCCTGCGATCCAATAATGGTTGAATATTCGGTTCTGCCCCACGGAATTCTTTAAATATGGTCATGGCATCTTCGCTGCCACCACGAGAAAGGAGTGTCTTTCTGAAATGATCGCCATTTTCTCGTTTTAAGCCACCGTTTTCCTTGAACCATTCCACCGTATCCGCATCCAATACTTCACTCCAAATATAGGAGTAGTATCCGGCGGAATAGCCGCCAATGATATGGGAGAAATAGGTGCTGCGGTAGCGAGGTGGAATTACATCCAAAGCAATACCTGCTGTCTTAAGGGCATCCGCCTCAAATGCCATTAAATCATCCCCTTTCGGCACTTGATCGGGGGTGAGTTGGTGAAGGGACTGATCTAAAATGGAGGCGGCCAAATATTCAGTGGTGGCAAAGCCTTGGTTGAACTTCTGGGTGGCCAAAACTTTGTCCAGCAATTCTTGGGGCATGGCTTCACCAGTTTCATAGTGGACAGCGTAATTCTTCAGTACTTCCGGCCAAATGGCCCACATTTCATTTACTTGTGAGGGATACTCCACAAAATCCCGTGGAACGGACGTACCGGCAAAGTAGGGATAGGTTACGTTAGAAAACATGCCATGCAGGGCATGGCCGAATTCGTGGAACGCAGTGATCACTTCTTCAAAGGTAAGAAGGGTGGGCTCGCCTTTTGGGGGTTTTACTACATTCTGGTGGTTGGCGATTACCGGTTTATTGCCTTTCAGTTTTGATTGGCCGACATAGGCATTCATCCATGCGCCGCCCCGTTTGGAGGATCTTGCATAGCCGTCATATATGAAAAGAGCCAAAATAGAACCATCTTCATTGAATACTTCAAAAACCCGTACATCTTCTTGATAAACAGGAAGGTCAAACCGTTCTTTAAAGGTGATACCAAATAATTGATTCGCCGCAAAAAAGACACCATTTTGGAGTACGTTATCTATCTCAAAATAGGGTTTTAGCTGGGACGCATCAAAATTGTAGCGGTCGGCCCGCACTTTTTCCGTATAGAAATCCCAGTCCCAGGAAGCCAGTTGGAAACCGCCTCCATCAGCATCTATCATTTTTTGTAGATCTGCCGCTTCTTTTTTCGCATTGACCACTGCTTTTGGGGCAAGGCTACTGAGACGTTCATTGACGGCAATCGGCTTCAGGGCGGTCTGGACTTCCAGCCTATAGGCTGCGTGGTTGTCATAGCCCATGAGGGAAGCGCGTTCCGCCCGGAGCTTCAGCACTTTGGACAGTATTTTACGGTTGTCGAATTCACCGCCGCGGCTGCCCCGGGACAGGGATGTTTTATGGATTCGTTCCCTGAGATCACGATTGGTGAGTGAAGAGAGAGGCGGTTGGCCGCTGGTGTTTTTCAAGGTTAATAAGTATTTACCTTCCAATTCCCTTGATATGGCTTCGTTGGCCGCCGCTTCGATGGCCGCCTCGGTTAGACCATCCAGTTCCTCTTTGGAATCCACTACCACGGCCAGGGCATTGACCTCTTTCAATACATTTTGGCTGAAAGTAGTCTGGAGGACGGCAATTTCACTGTTGATGGCCTTCAGACGTTCTTTTTCTTTCGGTGAAAGTTTAGCCCCTGCGCGGACGAAATCCGTATAATATTTTTCCATCAGCCGGACACCTTCCCCATCCTGGCCGAGGTCGTTCCGCTTTTTATAAATGGTTAAAACACGTTCGTATAATTTTTCATTTAAAAGGATGTTGTCCCTGTGGGCCGACAGTTTCGGTGCCATGTCGCTGCGGACCTTCTCCATCTCGTCATTGGTGTGGGCGGAAATGAGGCTAAAGAAGACAGTGGAAACGCGATCCAGGAGGGCGCCTGATTTTTCCATGGCGACAATCGTATTTTCGAAAGTGGGTGCATCGCTGCTGTTGGCAATGACTTCGATCTCTTCCACATGCTGCGCCATGCCTTTTTCGAAAGCGGGGGCGTAGTGTTCATTTCTATATTTATCAAATGGCGGATATTTGAAATAGAGGGCACTTTCCAGGTAAAACGGATTACTGTCTATTGCTACCGTTTTAGCTTCCACTTTATAAACAGCTTTATCGGTGGGCATTGCAAACACTGCAATTAAAAAGATACTCGCTAGAACCACCGTTAATAATATATCTTTTTTGGAATTCATTTCGACTTAACTTCCCTGTTACAGACATAATTTACGCGGCGAAAATACGTGAAAGGTAGGAGAGGGTCAAACAGAGAAAGTCTTAAAAATGGCTAAAAACAATTACGATCGAATATGCATTGTTAATTGAACCTAATCTAAGTGGAGTTTCATTCCTTCATGGGATGGGGTGAATCCCAATTGTTCATAGAATCGAATAGCTGCTGGGCGTGTTTTATCTGTCGTCAGTTGGACTATTCAGCATCCTTTTATTTTGGCGCGGCGAATGGCTTCTTCTATTAAAGCTTTGCCGATTCCTTTTGAACGAAAATTTAAAGATACACGGACGCCTTTAACCATGGCACGCCAACTGCCCCGGTAAGTAAGATTCAGAATAAATGTCAATTGCAGTACGCCAACAATTTCATCATTAATAATAGCAAGTAGTAAGGAATTGTTGGGATCATAATCTATTTTTTATTATCAATTTACACCCGATCATTGATAAAGTATATTTTCATCTCACTATTCTTGTTCAATGTTCATAAAAAGTCCTAAATTGCTCAATGGGTGGACTACTTATTTCCCAAGGTTCAATCAGTTGGCGTGATTTAGCGCCCCTTTTGGATGGCCCCGCCCGCATCAGCCTCAGCCCCGAGGCTAAGAAAGCCATTGGCGATTCCCACAAAGTTTTAAAAAACATTCTTAGTTCAGGCCAACAGATCTATGGTGTGAATACGGGCTTCGGACAACTGAGCACTGTATCAATAAGTCCTGATGATCAAAAATTGCTTCAACTAAATTTGGTTCGCTCCCATGCCTGTGGTGTGGGTATACCATTGGACCTGGGTGTTACACGGATCACCATGGTCCTGAAACTTATGACTTGGGCCAAAGGCCACAGCGGTATTCGGCCCCAATTGGCCAAACTTTTGGTGGGGATGATCAACCATGATATCCTCCCGGTGATTCCAAGACAGGGGTCTGTGGGTGCTTCCGGCGATCTGGCGCCATTGGCACATATGGCCCGGGCTATGATCGGGGAGGGGGATGTCCATTTCCAGGATCGTATTATGCCCGCAATGCTGGCCTTAAAAGAAGCCAATTTGGAACCTACCGTCTTGGAAGCGAAAGAAGGCTTAAGCCTCATCAACGGGACGCAAGTGTCCACGGCATTGGGCATCCGCGCTTTGGCCGAATCACAAAAATTATTGGAAACAGCTGACATTTCAGGAGCCCTTTCCACCGAGGCCAGTTTATCCACAAGAGTCGTATTCACCCCCAAGATTCACAAATTAAAGAAGCACGCTGGCCAGGTGGCATCCGCTACCAATGTATATAAAATGCTGGCAGGGAGTGAAATCGTCCAGTCCCACGATGACTGCGGTAGAATCCAGGATCCCTATTGTGTGCGCTGTATTCCACACGTTCATGGCTCTAGTCGTGAAGTGTTCATCAATGGAGAAATGATCATTAACAATGAATTGAATTCCATTTCCGATAATCCCTTGGTTTTTCCTAACGGAGATGTAATGAATTCTGGTCATTTTCACGCTGAGCCCGTAGCCCAAGCATTGGATACATTATCCATTGCCATGGCAGAGATCGGCGCCATTTCTGAACGCCGAGTCAATTATTTTATGAAAGGCATCGGAGATCGTATTCCCATGTTCGGTGCTGTGAATCCCGGATTGGAATCAGGTTTTATGCTGGCCCAGGTCACCGCGGCGGCGCTGGCATCGGAAAACAAAACATTAGCCCATCCCGCCAGTGTGGATTCTATCTCCACCTCTGCCGGCCAGGAAGATTTCGTGAGCATGGCCCCTTGGGCGGGACGGAAATGTCTTCGGATCTTAAAAAATGTAAGTACAATTATAGCTATTGAATTATTAGTGGCGGGGAATGTGAACCACCGCTTTCATAAAAAATTATCCTCCGGAAAAGGCCTCATCCCGGTGATGAACCTTTTGAAATACCACCGTGTTTTGACTACAGAAGATCATCCCATTACTGCTGACATACAATCCATTAATGATTTGATCCAATCAAAAAAAATTATAATCAACGTTAAAAAGCGTATGAAACTACTTTAGACCTATGAAAAACAGACCTCCATTTGTCCAAGCATTAACCTTTGACGATGTACTTCTCGTCCCCCAGGAATCCAACGTACTCCCCCGAGAAGTGAATCTCCAGACGCGCTTGACCAATAAGATCACCATGAATATACCACTCCTGTCCGCCGCCATGGATACGGTCACCGAAAGTGATATGGCCGTGGCCTTGGCCCGAGAAGGGGGAATCGGGATCATCCATAAGAATTTATCCATCGAGCAACAGGTACTCATGGTGGATCGTGTGAAGCGTTCCGAGAGTGGTATGATTGTTAATCCTGTAACGCTTTCTGCGGACAAAACTATTCGTGACGCAAAGAACGTCATGGCCAATTACCATATCAGCGGATTACCAGTGGTGGAAGATGAAAAATTAATCGGTATCATTACCAACCGTGATATCCGTTTCGAAACGAATAATGATTTATCTGTTCGCGACAGGATGACTTCAGATAAGCTGGTGACGGTACCACAGGGGACCACCTTGGAAGAAGCAAAAGAGGTCCTCCAGGAACACCGTATAGAAAAGTTATTAGTGGTTGATAATAAGGGCAGTCTTGCAGGGTTGATCACTGTGAAGGATATCCAGAAAAAAGAAGATTTCCCCAATGCCTGTAAAGATCAAAACGGCCGGCTAAGAGTTGGCGCAGCTTTGGGTGTAAACGATGATGCGATGGAGAGAGCACAGGCTTTATCCGATGCAGACGTAGATGTCATTGTAATTGATACAGCCCACGGTCATTCAGCCGGTGTATTGAAGGCCGCTAAAAATATAAAGAGTTCCGTTGGTGACCTCCAGGTTATTGCTGGGAATGTGGCCACCGGGGAAGGAACGAAAGCACTCATTGATGCTGGTGTGGATTGTGTGAAGGTGGGGATCGGTGCCGGCGCCAGTTGTACTACCCGTGTCGTGGCCGGCGTGGGCACGCCCCAGTTATCCGGCATTATGAATTGTGTGGATGAAGCCCAGAAGCATGATATTCCCGTGATCGCTGATGGTGGTATTCGCTACAGTGGTGATTTGTCAAAAGCCATTGCTGCAGGGGCCGAAGTGGTCATGCTGGGGAGTATTTTGGCAGGGATGGACGAAAGTCCAGGTGAATTCATTTTATATGAAGGACGGCAGTATAAATCTTACCGCGGCATGGGTTCCTTAGGCGCCATGCAGGAGGGTAGCGGTGACCGCTATTTCCAGGAAGGGGCCGAAGCCACGAAGTTAGTACCGGAAGGTATAGAAGGGATGGTGCCCTATCGGGGATCCGTTCGGAATACGATTCACCAGCTTATGGGCGGCTTGCGGTCATCCATGGGATATTGCGGCGCGAAGGATATTAAAGATTTCCATGGAAAAGCAGAATTCATACAGACCACCTCAGCGGGGGTGAAGGAGAATCATCCCCACGAAGTGAAGATCATGAAAGAGGCACCCAACTACCAGGTGTCGGATAGTTAGTATAATTGTCACACTGAGCTTGACGAAGTGTGATTTTATGGTCACTTTATAAAAACTCATTATTTAAATATACCCCGCCTCCCGCATACTGCGGGGAACACCCTTCTTGACAGAGGGGACTTTATAGGTGTTTTTCAAAGCTATTTATATTTTGAGTCCTGAACCTGTCCCTGCCGGACAGGCAGGGACAGGTTCAGGATACTGAAAAAAACAAAAAACCCCTGTATATTTCAGGGGTTTTTGATTGAATGAAATACAAAAAAGTGTTTTATGCAGATAACGAATTCAGGTGCCGTGTAATCTGTGATTTTCGGCGGGCAGCAGTATTCTTTTTAAGATGTCCTTTACTGACCATTTTGTCTATGGTGCTGACAGCATATTTATAAAGGCCGTCTGCTTTTTCAGCATCGGTGGACTCCAATACACGTTTGATGGCGGTCTTCATTTCAGACATTTTAGCCACATTAAATTCGTGGCGTTTTTTGTCCTGCCGTTCTCGCTTGATTTGTTGCGGATGTCTATCCATTTTAATCCTCAAATAATGGTTAAAATTTCGGACGCGAAGTTATTCTTTATTCACCCACTCCGCCAAAAGAAAAAATGTATTGATTGTAGTATCATCTCCCAATTAAGATTTAACCAGTTATGAAAAATAATCTTCGTCGAACTTGTCTTTTGATTCTGTCCCTTGGATTTCTTTCTACAGGGTGTGAAAAAATATTTGGAACGATCAGTGATTTTCTATATTCCACTTCATTCGAAGAATATCAATCAATGGATCAATGGGAAAACGGTGAATATGCTGAATGTAAAAATGAAGTCCCTGCCGGCGGCGGCAAAAGATCATTATATGTATCAGGGGGATGTGTTGTACCTCATATGGTATTGGATCTAGGAAGAATCGAATCTGAAGATCTTTTTACTGTGAGATTTATGGGCAAGGTTCTTGTTAACGGAGGAAGTGTTTCGATTATCGCCGTCAAGGGAAAATCGGAATGGATTGACCTCGGCTCAGTTTATTTAATTGATAAAAATTGGAAAGAATATAAATTAGTATCAACTGCTCCTATACCACTTGGATACAATTTAAAAATTCAAATGAGTTCCGGAGACTTTGTGGTGGGGGGTATGCTCATTGATTTATTGGAAATAAGTGAATTGGATTAATTCTTTTATTTCTTTTTCTGTGACATTCGTCACAACCACTGAATTTTAAAGGTCTTAATTTTACTGATACCATTTATCCTCTTATCTATAGTATTTTCGGCCATGAGTAAAGTCAAACATCTTCGTAATGTTCCTATATTCACTGATTTGACCCAATCAGACCTGGCCAAAATCGCATCCAAAATGGTGCCCCGGAAATATGAAAAAGGACAAATGATTCTTTTGGAAGAAAGCCGGGGTGAAACCTTCTTTATTATTTCCAAGGGTGCGGTAAAAGTAACGCGCCTCAGTGATGACGGCCGGGAGGTAATTTTGGCTATCTTGGGTGAAAGTGACTTCTTTGGTGAAATGTCCCTCTTAGACGGGGAAGGACGGTCCGCCAATATTGTAGCCAATGATAATGCAGAAGTCCTGACCCTCTCCCGCAGTGATTTTCTTGATTGCCTGGAATCCTATCCGAAAATTGCCATTGCCTTACTTGAAGAATTGGCCGTTCGCTTAAGGAAAAGCGATCAACAGATTGAAAGCCTTTCACTAAGTGATTCTGAACAACGCATCGGCATTACACTCGTCCGACTGGCGGAAGAACTGGGCACCATCAAGCAGGGCCATGTGACGGTTCAAAACCTTCCTTTCCAGCAAGATATTGCCAATATGGCCGGCACATCCCGGGAGACCGTATCGCGCACCCTGAAATTGTTAGAAGATAAAGCGTTTGTCAAACGGGAAAACCGGGATATTACAATATATAATTTTGACGCTTTTCGTCAAGCATTCTCTTAATAAAAACCGTAAACACAATGGATTCTGATACGCTGGATCGAATTCGATCGAACGATCATCATGCCCTTTCGAGGGTCATCAGTGAAATCGAATTTAATGGACAAATCTCTGATGCATTTTTCCATGAAGTTCACTCTCACGCCAATGAGGCCCTAAGAATTGGAATCACCGGTCCACCGGGATCAGGGAAGAGCACCCTTGTCGATCAGCTCATTCAACAGATAATTAGTGACGGGAAAAGTGTGGGTGTTGTGGCAGTGGATCCCACCAGTCCATTCACCGGAGGCGCCCTTTTAGGCGATCGTGTCCGTATGAATCATTATATTTGGGATAACAATGTATTTATCCGCAGTATGGGTTCTCACGGGGATTTGGGGGGTCTGGCCCGAAAAGCCCAGGATGTAGGGGATCTCCTCGCTGCCAGCGGAAAAGATGTGGTCATTTTTGAAACTGTGGGCGTAGGGCAGGGAGAACACGATGTTGCCAAGGCAGTGGATTTGACCATGGTTGTTCTCGTACCGGAATCGGGGGATGAAATCCAGTTGATGAAAGCAGGACTAATCGAAATTGCAGATGTTTTTGTAGTTAATAAATCCGACCGGGATGGGGCCGGACGATTGGCTCAATCCCTGAAAAGTATTCTCCATGCATTTAACAAAAAAGGAAAATTAGAACCACCTGTTTTCAGTACATCTGCGGATCGAAATGAAGGAATTGGTGAACTTTATAATGGATTAAACGAATTTATTCAAGTTATGGAAGATGAAGGTTTGATGGCACAAAAACAGCTCGATCGGCACCGGAAAAGAGTGTTTAATTTGGTCCAGGACCGGCTACTCAGGGAGTTCTGGACTCAGGCAAAATTGAACAAACTGGAAGAATCCATTCATAATTTAAACAGCACTAATGCGTCACCACACGAAGTGGCCCATTCCCTGTTAAGCGCCAATGACTGAAGATCAGCATTCCATGCCCTTTCTCGACCACTTGGAAGAATTACGCTGGCGGCTGGTGAAATCGTTAGGATCGGTTTTGGTTGGTGCCGTCATTACTTTCTTCTTTATTGACCAAGTTATTGAATTTTTGATTGTGCCAACTAGGGATTTAGACGCCCCTATGGATTTGCAGGTGTTGAAGGTCCAGGGCATGTTCATGATTAAGTGGGGGATTGCCATAATCGGCGGTGTGGTGCTGGCGATTCCGGTTTTAACGTATCAATTGTGGAAATTCATTGCCCCCGGCCTTTACTTGAATGAAAAGAAATATGTCGCACCACTCATCTTTTTTACCTATCTATCATTTTTGATTGGACTTATTTTTGCTTATACAGTTCTCATTCCATTTTCGTTGAATTTTTTCACGTCCGTGGGAATGAGTGGAATTCAAAACAATTTTTCCATCAATTATTATTTTAATTTCATCACTTGGCTTATGATCGGCAGCGGTTTCATTTTTGAGCTGCCGGTACTGGTGTTTATCCTATCCATTATCGGATTATTAACACCGGCATTCATGGGCCATTACCGCCGTCATTCCTTCGTTGTGATCCTGGTCTTAAGCGCTTTTATTACACCCCCGGATCCGGTAAGCCTGGTTCTTATGTCCATCCCCTTGATGTTACTGTATGAAATCAGCATTGGTGTGAGTTGGTTGGTAAATCGAAATAAACAGGGGTAATTTCCTGCCGTGAAAAAAGACCTTAAATCCCTAAAACACATTACCGACCCAATATTTGAGGATATTAAACTCTTCGAACAGGAGTTTCGCAATGCCCTCAGGTCAGAAGTACGGCTCATCAATCTTATCGGGAAATATATTATTCGCCATAAAGGGAAACACATCCGTCCGGTGCTGACTATATTATCTTCCCGGGTTTGTGGTCAGCCCACCATAAACAGCTATCGTGCCGCAGCCATGATTGAATTACTCCACATCGCCACTCTCATTCATGATGATGTAGTGGATGAAGCTGAAAAACGCCGTGGATTTCCCTCCATTAACCGCGTATGGAAAAATAAAATTGCTGTTTTAATGGGAGATTTCATCCTTAGTAAAACACTCATCAATATGGTGGGCTTAAAAGATTTTGCTGCCTTGCAGCTAATTGCGGACACAGCGGAAAAACTGGCCGCCGGTGAAATCCTGCAAATAGAAAAATCCTTGACCAAATCCATGACGGAAGATGTGTATTATGACATGATTTATCAAAAGACCGCCTCCCTCATTTCCACCAGCTGCGAATTGGGAGCTATTACTTCAACAGGGGAGGAAAAGGACCGTAAAGCCATGGTTACCTACGGAACAAAACTGGGAATGGCCTTCCAAGTAAAAGATGACTTATTTGACCTTTTAGGAAGCGAAAAACAGACAGGCAAGGATTTGGGGGCCGATGTAAAAAGGAATATGGTTACACTACCGCTGATTCATTCCTATAAAAAACTTTCAAGGACAGAAACACGTCTGGTAAAAAAAATATTATCACTCAAGAAGAAATCCTCCAACGATTTAAACGATCTGAGGGAAATCGTTGACGGTGCAGGCGGTTTCAATTATGCAGAACAAAAAATAGAGGAATTTAATCACCAGGCCTTGGATGCCATTTCACCTTACCTAGATTCACCCTATAAACAATCCATGGTGGATCTAATTAGTTTTAACGCCCAGCGTACAGGCTGATTTCATGACCAATCCTCGGACCATCCTGGTCCTTCGTTTCAGTTCGATAGGGGATATCGTCCAGACCACCTCTGTGGTAGGTACCCTTAAAAAGTATTTTCCCGATATTCAAATTGATTTTATGACTCTTTCAAAATATTCACCTTTACTGGAAAGGCAACCTCATATTAATAAAATCCATGCCGTAGATATCAATGCCGGGTATAAAACACTCCGCCAAACAGGGTTTGAAATGGAAATGATGGGCTATGATTTAGCGATTGATCTCCATAACACCACCCGTTCCCAAGTGATTCGAAAAGGATTTATCACCACTGAAAACGTTTATATAAAAAAGCCGCGATGGAAACGGTTCAAACTTTTTGCACTGCATAAAAATGACTTTCCGGAGAATTTTTCTGTTCGTACTTGGCTCCATGAACCTATTTCCAAATTTATTCCGGAAAATTATTCCATAGAAACCACACAATTATTTGTCTCCGATGTTGAAAAAAGCGGAGCAAAAGAATTATTAAATCAACTGGGTTTAAAAGGGAAATATTGCGTTGTAACACCGGGAGCGGCATGGCCCCAGAAACGCTGGAGTCCGGACCGGTATGCCAAGGTGATTGATGATTGTGTTGATAAATTTAATATTAATCCTGTCCTTGTTGGGGGGAAGGATGATCATATTTGTGATTTGATTAAAAATAATGCAGATTCCAAGGTAGTGGATGTGCATGGGACAACAAATTTAAGAGAATCATTGGCTATCGTAAGTCAATCTGAATTTGTCCTCGGGAGCGATACCGGTTTCCTCCATGCGGGAGAAGCATTAGGTATTCCGGCTGTAACCCTATTAGGGCCTACATCCCGGGAAACCGGCGCCGGCGTATTTTTAAATGAATCCCGAGCTGTGAAAAACAATAATTTATGGTGCCGGCCATGTTCCCAAAATGGGAGTATTCGCTGCTACCGAAAGGAGCAGTATTGTATGACCGGCATCCAGCCCGACCAGGTTCTTTCGGCTATTTCCAGGGTATTGGAACAATGATTTTTTGGAAAATTATTTATAATCTAATTTTACTGCCCTTATTGTTTGCCTTTGGCATTATCGGTTCTTTAGTAAATAAAAAAATCCGCGACGGTATGATGGGACGGTACCGCTCATTTCGTGAATTAAAATCATTCATGGATGAAAGGGGTGCGGGAAAAACAATTTATTGGTTTCACGCTGCATCCCATGGGGAATTTGAACAGGTGAAACCAGTTCTCACCGGACTAAAAGAAGTTGAGCCGCAATCACTTTCGGTGGTGAGTTTTTTCTCGCCGTCCGGGTATAACCATGTAAACGATGAACATATTGATTGCAAAGTGTATTTGCCTTTCGATATACCCTGGGTCGTTAAGAAATGTTTAAAAACCATTCAACCAAAAAAATTGATTTTAGCTGCCTACGATGTTTGGCCAAACCTGATCTGGGGTGCCAAATTCTTAGGGATTCATTCTACATTATTCGCGGCACGATTTTCAGAGAATACTATAAAACTTTCTCCGGGGATTCGAAATTTTTACGGCAATGTATATAGTTGTCTTTCGGCCATATACACCATTTCTAACCAGGACCATAATCGGCTTCAACGCATTCTTTATCCCGTGGGAAAGCCCATCGTGCGTGTTTTGGGAAATCCACGCTATGACCAGGTGAAAAGGAAGGCGGATAAATTTACTCGGGAACGTACTGAATCAGTCTTGCTGCGCCCGAAACGGCTGCTTATCGGTAGTGTTCATTCTGAAGATGAAATGGTGATCCTGGATTCTATCGTGAGCTTGATGAAGGAAGTAGAAGATTTATCTTTGGTTTGGGTTCCTCATGAACCCAGCGAAAGAATTGTGTCAACTGCCGAATCTTTTTTCCAATCAAAACATTTTTCCACAGGAAGGTTAGGGTATAAAAATCCTGGCCAAATTGATGCAGAGGTGATCATTGTAGATACGATTGGCCGCTTATCCCAACTGTACTGGTTTGGCCGAATTGCCTATATTGGCGGCGGGTTTTCATCCGGCGTGCACAATGTGATGGAACCGGCGATTGCCCGGTTACCGGTATTTTTTGGTCCCCGGTATAATAATTTTCATGAAGCGGAAGAATTAATTGCAGATGGCGGAGGTTTTTCGATTGAATCTGGAACAGACCTTTACTTGGGGATTAAACATTTATTTGAAGACAGGAATGCTTTTATTAAAGCCAGTTACGCAGCAACGGATGTCATCCACCGTAACCTGGGTTCTTCGACGCGGGTTGTACGTAACCTGATTCATGATTGAACAGATTTCTTTTGAACTGAATTTTCCAAAGTTTGGTAATTCGGACCATTTTTCTTTTCCTCCGGGGCTGCATGTAATTTATGGGGAAAGCGGCAGCGGAAAGTCCCATTTCATTCGTTCTATCGCCGGTTTTCAATCCGATCTGAATTCTAACTTCACTCTTGCAGAAATTTCAGTCCCGGAATCTATTCAGATCTTGTTTCAAAATCCTGAAAACCAGATATTATCTTATACCCTTGAATCTGAATTGGCTTTTGCCCCTGAGTGTCAATCTATTTATTCCGGTGAACTCCAGGAAAGACTATCATCCTTAAAAAAGGAATTACCCTTTATTAAAGACTGGCATCGCCATCCGGAATCCTTAAGTGGTGGAGAGATGGAAATGCTAAACCTGGTAACGGCCTTTAGCACTGATCCACAGTTGATTTTGATTGATGATAGTTTATCATTTTTAAATGAAAATTCTAAAAAATCCCGCATACAGTGGATTCGGCAAAAAATATCAAATGATAAAACTATATTATGGTTTTCTTCTGATCCTGAAGATTTGGAATTTGGGGATACGAAGTGGGAATTGAGTTTATCCGGACTTAATTCATTGGATGACACATTTGAGTTAGCACCCTATAATTATCATCACCCAAAAGGTGAATTAACACTAAAAATAGACAATTTAGTTTTTAATTATGAAAACAGTCCGGTTCCGCTAATAGATAATTGGTCATGTATAATCAATCAATCGCGATCCATAGGATTAATCGGCAAAAATGGTAAAGGAAAAACGACCTTATCAAAATTAATGACAGGATTAATTTCACCTTCCCAGGGGGAAATTACACTTGGTTTAAGTGATAAAACATCTTCCGTAGCGGCATTGGATCAATTTCCGGAGCACATGTTGGGTCCCAATTCTTTAGAATCACTGTTATCCGAATTGGTGGTTAACCAAAAATTAAATCCCCGTTTGATTAATAAATGCATCAACCACCTGAATTCATACCAAATCAATTGGGAGATTGTTAAAAATCAGTCCGCCTTGGATATCCCATGGTCAACGTTACGTATGGCTTTGATTATCATCCTGGCGCATTGTGAATACGATATCCTTATTTTAGACGAACCAACCTTTGGACTAGGATGGAATCAAAAGTTTATTTTGAGTCGTTTTTTACAGGAAGTTTTAACCCATAAACACATGGTTCTTATTTCCCACGATAAACAGTTTGTGTCCGTCCATTGTGACCAGATCTATGATTTAGATACTCAAACGGTGACAAACAACAAAGATGTATTGATTGATGCTGATTAAAACCAAATTAACCGACCCCACCAGGATCTTGACACTGGCGAATATGATCAGTATCGGCCGCGCCGTTTTAGCGGTACCGATAATTTATACCCTTAGGGATCCGGCTTTAGGTACAACTACATTCTCCCTAATAGTCCTGGCGGTGCTATCGGATGCCCTGGATGGATGGGTTGCACGGAAGGCCCATGAGGTCACCCATTTTGGGAAATGGATAGATCCTATTGCAGACTTTGCTTGCATTTTATCGGTTATATCTTATTTGACGCTGGTGGGTCGTTTCCCGGGTTGGTTCTTTGTCTTCTATCTGGTGCGCTATGTGGTGATTGCACTACCGGCTGTTTATCTTTTAAATCATGACCATTTCATTTTAAGTGCCAACTGGTGGGGAAAATGGGCCGCGGGTATCACGGCTCTGGCGGTACTGGTTCACATCTGGCCATGGGAAGCCTTCCCTTGGATGCAGGATGTTACGATATACATTTCTACATTCTTGCTTTCCGTCAGTTGGATTGTCTATTTCAAGACATTTTTCTACACTTTTAAAGAGATTAGATAAATGGCCTTCATGGGGAAGATTTTTCAAGCCCTTCGGCGGACAAGGGAAACAGTTGCTGATGCCTTTGATTCGGTATTGAAACGTAAAGTCAGTCCGGAGTCCCTGGAAGAATTAGAAGATACACTTATTTCGGCCGATATGGGATTCGACACGGTGGAAGCTGTTTTGGGTGTGGTGGAGAAAAACCAAAAAGAAGGATTCATTGATGAAGTAGAGAATTACCTTGTCTCCATCCTGCCGAGAAATCAGAATAACCGAGTTTCCCATTCGAAGCCGGTGGTGTTAATGGTGGTCGGTGTGAATGGAACCGGGAAAACAACCTCTTCTGCTAAACTGGCGAATCATTATAAATCATTAGGTAAAAAGGTTCTTTTGGTGGCCGCGGATACTTACCGGGCGGCAGCGGTGGAACAGCTCAAGATTTGGGCCAAACGGTTGGATGTTAATATTGTCTGCAATGAAAAATCCCAACAACCATCTGCTGTTTTATTTGATGGACTTACAACTGCTAAATCTCAAGAAATGGACATTACTATTGTGGATACGGCGGGTCGGCTGCACACCTATAAAAACCTCATGGCGGAACTGGAAAAAATGTACCGGGTTATTGAATCCAGATTCCCAGAATTTGAGATCCATTCCCTTATCACTTTAGATGCCAGTTTAGGGCAGAATTCACTGATTCAGGCACGGGAGTTTGCCAACACGGTCCAAGTGGACGGGGCAGTGCTCACCAAAATGGACGGTACTGCCAAAGGTGGTATTGTATTCCCTCTATATAAAGAATTGGAAATTCCGGTGAAATTCATTGGCATCGGTGAAGATTTGGATGATTTATTTTTATTTAACCGCAATGAATATGTTCAAGGACTACTGGGGACTGGAGAATCTTCATGAGTGACTCCAATAAAAAATTGAATATGATCAGCCTTGGATGCGCCAAGGCGCTTGTGGATTCTGAAATCCTCCTAGGAAGACTTAGGAATTCCTATTTCGATATCACCGAAGAACCGGAAGAGGCGGATACAATCGTGGTGAACACTTGCGGATTTTTGGATATGGCGCGGGAGGAATCCATCGAAACCATCCTCCAGGCCGCAGAATTAAAAAAATCCGGGAATTTGAAGCAGCTCGTAGTGATGGGTTGCCTATCTGAAAGATACCCGGAGGAATTGGCCGCTGAGATTCCAGAAGTGGATCGCTTTTTTGGCAGTAATGATCATAAACAAATAGTATTCTTTCTCACAGGGAAAGATTACGCCAAGGATGATCCATTATTCTATCGCTCCTTGATGACGCCCAGCCATTATGCCTACTTGAAAATTGCAGAAGGGTGCGATAATGGGTGTTCATTCTGCAGTATTCCGATCATGCGGGGATTGCAAAAAAGCCGGGGAATTGATTCCATCATGTGGGAAGCAGAAAAATTGGTTGATCAAGGCGTGAAAGAAATGCTGGTTATCGCCCAGGATTCCACCAGTTACGGCTGGGATTTGAAACCGAAAAAATACCTCAGCGACTTAATTAAAGAATTGAATAAGCTGGATATCGACTGGATTCGTTTGCACTATGCCCACCCGGCCCATTTATCTCAACGGATAATTGATGCCATGGCGGAATCGGAAAGGGTTTGCCGATATCTCGATATGCCGATCCAGCACGGTGCTGATAATATTTTAAAATCCATGCGTCGGGGTTTAGGGCAGGATGGAATCCGCGATCGAATCAACCGCCTTCGGGTTGCGATTCCTGATATTCGAATTCGAACCACGTTGATTGTGGGCTATCCCAGTGAAACGGAGGATGAATTCAAACAGCACTACGATTTTATTGAAGAAATACAATTTGACCGTTTGGGTGTATTTACCTATTCAGAAGAGGAAGGGACTTTGGCGGAAGCCTTGGATGACAATGTGCCCGCTGAAGTAAAAAACGAGCGCAAGGCCCAGATCATGGATCTTCAAGCTGGTATCAGCGCAGAGAAAAATGATGCCATGGTAGGACAAACCTTTAAAGTTTTAGTGGATAAAATTGGCGAAACAGTTTCTGTGGGGAGAACGGAATTTGATTCTCCGGAGATTGATAATATCGTCCATGTTAAAGGGGTGGTAGACAAGGGTGAATTCGTAAATGTACAAATAGAATCCGCAAATGAATTTGAACTGATAGGCAGCTCTGTTTAATAATTGTAGGGCCTACGGCATACCTAGACCCTACGCATTATTTTGATTTTTTCGGTCTGCTTCGACCGGTGTCAATAATGAATTGAAGTTGATGCTTCATACGATTCATAATTTCAGGATATTGATCAGCCACATCCTTCGTCTCGCCAATATCTTCACCAAGATTAAATAAGGTATATTGGGGTACAGGCCATCTGGTCATAGATAGATCGCCGTTATACATTCGTTTTGAATCATGCCTTTGGAGCTTCCACTCACCAACACGGATTCCGTAATTTCCACGGAGCCCATTATCTTGGGAAACGATATGGTCTCGTCCTTTGGCGCCCCGTTTTCCTAATAGTGCATCCAAAAGATTAAAGCTGTCTAAAACACCATCATGGGGTAAGTCCACACCGGTTAAGGCAGCCATACTGGCCGCCAAGTCAATCGTGGATACCATTTCATCGGAAACGCCCGGTTGTATTTTACCTTTCCAATAGGTGATGAAGGGGGTACGCGTACCCCCTTCCCGAACGGTATATTTACCGCCACCGTAAGGGCCCGCCGGTTTATGATCACCCAATGCTTCATTGGCGAGATCATCGTAACCATCATCCAGAACGGGACCATTGTCGGACACAAAAATGACCAGTGTATTCTCAGTCAAATTGAGGCGATCCAATGTCTTACTGATCTCACCCACATTCCAGTCCAATTGCACAATGGCATCACCTCTATAACTCATGCCCGATTGGCCCTGAAACCGTTCGTGGGGCATGCGTGGGACGTGTATATCATGGGAGGAAAAAAAGAGAAAAAACGGATCATCCTTGTTTTCTTCGATCCATTTGTTCGCCTGTTTTTGCCATTCGTCAGCCAGATCTTCATCCCTGAAACGGGCGGCATGGCCGCCAGTATAAAAACCGATTCGCCCAATACCGTTATGGATCGTATTGTTATGGCCATCATTCCAATTCATCCGCAATGTATTGCGGTGGGTAATTCCCGTGGGATGATCTTCGCTGGGCTTTTTGCGTCCCACCCAAAGTGGATCGTTTGGATCCAGATTCCGTACATGATGGTTCTCTACATAAACTTGGGGCACACGGTCGTTGGTGGTGGGGAGAAGGAAGTTGTAATCAAAACCTATTTCCCCTGGTCCGGGATTCAGTTCACCATTCCAGTCGGGACCTTCAGGACCGCCCAATCCCAAATGCCACTTCCCGATGACGGCTGTTTTATATCCTGCTTTTTTCAATAAAGAGGCAATCGTTTCTGTTCCGGGTTGAATAATGGCCGGCGCATTGGGAGGCGCGATTCCTGTCCCTTTTTTGCGAAAGGCATAAGAACCGGTAAGGAAAGAATATCGAGTCGGTGTGCAAGTGGATGCGGAGCAGTATCCACTGGTGAATTTTAAACCACCTTCCGCTAGTTTATCAATATTTGGCGTTTTGATGTTTTCCGGTTTGGCGCCGTAAGTACCCACATCACCATAGCCCAGATCATCAGCCATAATAACAATAATGTTTGGTTTGGATTGATTGTCCGAAAGTGAGCATGCGCTGAAAAAAATTAGAGGAATTAAAATAAACTTTTTCATTGACAATTATCTTTCATTTGTGAGGGTGTAAGCTTCATTGATCCAGCGGATTAACCATAAATCAATATCATTCGGACCACTAATTATAATGAAATGACTATATAAATTGCTGGATACTTTTTCGGTGCGATGGATGGATTCATCCATGAAAGGAGTGCCATTGATTCTCATGTTTGAATTTTCGGCCCCAATGGAGACATGGCTATTTTTCAGGTGGTGTCATAGGCTTGCTTCAGCCAGCCCTTCAACTCAGAATCAATATCCGGTTCAGAATTCAGGGCCGGCTCATCTTTCTCCCGCGTTTTGAAAGCAATCAGAGTTTATTCCCGGTTTTTTCTTCAAGATTTCCGAACATAGCGGCCATCATTTCAGCGGGGAAGGAGGGCATAATTATTCTCCTTTCAGGTATTTGTCCAAGAAATTCAGGATTGCTTCATTAGAGGCAATTTGATTTTTCTTTTTGGCAAAACCGTGGCCCTCATCGGGAAAGACCACATATTCAGCAGGGACGCCCTGGGCACGGACCGCTTCCACCATTTCGTCAGATTCCACCTGGAGGACGCGGGGATCATTGGCACCCTGCAAAACCAAAACCGGCTTGGTGATATTATTTGCATGAAACAGGGGAGAAATGGAATAGAGGTATTCTTCCTGCGTGTGAGGGTTCCCCATTTCTTTATATAAGGACTCCCGGGCTGCTTCCCACCATGGCGGGATACTTTTCATGGTGCGTACCCAATTGGTCACCCCAAATAAATTGACGCCTACATCAAAAGCGTCAGGGCGAAAAGCCAAGGATGCCATAACCATATAACCACCGTAACTGCCACCTAAAATGCCAATTTTTTCCCCATCAACATGGTTTTGTTTTTTCAGCCAATTCATGGCCCAAACACAGTCATCGAGATCCCCTTCGCCGTGTGCCTGATCGTCTAAAGTTTGAAAAGTCTTACCATATCCGCTGCTTCCGCGATTATTAATATCCAGAACAGCATAGCCATGGTTAACTAAGAATTGAGTGGATGCCCGGTATCCAACACGTGCTTGCCCACCGGGACCTCCGTGAACTCTAACAATAGCCGGAGCGCGGTTCTTGCTGGAAGCCTGGGGCGGTTTATAATAAACTGCAGGAATATCCAATCCATCGAAAGATTTAAACCGAATGACTTTGGCAACGCCAAGATATTTGGAGTCAACATCAGGATTCATTGCATCAGTCAATTTCTCATATTTCTTTGATCTTACATCAAGTAAATATAAATCCGCAGGTGATTTGGCGCTACCATGGTAAAATGCCATATACTTTTCGCTTTTAGAAATGGCTACGGATGAAATACTTCCTGCTGGTAATTGAGGAAGCCGAACCGGTCTATGTTTTATGTGATCAAACACTTCAATTTCAGTTTGAGAATCAACATTGATTCCTGTTACACGATATCGACCAGAATAGGAATAATAACTGTACCAAATATCCCAATCTTCTTTTTGGACATATTCAATTGTACCATCAGAAATATTATACTTTTTAAGATAGTCAAACTCACTGTTTGCATCAGTTAAAAAATAAAGCGATTTTGAATCCACAGAAAAACTAGAAGGACTATGATTTATATTGCCTTCATGGGAGCTGAGTAATTTTAATTCATCGTTTTGTATATCGTAGAGATACATATCTGAATTATCCCTTGTATGGGTTTTATTTAACGCAAGATATTTCCCATCATTAGACACATCCGAAAAGTTAAATGCTTCATCATTTTGGTAAATCATTTTGGACTCAAATGAGTTGATATTCAGTTCATATATATCCATGTACTTCGGATCGCGATGATTTGATGTGTAGTAAAAACTTTCTTCATCATAGGCCCATCCAGAAAAAAGAGAGCGCGATTTTTCACCGGGAGTCAAATCATGGGTTGATCCATCTTCATTATGTACATAGATATGCCAAATTTCATTTCCATTTTGGTCGCCACGGTAAAGGAAGCGTTTATCCTTTGGGAAATAAGAGATGGGAAAAATAGAGGTTGAATCAGAGTAGGTTAATTGTGTTGTAGTCTCTGAGTCTATATTAATTTCATATGCATTGTAAATCCCCGATTGATTGCTTCGGATGAGAATTGATTTTTCATCAGGAGAAAAACTGGCACCTCCAATTGAAGTTGTATTCATGAATGCCTCGATCGAATATTCTTGATGGTTTGTTTCGCATCCCATAAGCATCATTAAACATAGGCCAATTAATTTGATTTTCATTTAATTACTCCTTATTTATCTATTGATTTTTAATTGAATAAACTACTGTTAATAAATTTCTATTTCTTGGATTATTAAATGTTTTTTCTACTGTCATACCATTTCTTTCCGCTACTTTTCGTGATGACCAATGGTACGCATCCATGTAAGAACAAATTTTATTCAAGCTCATGTTTTGGAATCCATATTCTTTCACAGTTTTGACTGCCTCCGTGGCTTACCCATTTCCCCAATAATTTATAATCAAGTGATAGCCGATTTCATATTCATCCACGCCATCAATATTTTGAATTGTTATGCTGCAATCACCAATTAATTTATTCTCATCCTTTAATATCAATACCCATAAGCCACATTTTATTGTGCGGTAGCGCTCTATATTTATATATTCCTGTACGCCAGATTTTGTGTAGGTGGCAGGGTAGAAGAACATCGTTTCCGAATCGGAAAGTATCTCATAAAGTGCGTCAAAAACTTCCTGGACGATCTCCCTTAGCTTGAGATGATCCGTATCCAGAATCCATTTCATTTTTGTCCATAGAACACTTTGATCTCTTTTGCATACTTCATCATGAGGTCATTGGGGATGGGGAGGAGAAGATTGTATTGGGCAATTTTCCACTCTGATCCAACCATCTTTAGGACTCCGGTACCGCGAAAATCACCATACCCTCTATTGTGGAGAATTTCATCAAACCAGGCTGTTCTACCGTCATCAGAAAAATAAATATGCCGCTCTTTCATGAAATAGGTCCAGCCCGTGCCGGTAGCCATGCGTTTGGTTGCATATTCATCGAACGCTTGTTTAGCCCACCGTTCGCTAATATCGGTACCAAAAAAGACAGCATCTTCAGAAAAAAGTGCCATATACTTTTTGGCCTTTGCTTCAGCAGCATAGAGGTGGAGGTTATCCAATACATTCTCTACCGCATCTGCATTGCCGATATTTTGCGAAAATGTGATGGTACTCAAAAAGATCATAAGGATACATTTTTTCATTTAATAAATCCTGTAGTAGTAATTATGGGTATTAATTCTTTTTCACGTTCTTGATAAAAAACACCACTTCATCATCGGCTGTCTGCAAATTCCAATCAATAGAAATTTCACTGGGATTCCCATAAGTATCATCATACTTGATCTCGTATTGGTGGGCTTCTTCAATGCACGTTTTAGATAGTTCAAAAAGGGCGTCTATGGTATGCCACTGTTCCGGGGCGAGTTCCTGCGGCGGCAGGTTATTATCGGTAAATAAAACTGATTTTATGGAATCATTGCTGACAGAAACATGGACTTCCCGAACCCATTCATCCAAACAAAAACAACTGGCACGGAAGTTAAAATCGTAGTGTGTCATATTCATGGAATCCCATTTATTCCAGTTCTTTTGCCAGGTAATGAGATCCGAGTCCGGTTCATTTGTACAGCCAATGAACAATAAAAAAAGAAGGGCGTATAATATGTTTTTCACTTTTAAGTTTTTATTAGAATGATCTCAAATTCCACTAAATCTACCCATTTTTCTGTCCACGATTCAGTTGAAGTAAAGATTTATAACTCCATCACTTTGCATTTTATTGGCTTACTTGTTATTGTAGTTCTGGAAATGATTATGTGTTTCATCAAATTAATTTACGGTGTCAACCCTATTGAAAATGATATGAAAAAAATATGAATTTATATTATTATTCTCTGCCATTGTATCGTAATGTTTAACCGAGGTAAATTTGCCGATATGACAGAGTTTAAACTCAATTCGGAATTAAAACCACAGGGGGATCAGCCCGAGGCGATCAAGGGGTTGGTTCAGGGGTTGAACCAGGGGGATAAGCACCAGGTTTTGCTGGGAATCACCGGGTCGGGGAAAACCTTTACCATGGCTAACGTGATCCAGGAAGTCAAGCGACCTACTTTGATCATTTCCCATAACAAGACCCTAGCGGCCCAGCTATATGGTGAATTTAAACAGTTATTTCCCGATAATGCTGTGGAATATTTCATCAGTTATTATGACTATTACCAACCGGAAGCTTACCTGCCCGTTACGGATACCTTCATTGAGAAAGATATGTCCGTGAATGAGGAGATTGATATCCTGCGATTGAAAGCCACCAGTTCGCTTTTGGAGCGCAGAGATGTGATTGTGGTCAGTTCCGTTTCTTGTATCTACGGTATTGGTTCCCCGGATGAGTATAAGAATAAGGTTATCCGCCTGAAACGGGGCACCGAACTGGATCGTAAAAAGTTGTTGAAGAGCCTTGTAAATATCCATTACCTCAGGAATGATACGGTCTTTGAGCGCAGTACCTTTCGCGTCCGTGGTGATGTAATTGAAATTTATCTAGCCTACGAAGATGTGGGTATTCGTGTGGAATTATTCGGCCCGGAGATTGATAATATTTGCCGTTTCCATCCTTTGACCGGGGAGATACTGAAAGAAATGGATTCAGAATTTATTTATCCCGGGAAGCATTTTGTCACAGACCAGGAAACTATCAAGCGCATTACCGGTGATATTCGCCTGGAAATGATCCATCGGCTGGAAGAATTGCGCTCCTATGATAAACTGCTGGAGGCCCAGCGTTTGGAGCAACGCACCAATTTCGATTTGGAAATGATGATAGAGGTGGGTTACTGCTCCGGGATCGAGAATTATTCCCGTTATTTCTCCGGGCGGAAACCGGGGGAGCGGCCTTTTACATTAATTGATTTTTTTCCCGATGATTTTATGACCATCATTGATGAATCCCATGTGACTCTGCCCCAGATCCAGGCAATGTATAACGGGGATCGTGCCAGGAAGGAAGTGTTGGTAGAGCATGGATTTCGCCTCCCCAGTGCTCTGGATAACCGTCCCATGAAAATTGAAGAATTCCACGCCAAGCAGAATCAAGTAATGTACGTGTCCGCAACACCGGCTGAACGGGAACTGGAAATGGCCAAGGGCGTGGTGGTAGAACAGGTCATCCGCCCCACGGGATTGCTGGATCCATTGGTGGAAGTGAGAGAGAGTAAGGGACAAATTGACGACCTTATTGGTGAGATTCGTCACAGAACGTCCAGGAATGAACGCATCCTCGTCACTACTCTGACCAAAAGAATGGCTGAAGATCTCAGTGAATTCCTCCGCGGTGTGAATCTTCGTGTGCGCTACCTCCACAGCGATATTAATACCTTAGAGAGGGTCCAGATCTTACGGGATTTGCGGTTGGGTGAATTCGACGTATTGGTGGGGATCAACCTCTTGAGAGAGGGGCTGGACTTGCCCGAAGTTTCACTAGTGGCTGTGATTGATGCGGATAAGCAGGGATTCCTTCGTTCCCGAAGTGCTCTGATGCAGGTAGCGGGGAGGGCGGCTCGCCATATCAACGGACAGGTCATTTTATATGGAGACAGTATTTCCGATGCCATGGATTACTTGATTACCGAATCGGCGCGGCGGCGGAAGGTTCAAGAGAAATACAATGAGGATCATGGTGTAGTACCAAAGTCAGTATATAAATCAACCGACGATATAATGGGATCAACGGCCGTGGCAGATTCGATCCATGAACCGGAACCTCAGTCATACAAAAGCCGCAAGGGTGATGACTTTAGCCAGATGGATAAAAAATTGGCGATTGATATGATGCGCCAGGAAATGTTTGAAGCGGCGGAAAACCTTGATTTTGAACGGGCCGCCCAATTGCGGGATGAGATTACCAAAATGGAAAAAGAATTAGCAAAAGCATTTTAAGATAGCCTAGGAAAAACACGAAAAGGCGCGAAAATCTTTAAAACTATTTAGTTTGTTTCGAGTGTTTCATGGGCCAATAAATATGAATATAGATAGAATACAAAGAGCATCAGGGATCGTTGGCCGGTCCGATGCCATCCAACAGGTAATGGAAATGGTCACCCAGGTGGCGCCCGTGGACATTTCCGTCCTCATTACAGGTGAATCCGGTACAGGAAAAGAAATGGTGGCCAAGGCCCTTCATCAGAACAGCAAACGCTCCCATGAAAACTTGGTGACGGTGAACTGCGGTGCCATCCCCGAAGGAATCATCGAAAGTGAACTTTTTGGCCATAAAAAAGGCGCCTATACCGATGCCAGGGATGACCGGAAAGGCTATTTTGAAACAGCCAACAAAGGAACCATATTCCTGGATGAGATCGGTGAAACGCCCTTGGAAACCCAAGTCAAGCTCCTCCGCGTTTTGGAGAGTGGTGAATTTATGCCTGTGGGTGCCTCCAAAACAAAACGGACGGACGTTCGGGTTGTCGCCGCTACGAATAAAGATTTGGATGAATTGGTTGCCAAGGGGCAATTCCGGCAGGATTTATACTATCGGCTAAAAACAGTTACCATTGATGTGCCGGCCCTGCGCCACCGTGTGGAAGATATTAGTTTACTGGTTGAAAGGTTTGCCCTAGAATTTACTCGCTCCAATGATATGGTGTACCGCGGCTTTATGCCAGAAGCTATCCGGGCTATGAAGAACCATCCCTGGAAAGGGAATGTGCGTGAATTGAAAAATTTTGTGGAAAGTATTATCGTCCTTGAAAAGGGGGAGCGGATAACGGTGGAAAAGGTAGACCGGCAGTTGGGGAGAGGTTCGGTTGGTTCTAAGGCAAATACAGCGCTTCCTATGCTTATGCAGCAGCCGCCTGAAGCAGCGGAGCGGGAGTTGATTTTGCGCCAGTTATTTTTATTGCGGCAGGATGTAGAATTCTTAAAGCAAATTGCTACCCAGGGAGCGCCGGTACAAAACCAAATGGGTTTGCCCATAATTCCACAGGACAGCGGTGAAATTACTCCCAGTTTACATATTGATGAAGGATCAGAATTTTTTATTAAAAACAATTCTATCGGTGATATGAGTTTGGAAGATTTAGAAAGGGAGGCCATCGAACGCACTTTGAAATTTTTCAATAATAATCGTCGAGCCTCAGCGAAATCATTGGGCATGAGTGAACGAACTTTGTATAGAAAAATTGATCAGTATGGGTTAGAACGAAAGATCAAGAATTAATTACCCACCAGAAGTAAAAAAGGATACAAAAACTGCAAAACCAAAAATATAAAACTCAAATAATCTTTCGCGTCCTTATGTGTATTTCGTGGGCGTTTACATCTTGCATGTACTACTCCATGGCTGGTAGTATCCCAGCCCATATTAATTCTATCGCCATTCCCATTGTTGAAAACCAAACAGCGGAATTCGGTATGAGTGAATCTGTTACTGAAAACCTCCTGATAAAATTCAACGAAGAAAATATTTTGCGCGTTACTGATGAAGATCAAGCTACCTCAATTCTTCGCGGGACCATCACCCGTGTCACCGATGCACCCTATACGTTTACCAAAGAGGAAGCGGTGACGGAATACAGATTTACTGTCCATATGAAAGTGGAATGGTATGATGTTCGTGATGACAAAGTATTGATGGAAAAGAATTTCTCTGGTTGGGGTGCATATGGATTATCAGGGGATATCAGCAGTGACGGCATAGACAATGACAATGATAATTTAATTGACGGGGAAGACAATGATGAATTTGGCGATCCCAGGGAATTCGCCACATCCGCAGCAGTTACCAAAATTGCGGAAGATATTTTAAACGAGATTATGACATCGTGGTAATTTCTAAACTTATTTAATTCAACTTATGAGCAAAATGACAACAACAATTAAGCAGTTAAAAGATTTTGAAGGGCAGGAAGTGACTCTCAATGGATGGGTATATAACACCCGTTCCATTGGTAAAATTTGGTTTTTGATTCTCCGGGATGGCACAGGGCTGGTCCAGTGCGTAGTGGTAAAAGCTGAAACAGACGAAGCAATATTTAACTTAGAAAATGAATTAACCCAGGAATCTTCGGTGACCGTGACCGGAATGGTTCGGGCTGAACCTCGATCGGTAGGTGGGTATGAATTGGGGGTTACCAATATTAAAGTCCACCAGATCGCCGATGAATACCCAATTTCCCATAAAGAGCACGGCACGGATTTTCTAATGAACAACCGTCACTTATGGATACGGTCAAAAAATCAGAATGCAATTTTACGTGTTCGACATCAAGTGGTGAAGGCAACCCGGGACTTCTTTGATAATAATGGTTTTACACTCATGGATTCACCCATTCTAACGGGCAACTCTGTGGAGGGAACCAGCACCCTGTTTGAATTGGAATATTTTGACCGTTCTGCTTATTTAACCCAGAGCGGCCAGCTCTATGGTGAAGCCAGTGCCATGGGCTTCGGAAAGATTTACGTATTCGGTCCCACGTTTCGGGCAGAGAAATCCAAAACACGGCGCCATCTTACGGAATTCTGGATGGTTGAACCGGAAATGGCCTATTGTGACCTGGATGAAAATATGGACTGGGCTGAAAAGTATGTGAGCTATGTGGTGCAGTGGTGCCTGGAGAATTGTAAGGCTGAATTAAAAGTTTTGGAGAGGGACACGGCCAGTCTTGAGAAAGTGGTTCCTCCGTTCCCAAGAATCACCTACGATGAAGCAGCCAAAATCCTTACAGACAAGGGCGCGGACTTTACTTATGGTTCTGACTTTGGCGGTACGGATGAAACCATTATCTCTGAACAGTTCGATCGTCCTGTGATGATTCACCGTTGGCCAGCAGGGATCAAGGCATTTTATATGAAGCGAGACGCCGATAATGATAATCTATCACTGGGTGTGGATATGATCGCCCCGGAAGGCTATGGCGAAATAATCGGCGGCGGCCAGCGTGAAGATGACCATGATATCCTCCTAAGCAGGATCAAGGAGCACAACCTGCCGATTGAACCCTTCCAATGGTATTTGGACTTGCGTAAATATGGTTCCGTACCTCATTCCGGTTTTGGTTTGGGAATCGAAAGAACGGTCGGGTGGATCTGCGGCACGAAACATATTCGTGAAGCCATTCCCTATCCCCGGACTATGCATCGCATCGAGCCCTAATGAATTATAAGGCCAGGATTTCTGTTTTTGGTGGTCGGGATATTGATGAAACAATCTATGCCGACGCGATAGAGATCGGCCGCTTGTTGGCCCAAGAGAATTACCTGGTATACTGCGGCGGCGGGGAAGGTGTGATGGAAGCTGTCGCCAGAGGAGTAAAAGAGGGTGGCGGAACGATCGTTGGAATTTTAAAAGGAACAGATAAGACGGAAGCCAACAGCCATATAGATATTCCCGTTTCAACCGGGATCGGTATAGGACGAAATGTGATACTGGCATATAATTGTGATGTGGCGGTGGCTATCTCAGGGAAGTATGGTACCTTGAGTGAGATCGCCCATGCTTTTCAATTGGGTAAACCGGTGGTTGGCATTGGTACGTGGGATTTAGAAGAAGTACATAAAGTAAATACCCCAAATGAAGTAATAAATAAAGTTAATAATATATTAAATGGAAAGTAAATCTGCAGTTAAATTAATTGTTTCCGGAAAGGTTCAGGGGGTTGGATTCCGATGGTACGTGGTTAAAACCGGGCGAAGTTTGGCCTTAATCGGGTATGCAAAAAACTTACCGGATGGAAATGTTGAGATCAGGGGTGAAGGCAATAAAATGGATATCCAAAGGTTCATTGGGAAAGTAAAACAAGGTCCACCTTTATCACGAGTAGATAGCATTGAAATGATGTGGACCAATCCTTCAAATCAATTTAAAGATTTTACAGTAAAATATTAGATGAAGATCGCCCTTTGCCAAATTAACCCGACTGTTGGCGCCATAGATTACAACAAGGATCTCATCCTGAAATGGTATGAAAAAGCTCTAAAAGCCGGAGCGGACCTGGCCATATTTCCTGAATTGGTTATAATAGGGTACCCGCCCCAGGATTTGCTTTTACGTGAAAAATTACTGGACGAGGCGGAGAAAGCACTTCAAGGTATCGCAAAGGCATCCACCATTCCATTGATCGTCGGGAATACCTTGGTTGAAGATGGAAAAATATACAATTGTTCTGTTGTGTGTGGGAATGGTAAAATCATTTCCCACTACAAAAAAATACTTTTGCCAACTTATGATGTTTTCGACGAAGACCGCTATTTTACCAGGGGGAAAAATCCCGAAGTCTTTCAAATAGAATTGGGTGGCAAAAACCTAAATATCGGTCTCCAAATTTGTGAGGACCTCTGGGATAAAGATTATGCCTGTAATCTGGCAAAATCACTGAAAGAAAAAGGGGCCGAATGCATCATCAACATTTCTGCTTCACCTTATCGTTCGGGACGCCTGTTGGATCGTATGGATTTAATTAAAACAAAAGTGTCCCAGACAGGAATTCCATTTATTTACTGTAACCTGGTTGGGGCCCAGGATGAACTGATCTTTGACGGCCAATCCCTGGCTTACGATAGTGAAGGAAACTTAATCGGACAAGGCAAAGCTTTTGAGGAAGACCTTATTTTCATGGATTTGGAGAAAGCTAACCCACTCGAAACCAAAGTCGAATCCAGGGAAGAAAAGATTTATCGAGCTCTTGTTCTGGGTGTGAAAGATTACTTCCGGAAAACAGGTCATAAAGAAGCGGTAGTCGGTCTCAGTGGTGGAATTGATTCCAGCCTAACGGCCTGTATCGCCGTGGATGCCTTGGGTGCAGAAAATGTCCACGGTGTTTCCATGCCCTCAAAATACTCCAGTGATCATAGTAAAGATGATGCAAAAACACTCGCGGAACACTTGGGTATTGATTACCGTGTCATTCCCATTGAATCACCGGTGCAGGCCTTTGAACAATCTTTGAATGAATCTTTTCAGCATACGAATTCCGGTGTGGCTGAGGAAAATATCCAGGCCCGGGCCCGGGGGAGCATCCTCATGGCCCTATCCAATAAATTCAATTGGCTTGTGCTTTCCACGGGGAATAAAACAGAATTGGCTATGGGATACTGCACTCTTTATGGGGATATGAACGGGGGACTAGCGGTGATATCCGACCTGTCTAAAACGGATGTTTATGCCTTATCTCGCTGGGTGAATGAAAAAGCGGGGTCGAAACGCATTCCCGTCAATTCTATTTCAAAACCACCTTCGGCAGAATTGCGCCCGGACCAGGTGGATCCCTTCGATTATGACGTGGTGAGTCCATTAGTGACAGCCTTGATCGAAGATGAAAAATCTCCCACAGAATTAATCGCTGAAGGAGCAGACCCGGAATTAGTGAAGGATATTTCCCGGCGGATTCGGATCAACGAATATAAAAGACGCCAGGCCGCTCCTGGTTTGCGTGTAACTTCCAAGGCCTTTGGGATCGGCCGCAGAGTCCCCATCGTAAACCAATTTGTTGAATTAAATTCATGATAAGAATTATTTCAATCATTGTTTTTATTATAAGCAGTCTTGCTGCTCAAAAGCGCACACCGGCGAACTATTGGCAATCACTGGATATAAAGGAAAAAGTGGCTTTCGTTAATGGGACCTATGCAGCTGGTGCGAAGTTGAAATTTCATCATAAGCAGGAGGTCAAAAAGCAGTATAACCAGGATCCCAACTGGGTAGAGCCTTATTATATCGAACGATTCTATGAGATCATTGATGAACACAGGTCCAAAGAAGCCGGTTACCAAGTGGATGTTATTGCCAAAGCGTTGGATGCATTTTATTCCAACTATGATAACACAGCTATTCCTTTATTAGAAGCTTTACGAATAGTATCATTGGCACAGGATGGTAAAACAGAAAAAGCAGATATCTACCTTTTAAAGGCGCAAAAAAGATATAAACCATAGTATTTTCCTCAAAATTAAGGGTAGAACGATTGGATAAACGACCACTCTATATATTATAAATTTTTTCGCCGACCCTTACCTCTATTTTCTTATTAAATAC
>CEPS01074731.1_pt1 | contig 37881 bp, 33 predicted proteins | sample 530401 | NCBI WGS metagenome assembly CEPS01 (sample SAMEA2620035, study PRJEB7988) | marine metagenome | biome: marine biome (ENVO:00000447); feature: mesopelagic zone (ENVO:00000213) & marine oxygen minimum zone (ENVO:01000065); material: "saline water (ENVO:00002010), including plankton... | reverse complement strand
GGGCGGCGGCGGCGCCCTGTGTTGGTTCCGTACTCCTGGCCGACCTCGACGAGGTGGTCTCCAACTTCGTCGAACAGCTCTGTCGGGAATGGGCCGCTGCCGACCCTCGTGACATATGCCTTGGCTATTCCGATTACCCGGTTGATGTCCCTTGGGCCGATTCCGGCGCCGGTGCATGCTCCTCCGGCTACGGGGTTCGAGGAGGTGACGAACGGGTAGGTCCCGTGGTCAAGGTCGAGGAAGGTTGCCTGGGCCCCCTCCATGAGGATGTTGTGGCCGGCGTCCAACTCGTTGTGGACGAGGGCGACTGCGTCGGTGATATGGGGGGTGAGGCGTGGGGCGCAGACATCGAGGTATTCGGCGGCGATCTCGTCGGCGTCGACGGGCAGGCGGTTGAACACCCTCGTTAGAACCTTGTTGGTGTGTTCGAGGACGGCACCCAGCTTCTTGTGGAATATCCCGGAGTCGAGCAGGTCCTGGGCACGCAGGCCGACCCGCATTGACCGGTCGGCGTAGGCGGGTCCAATTCCCCTCTTGGTGGTTCCCAGCTTGTTCTTGCCGAGGTGACGCTCGTAGAGGGCGTCGAGCTCCTGGTGGTAGGGGAGGATCAGGTGGGCGTTGCCGCTCAGCATGAGGCGTTCGGTTGACACACCACGGCCTTCGAGCATGTCCATCTCTGCGATGAGCACCCTCGGGTCGACTACGACCCCGTTTCCTATGACGGGCACCACGTGTTCGTAGAGGACGCCGCTCGGGACGAGTTGAAGGGCAAAGGACTCTTCGGCGACGACGAGGGTATGGCCGGCGTTGTGGCCACCCTGGTAGCGGACGACCATGGTCATGTCGCCGGCAAGGAGGTCGGTGAACTTGCCCTTGCCCTCGTCACCCCACTGCGTCCCGACTACAACGGTCGCGGGCACGGCAACCCTCCTGACTCGTGATCGGGTCCCTTACGGGACGATCCTACCGTCGTCGTGGTCGGGTGGTTGGCTGTTTCCGGTGCAGGTCAGCCTGCCCTCGACGAGGTGGTTGTGAGGCGATCCGGAGGCGGTGATCCTGAGTCATAGGCGCTCAAGATACGGACTTTCCACAGCCCCTGTGGACAAATCCCGCCTTCCCTATGGAGAAAGGGGGCGCTCTGTGGAACGAAACCCGGTTGTAACAAACAAAACAGACCTGGCGCCCCGATCTGGGAGAAACCTAAATCGCAGGTCAGCGCCTCTTCTGACCCCGATAGACGGTGACACTCTGGCGAACCGGAACCAGATCGCGGCGATACTTCCGGTGTACCTCGGCCACAGCCTCAGAGCCCGCCTCGCGGGTGTCGGCCAGATCCTGTTCGAGGCGGGCCACCTCGGCCTCAAGTTCGAGAACCCGCTTCACACCGGCAAGGTTCATGCCCTCAGAGGTCAGGTCGGCGATCCGCTGGAGCAGGGCTATGTCTGCATCGCTGTACCGGCGGTTGCCGCCGGTGGTCCTTGCCGGGTCGACAAGGCCTCTCCGCTCGTAGATGCGCAGGGTCTGTGGGTGCATCCCGGACAACTCGGCGGCCACTGAGATCACGTACACGGCCTGGTCGGATCGGATGTTCACCATCCCGTCGCACCCCTGAGGTCGAACACCAACACCCGTCGGTTCATCATCTCGGGTGTCATCCTGCCAGACCCTCGCGGGGATTGTCGCCGCCGGCCTCCGACAGGGCCTCGATGGCAGCCTGCTCGGCCTCGTTGGGTTCCTGCGGAATGATCACCTCCACCGTCACGAGCAGGTCACCCCTGCCGCGACGGGTTCCGACACCCCTGCCCTTGACCCGGAAGGTCTTGCCGCTCCTGGTGCCGGAGGGAAGACGCAACGTGACCGGACCGTCCTGAAGGGTGGGCACCTCGACCTCGGCGCCGAACACGGCCTCGGGGAAGGTGATGGGAACCGTGAGGGTCAGGTTGCGGCCGGTCCGTCCGAAGAGGGGATGCGGTTCGACCCCCACGACCACGTACAGGTCCCCGTCGGGTCCGCCGCTACCGGGGCCACCACGCCCCTTCAGTCGGATCTTCTGTTCGTCTTCGATTCCCGGTGGAATCCGGACCTTCACCTCGCGGGGCCTGCGTTCGACCCCGGTTCCCCGACAGTTGCCACAGGGATCATCGATCTGACTGCCGCTGCCTCCACAGGTTCCACAGGGTCGGCTGAACGAGAACGGACCCTGGTTGTCCGCTGTCGCCCCGCTTCCACCACAGGCGTCACACCGGTGGGGGCTGGTCCCGGGACGTGCCCCACTGCCGCCGCAACTGGAACAGGCGGCGTCGCTTGTCAGGTGAACCGAGGTTGTCACGCCGTTGACGGCCTCGAAGAACGACAGGCCCAGCCGCGTCTCAAGGTCCACCCCGCGGGTTCCGCCACGGTGACCGCGTCCGCCCTGTCCGAAAAGGCCGCCGAAGACATCGCCCAGGTCGAACGGGACGCCGCCGTGGCCTCCGAATCCGCCGCCGGGAGCGCCTCCCATTCCCGGCATCGGCCCCATGGCCCTGACCTGGTCGTACTCCTCCCGTCTGGCTTGGTCGCCGAGCACGTCGTAGGCGGCGGTTACCTCCTTGAAACGCTGTTCGGCGGCATCATCTCCGGGATTGGCATCGGGGTGGAGCTTGCGGGCCAACTTTCGGTAGGCCTTGGTGATGTCCTTTGCCGAGGTCCCCTTGTCGACGCCGAGCGTCCGGTAGTAGTCCTTGTCGAACCACTCCCTCTGGGCAGTCATGTCTGATAGCGGGCTACGCGGGCCTCAGCCCTGCACCCGCACCATCGCCGGACGCATGACCCGCCCGGCCCATCCATACCCGCGACGCATGACCTCGACGACGCGGAGACCCTCGCTGTCGCCGTCGGAATCGGCCTCGTGGATTACCGCCTCGTGCCTGCTCGGATCGAACCCCTCGCCTATCGGGTCAATGACCTCAAAGCCGAGCGGGGTGAGGGCTGCCGAGATCGCAGAACGGATCGGTTCGACACCGTCGGACCCCTGGTCGACAGCCATGTCGCAGGCGTCGAGCACCGGCAGCAGCACCTGGACCAGGTCGGCCCTGGCACGGGATGCGACCTCTGAGTTGCGGCGCTCTGTCTGTTTCCTGAAGTTGGAGAACTCGGCGCTGACACGCTGCAGGTCGGCCAGGAAGGCGTCTCGTTCCACGACGGGGTCGGTTGCCTCACCGGAACCTGCGACGGCCTCGTCGGCCTCGAGTATCTCTCCGATCAGTTCCTCGACGGCCTCGGCAGTGGGCTCACCTGAGGGAGCACCGTCACCGACGGTGGGGACCCCGCCTCCAGGCTCGTTCACTGCTCGTCGACGATCTCTGCATCGACCACGTCGCCGTCGCCATCGCCCGGTTCGCCGGCCGGGGTGCCTGCTTCCTGCTGTGCGGCCTCGTAGAGCCGCTGGCCGAACTCCTGGCTGGCTTCCATCAGGTCCTCGGTGGCGGCCTTGATGGCATCGGTGTCATCACCCTCGAGGGAGGTCTCGAGGGCAGTGAGCTTCTCCTCGACGTTGGACTTCTCGTCGTCGGTCAGCTCGGCTCCCTGGTCGGAGACCATCTTTCGGGTCTGGTAGAGGAGGTTGTCGGCGTTGTTGCGGACCTCGGCCTGTTCGCGGCGCCTGTGATCCTCGTCAGCGTGCACCTCGGCATCGCGGACCATCTGATCGATGACGTCCTTGTCGAGAGCCGACTGGCCCGAGATGGTAATTGACTGTTCGTTGTCGGTGGCACGGTCCTTGGCCGACACGTGCACGATGCCGTTGGCGTCGATGTCGAAGGTGACCTCGATCTGGGGAATGCCGCGTGGCGCCGGAGGCAGGTCGACGAGTTGGAACTTGCCGAGCGTCTTGTTGAACTGCGACATCTCGCGCTCACCCTGGAGCACATGGATCTCGACAGATGGCTGGCTGTCCTCGGCGGTTGAGAACACCTCGGACCGCTGGGTGGGAATGGTGGTGTTTCTCTTAATCAGCCTGGTCATGACACCGCCCTTGGTCTCAATGCCGAGTGACAGCGGGGTCACGTCGAGGAGCAGCACGTCCTTGACCTCGCCGACGAGGACACCGGCCTGGACGACGGCGCCGATTGCGACAACCTCGTCGGGGTTGACGTTCTTGCTCGGCTCCCGCCCGGCGATCTCCTGGGCCAGTTCCACGACGGCGGGCATGCGGGTGGAACCACCGACCAGAAGTACCTGGTCGACCTCACCCCTGCTGAGGCCTGCGTCGGCGATGGCCTGTTCGAACGGTGACCGGCAACGCTTGAGGAGGTCGGCCGTCAGTTCCTGGAACTTGGAGCGGCTGAGGGAGTAGTCGAGGTGGAGTGGTCCGGCGTCGGTGGCGGTCATGAAGGGCAGGTTGATCTGGGTCTGCTGCACCTGGGACAGTTCGATCTTGGCCTTCTCCGCGGCCTCCTTGAGCCGCTGTGCGGCCATCGGGTCCTTGCTGAGGTCGACACCATGGTCGTTGCTGAACGAGGTGACCAGCCAGTCGATGATGGCCTCGTCCCAGTCGTCGCCACCGAGGCTGGTGTCGCCGTGGGTGGACTTGACCTCGAAGACGCCGTCGCCGATCTCGAGTACCGACACGTCAAAGGTGCCGCCACCGAGGTCGAAGACGAGGATTGTCTGGTCCTGGTCGTCCTTGTCGAGGCCGTAGGCAAGCGCTGCTGCTGTGGGCTCGTTGATGATTCGGAGCACCTCGAGGCCGGCGATCTGGCCTGCCTCCTTTGTTGCGGTGCGCTGTGCATCGTCGAAGTAGGCGGGAACGGTGATGACGGCCTGGTCGACATCGGTTCCGAGGTATGCCTCGGCATCCCTCTTCAGTTTCTGGAGGACACGGGCCGAGATCTCCTGAGCCGTGTACTCCTTGTCGTCGATCGTCTCTGACCAGTTCGATCCCATCTGACGCTTCACCGACCGGATCGTTCGGCCCGGGTTGGTGATCGCCTGTCGCTTGGCCACCTCGCCGACCAGCACCTCGCCGTCCTTGGCGAAGGCCACGACCGACGGGGTGGTCCGCGATCCCTCTGCGTTGGCTATTACGACGGGATCTCCGCCTTCGAGGACGCTGACCACCGAGTTGGTGGTTCCGAGGTCGATGCCTACGGCCTTGCCCATGCTGTTTCTCCTGTCTGATTCTGGTTTCGAGTAGTTGTCAGGTGTGGTCCGGACCACCACCGACCCGGGTGCCCCATGGTCCCTTCCGGAGGGACCCGCCGACACGACAGCGGGGGGAAACCGTGTGTCGGCGGGTCAGGATACGGGTTGGTGCGGGTTTCCGGACTTTATCTATGCCTATAGCACTATAGAGACTTGAGTCCCTATATATCAACTTCTGAAGGTGGTTTTTCTCGCAGGTTCTGGTGGACTGGTACATGCCCTCCCTCATCCTGTTACGTCACGGCGAGAGCGAGTGGAACGCCTCCAACCGGTTCACGGGCTGGTACGACTGTGACCTGACCAGCACCGGTGAACAGGAGGCACGAAACGCAGCAGACCTGCTCGCCGCTGCCGGGATCCTGCCCGACGTTGTCCACACCTCCCTCCAGAAGAGAGCCATCAGAACCGCCAACCTGACCCTCGACGTCCTGGACCGGGCATGGATACCGGTCAGACGCGACTGGCGGCTGAACGAACGGCACTACGGGGACCTCACCGGCCTCGACAAGGCCGAGACCCGCGAACGGTTCGGCTCCGAACAACTGCAGGCGTGGCGCCGCGGCTACTCCACCCCACCACCTCCCATCACGCCAGACAACCCCTTCAACCCCAACACCGACCCCAGGTACGCCGAGCTCTCCGATCCGCCGCTCACCGAGTGCCTCGCCGACGTCGTAGACCGGCTCGTTCCCTACTGGGGATCTGCGATAGTCCCCGACCTTGAGGCCGGAAAGGTCGTGCTGGTGGCAGCCCACGGCAACAGCCTCCGGGCACTCTGCAAGTACCTCGATTCCATCAGCGACGACGACATCGTGGACCTCAACATCCCCACGGGTGACCCGCTCGTCTACGACCTCGACCCGGACATGCGGCCCCGTACCAGCGTGCCCGTCCTGGAACGTTCGCTGGACCCTGCCGCAGCCACAGCAGCGGCAGAGGCCGTAGCCCGCCAGGCCGGTTGACCGGAACAGGCCCGGGGCTCAGACGAACTGCACCGGCTCGGGCCCGTAACCGGGGGAGCCGTGCTCGGCCACGTCGAGGCCGGCCAACTCCTCCTCCGGCGAGACCCGAAGGCCCACAGTCGACGCGATCACCCTGAAGAGAACCGCAGAGGTTCCGAGCACCCAGGCAGCGATCAGGACAACGCCTATCGCCTGGACCAGCAACTGGTCGAAACCACCGCCGTAGAACAGGCCGGCGTTGTCACGCCCCAGAAAGGCATCGTCGTACCGGGCGAACAGGCCCACGGCAAGGGTTCCCCACACGCCGCACACACCGTGCACCGAAACGGCACCGACCGGATCGTCGACACCCTTCCTCTCGACGAACAGGACCGAGTAGACGACGATGACTCCTCCGATCGCACCGGTTACGACGGCCCCCAGAAAGCTCATGGTTCCCGTTCCGGCCGTGATGCTCACCAGCCCGGCCAGCGCACCGTTGCCGGCCATGCCGATATCCAGCGCACCGGTCTTCCTCCAGATCACGGCACCTGCAGACATGATCCCGGCCGACGCCGCCAGGAGGGTCGTCATGATTGCGTGGGCAACCCAGGCGTCAAATGCCAGCTCCGAGCCTGCGTTGAACCCGAACCAGCCGAACCACAGGATGAACACACCGATCACCGCGTAGCCGATGTTGTGACCCGGAATGGCCCGGGGGGTGCCGTCCGGGGCGTACTTGCCGAGGCGCGGCCCGAGGAAGATGGCACCCATCAGGGCAGCCCAGCCACCCGCGCTGTGCACGATGCTCGACCCGGCGAAATCGCTGAAGCGGGCGTCGCCGATGTTGAGATCCGAGAGCAGGCCGTCGCCGTGCCAGAACGAGTGCACGACCACCGGGTAGATGAAGCCGGTCATGACAGCACTGAAGATGAGGTAGGCGGAGAACCTGGTTCTCTCGGCCATCGCCCCCGAGGCGATCGTGACCGCCGTGGCGGCAAAGACGACCTGGAAGAAGAAGAACGACGGGGTGGCGAGGACGTCACCGTCGTCGAACGACTCGCTCATCCCCGACAGGAAGAACGTATCGGTACCGATGAGGCTCCCGCCGTCGGACCCGAACGCGAAGCCGAAGCCGACGGCCCAGAACGCAAGGGCGCCGATCGCCATGTCGGCCAGGTTCTTGGCCATGATGTTGCCGACGTTCTTGGCCCTGGTGAGGCCCGCCTCGACGAGAGCGAACCCGGCCTGCATCAGGAATACAAGGCAGCCGGCCACGATCAGCCAGAGGCTCGCCAGCAGGGCGGTGTTGTACTCGGCCGGCGTGAGCTCCTGTGCGGCAGCCGGTGCAGCGGTGACGAGGACCGCACCAACCACGCCGACCATCCCAAGGGACACCTTCCGAGACCGGCTCCGCGACGAACGGGATGCCCACGCCGCCGACAACGCCCTCCCCGGAGAACCTGACGAAAACAACGGATCTGACACGGCGTGGCCTTTCGGTTATTCCTGACTCAACACCACCGACGATATGGAGAGGCTGTTTCGAGCCTGTTTCGTGACGGTGAACCGCCGGTCAACAGATGCCACAGCCGCTACGGCGACCGCTCCGGGGCTAGAGTTCCGCCCGACATGAGCGACAGGCGCATCCGACCCAACCACCTCGTCATCGGCCTCGGGGTCGTGGTGGCCCTCTTCATGGTCGCATCCGGGGTCGCCTCACTCGTCAACGGATTCCACCACGACTCCGAAATCACCCGGGAGGTGTTCGGGAACATTCCCGGCCCATTGAAGCTGGCCTTCTACTCGGCCATCCCGCTACTCATCGTCTGGGGCGCGGTGCTGTTCTCCTACAGGGTCCAGAACTGGCAGCGGGGCGCACCAGACAACCGCTCGACCACGAAGGAGAACGCAAAGCGCCGATTCGGCGACTTCCGGTCCGGCGTCTACATGAGGACCCTCCTGCGGGAACCCGCTGCCGGGGTGATGCACTCCCTCATCTACTTCCCGTTCCTGGTCCTCCTGGCCGTGACCACCGTGCTCGAGGTCAACCACCAGGTGCCCCCGGCGCTCAAGTTCCTGCACGGTGACGTGTACAGGGCCTACACGCTGGTCGGCGACGTGGCGGGCGTGCTCTTTCTCACAGGGGTCATATGGGCGATCCTGCGCCGCTATGGACCCAGCCGGTTCCGCCCCTACCGCATCCGGATCAAGACGAAGCCCGAACACGCTGCCGCCCTGTTCGTATTCCTTGCAATAGGGGTCACCGGGTTCATCGCCGAGGCTTTCCGCATAGCCATCCAGGCTGGACCTGACGGTCACACGGTCCATGCCGAAACCTGGTCGATCATCGGCTACCCGCTGGCGCTGGCGATCAACGACAGCGGCCTTGCCGCTCAGGCCGCCGGCTGGCACCAGGTCTGGTGGACAGCCCACGTCGTGTCGTTCATGGCCTTCCTCGCGCTGCTTCCCATAACGATGCTGCGCCACATGTTCACATCGCCGCTGAACATGTACCTGAAGGACCGTGACCGCCCCAAGGGGGCGATGAGGCCGATCCCCAACCTCATGGAAACCGAGCTGGAGAGCTTCGGGGTGTCAACAATCGAGGAGTTCACCTGGAAGCAGCTTCTCGACACCGACTCCTGCACAATGTGTGGCCGCTGCACGAGCGTGTGTCCAGCCCACGCAACAGGCAAGCCCCTCGACCCACGCGAGATCGTGCTCAAGACCGGTGAGGTGATGGCGGCAACCGGCTCAACCGTCGTGTCACCCCCGATCGGTGTCGACCCGGACATAACAGTGTCAGCAAACTCCATGTTGGAACGGGTCACCGGCGAGGAACTCTGGGCATGCACAAGCTGTCGTGCCTGCGACGAGATCTGCCCGGTGAACATCGAGATCCTCGACAAGATCCTCGACATGCGGCGCTATCTGTCGCTCATGGAATCCGACTTCCCGAGTGAGCTGGGAGCCGCCTACAGGTCCATGGAGAACTCCGGCAACCCGTGGGGCCTCTCCCAGAGCGAGAGGGCGGACTGGGTCGGGGACCTCGACGGAGTCGACATCATCGACGGTGGCGACCCGGTTGAGACCGAGTACCTCTACTGGGTCGGATGCGCAGGGTCCTTCGACGACAAGAACAAGAAGGTCTCACGGGCGATGGCCAGGTTGCTGCGCCGGGCAGGGGTCTCGTTCACGATCCTCGGCCCGTCAGAGATGTGCACCGGTGACCCCGCCAGGCGGTCGGGCAACGAGTACATCTTCCAGATGATGGCCATGCAGAACGTGGAGACGCTCAACGAAATGGGTGTCCGCAAGATCATCACCCAGTGCCCGCACTGCTTCAACACGCTGGCCAACGAGTACCCGGAGCTTGGCGGCCACTACGAGGTGGTTCACCACAGCCAACTGCTGGAATGGCTGATCGACGAGGGCCGCCTCGACGTTACCGATGCCCGTCTCGACGAGCGCATCGTCTACCACGACTCGTGCTACCTGGGCCGCCACAACGACGTCTACCAGGCGCCCCGACGGGTCATCGGCAGCCTCGGCGGCGTCGAGGTGGTAGAGGCCGAACGCCAGGGCACCAAGGGCATGTGCTGTGGTGCCGGCGGAGGCCGCATGTGGATGGAGGAGCAGACCGGCAAGAACATCAACGTCGAACGCTCGCAGGAACTCCTTGCAACCGGAGCGACCAGGATCGCAACCGCCTGCCCGTTCTGCTTCGTGATGATCGACGACGGGGTCAAGGGCGAAGGCGTCGAGGAGTCAGAGGTGAAGGTCGGCGACATCGCCCTGCACGTTCTCGAGGCAATCGAGGCCGGAGACTCCTGAACCGTCCGTTACCGCTCGAAGTTCTCCCAGTAGCGGCTGGGCCGTGGCCCCTCCTGACCGCGGTACTTGGAACCCAGCTCGCTCGCTCCGTACGGGCGGTCAGCGGCCGTTGTCATCTGCATGAACGAGATCTGACCGATCTTCATGCCCGGATAGAGGATGATCGGAAGGCTTGCCACGTTGGAGAGTTCCAGCGTGAGCTGACCATCCCAGCCGGCGTCGACATAGCCGGCCGTGGAGTGGATGAGCAGCCCCAGCCGGCCGAGGCTGGACTTGCCCTCAAGGCGGGCCACCAGATCGTCTGGAACTCCAACCCTCTCAGAGGTGGATCCCAGGACGAACTCGCCAGGGTGCAGGATGAAGGGGTCGTCGTCTGAACCTTCGACCATCTCGGTCAGGTCCGAGAGGTCCCGGCGGACGTCAATCAGGCCGCGGGTGTGGTTACGGAATACGAGGAACCTGTGATCAAGGTGCAGGTCGACCGATGAGGGCTGTACACACGAGTCGTCGTAGGGCTCGATCACGATTCGGCCGGCAGCGACGGCGTCGCGGATGGAACGGTCTGAGAGGATCATGGGCAGCCGATGCTAGCCAGGGCGGCGCTGGCGCCGTCCACGACGATTTCGGGTATCACGTCGGTTCGCAGCGGTCTGTGCGCATCAGCCATGGTGGTGCTCCCCCTGTCAGGGTTGATCGTAGCCCTCCGACATCCAGGGGTATCTGGCACACGTGGTCACCCGCACAGACAGGGCCATAGGGTGCGGCGATGGCTGACCTGACGACCCTCGGACGCGATGCGGCCCTCACCGACATCGTCAAGGCAATGGATACAGACGGCGGGGTGATCGTTACGGACCTGCTGCCCGAGGCGTCAAGGATCCAACTCGTCGAGGACCTCGCAACCGCCTTTGACGTAACGGAACCCGGCTCGAAGAGCGGAATGGAACACTGGGAGGGCTTCCACGGTGCCAATACCAGGCGCTTCTGCGGACTTGCCGCCCGCAGCGATGCCTTCGTGGACCACGCCCTGTTGAACCCGACCCTTCTGGCGGTAGCCGACCACTACCTCCTGGAACATGCCAGCGACTACTGGCTGAACACCGGCCAGGTCATGGCGGTCGGACCGGGCGAGCCGGCCCAGTACCTGCACCGCGACGAGACCAACTGGCCCGAGGCGATCGCCGACGGTCGGGAGATCACGGTCAGCTGCATGTTCGCCCTCAGCGAGTTCACACGTGCCAACGGAGCGACGGTCGTCATCCCGGGCACCCAGGAGTTGCCGGCCGAGGTGTACCGGGGGGGCGACTTCGATGGGTACCGGACGGCGTACGCAACCATGCCAGCTGGAAGCGGGATGATCTACAGCGGACGGGTGATCCACGGGGCCGGTCAGAACACCACCGACTCGTGGCGCTACGGCATGCACGTCAGCTTCGTGGCCGGCTGGCTCCGACCAGAGGAGGCCAGCCCGCTCGTGGTCAGCCGTGAACGGGCCGCTGCCCTGCCCGAACGGGCACGTCAACTCCTCGGCTGGGGTTCATACCACTCGGACGGAGGCGGAAGGACCTGGCTGGTGGACTTCGAGGACGCCTCCCGACTCTTCGACTGACCCGCCAGGCGTCGGCGACGCCCCCCGGCGGTTTCATTCCCAGCAGCGGGCCAGCCGTTCGGCTGCACCTCCCAGGAGGCGCAGGAGCGGTTCGGCTGCGTCGTTCAGCACGGCCCAGATGTCGTCGAGGCTGAGTTCCTCAGTTCCCAGGCCCGCTGCAGGATTGGATACGACGCCTACTGCCGCATACGGCAGGTCCAGCTCGCGGGCCAGAGCCACCTCTGGGTAGCCGGTCATGCCGACAAGGTCACCACCGAAGCCTGCGTACATCGAGATCTCAGCCGGGGTCTCGAACCTGGGCCCGCTGGCACACACGTACGTGCCGCCATCGATGAGATCTATACCAGCTTCCACAGCCACGTCGGAGAGAACCTGACGTAGGCCCGGGTCGTATGGTTTCGTCATGTCGGTGTGACGTACCTCATCATCGAAGAATGTGTCGTCTCGACCGTGCGTCAGGTTGATGAACTGGTCGATGAGGACGAGTTCTCCGTTCCGGTAGACCGGGTTGATCCCGCCACTGACCGCAGTTGCCAATACGGCCCTGGCACGGGCCTCATGGAGCGCCCACAGGTTTGCCCTGTAGGGGATGCGCTGTGGTGGAACGCTGTGATCGGCGCCATGCCTGGGGAGAAACACCACCGGGCAGCTATTCCACGTGCCGTACACCAGGTTGACCGTGCCGTAGGGGGTCTCGACCTTCCGATCAACGGCCTCCTCAAGGCCGGGCAGATCGTAGAAGCCACTTCCGGTAATGAGGCCGAGCATCTCCAGACGGTACCAACCGCTGATCAGCCGTCGGCCCCAGAAAGCATCAGACGGCCCACACGGTCGCGGTCGATTCCCTCGGCAGGCTCACACGAGACGATCCGTCCCCCATAAATGACCGCAACCCGGTCGGAGACCCCCAGAACTTCGTCGAGTTCGGCTGAGACGAGAAGGATGGCCATGCCGGCGTCGCGGTACTCGATGAGCCGGCGGTGGATGAACTCGATGTTCCCGATGTCGATTCCACGGGTCGGCTGCGCTGCGACCATCACCTTTGAGTCATGCGAGAACTCGCGTGCAGCAACGACCTTCTGCTTGTTGCCTCCCGAAAGGGTGGCGACCATGGCTGCAATGTTCGGTGGGCGTACATCGAACTCCTCGACCAGCCTTGTCGCCTCGTCATCGACGGCTGCGGGGCGCCTGATGCCGTGCCTGGAGTATGGGCGGTGGTGGTAGCGGTTCAGGACCATGTTGTCGGCAACGGTGTGTGCGCCGATCAGGCCAAACTTCTCCCTGTCCTCGGGGATGTGTGCAACGCCCATGGTGCTGATCTGGCGCGGGGACCTGCCGGTGATCTCCTCGCCGTCGAGGATGATCGATCCGGAGACGACACCCCGAAGACCCGTAACGGCCTCGACCAGTTCACGTTGGCCGTTGCCCTCGACCCCGGCGACCCCGACGACTTCTCCGGCACGGATGTCGAGGTTGATTCCGTTCAGCGCCCGGGTCTGTCGATCGTCGTCGACGACCAGGTCCGCAATGGTGAGCATCTCGTCGCCGGGGGATGCGGGGGTTCGCTTCAGGCGTAGTTCGACGGGCCGCCCGACCATCATCGATGCCAGATCGGACTCGTCTGTGTCGGCCGGGACAGTGTGGCCCACAACCCGGCCACGACGCATCACCGTGATCTCGTCGGCAACTGCCATCACCTCGCGCAGCTTGTGCGTGATGAAGACCACGGCAACACCGGTGTCTGCGAGACCTCGCAGGACATTGAGCAGGTGGTTGGTCTCCTGGGGAGTCAGCACAGCGGTTGGCTCGTCCAGGATCAGGATGTCGACCTCGCGGTAGAGGGCACGAAGGATCTCGACCCTCTGTTGAATGCCGATCGGGAGGTCCTCGACTATGGACTTCGGGTCGATGTCAAGTCCGAAACGCTCCGATAGTTCCCGAACCACGGCGGCGGCCCTGTCGAGGTCGACAACGCCGTGTCTCGTCGGCTCGTCGCCCAGGACGACGTTCTCGGCTACCGAGAGCACCGGCACCAGTTGAAAGTGCTGGTGGACCATTCCGATCTGGTGGGCAATGGCGTCTCGTGGGCCGTTGAGGTTCAGTACCTCCCCGTTTCGTCGAACCTCACCCGTGTCGGCCTGGTAGAGGCCGAAGATGATGTTGACGAGGGTGCTCTTCCCGGCACCGTTCTCGCCGAGAAGGGCATGGATCCGACCACGTTCGACACGAAGGCCGACGTCCTCGTTGGCGAGCACGTCACCAAAGCGCTTCGTGACGCCCTGCACCTCGAGGGCCGGAGACTCAGCCACGCCCATCGGATCACTCACGGCTGTAGGGCTGTCCAATGGCAGCAGGTGGTCGGGCACGACCGACGAATCCGGCCAGGACGACGATGCAGACGACGTACGGGATCATCCCGATGAACTGCGGGTCGTCAGCCAGCCAGCCGCGGAACTGGAGTTGTGTCTGGACGGCACTGGCGTAACCGAACAGGAGCGCTGCACCCCAGATTCCTATCGGGTTCCAGCGTCCGAAGATCATCACCGCCAGGGCCACGAAGCCCCTCCCGTTGGTCATCATCCGCTCGAAGGATCCGACCGCCTCAAGGCTGAGGTAGGCGCCACCCAGCCCGGCGAGGCATCCGCCCGCAATGAGGTTGGTGTATCGGACCCGTGCCACCGAGATTCCGACCGTCTCGGCTGCGCTGGGGACCTCGCCCACCGACCGGGTCCAGAGCCCCCATCTGGTTCGGAACAACACGAACCAGACGAGCCAGATGAGGATGAGGGAGAGGTAGGTGAGGGGAGGGTTGATGAAGAACACCCTCCCGATGACCGGTAGGTCTGCCAGCGGGCCCAACGACACCGGGGAGGTCTTTCCCGACGGCAGGGTGAGCCCCTGCTGGAAGAAGTAGCTGCTGATTCCGAATGCTGCAATGTTGAGGACGGTGCCTGCGATTATCTGGTCGCCCTGCAGGGTCACCGACAGTCCGGCCAGACCAGCCCCCATGAGTGCTCCTGTGGCCATGCCAGCCAGGATCCCGGCGACAAGGCTCCCGGTTGCCGATGCGACCATGAAACCTACGAAGGCAGACAGCAGCATCTGGCCCTCGATGCCGATGTTCACCACACCGGATCGCTCGCACAGAACCCCGCACAGTGCTCCAAAGAGCAGCGGCGTGGACTGCCGTAGTGCGCTGGCAAGGACCGCCGTTGTCTGAGCCTGTTGAAACTCGGCGGTGAACAGGGTGACGAACACAAACACGAGGATTGTGAGGATGACCCAGCGGAAACGGATGAACAGGTCGCTCATGACGAACCCCAGCCGGCGGTGACGGAGACCTCTGCGACCTCCTGGCGGGAGAAGAACCACCGGACCACGATCGGTGTCGCCACGAACAGGAGCATCAGTGCCTCGATGATGTCGGTGATCTCTGGTGCCACGTCGGCGTTGAACTGCATCATCGAACCTCCGGCCTCCATGGCCCCGATCAACAAGGCCGCCGGGATGACGCCGAGTGGGTGGTTCCGGGCCAACAGGGCGATGGTGATGCCGTTGAAGCCCAACCCGGCGTTGAAGCCCGGTTCGTACCTGCCAATCACCCCCTGGGTCTCGATGGCGCCGCCGGCACCGGCAAGGAGTCCGCTTATCGCCATGGTGGCAATAACGATCCGCTGGACCGATATCCCGACGTATCTGGCAGCGTCTCCGTTGAGTCCGACGGAGCGGATCTCAAAGCCCAGGTTGGTCCTCTCCAGCAGGTACCAGCAACCGATGCTGGCGGCGACTGCCACGAGGAAGCCGGTTGGGAATGATCCCCAGAGTGGGATCAGGGCGCTCTCCTCAACCGCCGGGGTACGCGACAGGATCCCCTCGTCCTTCCAGGGGTTCGAGGCCAGCCAGTCCGTGAGGTTGAGGGCAACAAAGTTGAGCATGATCGTCGTGATCACCTCGTGGGCTCCACGGGTGGCCTTGAGGATGCCCGCTATCGAACCCCAGGCTGCGCCGGCCAGGGCGCCGATGGCGAGAGCCATGGGCGCATGGATGATCCACGGAAGACCCTCGAAGCCGAAGCCCACAGCGGCTGAAAAGATCCCTCCGACCACCAGCTGGCCCTGGCCACCGATGTTGAAGAGCCCGGCCCGGAAGGCAAATGCCACTGCCAGGCCACCCATGATGAGTGGGGTGGCCTTCTCGAGGGTCCGACCGACTGTCTTCTGGCTGGAGAGCGATCCGTCGATCAGTGCCCCGTATGCCTCGATGGGGTTGGCGCCCGAGACCGCCAGGATAATGGCGCCAATACCGAGGGCCAGACCAACTGCGATGAGGGGAACCGCTACGGGTTTCAGCATCTTCATGATGCTGGTCGCAATCTGACGGACGGGCCTGTTGTCACCGCAGCAGACTAGGTGGGGTTGGGGGCAGGGCCTACGACTCGGCGCTGAAGGCCGGTAATCCGGTCACGACCGAACCGTATCGAGGGTCTCGCCCTGGTCGAGTCGGACGACCCGTGTGTCGGTGACTATCGCCGTGATGAGATCGGACGGGGTGACGTCGAATGCCGGGTTGATGGTTCGTGTGCCCTCTGGAGCCATCGGAACTCCCCCGAAACAGACGACCTCGTCATCACCCCGGTTCTCAATCTGGATGTCACCGCCGCAGGCCGTGGCCATGTCGATCGTGGACTCGGGGGCGACAATCACAAACGGGACGCCGGAGTGTCTGGCAGCCAGTGCCAGTGAGAAGGTGCCGATCTTGTTGGCCGTATCGCCGTTGGCGGCTATCCGGTCAGCACCAGCCAGGACGACATCGGCGAACCCCCTGGAGATCAGGTGCGGTCCCGCCGAGTCGACGATCAGACGGAACGGGGCAGCCATCTGCTGGAGTTCCCAGGCGGTCAGGCGCGCGCCCTGCAGGAGAGGTCGGGTCTCGAGGGCAATTGCCTCCTCGAGACAGCCACGCTCATGGAGTGTCTGGATGACAGCCAGGGCGGTCCCACGTTCAACGCTTGCGAGGCCGCCGGTGTTGCAGATTGTAAGGGCCCGGATCGAGTTGGACCCGCCGGCAATTCCGGCCATCAGATCGGCGCCGCGCTCGCCCATGTTCAGCGACGCCAGCAACTCTTCGTTCCTGACGGCCATGGCTTCGGCCAGGACGGCTTCAGGTCCAGCTCCGGAGACGCACACAACCCTGTCCACCATCTTCGCCAGATTCACTGCCGTGGGACGAGCCGACCGAATCGACTCCACATCGGCCTCAAACCCCTGTGTCCCCACACCGTTCGCGTTGGCTGCCAGGGCCACCCCGAATGCACCGGCGACGCCTATTGCCGGCGCCCCGCGAACCGACAGCCGACGGATGGCATCGACCAGATCGGACACGGCCGTGATCCGCAACATCTCGACGGACGTAGGCAGCTTCGTCTGGTCAACCATCAATATGGCGCCGTCGACCCAGTCAAGGGTCCTCCCACCAAGCTCGCTCATGGTCCAGTCTCCGGGTAGTCGTCGGACAACTAGTATCGTCCCGTCGGCCCTTGGGCAACACAGAGGATGCCGACGACCACATGACCGCCGAAGAGATCTCCGCCATCCTCGGGCTCAAGCCCCTGCCGCTCGAGGGTGGCATGTGGGCCGAGACCTGGCACGACGAACACGGATCGGCCATCTACTACCTCATGCAACCGGACGACTTTTCAGCCATGCACCGCCTCGACCGGACCGAGTTGTGGCACCACTACATGGGTTCCCCGGTCGACTTCCTGCTTCTTGAACCCGACGGCTCGGTCGCAACGCCCGTGCTCGGAGACGATCTGGCAGCAGGCCAGCGACCCTTCATTGCAGTCCCGACTGGCACCTGGATGGGTGCCTCGACCATGGGCGACTGGTCTCTCGTGGGAACCACGCTGGCACCCCCCTACAACCCCGATGGATTCGAGTTGGGATCAGCCGAGAGCCTCAGCGCCAGGTTCCCCGCGGCGACATCCCGTATCTCCAAACTCGTCCGGGATGGGCAGCCGTGACGGGTCCTGCGTCGCCGTCGGAGTTGCTTGACCTCTCGGGCAGCGTTGTCGTCGTGACCGGCGCCGGCGGCGGCGTGGGCATGGGAATCGTCGGCCGGCTCGTTGCGGCGGGTGCCACCGTCGTGGCACACACGCGAACATCACCGACAGACCACCTACTTGACCTCGACGGCAGCCCCGTGTCGGGTGTCAGGGCCGACCTGACCTCACAGGATGGACCTGCCCGGGTCATCGAATCGACGCTGGAGATGCACGGCCGGGTAGACGGCCTTGTCAACAACGCCGCCACCCAGTCGGTTGTTCCGTTTGACGAGGTGACCGACGAGGTCTGGTCCGAGACCATCGATGTCAACGTCACAGCAGCACATCGCCTCACCCGCCTGGCCGCAGGGGCAATGCGAACCGGGCAATCGGGTGGATCGATTGTCCACATCGCATCGATCGAGGCCCACCACCCGACCGACCTTCACGGCCACTATGCAACCTCCAAGGCGGCCCTGGTCATGCACGCCCGTGCTGCCGCACTGGCCTACGGCGGTGACGGAGTCCGAGTGAACACCATCTCACCGGGCCTGATCGCGCGCCCCGGCCTTGAAGAGGACTGGCCCGACGGAGTTGAGCGCTGGCGCCGGACAGCACCGCTGACGAGGCTCGGAACACCCGAGGATGTGGGTGACGCCTGCGTGTTCCTCTGTTCGGACCTCTCCCGCTGGATCACGGGTACCGACCTTGTCGTCGACGGCGGGGTGCTGGCCCGGCCCACCTGGTGACCGACTGACCAACTAGGAAGTAGACCGTGGAAGACCGCTGGGACAATGCCGTAGCCGGGACCCTTGAGACCCCTCTCGACGAATGCGTCTACGGGTCGCGTCTGATCGGTTCGGATCCGGCCCTCGTGCTCCACGGTGGCGGGAACACGTCGGTGAAGGCCCCTTTCACCGACATCACCGGCTCCACCTCCGAGGCACTGTTCGTCAAGGGCTCGGGGTGGGACCTGGCGACGATCGAGCCCCAGGGGTTCGCCCCGCTGGCCCTGCCACGGCTGAGGGACCTGTTGGCGCTCGACTCGCTCTCTGACCCCGACATGATGCGTGAGCTCATGTCGGCGAGCTTCGATCCCGGAGCACCTGCGCCGTCCGTCGAGAGCCTGCTGCACGCCTTCCTCCCGCATCCTGCGGTCCTCCACAGCCACGCCGATGCGATCGTCTCCCTCACCAATGTCGGTGATCCAGGTGAACACATCTACGAGATCTTCGGTGATTCCGTGGTTGTCATTCCCTATGTGATGCCCGGTTTCGACCTGGCCAGGGCGGTGGCCGCCTCGTGGGCCGATCAGGTCAACTCCGGAACCGTCGGGATGGTCCTGGCCAACCACGGCCTGTTCACGTTCGGTGAATCGACCCGGGAGGCCTATACGAGACACCATGAACTGATCTCGAGGGCCGAATGCTGGCTTGACGACAACGCCCCCTTGCCGGGCCCACCGTCCACGGCACTCCCCGATCTGGACACGATGGCCCTGGCCAGCCTCCGCCGCGACATCTCCCATGCCGCCGGCTATCCGATGCTGTTGTGCCGCCACTGCGACCAGACATCGACACGCTTTGTCCAGCGTCCAGACCTGGAAGGCCTGGCCTCAAGAGGGCCGCTCACACCCGACCACGTGATCCGGACGAAACGCGTTCCCATGGTCGGCCGCGACGTGGCTGCCTACACCACCGCCTACGAGGACTACTTCAGGCAGCACGAGCACCGGGGACACACCGATCTGACGATGCTCGACCCTGCACCACGCGTCGTGGTCGACCCGGAACTGGGGGTGCTCACCGCCGGTAGGACAATCGCTGCGGCCGACATTGCCTTTGACATCTACGAACACACGATGCCCGCCCTCGAGCGCGTCGAAGACGGCCTCGACGGCTACAGGGCACTTGGCGCCGGAGACATCTTCGACGTCGAGTACTGGGACCTGGAGCAGGCCAAGCTGCGGCTGGCTGGCCCGCCTGCGCAGTTGGCCGGAATGGTCGCCGTGGTCACGGGAGCCGCCTCAGGCATCGGCCGTGCGTGCGCAGCCGAACTGCTCGCACGGGGTTGCGCCGTAGGTGGAATGGACATCGACCCCACTGTGACGACCACATTTGACCACGCTGCCTGGTTGGGCATGGCCGTTGACGTAGCCGACCCCGAGGCCCAGGCATCCGCTGTCGACGGCGTTGTGGGGCGCTTCGGTGGACTCGACATCGTCGTGATAGCGGCGGGGATATTCGGAACCAGTGCCCCCATCAGCGACCTGGACGCGGACGACTACCGAGCGGTGCAGACGGTGAACGTCGACTCGGTAGTCAACCTCCTGCACACGACCCACCCGTTCCTGGTCAGGTCCTCGGTCGGAGGCCGGGTGTCGATCATCGGCTCGAAGAACGTCGCCGCACCGGGCAGGGGGGCGCTCTCGTACTCAGCCTCCAAGGCTGCGCTCGCCCAGGTGGCCCGTGTCGCCGCCCTGGAGTGGGCCGACGACGGTATTCGTGTCAACACGGTCCATCCCGACGCTGTGTTCGACACGGGCCTCTGGAACGACGACCTCCTCAGGGAGCGGGCCGACAACTACGGCCTGAGCGTCGACGAGTACAAGACCCGGAACCTGCTGGCTACGGAGGTCACCTCGGCTGGTGTGGCGAAGGTGGCCGTCGAGTTGTGTTCCGACACGTTCTCTGCCACGACGGGCGCCCAGATCCCGATCGACGGCGGAAACGAACGGGTCGTCTAGGCACCGATGGGAAACCGGCGCTTCACCGCTGATGTCGTGGTCACCTGTGACGCCGACGACTCCGTGTTCGCTCCCGGCGTGGTCGACACGGTTGACGGCCGGATCGCCTGGGCCGGCCCGGCCAGCAGCGCTCCCGTTGTAGACGACACCGTGACGGTCGAGGACGTCGGTGGCCTGCTCATGCCGGGACTGGTGAACGCCCACTGCCACACGCCGATGACCCTCGTGCGTGGCTCGGGCGACGGCCTCCCCCTCCAACGCTGGCTGGCCGAGGCGATGTGGCCGCGCGAGGGCCGGATGACCCCTGAGGATGCCTGGTGGGGGATGACGCTCGGGTCGGCGGAGATGCTGCTGGCGGGTGTTACCACGAGCTGCGAGATGTACCTGTTCGAGGAGGCGGTTGTCGACGCCGTCAGGGAGTCGGGTGCCCGCCTGGTGATGACGCCCGGGGTCGTCTCTGCACTCCACTCCAGTGGCAGTGACCGGGCCGGGGAGATCTCCGACTTCTTTTCCAGGAACCACGATCCGGCGGGGCGGATCACCGTCGGGATCGCCCCCCATTCGGCCTACGACCTCGGGGTCGAGGCCGTTGCCGAGTTGGCCGACCTGGCCCGGTCGCTCGACACACTTCTCCACATTCACCTGGCCGAGACCCGTGAGGAGAGCACCGAACTTGAAGATGCCTACGGCCATTCCATAACGCGAATCCTCCACGACCACGGTGTGTTCGGTGGTCGTGTGCTGGCAGCCCACTGCGTCTGGTTGGACACAGACGACATCGAACTGCTGGCAGACGACGGGGTCGCTGTGGCCCACTGCCCCGTGAGCAACATGAAGTTGGGATCGGGCATCGCGCCTCTGGTCGCGATGGGTGAGGCGGGGGTAACCGTCGGCTACGGAACCGACGGTCCTGCCTCCAACGATTCGCTGGACCTGTGGGAGGAGGTCAAGGTGGCTGCACTTCTGGCCAAGGTCCACGCGCTCGACTCGACGGTGGTCTCAGCTGTGGAAACGCTCGCCATGGCCACCCGCCACTCGGCCGCAGCGGTCGGCCTCGACGACACGGGCTGCCTGAAACCCGGCAACACCCTCGACATGATCCGGATCGACCTGGACCACGCCACGTTCGTGCCAATCACAGAACCTGACGAGCTGCTCGCCCATTTGGCGTGGTCGGGGTCCAGCCGCCGGGTGACGGACGTCTGGGTTGCCGGGGAGAAGGTCGTGGCCGACGGCGAGGTGCTTACGATCGACATGGAACGGACTCTGGCAGAGGTCGGCGAACGGGCACTCCGCCTGGCCCGGGGCTGAGCACGCAGGTTGGAACAGCCTTTGGCTCAGTTGGTCTCCTACTGCACGAAGAACGAGCAACCGTGACGGATAGATTCCCGGTAGTGCCGCGGCACGGATCCCTGCTGATACAGGGGCTCGCGGGTGTAGTTCAATGGTAGAACCCCAGCTTCCCAAGCTGATGACGGGAGTTCGATTCTCCTCACCCGCTCCGTCCGGCCCACGCCAGATGGTCTCCTTCACGCTGGGAAGCACTGTCCCCTTGACAAACTGATCAAAGGTTATACGATCGTGTGTTGAGAGTTGCTGGGGACCGGGAGACAAGTGCGCACACTCGAGAGTTTCGTCCAGGGGGCGTGGCAAGCGCCCGACAGCGAAGGTGTTGCCACCAGCCACGCAGTGACCGGCGACCCGGTGGCTGCCGTGTCCAGCAGCGGAATCGACTTCGCAGCAACCGCCCGCTATGCGCGCGACGTCGGAGGCCCCACCCTCCGGTCAATGACCTTCCACGAGCGGGCCACCCTCCTCAAAGCCGTCGGCCAGCACCTCCTGTCCGAGAAAGAGGAGCTCTACGACCTTTCAACCGCCACAGGCGCCACACGGGCCGACTCCTGGATCGACATCGAGGGGGGCGCCGGCGTGCTCCTCAGCTACGCCTCGAAGGGGCGCCGGGAACTACCCAACTCCACTGTTCTCCTCGACGGCGACCCCGAGATCCTGGCCCGAGACGGGTCGTTCATCGCCGCACACATAGCCACCCCGATGAACGGTGTGGCTGTCCAGATCAACGCGTTCAACTTTCCCTGTTGGGGGGCCCTGGAGAAGTTGGCCCCTGCCCTGTTGGCGGGTGTCCCAACGATTATCAAGCCCGCTACCCAGACCGCCTTCCTGACCGAATCCATGGTTCGTCTCATCGTGGACTCCGGGATCCTCCCTGACGGCGCGCTGCAGCTCGTCTGCGGTGGCGTCGGCGACCTGTTCAACCACCTTGGAGGCCAGGACCTCATCGGCTTCACCGGGTCGGCGACAACAGCTTCACTCCTGAGAACCCACCCGGCCGTAGTTGAACGCTCAACTCGCTTCAACGCCGAAGCCGACTCCCTCAACGCAGCCATCCTGGGCCTGGAATCGGGCCCCGGTTCACCCGAGTTCGACCTGTTCGTAACAGAGGTCGTAACAGAGATGACCGTCAAGGCCGGTCAGAAGTGCACAGCCATACGCAGGGCACTCGTGCCCCACGTATACCTCGATGCTGCAGCCGATGCAGTCGCAGCTGCGCTCGCCGAGGTGAGGGTCGGTGACCCCGCCGACCCGGAAACACGCATGGGGGCACTCGTCAGCACAACACAGCGAGGAGAGGTGGCAGATGCCGTTGCCGCCCTGTCCGGTTCGACCACCGTGGTCATCGACTCATGTGTGTTTCACGACGTGGACGTCGAACGTGGAGCGTTCCTGGCACCGACCCTGCTGCGATCCGACAACCCGATCGACCCGAAAGTGCACACCACCGAGGCCTTTGGACCTGTCACCACCATCATGGGATACACGGACCCGGCCGACGCCATCTCGCTGACCGCCCTCGGCGGCGGAAGCCTCGTCGCCTCGATCTACACCACCAACCCGGATGAGGCGCGTCTGTTGACCACCGGCATAGCGGCACACCACGGGCGCGTCCACGTCGTCGACGCCTCGGTCGCCGGAAGCAGCACAGGCCACGGCTCCCCCCTGCCAAACCTCGTCCACGGTGGCCCCGGCCGCGCCGGAGGTGGCGAGGAGATGGGAGGCCTGCGCGGTGTCCGCCACCACCTCCAGACGACCGCAGTGCAGGGCTCACCCGACATGCTCACCGCAATAACCGGCGAGTGGATGCCGGGCTCCACCCGGGACCTGGACCGCGGTCACCCGTTCAAGTTGAACTTTGAAGACCTCGACATCGGTACGGCCATACACACCGACTCACGTACCGTCACCCTCGACGACATTGAGAACTTTGCCGAGAGCACCGGGGACCACTTCTATGCACACATGGACGAGGCGGCCGCCGCCGCAAGCCCCATCTTCGGTGGACGAGTGGCCCACGGTTACCTGGTCCTCTCACTGGCGGCAGGACTGTTCGTGTGGCCCGACCCGGGACCAGTCCTCGCCAACTACGGGATCGACCGCTGCCGGTTCGCCAAGCCGACCTATCCGGGCGACACGCTCACGGTCCTGCTGACCTGCAGACGCAAGACCCTCCGCGCCGGATCCGGCTACGGCGAGGTGGCCTGGGACGCCCAGGTCCTGAACCAGGACGACGACGTGGTGGCCGCCTACGACGTGCTCACGATGGTCGCCAACCGCCCCGGTGTGAACGGGGCCCCACCCGAACAGACAGACAACGGAGGAGGCATCTGATGGGACGCACCTGGTCCTCGATGGAAGACTTCGAGGCATTCCTCGACGACGGCGGCATGGTCGAGGTCGATGACGACATGCCCGACGAATACAGGACGGCCGTGTTTCGCTTCATAGAACTGCACGCCAACAGTGAGCTCATGGGCGGCCTCACCGAACGCGACTGGATACCGATGACACCGGGCCTGCGCCACAAGATGGCCGTGCTTGCCAAGACCCAGGATGAGATCGGCCACGGCCACCTGCTCTACATGGTCGCTGCCGACCTCGGTGTCAAGACGCGTCGCGAGATGCTCGAAGACCTGTTCGCCGGACGCTCCCGATTCCACAACGTGTTCCACTACCCGGCCAGGACGTGGGGTGACCAGGTTGCGATCTGCCTGCTGGTCGACGGCGCCGCCGTACCGAGCCAGAAGGCCGTCTACAAGGACTGCTCCTATGGCCCCTACAAGCGGATCCTCAAGCGGATCATCGCCGAAGAGGGCTTCCACCTCAGGTTGGGCGAGGAGCGCGTGCTGAGGATCGCCGAGGGCACCGACGCCCAGCGGGCGATGTTCCAGCAGTCCATCGACGACTGGTGGTGGCCGGCCCTGCGCCTCTTCGGACCCGACTCCAGGCCCGACGACAGGCTGGCCCGCTGGCGCCTCAAGTCCGAGAAGAACGAGGTGATGAGGGCCGGTTGGGTCCAGAAGTTCGTTCCGATGCTGCACAGCTACGGCTTCGCCATCCCCGACCCCGGCCTGACCCACGACGCCGAGACCGATACCTGGACCTGCGGTCCGATCGACTGGGAACCCCTCAAGAGGACGATGGCGATGGACGGCCCCGATACGGCACGACGGATTGCCGAGGCTTCCGCAGCGTGGGAGAACACCAGGTGGGTCCGCGACGCCCTCGATGCCGCCCCCGCCGGAGCGGTCGCATGAGCACCATTGCCGTTGACACGACGCTGCTGCGCGACGCTGCCCTCGGAGCTGTCGCAACCGTCGACGACCCCGAGATTCCGGGTGTGTCCATCGTCGATCTGGGCCTGCTCGAAACCGTGACCGCCACCGCAGACGGCAAGGTCGCAATCGGCCTCATCCCCACCTTCTCCGGCTGTCCCGCCCTGGCCATGATCGCCGCCGACGTGGAGGCCGCCGTCGCGGCGCTGCCCGAGGTCGAAGAGGCCACCGTGGAGTGGTTGCGGTCACCCGTGTGGACAATCGAGCGGGTGACAGAGGACGCCCGCCGGACGATGGCAACCGACCTGACCCTGGCGGTCAGGGTCGACAGCGGCCCGACACCATGCCCACGGTGCGGATCACCGACCGAGGAGAAGTCAGAGTTCGGCCCCAGCCGCTGCAGGGCCATACACCGTTGCGGATCGTGCCTCGAGGTCATCGAGGTCATGCGGGACCGCTGAAGGAGGAAGCATGCACACCTACGAGGTATTCCTGAAAAGGGATGGTCAGGAGGAGTACCGCCACGCCGGGAGCATCGACGCCCCCGATGACGAACTGGCACTGTTGCTGGCCCGCGAGAACTACCTGCGCCGCGCCGAGGGTGACCTGCTCTGGATGGTCGACCGGGCGCACCTGCTTATCGGCGACAGGGACTTTGTGGCACCCAACTCGGACAAGCCGCACAGGGACAACGACGGCCGCCTGGTGGCAGCCCACCGCAAGAGCCAGAGGGAGGCACAATGACGTCAATGACCCCCGGGACAGCCGAGTTCCTGCTCGCCTTCGCCGACGACGAGCACCTCATGGGACAACAGCACACCGAGTGGATCGGCATCGCACCGTTCCTCGAAGAGGACATGGCGTTCGCCAGCATCGCCCAGGATGAACTCAGCCATGCGGCCCTCCTCTACGCCATCGTGGCCGACAACGGACAGGGCAGCCCACCCGACGACCGGGCGATCGACACCCTCGCCTTTGACCGGAGCGCTGCCGACTACCGGTCCGCCCAGATCGTCGAGGTGGCCTGCACCGGGTGGGCACATGCCCTGGTTCGCCACTGGCTCTACGACACCGCCGAGGAACTCCGATGGTCGCTGGTTGACGGGTCCTCTCTCGAACCGCTGAAGGATGCCGCCGCCCACGCTGCCCGCGAGGAGCGGTTCCACGTTCGCCACGCCGACGGCCTGATCGACGTTCTGGCCCACACACCGGACAGTGCCGACAGGCTGGCAGATGCGGTCAACGCCCTCCTGCCCCTCGCCACCGGCCTCTTTGAGCCTGTCGCCGGGGAGGCAGAGGCAATCGAGGCTGGGGTCACGTCGGCACCATTCGACACGATGCTTCCCGAATGGACCAACAGGGTTCGAGCCCGGTTCCCTGAGATCGACATCGAGGCCATCGCGGCACCTGCCTACGCCAGCCGGACGCGGAGGCATGGGGACTTCGCTGCGCTGATGTCCCGGATGAACGAGGTCAGGGGCATCGACCCCACCGCCGTCTGGTAGGCGTCACCGGCTGCGGCGCTACGGTGCCGCCATGATCCCCGGACCCGGCGAGTCTCTGGAGACCACCGACTACCACTGTGCCGGTGAGCCGTTTCGCATCCTGGATGTCGGCCCGATGGAGGGTGCCACCGTCGGCGACCGCCGTGAGTGGGCCATGTCGAACCTCGACGACCTGCGGCGCTTCCTCGTCAACGAGCCACGCGGGCACGCCGACATGTACGGCGGCTTCGTCGTGCCGCCCGACGACCCCGAGGGTGACCTGGGAGTCGTGTTCTTCCACAAGGACGGATTCAGCACGGCGTGCGGCCACGGCACGATCGCCATCGTCACGTGGGCAATCGACACGGGGCTGATCACAGCCGGTGGTGACACCGTCGACGTGGTCGTGGACGTTCCCTCCGGCCGCCTGCCGACTGTGGCGGGCCTGCACGAGGGCAGGGTGTCCAGCGTCCGCTTCCGGAACGTCCCCTCGTATGTCAGCGCCACGGATCTGGACGTGCAGACGTCCATTGGCCGGCTGCAGATCAACATGTCCTTCGGAGGCGCCTTCTACGCATCGGTTGACCTCAATGGCACCGGCCTATCGGCCGACCGTTCGAGCCTCGACCAGCTGATCTCGGTTGGGCGCCAGATACGCACCGCGCTGGACGGATCGCCAACGGTTGTGCACACACCAGACGACCGGCTCTCGGGCCTGTACGGCACCATCTTCCACGAGACCATCGGCGACAGCCCACTCCACCAGAGGAACGTCACGATCTTCGCCGACGGCCAGGTGGACAGGTCACCGTGTGGCTCGGGAACCTCAGCGCGTCTGGCCCTGATCCATCAGGCGGGCCACCTGAGAATCGGCGACCCCTTCCTGAACGAGGGCATAGCAGGCGGCGTGTTCGAGGGCCGCGTCACAGCAACCTCGGAGGCCGGCGTGGTCACCACGATCAAGGGGTCCGCCCACAAGCACGCCGTGAGCAGCTTCAGCCTTGACCCTGATGACCCGATCGGCCTCGGCTTCCAGTTGCGCTGACACCACCGTCCGGCCACAGCGACGCCTATCGTCAACCGTATGAGTTCAGGCCAGATGCCCGACACCGTCGGCTTCCCGGCCGAGCCCAGAGCGGCCCTACAGGTTGAACGCCTCAGGTCCCTCGTCCGACGCCTGACCACCTGTGGCAACGCCTTCTGGTCAGAACGCCTGTCCGAGGTGGACCCCAACTCGGTTACCACACTTCAGGACCTTCCTTCACTGCCGTTCACAGTCAAAGCAGACCTGCGCGACACCTACCCCCTGGGCATGGTGACCACCCCCCTCACCGACACCACGCGGCTCCACGCAAGCTCTGGCACAAGCGGTAAACCCACGATCGTCGTCTACACGCCACACGACCTGGCCGTCTGGGCCGAGGTCAACGCCCGCTCACTGGCCCTTGCCGGAACACGACCGGACGACATCCTCCACAACGGATACGGGTACGGCCTGTTCACCGGTGGCCTGGGCCTCCACTACGGCGGTGAACGCCTCGGCTGCACGGTGGTTCCCGTTTCTGGTGGCAACACGGCGCTCCAACTGCAGCTCCTGAGAGACCTCGGAAGCAGGGTCATGTCGGCTACGCCGTCGTTCAGCCTGCTATTGGCGGAACGGGCCCGCGAACAGGAAATCCTCGACGACCTCAACGTCGAGATCGGGATCCTGGGAGCCGAACCATGGTCCGAAGGAATGCGCACACGCATCCAGGACGCGTGGGGCGGGGGCTTCACAGCGCTCGACATATACGGGCTATCCGAGGTGATCGGCCCCGGGGTGGCGATGGAGGCCCCTGATGACCTCGGAGCCCTGAACGTCTTCGACGACCACTTCCTCCCCGAGGTGGTCGACCCCGAATCCGGAGAGGTGGTGCCAGACGGCGAGTGGGGAGAACTGGTCCTCACCACGCTTACGAAGCAGGCAATGCCCGTTCTCCGTTACCGCACCGGCGACATCACGAGGATTCTCCCGGACCCGGGGCCGCCAGACCGGCACTGGGCCCGCATCGCCCGACTTACCGGACGCTCTGACGACATGCTCGTGGTCCGCGGCATCAACGTGTACCCGCGCCAGATTGAGACGGTCCTGATGGACGACCCCGACGTCGGAGCCAACTACGCGATCGTCGTCGACCGCCGGGGCCCAATGGTCGAACTGCGGGTGAGGGCAGAACTCGGTGACACCGCAGCCGAGACCCCAGAGGTGACCGACCGCCTCCAGAAGGTGCTCATGGACCGCCTCCGGGTCAGGACCCCGGTCGAGTTGGTACCCCCCGGTTCGATGCCCCGGCCCGAGGCGGGAAAGGTGAAGCGGGTCTTCGAGCAGGTCGACGACACGGATCCGCTGGGCTGACCGCCAGATCGGGCTCAGGGTCGCGCCCGGCTGACCGCCTCCGCCCAACGCTCCCGGTCGACCGTCCCACGGGGTCGGACAATCTCGGCTGGCTGCCAGCCCTGCATGGAATCGGCCGGGTCGGCCGCATCACCTGTGGCGACCCTCACCAGGGCCGCTGCTCCCAGAGCCGTCGCCTCCAGTTCGGAAGAGCGCTCCACCACCATGTCCGAGGCGTCAGCGAGGGCCTGCACGAAGGTGGGGTTGGCGCTCATTCCACCGTCAATGCGAACGGCGCCGGGTTTCGTGCCAGACGCCACGGCCAACACCTCGATCACGTCGGTACAGCGGTTCGCAACACCCTCCAGGACCGCCCGGCAGATCTCAGCCCGCCCGGTGCCACGCGAAACGCCCAGCAGCGTTCCCCGCGCACCGTCGTCCCATGTGGGGGTGCCCAGTCCTGAGAGTGCCGGAACGAAGACCACGCCTCCGGTGTCATCACAGCCCGACGCCAGATCATGTGTCGAGGCAATGTCGGGGACGACGCCCAGGTCGACCAACCATGCCACCGCTGAGCCGGCACTGAGAACTGCCCCCTCGAGCATCCACGCGACACCGCCCGGGGTTGCCCAGGCAGGCATGGCGTAACAGCCGTCGGCCCCCGTACCGGCGACATCGCCGGTGCACATGTCGACCATTGCACCTGTTCCCGCGGTGAGTTTCGTCTGGCCTGCAGAAACGCACCCCAGCCCGATGAGCGAGGCCTGCTGGTCGCCGACCATTGCCGAGATCACGGGAGAGCCGGGCAGAACGGAGGCAGCCGCCACGACACCGGCCGACCCGACGAGTTCCGGAAGCGAACCGACCGGAATCGACAGGTGATCCAACAGGGCCGTATCCCATGAGCCGTCGGTAGTCAGAAGGCCGGTTGCCGCAGCGTTGGTCAGGTCTGTGACGTGTGCTGTTGCGCCTGTCAGCACCCATGCCAGCCAGGAGTCGACGGTGCCCAGACAGAGATCACCCCCGCTCACGGCATTGCCCTCCCCCATCATCCACTCAAACTTCGTCGCCGAGTGGTTTGGTGCCACGAACACACCCTCGGCCCGCAGTTCAACGCATCGGCCCGATGTACGCAGATCCTGCCAACCGATTCCCGGTCCAAACGGTCGCCCGGTGGTGCGGTCCCATGCGATGGCCGATGCCCGCTGGCTGGCGATGCCGACACCACCCACCGGGCCGTGGCGTGCAAGCACCTCGGAGGCCAGACCCACCACCGCCTCAGCCAACGCCAGGGCGTCGAACTCAACGAGGCCGGGCGCCGGGTTGGTGGGCGGCAGGCTCAGCCTCTCCTCTCCGACAGGTCTGCCATCGTCGTCGACGACCACGCAGCGAACCGTGGTCGTGCCCGCATCGATGGCCAGGGATGTCACGGCCAGAAGACCTCTCCGAACCTGTCGGGCAGACCCATCTTGCCCGGGTTGAGAATCCCCTGGGGATCGAGGGCCTCCTTCAGGGTGACCAACACCTCAAACCCGGAACCGAGTGCATCAGCCATGAACCTGGCCCGGTTGAGGCCAACCCCGTGGTGGTGGCTGAGCGAGGCACCGGCCGAGAGCGCGGCCCGCGCTGCGACATCCCACGCAGCCACGTACCAGGCCTCACGGACCGTGGGGTCCTCGGGTCGGGCGGCGAACGTGAAGTAGAGACACGCACCGTCGCTGTAGGCGTGGGACTGGTGGGCTGACACGACCCTCACGCCGTCCATGGCTCCGACGACATCAAGCACCGACCGGTAGCAGGAGTCAAGGTTGCTCCACGAGACCGTTACCTCCATCGTGTCGAACACAAACCCCTTCTTCGTGATTGCGGCCAGGCCGGCGACATCGTTTCGGTCCTCCCACCACTGTTCGACCAGACTCGAGTCCAGCGGATCGGCGGTCGTGCACTCCTCGGCCACTACCGCCATATCGGCCTCAACCAGGTGGGTGTCGCCCTCATCCAGAACCAGGAGGACGTGCGCATCACCTGTGTCGAAGCGCGGTGCCGCCTCGGTGGAGTCGTAGACACGTAGTGCTGCCGGAGTGGCACCCCGCTGCATGATCCGCCTGCATGCATCGTTGGCTGCTCCGAAACTCTCGAACCCGAAGGCCGATGTCAGCCGGACCTTCGGCTGATGGTGAAGGCGCAGCCACGCCCTGGTGATGATGCCGAGGGTTCCCTCCGAGCCGACAAACACCTGGGTCAGGTCCGGCCCCGCCGCCGCACGAGCATGACCACCTGTGATGACAACGCTGCCATCAGCCAACACGACCTCCAGGCCGACGACGAGATCCTCGATCTTGCCGTAGCGGTTCGACAACTGACCGGCGCCACGACACGCCAGCCAACCTCCGACGGTTGACAGGGAGATCGACTGTGGCCAGTGGCCGACCGTCAACCCCTTCTCAGACAGGTTCGCCTCGAGAGTGTCACCGAAGGTGCCGCCAGCCACCTCGACGACCATCGAGTCACCGTCTACACCCAGGATCCCGGCCAGGCCGGTCAGGTCCAGGAGGATGCCACCGTGCACCGGCACGCTCGAGCCCAGCACCCCTGAGCGGCCTCCGGCCGCCGTAACGGGAACGCCGTGTCTGCCACAGGCCGCCACCACGGCTGCCACCTCCGTGGTCGTGGCCGGACGGGCGACGGCGCCTGCAATGGCCGGTGCCAGACCCTCCAGAGCCCAGATCTGGGCAAGCGGCCACCAGTCCCTGCTGGCCTCGACCCTGTCGTCGACAGAAAACAGGACCTCGATTCCCCGGTCCTCGAGGTCGCTGAGAAGTTCGGCCGGCACCTCAACCTGGGAGGCAGTCAACCTGATGTCGAGGTCGGCCCGGTCAACGCTCCAGTCGATCGGTGGTGTCGGACCCGCTGCCTCGGATTCCATCTGATCCTCCGTTCACATCCCCTGCTGGGCTTCGTCTTCAGCAGACACCAGGGCCCTGAACGCCTCAATCTCGTGCTCTCGACGCTGATCGCTCCATCCCGCCTCGTTCCCGACCAGGTCGGCGACCGATTCGACGGCTGCGAGGGTTGTGGCACGGTCCTCGAGGCGGGCCCTGGTTCGCCGTGACAGGACATCGTCGAGCGTCTGGGCCATCTCGCACCTGACCGCATGGACTGCCTCTGCCCGGCTGTACGCAAGGCCGGGGACCAGCGGATCTGCCAGCGTCGCGTCGGCGGCGATCAGTTCGCTGACCTCTCCGGCCTCCGATCCGTAACGGCCCTCAAGGTGGGTTCCCGGCTCATCGCGCGAACCGTTTCCCGCTGGCGAGAGGGCACCCCGCAGACACAGTCGGCGGGTCCTGCAGCGTCGGGACTCATCTCGATGTGCCATGACCGCATCGACGGTGTCGGCCGCCATCCGGCGGTAGGTGGTGAGCTTTCCTCCGGTCACGGTCACAACGCCGGTGTCATCCACCTCCACCACATGGCGCCTCGACAGATCGGCGGTCCGACCCGTGTCGGTGGGCGTGACGAGGGGTCGCAGTCCCGCCCATGTGCCGGTCACGTCGTCGACCGTCAGCCCCGCATCGGTCATGGCGTTCACGGCATCGAGCAGGTAGGCGACGTCCTCTGATCGGCACAGGGGTTCTTCAAGGCCGCCGTCGTGGTCGGTATCTGTCGTTCCTATGTAGGTGTGGCCGTCCCTCCACGGCAGCACGAACACGCTGCGCCGATCTCCCCTCACAGGCAGCAGCACGGCCAGGTCCACCTCGAGGCGGCCACGCGGAACCGTCACGTGAACGCCCTTCGCGGGCCGCATCTCGAGGTCGCTCTCGACACCGGCGATCGACTGGACGTCTGCTGCCCAGACTCCACAGGCGTTCACCACAGCCCGGCATGCCAACTGGATGGCACGGCCGTCCGCATTGACGGTGGCACCAACGACCTTGCCATCCCGTCGGGTCACCCCTGTCAGGGCGGTATAGGTTGCCACCGCTGCACCGTGGTCGAGAGCGGCGGTTCGGGCAATGGCCAGGGTCAGCCTGGCGTCATCGGCCCAGGCGTCAAAGTAGAGGTACCCAGAGGCGACAATGTCACGCCTGAGGCCCGGCAGGTGGCCGATCACCTCTTCGGCCCGGAGGCGCCGGTGTCTACGGCCGATCCGGAGCCCTCCGGTCAGGTCGTACTGCCACATCGCCATGCCGAGGCCCAACGAGATGCGCCGGCTCACCACGCCGCCCCTCTTCAGGATGGGTATGACGAACGGGAGGACGGACACCAGGTGTGGTGCGTTGCGGAGCAGGCGCTGACGCTCGGCCAGGGCCTGGTAGACCAGCCCGAACTCCCCGTGCTGGAGGTACCTGAGCCCGCCGTGGACCATCTTGGACGACCGTGATGACGTACCGGCGGCGAGGTCGCCCTTGTCGACGAGGGCCACCGACAGCCCCCGCGACGCCGCATCGAGGGCTACACCGGCCCCAGTGATGCCACCCCCTACGACCAGGACGTCGAACTCCTCGGTGCCCAGGCGCTGCAGCGAGTCCTCTCGCCTGAACGACGGCATCAACGGTCCACGCCCTCGCGGGACCGGGGTGTCACAGCAGGGCCTGATCGGCTATTCGCCACCGTCGCTACCCGGGCGACCGCCGAGCAGATCCGAACGCACATCGACCGTCGGGCCACTGGTGGCACCTTCGCCCTGATCCTGTCTGATCCACACGGTCCGCTGGGGGAACGGAATCTCGATGCCGTTTTCGTCGAAGGCCCTCTTCAGGCGGGCGCGTAGCAGGCGACCGGTTGCCCACTGCTCTCCCGGCTCGGTCTTGACGGCCAGGCGGATCGAGATGGCATCGGCTCCAAAGCCCTGAACACCCCAGATCTCAGGTTCCTCGAGGATCGTGGTTGACTCGCGCTCCTCACGCCAGACCTCGTCGGCTACGTCCTTGATGACACTGGCTGCCAGGTCGATGTCGGTGTCGTAGGCCACGTCGACGTCGAGCACGGTTCGTGCCCACAACTGCGACGAGTTTCCAACCCGTCGGATCTCTCCGTTCGGAATCACCCATACCACGCCCTCGACATCGCGCAACACGGTGGTCCGCAGGCTCACCCGCTCAACCGTGCCTGATGCAGCGCCGACATCGACGTAGTCACCCACCCCGTACTGGTCCTCGATGACGATGAAGATGCCCGCGATGAAGTCGGCTACGAGCGACTGTGCGCCAAAGCCGACTGCCAGGCCGACGATTCCGGCGCCGGCGATCAGCGGTGCCAGGTCGAAGCCGACCTCACCCAGGGCCAACATCATCGCCATGAGGTAGACGATGGCTCCGGCGATGCTCCGGAGCACGGCTCCCAGGGTGAGCGCCCGCTGTCGTGAGCGTTCGGCCTGTTCGTGGATTCTCCTCAGCCTGCCGCGGGCCCGTCTGCCCAGGCGGGTGACCATGGCATCGGACTCGGCTTCGTCCTCCTGTTCGGTGCGTGACGCCACAAGGCGCTCGACCATCCGGTCAATTGCGCGCTTGACCAGCCTGTTCACAAATACAGCACCAACGAGGATGATGACGATCTTGAGCGGGCGCTCTACCAGCCAGCCCACGACCTCGGAAACCGCCTCGCTGCCCGTGGCATCCCAGACCGCCTCACAGATGAACCCGGGGCTGTCGCCGCAGGCATCGGTCAGGCCCGACCCAGTGGCCTGAGCCAGCAGTTTGATTGGCATCACCGTCACCTCCAGCCCGGGACGGTAGCCCACCAGCCGGCCATCGACTCATCCCTGCCCGGTGGAGACGTCAGGGAACAACGCTGAGAGGCCGGTTCAGGCCACGAGGGTCACAAGCGCCCAGACCGACACGGCCGATCCGAGGACTATGTAGATGAGGCTCCGCCACAGCGGTGGCCGCTCGAGGTTCCCGGTGGCCTCACCGCCAGGGTTTCGACCTGCCGGTGGCCTGATCAGCGCAGCCATGTTGCCGACCGCCATTGCACCGCCCAGCGCCAGCAGGAGCCACGCCAGAAGGTCCTCGCCCAGGAACACCGGTCTGCTCAGCCCAGCCGGGCCATGTTGGCAAAGCGCGTGTAGTGGGGCAGGAAGGCCAGGCGCACTGTGCCGATGGGGCCGTTGCGGTGCTTGGCGACGATGACCTCAGCCGTGCCCATGTCGGGGCTCTCCGGGTTGTAGACCTCGTCACGGTAGATGAAGATCACAACATCGGCGTCCTGTTCGATTGAACCGGACTCCCTCAGGTCGGCGAGCATCGGTCGCTTGTCCTGCCTGGCCTCCAGGCCTCTCGAGAGCTGTGACAGGCCCACCACGGGGGTTTCCAGTTCTCTGGCAAGGATCTTGAGGCCACGGCTGATCTCCGAGACCTCGACCTGTCGGCTCTCGGCTGTCGAACGGCCGGTCATGAGCTGCAGATAGTCAACGACGATGACCCCCAGCTTTCCGACCCTGCTCTTGAGGCGACGGGCCTTGGCCCTAATCTCCATTACGGAGATGTTGGGGTTGTCGTCGATCCAGATTGGAGCCTCGGCCAACTTGCCGATTCCATGGTTGATCCGCGACCAGTCGTCCGGGGTCAGCTGGGCGTTGCGGATGTGCTGGGAGTCGACCCTGGCCTCGGCGCAGAGAATCCGCTGGCTCAACTCCAGTTGGCTCATCTCGAGCGAAAAGAGCAGAACGGGAAGGTCGGACTCGACCCCGATGTGGGCTGCCAGACCAAGGGCGAAGGAGGTCTTTCCCATGGCTGGGCGACCGCCCACGATGACGAGGGAGTTGTCCTGTAGGCCAGAGAGGAGAACGTCGAGGTCCTTGTAGCCAGTTTCGGTCCCGGTGATACCGGCACCCTGCTCGAAGAGGATCTCGAGGCGATCCAGGTTCGAGTCGAGCAGTTCATGGATGCCGGCCATCGAGTCGGTCACCCGGCCCTGACCTACCTGGAAGACGAGGTTCTCAGCCTCGTCGACTGCCTTGATGACGTCGTCGGGCCTGCCGTAGCCGATCTCGGCGATCTCGTTGGCTGCGCCGATGAGGCCCCTGAGGGTTGCATGTTCGTGGATGATCCGGGCGTACTTGGATGCGCTCGAGGTGGCAGGGGTGGAGGCCTGGAGTTCCAGCAGCAGCCCGGGGCCGCCGAGGCTCGCCAAGAGGTCGGCCCGGCTGAGTGATTCGGCGACCGTTACCGGGTCCACGGGTTCACCGGCCGCGTAGAGCCCGCAGATGGCGTCGAACACGTGTGCATGTGAGGGCTTGTAGAAGTGCTCGGCGGAGACGACCTCGAGGGCATCGGCGATCGCATCGCGCGACAGGAGCATCGCCCCCAGCAGGGAGGCCTCGGCCTCTATGTTCTGGGGTGGAACACGAAGCGTGGATCTGCTGCCACCGGTCCGGGCGCTCGAAGTGGTGGACGGTCTCCTGCCGGACACGGCCAGGTCACGGCTGTCGAGGTCGTCCGGAGGTTGGTCGACCAGCGGGGGACCATCGTTGCCCGACGGTGGGACTACCTCGGCGAGCGGATCGGCCGAACCGTCGGTTCCATCGTCTGTTGCGGTCACCCTGGCGTCCCCGTCCGTTCAACACACATCGTCGCCAAGTGTGCCCGGACGGCCCTGTGGGTTGCTAGGGGAAAACCGCTGCATACCCGGGGAAAACCCGGTGCATCACAGGGGGCCGTCCTGTGGACCACGGCCATGATCTGGGGACAACGACCGTGGCGCACGGGTTCAGTCCGCGGCCGCTACCTCGACAGCCACCGGAACCGCCACCTCAGGGTGGAGTTGAACGGTGAACTCGTGGAGACCCACGTCCTTCACCGTGTCACCCAGCACATGGCTGCGGTCGGTCTCGAGCCCGGCCTGGGCGGCCAGGGCATCTGCCACCTCGGCTGCACCGACTGAACCGAACAGCCGGCCCTCGTCGGATGCCTTTGCCGAGATCTGGAGTACCAGGCCGGCAATGCGACCGGCCACGACCTCGGCATCGGCCCGTTCTGCAACGGACTTCATCTCGCGTTTGCGCTGCATCGTCTCAGCCTGTGCTGCGATACCGGCGTTTGCGGCAACCGCCAGGCCCTGGGGCACGAGGTAGTTGCGTGCGAAGCCGCGTGCCACCTCGACGATGTCGCCGGTACGGCCGAGGCCGTCGACGTCGCTTCTGAGAAGGACCTTCACTGGTCACCTCCGGTCGGAACGGCCTCGGGGTCCTCGCTGAAACCGTTGTCGTCTGTGACAAGGTCGACGTTGTCCAGGGTCATCTCGTCGACCGCCTCGTACTCGGCGTCACCCGTCGATCCGGGTGGTGGAGCCGTCGGACGCGGCGGTGGACCGTCGGCCCGCGGGGCACGGTCGTCGCCCCGGCGCTCACGGCGCTGGGTTGTGACACGGTTCGTGTAGGGGATGAGCGCCATCTCGCGGGCGTTCTTTACGGCCCGTGCAACGCTCCGCTGCTGGCCGGCGTCGTTGCCGCTGATGCGCCGCGCCTTGATCTTGGCCCGCTCGGACACGAACTTGCGCAGCAGGTCGGTGTCCTTGTAGTCGACGTACTCGACCTTGCCGACCGTGAGGGCGCTGACCTTCTTCTTGCCGCGGCGCGTTACCTTCTTGGGCTTGGCGCGCCGGGAGTTTGACTTTCGTGCCATCAGAAGGGCTCCTCGTCGGTTGAGGGGATTGGTGGGGCCTGGCCTCCGCCAGCTGGTGGCGGCCCGCTGGAGTCGCCACGGGCGTTCCGTTCGACGTCGGCCGTCGCCCACTGGAGGCTGGGACCGACCTCTTCGGCCTGAATCTCGACCACTGACCGCTTCTCACCGTCCTGGGTCTCGTATGAGCGGTAGTCCAGTCGCCCGGTGACGATGACCCGTGCCCCCTTGGTGATCGATTCAGCCACGTTCTCCGCCAGGCTGCGCCAGCAGGTCACGTTGAAGAACATGGCCTCCTCGTCGCCGCTCTGCTTCCTGAGGTTCCATGCCAGGCCGAAGTTGGTGACTGCCACGCCGCTGGGGATGTACCTGAGCTCGGGGTCCCTCGTGACGTTTCCGATGATGGTGACGGTGTTGTTG
>CEPS01098105.1_pt1 | contig 38297 bp, 39 predicted proteins | sample 530401 | NCBI WGS metagenome assembly CEPS01 (sample SAMEA2620035, study PRJEB7988) | marine metagenome | biome: marine biome (ENVO:00000447); feature: mesopelagic zone (ENVO:00000213) & marine oxygen minimum zone (ENVO:01000065); material: "saline water (ENVO:00002010), including plankton... | reverse complement strand
GGTGTTGCCAGACTCTAAATCCACACATCGTTCTCGACCGTTAAAGCTCCGCCCGCTTCACCCGTATTGACGACCCCTGCCGGCTCGATAATCATCACCTGGCACTCGCGTTCGGCAAATGGCCGATGCGTTTCACCGCGTCTGACCACAATCATCTCACCCGCGTTGAGTTCGACAACCCGGTCGGTGAACTCGAGAGCCATGGATCCTTCGATCACCAGAAAAGTCTCGTCGGTGTGGCTGTGTTCATGCCAGATGAATTCGCCCTGCAGTCGGACCAGTTTGAACTGGTAGTCGTTCATCTGCGCAATCACCCTGGGGGCCCAGTGGTCAGAGAAGAGATCAAACTTGGACTTGAGATTAACGGCCCCGCTCATGGGGCCTTGAGGGTTCTTCATGTCAGAGTGGTTCCTTTTCCTGAAAGCCCGTCACCTAGTACCAGGCATCGGGCAGTTGTGCCTTCCTCCTGCTGACAAAGGCTTCGAGTTCCGCCTTAAGCGATGGGTCGATCGGCGGGGGTTCGTAGTCTTTTAACATCTGCTTCCAGCGCTGGTGTGCCCGCGAGCGCATGTCATGGGCGCCGCCCTCTTCCCAACTCTCGACATTTTCGCTGTCACTGAGGCGCGGCTCGTAGAAGGCATGCGGGTAGTGGCGCATGGTGTGCGCTGAGCCGAGAAAATGCCCGCCCGGCCCGACTTCCCCGTAGGCATCCCGGGCAAAGGCCTCAGCCGAAACATCCAGTCCCTGATCCAGAATTTTCTGGTATGCCCCGAGCCGGTCTGCATCCATCAGGAGTTTTTCAAAGCCTGTGCACAGTCCGCCCTCGAGCCATCCCGCGGCATGCAGCACGAAATGCGCACCTGCCAACATGGTCGAGTGCATCGAATCGGCGGACTCGTACGCCGCCTGCGCATCTTCAATCTTGGATGCCGTCAATGAACCTCCACAGCGCAGCGGCAGACCCAGCCGGCGCGCCAGCTGGCCGACGGCATAGTTCGACATCACCGGTTCCGGGCTTGATGGTGTAGCCCTGTAACGCTGCCATGTTGGTATCGCCGTTCAGGGTGTGAAAGCCGCCGGCGGCATGCCAGGTGGAACCCGAGGTCAGTTCTAAGCGCTCGAGCAGCATGACGTCGGTCCATCCCAGTTTTGTCAGGTGATAGAGCACCGAGCAGTCCACCACACCGCCTCCAATCACACAAGCCTGCACGTGGCTTTTCATTTACTCATCCTGATTTTCTCTAAGATAGCTCTCAAACATCGGCGCCTTCTCTTCCTGACGACACCCTAACTTTGTCCGGACAAGGGGACAAGGTCCCGGAGCGACGCAGGCTGTTATGCTTGGCTTCTGTTTTATCCCCGCAGCAATTGCAGGATTCATCACGTTGCCATCACACCGCCTCCTCAGCACAAAGCGACCGGGCCTTTGGACAGGCGTAGGTGTGATAACGGCGCTCGTGGTCCTGATTATGAGTTGGTTGTGGCAGACCCGGAGTACCGCCCCGTCCCTTGGCGAACCTACCGTCTATACCGGCGCGCTCACCCATCCGGCCCAGGTGATCCGTGTCGGTGATGATTACCTTGGTGGCGAGCTTTTCAGCAACGACATCGTCCTCTCGGAATCGCCCGGGTTTGATCCTCACCGGCGCCTGGTCCTTCGTGAAAAGGACAAAGCGCTCACCCTAGGCTCGCCGCACTTCTTCGAGGTGCTCGATCCCAAACGGGTGCTCGTCAGCGAGGGCTGGGGCAGCAATATCGCCCTGATCGACATGGACAGCGGCGAGGTGCGCCGCTTCGGCGACCGCGGAGGCCGGGGCCTTAATTCCCCTCACGGCATCTGCCACGACGCAGGCAGCGGCTGGGCCTACGTAGCCGACTCACTGCACTCGCGGCTGCTGCGCTACCGGCCCGGTGACGGCGGCCCTGCAGAAGTTTTCGCTGATCACAAAAAACTGGTGTCCTATGGCCGGCAATTGCTCTGTGACGAAGACGGCCTGTGGCTTTCCAATTCCTACGAGGACCGCGAGGGCCTGAACCCGGGCGAAGGGAGCAACGTGCTGCACATTAATGACTTCGCAAGTGGAGAGGCGACGGTGATCGCGAGTCTTCCCGAGGTCAACATGACCGGATTGGCGCGCCTTAACCAACGATGGCTGGTGGTTGGTCTGTGGGGGGCACACAACCGCTTGGCTCTGGTCTCAAGTGATGGCAGTTGGCCCGTTATGCTGATGGACCCTATCACTGCCCTGCCCGGACCGCCCTATGGGCTGTTCTTTGACCGGGAGCGCTCCGAACTGCTGGCCACCTACATCGGTTCCATCCATGACCGCGCCCATCCGGGGGGTCTGGCCGTTTATCCGGTGCGGTTTGAGTGAGGAACGAGGCGGACTCAGGAAGTAAAGGGCCCGGTGATTGCGAGCGTCAGGCCTTCCCACTGGATATTCAGAAACAGCCATTTGCCGTCCGGCGAAAAACAGACCCCGGTGATCTCACTCTTGCCGCCATCGATGGCATTGCGGGCAAAATGCAGCAGGGTGCCGTCGGGCTTGAGCACCCGCACGCCATTTGGCGCGCCGCCGTCTTCGGCCATGAAAACATCGCCCCAGGGCGATACCGTCACGTTGTCGGGGTTGTCAAACGAGGTATCGTCTTCGGCCTGGGCGATCAGTGTCAGGCGGTCCTCAGTACCTGCCGAGATATCCAAACGGTAGAGTTGCCCACGGCCGACCGGTCCGCCATCGGTGGAGCAAAGGTACACATGATTATCGGCCAGCCATGCACCCTCCCCGCGCGAAAAAAACGCAGCGCCGGCATTATGGGCCTGATCCCGGGTTGAGGCCTTACGAGCCTGCGGGTCGGGCACGGCTACCCATTCAACGGCAAAGGCGTCGCCGAGTTCGGAGCCCTCAGAGAGCGCAAAACGGTCTTTACCTGACACTTTCAGCGCCTGCAGTTCGCCGCCGATGAAGGGCTGGTCGGGGTGGTCTGGCACATGCCGGTAGATCGCGCTGTCCGAGGTATCCTCGGTGAGGTAGGTGATACCAGTCTTTGCATCAAAGGCCGCGGCCTCGTGCGGAAAACGGCCCAGCGCCGGCAACCGCTGCGGTGCCTGCAGCGATGGAGCGGTGTGATCGCAGAGAAAGACATAGCCGTGTCCGGGCTCGCCGATCTCCTCGCAACTCAACCAACCGTAAGGGCTGGGGCCGCCGGCACAGTTGCGCGAGGTTCCCGTCAGTACGAAATTACTGGACTGAAGCGCACCGCTTGCTCGATCAACCACCAGCCGGGTGACGCCGCCGCCGCGGTTGGCAGAATAGCCCAGGGCGGCATCAACAGGACTGCCTTCATGAATCTCGTGGTTGCGCATGACCACCCAGCTGCCGCCCCCGCCGGAAAAGCAGGCCATGCCATCAGGAGCCGCGGGCGCGTTGAACCCATCTGTCATCCGCTCTCCCACCCTCTGCAGCACCCGGTATGAAAACCCCGGCGGCAGATCAATAATGCCTTTCGGGTCGGCAGCCAGATCGCCAAGCGCCATGGCGGATTTTCGCGGGCGGTAGAGCCAGGCCAACGCCCCTGCACCAACCACTGCACCGACACCAACCCCGAGAAAATGTCTTCTGGTTAATCCTCTTCCCATGATGGACTTTTCCGTTCAGCCGGGGTTGTCCGGGACAATGACGATCTGCGAGATCACCGCGTGCGGCGGCTGCTCGAGGGCAAAGAGGACCGACCGGGCGATATCCTCGGCCTCAAGACACAACCCGTAATCCTCGTAAAAGGCATCACCCTTCTCGGCATCGGAAAACCGAGTCTTGGCAAAATCGGTCTTGACCATGCCCGGCAGAATCTCAGACACACGGATACCCCGGCCGGCGTATTCCCGGCGAAGCGTATCACTCAGCCCGTGCACTGCGTGCTTGCTCGCCACGTAAGCACCGCAGCCCCGAATTCCGTTCAAGCCTGCGACAGAACCGAGGTTCACGATATGCCCCCGCTGACGCTCAAGCATCCCTGGCAGCACCGCCGCCGTGACCTGCATCAGCCCGGAGACATTAATCTGAATCGTATTGACCCACTCGGTGACCTCACCTTCATGAAAGTCCCGACGGCCTCCGACATCACTGCCGGCATTGTTGATCAGAATGTCGATCGACTGCCAGTCCGGGGGCAGCTGCCCGAACATCCCGGCAACGGATTTCGCGTCCGCGACATCCAGTGGCAGGGCGAGAGCCGGCCCGGGCAAATCATTCATCTCGGCGCGCAGTTTTTCAAGCCGGCGTGCGCATCCAATGACCCGAACACCCGCCGCGCTCAGCATCCTTGCGCTGGCAAGCCCGATCCCGGCGCTGGCTCCCGTAACCAGGGCCGTTTGATCTTCGAGTGTCGGCATGGAGTTAAAGGTCTGAGTCAGATTACCGAAGGCAACAAAGTATAATCGCCATAAAGCAACGGCTGGTTACCTCCGCGACAAAGTTATGGCAGAAAAAAGCCTCAAGACGCTGGTTGATCAACTGCGGGCGGAGGTGGCCCAGTTGCCGGCGTCTGACCAGAGCGCCCGTGACCGGCTGAATGCACTGATTGCAGACCTTGAAGCGCAACTGGCGACACCGGATGCCCAAGGCCACGATACCCTGATCCGCAATGTTCAGGATTCGATTCGCCATATGGAGGTTGAGCACCCACGCGCCACCGGCGTGCTCAATCACATCATGATGACGCTCGGCAACATGGGCATCTAGGCCGCCGGCCTTTTAATCCAAATCGAGTTCCTTGAGTTTGCGGGTAAGCGTATTGCGGCCCCAGCCGATCCAGCGCGCCGCTTCCTGCTTACGGCCCCCGGTAAAGCCGAGCGCTGTGCGCAACAGTACCCGCTCAAAGTCCGGCCCCAGTTCGGAAAGAACATCCTTTTCGCCCCGGGCAAAACGTTCTGCTGCGGCCTGCTCCAGGAGGCGCTGCCAGGTCTGAAACGATTCGCCGCCGATGGACTGCGTGCTGACATCGGACGGCAGGTCCGCTACGGTCACCGTGCCGCCGGGTGCAAGAACCGTAAGGCGCCGGCAAAGGTTTTCGAGCTCACGGACGTTGCCGGGCCAGGGGGCCTCGCAAAGCAGCTGCATGGCAGCGCCGTCCAGTCGCTTGGGCTCGACTTCAAGCTCGACAGCGGCCTGGTTCAGAAAAGCCTCGGCCAGGGCGGGAATGTCCTCCCGGCGCTCGCGCAGCGGCGGGAGTTCAATACCGATCACGTTGAGCCGATGGAAAAGATCCTCGCGAAAGCGCCCTTCCTCGACCCGCCTGGCGAGATCCTGATTGGTCGCCGCAATCACCCGCACGTCAGCGGTCAGTTCCTGGTGGCCACCCACCCGGAAGAAGGTGTCGTCTGACAGAACCCTGAGCAATCGGGTTTGAAGCTCCAAAGGCATATCACCAATTTCATCAAGAAACAGGGTTCCGCCTGATGCCTGCTCAAAGCGGCCGCGGCGCTGTTCCTGGGCACCGGTGAAGGCGCCTTTTTCATGACCAAAAAGTTCCGATTCCAGCAGTTCAGCCGGGATTGCTGCCGTGTTGATAGCGACGAAGGGCTTTGCCGAGCGCAGGCTGTTGCGGTAGATCGCCCGCGCGACGAGTTCCTTACCCGTGCCTGATTCACCCGAAATCAGGACGTTCATCCCGGAGCCAGATAATCTTCCAATCACCCGAAACACCATCTGCATGGCCGGAGCCTCGCCAATGATTTCACTATCGGTCGGCGCTCTTTCGGAATCAGAATCGGCGAGTGCTTTTTTCTGAAGCGCCCGGCCCACAAGCGCAACGGCCTCTTCCAGGTCAAAGGGCTTGGGCAGGTATTCAAAGGCGCCGCCCTGGTATGCGGATACAGCGCTATCAAGGTCCGAGTGTGCGGTCATTACGATCACCGGCAGATCCGGTGCATCATCACCGAGCACCTCGAGCAGTTCGAGCCCGCTGGTACCGGACATGCGAATGTCCGTTACGATGACATCAGGCCGTTCACGTCGAGCGCGCGTCAGGACATCCTCGGCGTTATCAAAAAGCGTCGCCGCATACCCCGCGTTCGACAAGGCTTTTTCCAGCACCCAGCGGATCGATGCATCGTCATCGACAACCCAGACAGTCGATTTCTGGCTCATGGCCTGTCCTCAACCGGTAGGAACACCGTAAAACAGGTCTGGCCCGGGCGACTGGCACATTCGATCAGACCGCCATGGCGGGCGATGATCTCCTGGGTGAGGGCCAGGCCCAGTCCGGTCCCGTCATCCCTGCCCGTTACCATGGGGAAGAAAATGCGGTCCATCAATTTTGGATCAATGCCTGGCCCATCGTCGGTGATGGAAGCCTCGACCGCCAGTCGATGACGGCGGTTATGGATCGTGCACTGACGGCGCGCCCGGGTGCACAGGCGTATGCAGCCCCTGCTCTGCATTGCCTGGACCGCGTTTCGCACAATATTGAGAACCGCCTGAACCATCTGCGCATGATCTCCGCGAACTTCCGGAATGCTGGGATCGTAGTCGCGCTCAAACTTAAGACCCTGGGGTATCTCGACCAGCGTCAGTTTACGAACGTGCTCAAGGACTGAGTGCAGATTAAAGGGCTTACGTTCAGAGGCGCCGTAACCGCCAGTCAGACGGTCAACAAGGCTGCTCAAGCGATCCGTCTCGTGGGTAATGATGCGGGTGTATTCACGCAATGCCTTATCGTTCAGTTCACCGTCGAGCAGTTGCGCTGCGCCGCGAATTCCGCCCAGCGGGTTTTTTATCTCGTGCGCAAGTGCGCGGGCGACCTGGTTGAACGCACCCTGGCGTTCCAGCAACGTTGTGTCGCGGGTCATCCGGGCCAACTGGTCAACCTGGTTGAGTTCGACGATCGTGAAGGGTTTGTCCGAAGCGTGACCCAAGGGTGAGACGGTGCAATCGATCGTGATCTCCTCGGCTCGCATGGGCAGTCGCAGCACCGCTTCCCGTAACGTGGTTGTTGCCCCCTGCCCGGCCGCGATCAGCGCCCCCTGCAACGTCATCCCCATGGGCGCCAGCTCGAGCACATCCTGACCGCAGCCACGCTGGGTACTGGTCTCAAGGAGCGCCTCCGCTGCCGGATTCATAAAACTCACCCGCCTGTCAGCGCCGACCAACAGTACTGCGACCTTGAGCCCGTCGAGAACCTGTCGGCTGGCATCCGCCTGTGTGTGCTTCATCTGAACTGCGTTTGCACCATAGTGGTGCATACTATCCCAACCGGAGCGGGTGCCTGTCAAACACCCGCCCCGGGGCCTAAACGCTGTAGTACATATCGAACTCAGCAGGATGCGTTGCCATGCGCAGGCGCTGGACCTGCTCCATCTTGAGTTCGATGTAGCCATCGATCATGTCATCACTCATCACCCCGCCCACCTTGAGAAACTCGCGGTCCGCATCCAATGCCTCGAGCGCCTGATCAAAAGCGTGTGCAACCGTCGCGATCTCCTTCTCTTCCTCGGGCGGCAGATCGTAAAGATCCTTGTCCAGCGGGCCACCGGGATGGATCCGGTTCTGAATCCCGTCAAGACCCGCCAGCAGCATGGCCGAAAACGCCAGATACGGATTGGCAGTGGGATCCGGGAACCGCACTTCAACGCGGCTCCCCTTCGGGTTGCTGACGTAGGGTATCCGGCATGAGGCGGAACGGTTCCTCGCCGAATACGCCAGCATTACCGGGGCTTCAAACCCTGGCACCAGGCGCTTGTAGCTGTTGGTACTGGCGTTGGTAAACGCGTTCAGGGCACGGGCATGTTTGAAGATACCGCCGATATAAAACAGGGCGGTCTCGCTCAGGCCGCCATACTCATCTCCGGCAAAGGCGTTGTCCCCGCCCTTGAAGATCGACTGGTGCACGTGCATGCCATTGCCGTTATCGCCAACCAGCGGCTTGGGCATAAAGGTCGCCGTCAGACCGTGCGCGTGAGCCACGTTATGGATGCAGTATTTGTAGATCTGCGTCTGATCCGCCTTGGAAACCAGCGTATCGAAGCGCACGCCGATCTCGCCCTGTCCGGCGGTGCCCACCTCGTGGTGATGCACTTCTACAGCAAGACCCATATCCTGCATCGCGAGACACATGCCGGAGCGCACGTCCTGCAGAGAATCAACCGGAGGGACCGGGAAGTATCCGCCCTTTACACCGGGACGGTGCCCAATGTTGCCGTCCTCGTAGTCCTTTTCCGAACTCCAGGCGGCCTCCACCGACTCGATATGGTAAGCCGCACCCGACATCTCGTTGGACCAGCGCACCGAATCAAAGATGAAAAATTCCGCTTCCGGGCCGAAGTAGGCCGCGTCGCCCGTGCCGGTGGATTTGAGATAGGCCTCGGCCCGTTTGGCAATGGACCGCGGGTCCCGATCGTAGCCCTGCATGGTCATGGGCTCGATTACATCGCAGCGAAGCAGGACCGTGGTGTCCTGCATGAAAGGATCGATGACCGCGCTCGCGGGATCGGGCATCAGAATCATGTCCGACTCATCGATACCCTTCCAACCGGCAATCGAAGAGCCGTCGAACATTTTGCCTTCCTCGAATAACTCGGCATCAATGACCGCTGTAGGCACGGACACGTGCTGCTCCTTGCCATGGGTATCGGTGAATCGAAAATCCACAAACTTCGCCTTGCTGTCGCTGATCAGTTTCAACGCATCTTCTGCTGACATGTCTTTCGTTCCTCTACGGTGTGCGCAACAGCCATCGCTGGGGTTTCCCGGCGAGTGCCGCTGCAAAAAATTCAAATTAAGAGACTGCTGCCTTTAGCGGCAGCAAATTCCGTGCCATGCCTTAAAAGCGGGGATCTTTAGCAAAAAGGTCAGTATAATGCACCCTTATAGTGCAAATAAGATCAACATGCACCATATCAGTGCTGTTTTGAGGGTTGATCGCTTTAGTTTTTACCCCAGTCAGATACCTCGCACCTCGTGAGGCTTAAGCGCCAGTCAAGTACCACGGGGATCGGGTTCTCATCATTTTGCGAGAAGACATCGCCGCGGGTGTCGCAAAGTACGCAGACGCTGTTACCCGCGCAGGGTCGTACCGATGAGAACCGTTGCGGCCAGAATCGGCAAGGGGCACTCCATTTCCGCAATTTTCTCCCCTTTTATCGGCCGGCGTAGACCGGCAAGGTACTCGGTCAGCGACTACCGGCTCTGTCGAAATGCCGCCGCGGCACTCGACTAAGCCGGTCAGGGCCTGCCGTTATAATTCGCTGATTCCACTGCAGCGACGTCGCGAACGAAAACAGTGCATTTTCAGGATCTGATCCTGCGTCTCCAGGCGTACTGGGCCGACCAGGGCTGCGTCGTCCTGCAGCCCTACGACATGGAAGTCGGCGCGGGCACCTTTCATACCGCGACCTTTCTCGCTGCGGTTGGACCCGAGCCGCTGCGGGCGGCTTATGTTCAGCCATCACGACGACCGACCGACGGTCGCTACGGTGAGAACCCCAACCGGCTCCAACATTATTTTCAGTTTCAGGTCATCCTGAAGCCTTCACCAGACGACTTTCAGGAGCTTTATCTTGGCTCTCTGGAAAGTCTCGGCATCCGGTTTCACCAAGACGATGTTCGCTTTGTCGAAGACGACTGGGAATCGCCGACGCTTGGGGCCTGGGGGCTGGGATGGGAGGTCTGGCTGAATGGCATGGAAATCTCCCAGTTCACTTACTTCCAGCAGGTGGGCGGGCTCGACTGCCGGCCGGTGTCTGGCGAGATTACCTACGGGCTTGAACGAATTGCCCTGTACCTGCAGGGCGTAGACAGCGTGTTTGATCTGCGATGGAACGGGCGTTTCAACTATGGCGAGTTGTATCATCAGAACGAGGTGGAGCAGTCCGTATACAACTTCGAGCATGCAGATGTCGCGGTACTGCTGCGACAGTTCGAACACTGTGAAGCCGCGTGTCAGCACCTGCTTGAGCAGAAACTGCCGCTGCCCGCGTATGAACAGGTGCTGAAGGCATCACATACTTTCAATCTTCTGGACGCAAGGCACGCTATCAGCGTAACCGAACGGGCGCGCTATATTGGGCGGGTACGCACTCTGGCCCGTGCGGTCGCTCAGTCGTATTTTGATGCCCGTGAGGCGCTCGGTTTTCCGCGCGGAGGCTCATCATGAGTGGCAAACGGGGCGGCGCGGAGCTCCTCGTGGAACTCGGCACAGAAGAGTTGCCCCCGGCCGCACTCAGACCCCTCGGCGAGGCATTCGCGAAACTTCTGGCAGAGGCCCTGACCGACGCCGGTCTTGCAGATCAGCCGGAGACCACTGGCTTTGCAAGCCCGAGACGGCTTGCAGTGCGTGTCGGGCAGGTGGCTAGAAAGGGCGCTGATCAGACCCGCGAGCGGCGCGGGCCGGCTTTAGCTGCTGCCTACGATGACAGTGGGCAGGCCACCGCGGCGGCGGCGGGCTTTGCGCGGTCCTGTGGTGTTGAGGTCAGTGAACTCACAACCCTGAGCACCGACCGGGGCGAATGGCTGGCGCACCGGGCGGTGATACCGGGCGCACCGGCAAAAGCACTCATTGGCTCGTGTATCCAGCAGGCGCTGGACAAACTGCCCGTACCGAAACGCATGCGCTGGGGTAACGGGACAGAAGAATTCGTACGTCCTGTGCATTGGCTGGTCGTCCTGCACGGCCGACAGGTCGTGCCGTGTACCGTCTTCGGCATTGCATCCGGGCGAATGAGTCGTGGTCACCGCTTCATGGGCCAGCAGGCAGTGCACATTGCGTCGGCTTCGGATTACGAGCATACCCTCAAAGACGAGGGCGCTGTCATTGCTGACTTTGCCGAGCGCGCCGCGATGATTGCGCAGCAGGTAACGCGTCTTGGGAAAAAGGCAGGCGGGCGGGCCGTGATCGATCGGGCGCTGCTGGAAACCGTGGCCGCCCTGGTGGAAAAACCGCATGCCCTGCTGGGCCGTTTTGACCCTGCCTTCCTCAAGGTGCCCCAGGAAGCCCTGGTCTCGTCCATGCGTGACCACCAGAAATATTTTCACGTTGTCGATGCCAAAGGCGCTCTGCTGCCGGCGTTTATCACGGTCAGCAACATTCGCAGCAGCACGCCGGCGCGGGTCCGCGCGGGCAACGAAAGGGTGTTGAACGCCCGCCTGGCCGACGCGAAATTCTTCTGGGAAACCGATGCCGGCCAACCGCTTGCGACACGCGCCGATGAGCTCAAGAACGTCTTGTTCCACCACGCCCTTGGCAGTCTGGCGGACAAGACGCAGAGGGTGGAGACCTTATCAAGCAGGATCGCCCAGGCGGTTGCTGCGCCCGAGCCGGTCTGCATTCGGGCCGCGGGCCTGTGCAAAGCCGATCTCGTAACCGGGATGGTAGGGGAATTCCCGGATCTGCAGGGCATCATGGGGCGCTATCTGGCAAAACATGATGGTGAGCCGGCAGCCGTCGCCCGGGCAATCGAGGAGCACTACCTGCCCCGACACGCAGGTGACACGCTGCCCAGAAGCGTAGCGGGGCAGGTACTGGCGCTCGCTGACCGGCTCGATACGCTTTTGGGTCTTTTTATCGCAGCAGAGGAACCCACGGGCGAGAAAGATCCCTACGGATTGCGCCGGGCGGCGCTTGGCGTCATCCGGATTCTGGTAGAGAAAAAGATCGATCTGGATATTGCCACTCTCATCGGCGACGCCGCCGATGGCTATGCGGCTGCCGGTCATCCGGCGGGCGGTCATGCCAAGTCGCAATGCCTCACCTTTATCCTGGAACGCTACCGGGCATTCTACGCCACGCTGGGTTTTGCCCAGGACGAGATATCGGCGGTCCTCGAAGCCGGCGCCAGTCGTCCGCTGGATTTTGATCGCCGACTCAAAGCCATATCCCGTTTTCGTCATCATCGTGACGCGCCGAGTCTGACTGCAGCCAACAAACGTATCCGTAACATCTTGAGAAAAAGTGAAGAAGCCATACCGGCACAGGTCAACCCGCAACTGCTGACCGAAGCTGCGGAGATCGCAGTGTCGCAGTCAATGCTGGAAACCGCAGGCGCGATCGCACCCGCAATCGCACGGGCAGACTACGCTGCGGCGCTACGTGCCTTAGCCGGTCTTCGTCCGGTCGTCGATAGCTTCTTTGACGAGGTGATGGTCATGTCGCCCGATCCTGCGGTCCGGGCGAACCGCCTGGCTCTGCTGGGGCAGTTGAACCAGCTGTTTCTGGGTATCGCCGATATCTCGTTGTTACAAACGCCGGAGTCGGACGATGCATGATCAGAGAAAAAATTATGATGAGATGCTCGCGGCGGTGCAGTCATTTCATGACAAACATCAGTTACGCCGACACGGCGGCGAGGATCTGCCGTACCGGATTGCACTGATGGCGGAGGAGCTCGGCGAGATATCAGCCTGTGTTACCAAGGGGAAAACACGCGAAGCCCTGGCTGAGGAATGCGCAGACCTGCTGATACTGCTGATCGGTACCGCGATTGCCGGCGGCTTTAAACTCGACGGTGCCTTCTGGAGCAAGATGGATCGGCTGGCCGACCGCGAGAGCCGCCTCATTGACGGGCGAATCCGGGTTTCGGAATTTCAGGAAAGATAAATGAAGCCCGGCCTGGTGATAATCGATCGAGATGGCGTCATCAATTTTGATTCAGACGCCTACATCAAATCTGTTTCGGAATGGGCTGCCATTCCGGGGAGTCTCGAGGCGCTCGCGAGACTTTCACGAGCAGACTACCGGGTCGTTGTTGCCACCAACCAGTCGGGCATTGCCCGCGGACTATTCGACATGGAAACGCTCAACCGCATCCATCAGAAAATGACCAATGCGTTGAGTGAACACGGTGGGCGGATCGACGCGATCTTTTTCTGTCCGCACGGGCCAGATGATGGCTGTGACTGCCGTAAACCCGAACCGGGGCTGCTGCACGAAATCATTGAGCGTCTGAAGGTGGGGCTTGTGGGCGTACCGGTTGTCGGTGATTCATTGCGGGACCTTGAAAGCGCTGAGGCCACTGGCGCGCTCCCAATTCTGGTCAGGACCGGCAAGGGACTGCGGACTTGGCCGAAGCTGGAAGCGGCGCAGGCCACAGGAAGCCTTTTGCAAACCTGTGTTTTCGATGACCTTGCCGCCTTCGCCGAGAACTTGCTCCGGGGCAATCTTGAGAACGCGATCGCGGCTTGTCGCGGGCAGGCCGCCGCCGATTAACAGATTCGCGCCTGTCGCCCGATGATCTGGGTCCGTTCCGCCATTTTCTTCGCCGGCATGGCCGTTTCGGCGGTACTTTTCTGTCCGGTCGCGCTGCTTTCCTGGCCTGTGCCCCCGGTCAGGCGGATGCGCATCATTGGTCTGTGGGCGCGCTTCATCTGCCGGTGGCTCGCCCTGACCTGCGGACTGCGCCATCAGGTAGAGGGTCTTGAGCATCTGCCGGCAACGCCTGGGGTCATCCTCTCGAAACATCAGTCGGCCTGGGAGACCATCATGTTTCAGGTGATCTTTCCCCCACAGACCTGGGCGCTCAAACGGGAGGCTTTGTGGCTGCCGTTTTTTGGATGGGGGCTTGCGGCAACCAGTCCTATTGCAGTCGACCGAAGCACCCCGGTGCGGGCGCTCGACCGGCTGTTACGCCAGGGGCGAGAAAAACTGGCCCAAGGCCGCTGGGTGGTGATCTTTCCTGAGGGCACCCGCATGGCGCCGGGCGAGCAGGGCGCATTCCACCCGGGCGGCGCAATGCTCGCCGTTAAGGCCGGGGTCGATGTGCTGCCGGTGGCGCATGATGCGGGTTGCTACTGGGCACGGCGCGGCTTTCTGAAAAAACCCGGGGTGATCCGGGTCCGTATCGGACCGCCGATTAAGACCGAGTCGAAAAAAGCGCGTGCCGTAAACGACGAGGCCAGAGACTGGATAGAAGGCGCTATGACGACTCTTCTGGGTGCCCCGGAAAAACCGGTTGATCCCGGAAAACAAAAAGCCGCCTAAACCGCTTTAGTGACTTTTCTCATTTAGCGCAGCGAGTCGGGCAAAGCCTTCCACCGGAACTTTTTCCGGTCGTATTCCGGGATCAAGTCCAGCCTCAACAATTACAGACTCGCCACAAAGCCCCTTTAAGGTGTTGCGCAAGGTTTTGCGTCGTTGCGAAAAGGCCTGCCGAACAAGAGCCTCAAAAGCATCATCAGCCACCACTGGGCCCAGCGCGACTGGCCGAGGCTTAAACGCGACCACACTGGACCACACCTTTGGTGGCGGGGTAAAGGCATCCGGACCCACATCAAATAGCTGATTTGTTTGGAAAAGCCGACTCACCATGACCGTCAGCCGCCCGTAATCCTTACCGCCAGGTGGCGCCGTTAAACGTTGGGCGACCTCTTTTTGCACCATAAACACCATTCGATCGATCTTATCGCGCTGCGACAAAAGGTGGATTATTAAAGCGGTCGAGATGTTGTAGGGCAGGTTGCCGACGAGAACGACGCATCCGTCTGGATGGATATCCCGAAGCGCTAAAGTCAGGGCATCCTGTTCGTGAATATGAATCTCTTTTTGTGAGGCGTAGCGCTCGCGCAGCATTGCCACCAGGTCGCGGTCGATCTCGACAAGATGCAATTCATTTTCGCCGGCGCCAAGCCGATCACTGAGCGCGCCGAGACCCGGACCGATCTCGCAGAGGGTCTCTCCTGGCCGCGCGCCAATACTGTCGGCGATCCGGTCAATGACGCCCCGGTCATTCAGAAAATGCTGGCCGAAACGTTTCCGGGCCCGCCCAGGCCCGGGCCTTTCAGGAGCAACCACCGCTTAGCCGTACTGCAAGTGCCACCGCACGGACCAGGCTCGCGACCTGTGCCCGGCCGGTTCCCGCAAGATCAAGCGCGGTGCCGTGGTCCACAGACGTGCGCACAAACGGCAGACCGAGGGTGATGTTGACCACCTCACCGAATCCCGCGTGTTTGATTACGGGCAGGCCCTGGTCGTGAAACATGGCGACGACAACGTCGAGCTCTTTCAGGTGCTGCTGGGTAAAAGCAGTATCGGCGGGCAGGGGGCCCCGCAGAACAAGGCCCTCGGCGCTCAGCAGGTCGATGACAGGCGCGATGACTTCCTGTTCTTCCGGGCCCAGGTAGCCCGCCTCGCCCGCATGCGGGTTAAGCCCGCAGACCCCAATCACCGGCGCCGCGATACCAAAACGGGTACGAAGGTCTGCATCGACTACGCGCAGCACGGCTTCCAGATTCTCTCGGGTGACTGCGCCGGGCACCTCACTCAGCGGCAGGTGAATCGTTACGAGCGCTACGCGCAGGTCGTCGGTCGCAAGCATCATGACGGGGGTTTCCACCCCCGCGCGCTGCGCCAGAAATTCCGTATGGCCGACAAAATCGTTGCCTGCTTCGATGAGTGTGCTTTTCTGGACAGGCGCGGTCACCATGCCGGAAAACGCGCCGCTAAGGCAGCCGTCCGTTGCCGCGGTCAGCATTTCGATGACATAGGGCGCATTTGCGGTATCGAGTTTCCCGGGCAGGGCCGGCACATTGAGTGCAACGGGCAAAAGCGTCGCCTCCCCACCGGGGGCGATGAGGGTGTTGTCTTTAAGTGCCAGAGGCAAGTTGAGAAGCGCAGCCCGCTCGAGCAGCAGGTCGGGATCAGCCGCAATAGAAAGCGTGCCGGCCAACGGCTGCTGCAGCAACTGCACCGTAAGTTCTGGACCGACGCCGGCCGGTTCACCCGTCGTCAGTATGAGGGGAGGGGTCATCATGGTGACCGCGGTCAGGGTGGCGCCGGATCGGTGAGGCGAACCTGCACCGCTTACTGGACGATCTCGCCTTTGTCGTTATCAACCATCACCGGGTTATCAAAGAACTGTATATCGGGCTTTGAGTACCGCCCGGTAATCCAGGCGATTCGCTCGTCGTCAAACCAATGCTTGGCATTTTCCATGGTGTCAAAGCAATACACGCCTCCGGCCCGATGGCACTCAAGGTCCGCGAGGTAGTTCTTTCTGATAAGACCCGGGGTGTCCTGATACATCGGCGCGGTCTCGAGGAATTTTTCCTTGAGCGTTGCTGCATCGAGATCTGAAGAAATTGGGAATGTCACGAGCACAATAATCATGATGCCTCCACCGATCCATTTACGCTGCGATACCGTCTCACCTTACTCCACCGTGACCGACTTCGCCAGGTTACGCGGCTTGTCCACATCCGTACCCTTGATCAGCGCGACGTGATACGACAGCAGTTGCAACGGCACGGTGTAGATGATCGGTGCAATTGCGCTGTCTACCGGAGCCACCTGCAGTATCCGCACATCCTCGCTTTCGACAAGACCCGAGCCGGGATCTGCAAACAGAAATAGCCGGCCGCCTCGTGCCCGAACCTCCTCGAGGTTGGATTTCAGTTTCTCGATCAGAAGATCGTTGGGCGCTACCGCGACCACCGGCATCTTTTCATCGACCAGGGCGAGCGGTCCATGCTTGAGCTCTCCCGCCGGATAGGCTTCGGCATGGATGTAGGAGATTTCCTTGAGCTTGAGCGCACCTTCCATAGCGATCGGAAAATGTGCGCCCCTTCCGAGAAACAGCGCATGTTCTTTGTCGCCGAAAACCCGTGCCATGTCCGCCACCGCACCCTCCATGGTCAGCACTGACTCCAGCGCTGCGGGCAGGGTGCGTATCTGGCGCACCACGTGAGCCTCAAAGCCCGCATCGAAACCCCGGCGCCGCGACAACACCAGCGCCAGCAGCAACAGACCCGTCATGGCACTGACGAAAGTCTTGGTTGAGGCCACTCCCACCTCAGGCCCGCAATGGGTCATGAAGGCAAGATCGGATTCACGCACCAGAGAGGACTCGGGCACATTACAGATGACCAAAGAGCCGGCGATCCTCTGGCGGGTTGCTTCCTCGAGCGCGGCGAGCGTATCCGCGGTCTCGCCGGACTGGGAAATCGTTACCACCAGGGTGCCTTCCCGAGGGGCGTGCCGGCGATAGCGGTATTCACTCGCCACCTCGACCTCACAGGGGATCCCGACGTACTCCAGCCAGTGCTGTGCTACCAGTCCGGCATGGTAACTGGTGCCGCAGGCAATGATCTGGATCTGCCGCGTGGTCTCGAAAATCTCCCGCGCCCGGGTGCCGAAAGATTCCTCCAGGACATGGTCACCCAGCAGGCGGCCTTCCAGGGTATCCGCGACGGCTCGGGGCTGTTCGTGGATTTCCTTTTGCATAAAGTGGCGGTATTCGCCGAGCTCCGCACTGTCACCTGATTGCGTGCTGGTATGTACCGCCCGTTCAACGACCTGGCCGGCGCGGTCACGGATGAGACACTCCGTCCCACGAATATCCGCAACGTCACCGTTTTCGAGCACCTGGTACTCCCGCGTCACCGTCAGCAGCGCGTTGATATCCGACGCCACAAAGTTCTCGCCATCGGCACGGCCCAGCAGCAGCGGGGGGCCCTGGCGGGCAGCGACGAGCCGCGCGGGTTCGCCAGCATGGACCACGGCGAGCGCAAAACTGCCGTGTAACTCGGCCATCGTGGCGCGCACAGCAGCAGCGAGATCCAGCCCGTCCTGCAGGTGCAGGTACACCTGATGCACCACGACCTCGGTATCGGTTTCCGAGGTGAAGCTAAGGCCCGCTGCACGTTGCGCATCGCGCAGGGACTCGTGGTTTTCGACAATCCCATTGCAGACCAGCGCCAGCGCCCCGTTGCAGATATGCGGATGCGCGTTGGGTTTGGTGACGCCGCCGTGCGTTGCCCAGCGGGTGTGGGCGATCCCGGTCGCGCCGGCCAGCGGTGCCTGACGCAGCGCCTGCTCGAGTTCACTGACTTTGCCGACCGTTCTCGCTCGCTCCAGCTCACCCGCCGGATTGATCACAACCACCCCGGCAGAGTCGTAGCCGCGGTACTCGAGGCGACGCAGGCCTTCGAGCAGAAAACCGCTCGCTTCAGAGGTCCTGACCGCTCCGACAATACCGCACATAAGTTTGTTTACTCTTTAAGCAAGCTCTGCAGATCCGGCGGTTCATCGCCCCGCGAGCCACAACCGGATCAGTTTTTCTTCTCTTTTTTCGGTCGTTGCCAACCGGCTCGAACCTGCTGTTCTGCGCGCGTCAGTGCCAGTTGGCCTTCGGGCACGTCGCGGGTGACCGCCGAACCCGCGCCGACCGTAGCGCCTTTGCCCACTGTCACCGGCGCCACCAGAGCACTGTTTGAGCCGATAAAGGCATCGTCACCAATCACGGTGGGGTGCTTGTTGGCGCCATCATAGTTGCAGGTGATCACACCCGCACCGATATTAACGCGATGTCCCACCGTGGCGTCGCCCACGTAGGCGAGGTGGTTCGCTTTGCTGTCCTCACCAAGGGTCGCGTTCTTGGTTTCCACGAAATTCCCGACCCTTGCGCCTGCATCCAGCACGGTTCCGGGTCGCAGCCTCGCAAAGGGGCCGACCGAGCAGTGATCGGCGATCTTCACTCCCTCAATCACGCTGTTGGCACGGATCTCGACACCGTTGCCGATCTCACTATCGATGATCTGGCAGTTGGGTCCTACCGACACCTGACTGCCGAGGGTGACGTCTCCCGCAACCACCACGTTAATATCGAAAACGCAGTCTTCACCAAAATGCAGGTTTCCCCGAAGATCAAAGCGCGCCGGGTCTCGCAGGTTGAGTCCCGCGTCCATCAACGATTCGGCCTGGCGTGCCTGAAAACACCGCTCTACTTTCGCAAGTTCTGCCTGGCTGTTAACACCGGCAATCTCATCGGGATCGGCACAGCTGACGCTGGCTACCGTGGCGCCTGCGTGCACCGCACGGCCGACCACATCGGTCAGGTAATACTCCCGCTGGCGGTTGCTATCGTCGATTTCATCCAGCCAGATCCGAAGGCGGTCAGCCGGGCAGGCGATGAAGCCGGTATTGATCTCGGTGATGTCATGCTGGGTTTCAGAGGCGTCGGCGTCTTCGACGATGGCCTCAACAGCACCCGCTCCGTCACGCAGTATCCGCCCGTAGCCACTCGGATCTTTCACTTCGGCTGTCAACAGTGCCGGGCCTCCGCTGGCACGCTCAAGCAGGGCGCGCAGGGTGTCTGCCCGGATCAGTGGAACATCGCCGTAAAGCACAAGGGCGAGAGAGCCCGGTTCGAGGTCGGGCAAAGCCTGACGCACCGCATGTCCGGTGCCGAGTTGCTGGGCCTGCTCGACCCAGTTCAGATCTTCGGCGTCGGCAAGTTGCTCGCGCACGGACTCAGCGCCGTAACCACACACCACGTGGATACGGGTGGGTGTCAACGCGCGGACGGTATCAAGGACATGCTCGAGCAGCGGCCGTCCGGCGAGTTCATGCAATACCTTGGGCAAGGCAGAGCGCATGCGGGTGCCTTTGCCGGCAGCAAGGACGATGACTTCAAGCGTCATGGATCAGGATATTACTGCAATCGTGACAGCGGCGGTGTCCCGCCAGGGCAGGAGTCAGTGAATCTGTTGCTGGGCGTTGGCAGCGAGTTCGGCAGGGGTTGCGTCGCGCACGTCGGTAACCCTAACAATGAAGGTGATGTCCTGGCCTGCCAGGGGATGGTTCCCATCAACCGTGATCTCGCCGTCGCCGACCCGGACCACCCGAAAATGCATTGCCTCGCCACGCTCGTTTTCGGCATCGAGTTCAGCACCCACGTGGCACAGTTCCTCAGGGGCGTTTTCAATGCTGTCTGAGAAGGTCAGCCCCGGGTCATGCGGGCCGAAGGCCTCCTGAGCCTTCAGCAGCACCTCGGTTGTGTCACCCGCGCTCAAACCCTCCAGTGCGGCGGTCACCTGGGGAAAGAGGGGAGCATCGTCACTGCCGTGCAGATAGGAGACCGGCAGACCGGTATGTTCAACGATTTTTCCCGATCCGTCTCTGATCGTATACGCCACTGAGACGATTTTGTCGGCACCGACCTGCTGGGACACGGTCTTCTCCCGCTGCGGGATGATGGGACGCAGATCAGCCCCGGCCTTTGCCACGCAGTTTCTGGATCGCGCGCAACTGGGCTGCTGCCTGAATCAGTTCCGCCTTGGCCTTGGCAAAGTCCATCTCGCTGCTGCGGTCGCTCATGGCCTGCTCTGCGCGGCGCTGCGCTTCAAGGGCCGCCGCTTCGTCCAGGTCTCCAGCACGCAGCGCGGTATCCGACAGCACCGTTACCAGATGTCCCTGCACCTCGAGCATGCCGCCCGAGACAAAGAAAAACTGCTCTTCGCCGGCTTCCTGCTGCACCCGGATCTCGCCGGGCTTGAGCCGTGTCAGCAGCGGCGCGTGCTGTGGTGCGATACCGATCTCACCCATCTCGGCCGGTGCGAACACCATGGTGCCTTCGCCGGACCAGACTTCTTCCTCGGCGCTTACGATCTCGACCCTGATGGTATTAGCCATAACCGTTGTCCAGCGGGTTTAGGTGACGGTTTTCGCCTTTTCAACGGCTTCTTCGATGCCGCCGACCATATAGAAGGCCTGCTCCGGGATGTCGTCGTACTGTCCGTCGATGATACCCTGGAAGCCGCGGATCGTGTCCTTGAGAGACACGAACTTACCCGGGGACCCGGTGAAGGTCTCGGCAACGAAGAACGGCTGCGACAAAAAGCGCTGAATCTTGCGGGCCCGGTTGACGACTTGTTTGTCTTCTTCCGATAGTTCGTCCATACCCAGAATCGCGATGATGTCCCGCAGTTCCTTGTAGCGCTGCAGGGTGCCCTGCACCGCCCGGGCGGTGTCATAATGTTCCTGGCCGACGACCAGCGGGTCGAGCTGCCGGCTGGTGGAATCCAGCGGATCCACCGCCGGATAGATGCCGAGTTCAGCGACCTGCCGGGAGAGCACCAGCGTTGCGTCAAGGTGCGCAAAGGTCGTTGCCGGCGACGGGTCGGTAAGGTCGTCGGCGGGGACGTAGACCGCCTGGAACGAGGTGATCGAACCGGTACGGGTGGAGGTAATCCGCTCCTGCAGAATGCCCATCTCCGCCGCCAGCGTGGGCTGATAGCCTACCGCCGAAGGCATACGCCCGAGCAGCGCTGATACCTCGGTGCCCGCCAGTGTGTAGCGGTAAATATTGTCAACGAACAACAGGACATCGCGGCCTTCGTCACGGAAGTGCTCCGCTATGGTCAGCCCCGTCAGCCCAACACGAAGCCGGTTGCCCGGAGGTTCGTTCATCTGACCGAAGACCATCGCCACTTTGTCGAGCACGCCGGATTCTTTCATTTCATGGAAGAAGTCGTTTCCTTCCCGGGTACGTTCGCCAACCCCTGCAAAAACCGACAAGCCCGAGTGCTCTTTCGCGATGTTGTTGATCAGTTCCATGATGGTCACGGTCTTGCCCACGCCGGCACCGCCAAAGAGACCGATCTTGCCGCCCTTGGAAATCGGCATGATGAGGTCGATGACCTTGATGCCGGTTTCGAGGATGTCCACCGTCGGCGACTGGTCCGCGTAGCCCGGCGCTTTTCGATGAATCGGCAGAGAATCTTCGGCTCCCACGGGTCCGGCTTCATCCACCGGATTGCCCAGTACATCCATGATCCGCCCGAGGGTCTTCTCGCCCACCGGCACGGTAATCGGCGCGCCGGTGTTGCTGACTTCAAGACCACGCTTGAGGCCGTCGCTTGAACCCATGGCGATACTGCGGACGACTCCGTCACCGAGCTGCTGCTGGACCTCAAGGGTCAGGCCGCTTTCGCTGACCGTGAGGGCATCGTAGACGCGGGGCACCGTGCCGCGCGGGAACTCGACGTCGACCACAGCGCCGATGATTTCAACAATGTTGCCGGTACTCATAGCGTTTTCCTCGTAAAGGTTCCTTATCTTTTCCGTCGGTGCGCGAGCGGCTATACCGCTGCGGCGCCGCCGACGATTTCAGAAATCTCCTGGGTAATTGCAGCCTGACGGGCCTTGTTGTAGACCAGCTGCAATTCGTCAATCAGGCTGCCCGCATTGTCCGATGCGGACTTCATCGCCACCATTCTGGCGGCCATCTCGCAGGCAATGTTTTCCACCACACCGCGGTAGATGAGTGACTCGACGTAGCGCATCATCAGCGCGTCCACCACCTCATGCGCGTCCGGTTCGTACAGATAGTCCCAGTGCTGTTCCAGGCGCTGATCCGGCTCAGGCGCTGAGACCGGCAACAACTGGTCGACACGCGGCTGCTGGGTCATGGTCGTGACAAATCCATTGTGCGCGAGGAACAACCGATCAATCCGGCCCTCGCTGAAGGCATCCATCATGATCTTCATTGCGCCGATAAGATCGGCGAGCTGCGGCCTGTCTCCTAACTGCGTGGCTTCCGAGACAATGTTCACACCGACGCGCTTGAAAAAACCCAGACCCTTGCGGCCGATCACGGTGACGTCGATCTCTACACCCTTGTCGCGCCACTCCGACATGCTGTGGAGTACCTGTCTGAACAGGTTGATATTGAGCCCGCCGCACAGGCCCCGATCGCTTGAGACCACGATAAACCCGACCCGTGTCGGATCACGGGTCTCGGTGTAACTGTGCTTGTACTCCAGGTTGGCCTGGGCAAGGTGGGCCATCACGTTGGCCATTTTTTGGGCGTAAGGACGCGCCTGACTCATCCGCTCCTGCGCGCGGCGCATTTTGCTCGCCGCGACCATCTCCATCGCTTTGGTGATCTTCTGAGTATTCTGGATACTCTTGATCTTGGTCCGGATTTCCTTGGCGCCTGCCATCGTCTCTGCCCTTCCCGGTCCTTACCAGCTGCCGTTGGCTTTGAAGTCTTTCAGCGCCTCGTGCAGTTTCCCGGCGACCTCATCGCTGTAGGCCTGATCGCGATTCATCTCATCCATGAAATCGCTGTGCTGGCTCTTCATGTGGCTCTGCATGGCCTGCTCAAATTCCACCACCTTGTTGGCGTCGACGTCATCAAGGTATCCCTCGTTCACGGCGAAGAGGCTGGCCGCCATCTCAGCGACCGCCATCGTGGAATACTGCTTTTGCTTCATCAGTTCTGTTGCCCGTTCACCGCGCTCGAGCTGTTTACGCGTCGCTTCGTCAAGATCGGAAGCGAACTGGGAGAACGCTGCGAGCTCACGGTACTGGGCGAGTGCCAGACGGATACCGCCGCCCAGTTTTTTGATCAGGGCGCACTGTGCGGCCCCGCCGACACGCGACACCGAAAGGCCCGCGTTGATGGCTGGCCGGATGCCGGCGTTGAAAAGGTCGGTTTCGAGGAAGATCTGCCCATCGGTAATCGAAATCACGTTGGTCGGGACGAAGGCAGAAACGTCGCCTGCCTGCGTCTCGATGATCGGCAGCGCCGTCAGCGAACCCGTTTTGCCCTTGACCTCACCGTTGGTGCGTTTTTCCACTTCTTCTTCGTTGATCCGGGCGGCACGCTCCAGAAGGCGCGAGTGCAGGTAGAAGACATCTCCCGGATAGGCTTCGCGGCCCGGCGGCCGGCGCAGCAGCAGGCTGACCTGGCGATAGGCCCAGGCCTGCTTGGTCAGGTCGTCGTAGATAATGAGCGCGTCTTCACCCCGGTCGCGGAAATATTCGCCCATCGCGCATCCGGCGTACGGCGCGATGTACTGCATGGATGCTGAATCAGACGCTGATGCCGAGACGACGATCGTATGATCCATCGCGCCGTGCTCTTCGAGTTTGCTCACCACGTTGGCAACCGAGGACGCTTTCTGTCCGATCGCCACATAGACGCATTTGATGCCGGTGCCTTTCTGGTTGATGATGGTATCGATCGCGACGGCGGTCTTGCCTGTCTGACGGTCGCCGATGATGAGTTCGCGCTGGCCCCGGCCGATCGGCACCATTGAGTCAATGGACTTAAGTCCCGTCTGTACCGGCTGCGATACGGACTGGCGCGTGATCACGCCGGGCGCGATGCTTTCAATCGGGGAGTTGCCCGCGGTTTCGATCGGACCTTTACCGTCAATGGCTTCACCGAGTGAATCCACCACACGGCCGAGCAGGCCCGGACCGATGGGGACCTCGAGAATGCGACCGGTACACTTGACCGTGTCTCCTTCGACGATGTGTTCGTAATCCCCGAGCACCACGGCGCCGACCGAGTCCTGTTCCAGGTTCAGAGCCAGACCAAAGGTATCGTTGGGAAACTCCAGCATCTCGCCCTGCATCGCGTCAGCGAGCCCGTGGATCCGGCAGATGCCATCGGTCAAACTGACAACGGTGCCTTCCGTGCGGGCCTCGGCACCCGCGTCAAAATCCTTAATCCGTTCCTTGATCAGTTCACTGATTTCGGAGGGGTTCAGTTGCATAGACATTCTTTAATTCCTCTTGCAGCTGTTTTTGGCCTGAATCAGCCGCTCACCGCAGCTGCCAACTTTTCGAGCCGGGCCCTGACAGACCCGTCGATAACAAGATCGCCGGCGCGGATGACCGCACCACCGATCAGCGAAGCATCGCTACTCACGCTAAGTTCCACCCGCCGGCCCAGTCTCTTCTCAAGCGCCTCGGCGATACGCCGCTGGTGATCATCGGAGACGGGCAGGGCGCTCTCCACCTGAGCCTGGATAGTGCGCTCTGCCTCCGCACGCAGCAGTTCGTACTGCTGTGAGATGGCTTCGAGCGCCCCCAGCCGCCGGTTGCGAGTCAGCAATCGCACCAGATTCCGTCCCGCCTCATCCAGGCGGTCACCGCACAGTTCGATGAGAACCCCAGCCAACGCATCGCGCGCCACGCGGGGATGGGTGAAAAGGCCGCTGACCTGCGGCTCTTGGGCAAGTTTCGCCAGCGTGCCAAGCGCATCGGACCACGCCGCGAAGTTACCGCTCTCCCGGGCCAGTTCAAAAACAGCCTGGGCATAGGGGCGGGCAATACTGGCGATTTCTGACATGGTTGCGCCGGTGCTCGTATCAGGAGAGTTACAGTTCGGTAATCAGTTCGTCGAGCATCTTGGCGTGGGCATCGGCATTGACCTCGCGCGACAGGATCTTCGACGCACCTGTCACCGCCAGTGCCGCGACCTCGGCACGCAAGGCCTCGCGGGCCATATTCGCTTCCTTATCGATCTCGCCCCGGGCAGCCGAGAGGATTCTGTCTCCTTCGGTGCGCGCGTTACCCTTGGCCTCTTCGACCATCTCAGTTTCTCGCTTTTCCGCCCGGCGGATGATCTCCTGCGCCTGCTCTTTCGCTTCGCTGGTTACCTGCTCGGCATGCTCGTGCGCCTCGGCCTTCGCCTTCTGGCCTTCTTCGGCAGCTGCCAGCCCGTCGGCGATCCTGGTCTTGCGGTCGTTCAGCGCCGTGACAATCGGCGGCCAGACGAACTTCATGCAGAACCAGACGAAAACGACGAAAGCGACACTCTGGCCGATCAACGTCAGGTTGATGTTCATAGCCGTTACCTAATCTGATTGGCGTTTAGCCGCCGACCACAGCAAACATGATGTAAAGCGCGATGGCGACACCGATAATGGGGATGGCGTCCACCAGTCCCATCACGATGAAGAACTGGGTGCGAAGCATCGGCAGCAGTTCCGGCTGACGGGCAATGCCTTCAAGAAAGCGCGCACCGAGCACACCAACGCCTACGCCAACGCCTACGCCTGCGAGACCAAGCAGTACCGCGCCGGCAACGTAGAGCAGAGCTGTTTCCATGAGATTCTCCTGTTGGAAGTTTGTCAGGTTAAGTCAGATCAAAATCCGAAAAACAATCAGTGATGGCTATGGGCCATCTCCAGATAAACGATCGTCAGGGTCATGAAAATGAACGCCTGCAACAGCACGATCAGGATATGAAATATGGCCCAGGCCCACTGCAGCGCACCGCCGGCAATCGCCAGTACCGCGCCGCCCGAAAACAGCAGCGCGATCAGGATAAAAATCATCTCCCCGGCAAAGAGGTTGCCAAAGAGACGCAGCGACAGCGAGACCGGCTTTGACACCAGGCTGATGAACTCCAGAAAAAAGTTCGCCGGCAGAAAGAGGATCTTCAGAATCGGGTTTTTCGCCTGGAAGGGCTGCATCGTGAGCTCGGCCGCAAATCCGCCGACCCCTTTCACCTTGATGCTGTAGAACAGCGTCAGCGCGAATACGCCGAGCGCCATGCCGAAGGTTGCATTGGGGTCAGTTGTCGGCACGACCTTCATATATTCGATGCCCATGAGTTTGGCGAGTTCGGGGAGCCAATCGACCGGAACCAGATCCATGGTGTTCATCAGCAGCACCCAGACGAACAGCGTGAGGGCAAGCGGGGCGACCAGGTCATTCTTGTGGGAAAAGGAGCTCCGGACATTCTCATCAACAAATTCGACAGCCCACTCGACAAAATTCAGCAGGCCGGCGGGTGTGTTGACACTTGCGCGCACCGCAGCCCTCCGGAATACCCAGAGGAAAAGCGCGCCAAGCAGTACCGACCAGAACATCGTGTCCAGATGGATCGCCCAAAAGCCCATGGCTTTGGCCTCTGCAGCGCCGTGTGCGATTCCCCAGGTACCGTCGGGGTGCTGACCAAAAGTCAGGTTCTGCAGATGGTGCTTGATGTAGCCGGTTGTCGTCAGTGCTTCGCTTGATGCCATCTCAAAACGGTTCTCAGTTCTTTAAGCCGCCGGTCGCTCACCGACATCATTCCGTTGGGCAAAGATCGCCCCGATAGTTGCAGCGAGCAGCGTTGCCAGCAGTCCCGCCAGAAAGCCCCCAACCGCCAGATCGTCCACGAGCGCGAAAGCCATCGCACACAGCGCGCCGGTGATGACCAGTTTGCCGAATTCGGCGCGGTACAAATTGGCGAGCGCTGCTTCTCCCGAGATTTCGGCCGGCGCCGAGAAAACCCGCCAGACCGAGTAACCGTTCGCGACGAAGGCGATCCCCCCGCCCAACAGACTTGACTGTGCCTGGCCATCCGTCAGCAGGGCCAGCAGTGTTGCCATCAGCACCATCATCGCGCCGGCGAATACCGGCACCCACCGAAGGGTGTTCCCGGACCTCACCACAGTCTGCGAGCGAGGCACTCCCGGTGCCTTTGGCATCGTGCCGATCTTTATCGGATTAGGGGCCGCGACCATAGGGCTGCTCGGCCTTTTTGTGCTGCAGCAAAGGGCGCGGAGTATAGGGGAGCGCGGGCCTATGGGTCAATCCATATGTCCCGATAAAGTCGGGTAATCGGGTCTATTTTGGGCCTGGTCCGGGCGCCCGCTTCGGCCGGAGAATCGCCGGCGATCAGGCCAGAAGTTCTGCCCACCGCGAGCGCCGGCGGTCAATATCCGTGTACCCTGCCGCAAGGAGTCCAAATCGAGGGGCTGTCTCCGGCGACTGCCACTGCCAAATCACGCTTGGAAAGTCAGTCCTGGCGGGCGGGATACGTGGTACGGCGCGGTAGGCACTCATCTCAGAAGGGGAAATTGAACTGTGCGCCGCTACGGTCGGCAACCGCACGCCACCCGTGCTGAACATAATCGCGGGTAGCCGTGTCCATCGGCTCATCGGTATCGGGCGCCAGCCCTCCCATCAGGTCTACCACCTGCCGGAGTTGGGCTGGGGAGGTGAGATGGAGTGCGGTATCGACTTTCATGATCGACGCTGCGCGACACATATCGAACTGGATACTCCGCTGGGTAAGTTCAAAAAGAGTCCCGTCCTGGACTGGAGTTGAGCCACAGGTCAGTTCGTCGCACACCCCCCCGGGGGGGCGGATCACGGGTGTGTAAAGGGCGCGACCTTAAGCGACCCGGTCCGCGTGCTACAATTTTTGTTTTAACGGTTCACTCTGTTTCCTTCCCGTGGATATCGAACACGCCCGTTTCAACATGATTGAGCAGCAGATCCGGCCCTGGGGCGTGCTCGATAGCGGCATCTTGTCGGTGCTGCAAAGTGTGGGTCGGGAAACCTTCGTACCGCCTGACTACCGCCACCTGGCCTTCGCCGACATTGAGATACCGATCGGCCACGGCCAAACCATGCTGGAACCCAAACTTGAGGCGCGGCTGCTACAGGCTTTAGCCCCGCAACCCGACGACAACATACTCGAGATTGGAACGGGGTCCGGATACATGACGGCACTCCTTTCCCGGACCGGAGCCCGGGTCACGACCGTGGAAATATACCCTGATCTGCTCGCATCTGCCGCTGATGCGCTGGCTGCCGCCGGCATCAGCAACGTTTCGCTCGAGCAGGGCGACGCGTCAGCGGGATGGGCGCCGGGCGCAGTTTGGGACGCTGTTTTGCTGACCGCGTCGGTGCCGGAATTGCCGGCCGCCTTCACCAATGGCCTCGCAGTCAACGGCCGGCTGGTTGCCGTCGTGGGATCTGACCCCGCGATGGAGGCGCTGCGGGTGCGCCGTGGCAGCGGCGCGGCGCTTTCCTCTACATCCCTTTTTGACACCTGTCTTGCGCCGCTGGTAAACGCCCATAATAGCCGTGTCTTTCAACTGTGAAACACGATCGCCGCCGATGAATACGAATACACATTGGGTCTTGCGCTTGCTGCTATTGCTCGGGATCGCGCTCGGAATGACCCGCCCCGCTGCGTCCGAAAACGCTGTCTACACGGTGCAGGCCGGGGATACGCCCTGCGAGATCGCGGAGTCCTTTGGCGTAAGCTGCGCGAGCCTGATGGAGGCCAACAGCCTCACCGCCGAATCCCTTATCCACCCCGGTCAGGTGCTCACGGTTCCCACGGCTGCGACCGAAGCGCCAACCGAGACTGTGGCGCAGGCGAGTGCGACAGCACCGGCAAAGGTCGAGGAAGAAAACGGTGATGGTGATACTTTAGCGGCCAGTGTTCCGGAAGCGCGCGCTGCTGAATCCGGCGATAAAAAGACAGATTTGCTCTCGGTGTACCAGATGGCGAGGGCGCAGGACCCGGTATTCGCGGCTAAACGCTACCGCTACCAGGCGGCTCTTGAGATCGTGCCGACGTCCAAGGCAGCCCTTCGACCACAACTGAGCGCGAGCGGTATTCACACCGAAGCCACTTCCGACACCGTTGCAGCGACACAGGCCTCGATCGCGCTCTCTCAGTCGCTTTACAACAGGAGCAGCCGGATATCCGTGACCCAGGCGGGACAGCAGGCGAACCAGGCGGAACTTGAGCTCATGATCGCGTCGGCAGACCTTGTCAATCGCGCGGTCAATGTGTATTTCTCAGTACTTGCGGCAAAGGACAACGTCGGACTCTCTCGCAGAAATGAGCGCGCGATCGGCCGCCAGCTGGAACTCGCGCAGGAGCGTCTGGATGTGGGCCTCGGCACCCGCACCGACTTATTCGATGCCCGCGCAAGATTTGAACAAGCTGTCGCGGACACCATTGAGGCGGAAAAACTCCTGGACGATTCTCAGCAGACGCTGGTCGCGCTGGTCGGCGAGGAGGTCGGTGAACTGCAGCCATTGCCTGATACCGTCACGCTTGGTCCTCCCCTGCCCGACGACAGCGAAGAATGGGTGGCCGAGGCACTGACAAACAACCCCGGCCTCAAAGTGAAGTCGCTGGGCATTTCGCTTTCCGACCTCGAGATCGATCGGCAAAAGGCGCAGCGGCTGCCCACCGTCGGCATGCAACTCTCTGGAAATTACTTGGATACGTACAGCGGCGACGACACCAATGCCCGGATGATGTTTTCGGTCGACATCCCTTTCTATCAGGGTGGTCTGATCGATGCCCGCGTTCGAGAGGCGGCAGAAAATCTGAACGCGGCGCGCTATGACCACGAAGCCGCCGCCCGCGATCTGCGCCGCGATACGCGTCAGACCTTCCTCGGTATCAAAAGCCGGCTGCGCCGGATTGATGCGCTGGCCGAAGCGGTTCGCGCCGGGGAGAACGCTTTGCTCGCCAAAGAAGAAAGTTTTGCGGCCGGGCTGACCACCAACATAGCGGTGCTCGACGCTCAGCGAGATCTCTTCCAGGCAGAACGTGACTACTTGAAGGCACGCTACGACTACATCCGGCAGATGCTCAAACTTGAGGAACTCTCGGGCAGCCTCGACGAAGAAGACGTTCGCCGTGTGAACGCGCTGCTTGCAAAGGCCGACTAGCCCGAAGACAAAGGCCGCAACGCGAACACGATCTGCCGCTCGCCGAGCACCGTCTCAAATCGCGCTGTCACACGGCCAACCCCGCCCAGCACAACCGCGGGCCCGACCGGCGCCAGTGACAGCAATTCACCCGGGCGCAGTGTCCGTCCGCGCGATGCGAGCCGCTGTTGCAGTTCCCACACGGCAGGTCCGGCCTTTTGGTTCCCGGCTAAGCCCTGCCCCCCGGTCAGCGCGGCACCGGCCTTGCCGGTGAGGATGGCCTTCAGCGGTGCGCTCAGGATATCGGCTCCAGCCGATGGCGGGATTGGCCAGGGCTCGCCCAGCACCAGGTAGCGGACGCCCGCATTGACCGCAGTCATCGCCGCCCAGTCATCTGTCTGTTCTTTGCTCAGCAACTGGTCGCGGACAATCACTGCCGGGATCAGCTCCGAAAAATGCGCCTGCAGCGAAGATGCCGCGTCAGCCTCGAGAATTGCTTCGGACCGCACACGCACCAGCAATCCAAGCTGTACGATCTGCTCCGACCCCTTCGCGTCGTACAAAGTCGCGCCGCTCGAGCTGAACATATTCTCAAGCAGCGCGGCGACCACCGTTTCCCCATCGCCCGCCCGCTCACAAAGATAGCCGACCACCCCGCCGTAGTCCGGTGCAAGATTCAGCACCAGCAAATCCTGAATCTCAATCGCCAGGCTGGCACCGAGCTCAGGCAGCGGGCTCGCCATTTGTTCACGGGCGTTAAATGATGCAAGTGCCTGGGCAAGCGCTTCCGGTCCGGCATTGGCCCAAGCCGGCGAAATAGCTGCGGGCGGCAGAACTAGGCCCAATACCAATATCCATGCCAGCAACAACGGCTGGCGGTGCCGGTGATTCTTTTTTACCTTGTGCACGGGCTCTTGACCTGAAGCATGGATACTGCCACCATGATGCCAACCGCTCAGCCCGGCATCAAGTGGCGTGCCACACTTTCATCCTTTGGATTTTGGCTTGTGACCGACACCTCTAGACAGCCTCGTAGTCAAATCACCATTACGGAAGCGGGTCGACTGTTCGGGGTTTCCACCAATACCATCCGCAGAAGGGTGAAGAATGGCCATCTGACCCCCTTCCAGCGCCATCAGCCCGGAGGTCGCCCGCGCTATGTTTTCGATATTGCCGATCTCATCCGGGTATTCGGAGAGCCGAGAACCCACTCTGGCGGTACGTCGCACGTTGGTGACAGTGACATGCCACGGAACGTTCCAAAAGTGGAACCTACTGAAAAGAAAGAGTTTTTTGAGCAACTCGACTTGTTCCACCAGCTTGAGAGAGATTACGCTGCCTTGAAAGCGAGATTTGAAGCACAAAGCCGCCACCTTGAAGACCTGCAACGCCTGCTGACCCCGCGCCTGGAAACCCGGCAAGTTGTCGGGCACCGCGCGGCCCGGTATCTCGGCGAGCTCGCCAGGGCATTTAAAGGAGAGGACCGCTAATGCCGCGACTCACCTCGATTCGGCGATTGCGGCGCCCCGCCGGCGTGCTGCTGGCGGTTCTGGTACTCGCGGGGAGCCCCATCAGCGCCGGCGCCCAAGCGACGAGTGACCCGTTACAGCCCTTTAACCGGGCGATGTTCACCTTCAACGATGCCGTAGACCGCGCTTTGATCCGTCCACTCGCCGTCGGCTATCGCGCGATCCTGCCACAGCAGATGCGAGACGGCGTCAACAATTTTTTCAACAACCTGCGGGCGCCAACCACCCTGCTGAATGACCTGCTTCAGGGAAAACCGAAGCGCGCTCAGCAAACCATTGACCGGTTTCTGGTCAACAGTACCCTGGGGCTGCTGGGATTTGTCGATATCGCGTCCAGACTGGGCTTTCCGGCCCATCACGAAGACTACGGCCAGACCTTGGCTGTTTGGGGGATTCCCTCCGGGCCTTATCTTGTGCTGCCGCTGCTGGGCCCGAGTACCGCGCGCGACGCGCTTGGCAAGGTCCCGGAATTTTATATAGCCGACCCGCTTTGGAAACCCGATGATACGGCTGTTACAGTCGCCCGCTTCGGACTTCGGGCCGTTGATATCCGCTCGCGGTTGCTCGATATCGACCGCATTGTTCAAATGCAGGTTGACCCTTACCTTTTTTTCCGGGAAACCTATCTCCAGAACCGCCAGCGATCCATTGTCGACGGTGTGATGCCCGAGCGGACCGAAGCATCCGATGACCTAGAGCAGCAACTGCTCGACGACTGACGGGAGTGTTACTGGGTGGCGACCTGGGCTGTAGGCGATGTTCAGGGTTGTCTCGATCCGCTGAATCAACTCCTCGACAAGATTGCCTTCAGACCAGAGTCTGATCAGCTCTGGCTGGTCGGTGACCTGGTTGGCCGGGGGCCGGATCCGTGCGCGGTTCTGGACCTGCTGATTTCTTTAGGAGACCGCGCGGTTTGCGTTCTGGGAAACCATGATCTGCACCTGATTGCAGCAAATTTCGATTTGCGCCAGGTGAAACCCAAAGACAATCTTTCGCCCGTCCTGGAACACCCTGATCGAGCGGATTACATAAATTTTCTTTTAAAACAACCACTTGTACACTACTCAGCAGATATCAACTGGGCCATGGCGCATGCCGGGCTCTACCCCTGGTGGTCCCTGACGGAAAGTCTGGATCTTGCAAGCGAAGTTTCCTGCGCCCTCAAGGGGCGCGATCCAAAGGTGTTTCTCGAGAACATGTATGGCAACACCCCGACGCAATGGGAGCAGGGACTCTCGGGCTGGGGCCGCTTACGGTTCATCACTAATGTTTTTACACGGATGCGTTTATGTGATGCGCGGGGGCGTCTCGAGCTAAAGCACAAGGGGCCCCCGGATAGTGCGCCCGCGGGCTTTAAGCCCTGGTTTGATTTTGAAAATCCCGGCCTTTCAAACACCCGCGTGGTCTTCGGCCACTGGTCGGATGCGGGGGGTGTCTACCACCCGCCCTATTTCGGTCTCGATTCGGCTTGTATCTGGGGAGGACGCTTAAGTGCTGTACACCTTGAGTCGGAACACGTTAACATCATCTCGGTGTCCTGTGACCCCAATGCAACCATCCACCCCCAATGAGTAACGCTTACGAAATCGACATTGAGGTCGAGACCTCTTACATGGCGGAGCACTCCGAGCCCGAGGAGGACCGCTATGTCTTTGCCTACACGATTACCCTGGTGAACAGGGGGTCTATTGCTGCCAAGTTGCTGTCGCGACGGTGGATTATTACCGACGCCGACAATCGTACCGAGGAAGTAGAAGGGGAAGGGGTGGTCGGAGAGCAGCCCACCCTGAAGCCAGGGGAGGGTTTCCGTTATACATCAGGCGCGGTCATCGAAACCCCGGTGGGCACGATGCACGGGTCCTACAAGATGCTGGCCGAAGACGGCCAGACTTTTGATACTGATATCCCCCAGTTTGTCCTCTCAGCGCCGAGAGTATTGCACTGAAGTAGTATAAGTAATTGATTTAATTGAGTTTTTTACTCCTATACGTCGAGGTTGCCGACGGCAAACGCGTTGCGCTGGATAAAGTCCCGGCGCGGCGCAACCTCTTCGCCCATCAGCACCGTAAAAATCTCGTCCGCGCCCACCGCGTCTTCAATCTGAACCTGTGACAGGCGCCGCTGCCCGGCGTCCATGGTGGTCTCCCAAAGCTGCTCCGGGTTCATCTCACCGAGGCCCTTGTACCTCTGGATATTGATCCCGCGACGTGCCTCTGACATCAACCAGGACAGCGCCTTGGCAAAGGTCTCCAGTTGCTGCTCACGCTGGCCGCGCTTTACCGTAATGGCGTCGCCGACTTCTGATCGGAGTCGATGCCCCAGGGCGGTTAGCGAGGTGTATTCAGTCGACTCAAAGAAGTCTCTCAGAAAGCGGCTTTGCCGGTAACGGCCGTGCCGCTCGCTATCGACCACCAGCACCGGAGCGTCAGCCGGGTCATCCCACGCCACCCGGTAGCTGGCACCAGCCCCCGTCTTCGCGTCGGCGTTGAGCGCCGCGCTTAGCGCGCCTGCAAACGCGTTGCGTTGCGCCGGGTCTGAAACGGCGGCAATCTCAAGCTGCGGCTGGTCACAAAACGCCCAGAGTACTTCTGTCTGATAACGTCTCGCCATCCGGCGAATGGCGGTCTCAACCGCAAAATAGTCGCTGCAGATGCCCCGCAGGGCGTTACCCGAAAGCGCTTTGGCGGTATCGTCTCCCGGCACCAACTCGGCGCCCTCCAGTGCCATATCGAGGAGCATCCGGTGCAGCTCATCATCATCCTTCACGTAGGTTTCTTTCTTTCCCGAAGTGAGTTTATAAAGCGGCGGCTGCGCAATATAGACGTGGCCACGCTCGATCAACTCTCGCATCTGCCGGTAGAAAAATGTCAGCAACAGTGTTCGGATATGGGACCCGTCGACATCGGCATCGGTCATGATAATGACCCGGTGATAGCGCAGGCGGCTGACGTCGAAGTCATCGGTACCAATGCCCGTTCCCAGGGCGGTAATGAGCGTACCGACCTCGTCTGACGCCAGCATCTTGTCAAAACGGGCCTTCTCGACATTCAGAATCTTACCTTTTAATGGCAGGATCGCCTGGAACCGCCGGTCCCGGGCTTGCTTTGCCGAACCCCCGGCAGAGTCGCCTTCGACCAGGTAGATCTCGCAAAGCGCCGGGTCTTTTTCCTGGCAATCGGCGAGTTTGCCTGGCAACCCGCCAATCTCAAGGGCACTTTTGCGCCGGGTCATTTCCCGCGCCTTTCGAGCTGCATCGCGCGCTCTGACAGACTCGACGATCTTCTCCATGATCGCGCGTGCCTCTGTGGGGCGCTCCAGCAGAAAGGTGCTCAGGTGGTCGTTTACCAGTGATTCCACAGGCCCCCGGACATTGGAAGACACGAGTTTGTCTTTGGTCTGTGAGGAAAACTTGGGATCGGGAACCTTGACCGACAGCACGGCCGTAAGACCCTCGCGGCAGTCCTCGCCACGCAGGCTGATTTTGGCTTTTTTCGCGAGTCCGGACTCCTCCATATAGCGCCCCATCGTGCGTGTTATCGCCGAGCGCAGGCCCTCCAGGTGGCTTCCCCCATCACGCTGGGGGATGTTGTTGGTGTAGCAAAAGACGTTCTCCTGGTAGGAGTCATTCCACTGAAGCGCGAGCTCGACAATAATGCTGTCGCGTTCATCCCGTATATAACAGGTGGTCGGGTGCAGCGCGCTTTTCTGGCGGTTGAGATGGGCCACAAAGGCCTCGATCCCGCCTTTGTACTCGAAAATATCTTCGGTATCCGTACGCTCATCGACCAGCCGGTTGCGCACCCCCGAGTTCAGGAAAGACAACTCCCGCAGCCGCTTGGCAAGAATATCGTGGTGCATTACGGGATCTGAGAAGACCTCCGGATCCGGTCGAAAGTGCACCTCGGTGCCGGTTCGGTCAGTCTCACCGACAACGGCAAGCGGCGCCCTGGCAAGACCTTTTTCGAATTCCTGACGGAATATCTGGCCCTCTCTGTGGATTGTGAGTCTCAGGTAGGAAGAAAGGGCATTCACCACAGAAACCCCGACGCCGTGCAGGCCCCCAGACACTTTGTACGAAATCTGGTCGAATTTCCCCCCGGCGTGCAGTTGCGTCATGATGACCTCGGCTGCAGAACGCCCCTCTTCGGCAATCATTCCTGTCGGAATACCGCGCCCGTCGTCGACCACGCTGATGGTCTCATCAGCGTGGATGGTGACCGTCACCTCGCTGCAAAATCCCGCCAGCGCCTCGTCGATCGCGTTGTCGACGACCTCAAACACCATGTGGTGCAGGCCTGTGCCATCGTCGGTATCGCCGATATACATACCAGGGCGCTTGCGCACCGCTTCAAGGCCTTTGAGAACCTTGATACTGCTTTCATCATAGACAGGGGATGTCGCCATAAACACTCCGGAATTGGTCCGAGAATTATACCACCTGCACCGGGCCATAATCCCGGAAAATGGCTATTTTTAGCGGTTTTTAGTGGTTCCACGTGGAACATTCAGCCTTTGTTCAGGCTGTTCCACGTGGAACATCGCGGGCTCGCCTAAAGGCGCATCGGCATGATGAGATACAGCGTGTCGTCGTTGTCGGGATCGTGCAGCATGCACCCGGTATTCGCATCCTGAAGTTCGGCCTCTATCTGGTCGCTGGTAAGCGCCTTCAGCGCGTCCATCAGGTAGGTTACGTTAAAGCCGATTTCCACATCAGTCCCGTTGTACTCGACCGCAATCTCATCTATGGCCTCTTCGTGTTCCGGATTGTGGGCGCTGACCCGGAGGCTTCCTTTACTGAGTTCAATCCGGATACCTCGGTATTTCTCATTGGTCAAAACAGCGGTTCTGGTAAGCACCTCGTGAAACTGTTGCCGGTCAACGACCATTTTCTGGTTAAGGACCTGTGCCATAACCGCTTTGTAATCCGGGAATTTTCCATCGATCAGCTTACTAATCAGGGTGGCCCCGGGGCGTTCCAGCCTGATGTGGTTGTTGTTGAGCTCCATAGTCATATCTTCCGCGCCTTCGCCCAGAAATCGACCAAGTTCCGCCACCGCCTTGCGCGGGACGATGACCTGGCGTTGTCCCCCTGCCGGGCTTTTGAGTGACGTCCGGCTCCTCGCCAGGCGGTGCCCGTCGGTAGCGACCGTTGTGATGGTGCTGCCTTCAAGCTCCAGCAGAACCCCATTAAGAAAATACCGGACATCCTGCTGCGCCATGGAAAACGACGTCCGGTCAAGCAGCGCTTTAAGCTCTTTTCGTGGGATGGTGATCCGCTCTTCCCATTTTCCGGCTTCGAGGCGGGGGAAATCCTTAGGTGGTAAGGCCTGCAGGGTAAAGCGGCTCCGGCCCGAGCGCATTTTCGCCTTATCGCCCTCACCGCTGAAATCAATGGTCGCCGTCTCCGGCAGCGCGCGACAGATATCGAGCAGTTTTCGTGCGGTGGCGGTGCACTCCCCGTCCTCACCGCTCAGCACTTGTGCCTCAATACTGATCTCAACTTCAAGATCCGTACCTACCAGTGTTAATCGTTTACCTTCCAGGCGCAGGAAAACATTCGCAAGGATGGGTAAGGTCTGGCGCCGCTCAACCACACTAGTGACGATGCTAAGCGGGCCTAACAGAACTTCGCGCTCAATCTGAAATTTCATATTTAATCTAGAAGGATGTTAGTGTTTATAAGGCCTGTGGATAAGTTGATTACAATATTTTCCCTCTTATTTACAACTACTTATAATTTTTCTACTGTTAAGAATCCTGTGGATAGAAAGCGCGGAAAATCGGGATAAAAAACCCCCTGCACGAGCACCGCGATTCTAGCCGACATTATCCACAATTTATCCTCGTTAAGCGCCCAGGATTCTCTGTAGATTCTGATAATCCTCTCTTACCCTGGCGTCGGTCGAAATCAACTCCTGGACCTTCCTTTGGGCGTGCAGCACGGTGGTATGGTCGCGCCCACCAAACGCATCCCCAATCTCGGGCAGGCTCATGTTGGTCAATTCCTTCGCCAGCGCCATCGCGATCTGTCTTGGCCTCGTAATCTGCCGGTTGCGCCGCTTCGAGTGCAGATCGGCGATCCGCATCTTGAAATATTCAGCGACGGTTTTTTGAATATTCTGAATCGTCACCCTTCGCTCCTGGAACACCAACAGATCGCGCAAAGCCTCGCGGGTCAGTTCAAGGTCAATAGGCCGCCCGGTGAAGCTGCTGCTTGCGACAATACGATGCAGCGCGCCTTCCAACTCACGGACATTTGATCGGATCTGGCGGGCGATAAAAAAAGCAACCTCATCGGGCAAATGCACCCCTTTGAGTTGCGCTTTGTGCTGTAGGATGGCGACCCGGGTTTCGAGCTCCGGCGGGTCGATCGGCACCGTCAAACCGCTGCCAAATCGGGAGATCAGCCTCTCCTGGACGCCGGTGATCTCTTTTGGAAAGCGGTCACTGGTGATGATGACCTGGCGCTGACCCTCAACTAAGGTATTGAAAGTATGGAAGAATTCTTCTTGAGAGTGCTCTTTTCCCGAAAAAAACTGAATGTCGTCAATCAGTAGCGCGTCGAGCGATCGATAGTAGCGCTTAAAGTCGTTAATCGCGTTATGCTGCAATGCTTTGACCATATCAGCCACGAAACGTTCCGAGTGAACGTAGACCACATTGGCTTTGGCCTGGTTTTCCATCACCAGGTTGCCAGCCGCCTGCATCAAGTGGGTCTTGCCGAGACCGACACCGCCGTAAAGAAACAGCGGGTTGTATGCCTTTCCCGGATTCTCACCGACCTGGCGGGCGGCTGCCCGGGCGAGC
>CEPS01026217.1_pt1 | contig 39955 bp, 30 predicted proteins | sample 530401 | NCBI WGS metagenome assembly CEPS01 (sample SAMEA2620035, study PRJEB7988) | marine metagenome | biome: marine biome (ENVO:00000447); feature: mesopelagic zone (ENVO:00000213) & marine oxygen minimum zone (ENVO:01000065); material: "saline water (ENVO:00002010), including plankton... | reverse complement strand
TAGATCTACAATTTCAATCATCCGCTGAACACGTTCATCATCATCATGGTAAACTGTTAGATTACACCCCGGCCACAGAATACCATCAAAGGTTTTTAATATCTCCAGAGTAGGTAACAGTGTTGAATCGTCACTCGCATATAGAATGGTTGTTTGTGCATCCGGTATATGTTGAAATAACATTTTTTCATACAATTTTCCTGCCAGTGTCATACCGACTGTATCAAATTGCAGCCTACTCTTTTCTGGATATCCATCTATAATTAAAAATTTCATTTATCTGCCTTTAATTTCTTCTAAAGCTTCGGATAAGCCCGAATAATCATTAAAGATTCCATCTGCTTTTGTATTTGCACTGCCTCTATCCACTGCGGCAATGCATAAAATAGCTTTCATGCCAAATTCATGGGGGCCCGCAATGTCATTAGTCTCCCGATCACCAATATGGACAACTTCAGACGGAAAAAGATGCAATCCCTCCCAAGCATGTTGAAACATGGATTGATGCGGTTTTGAATGACCCACTTCATCTGAAAATGCGAATGTATCAAAATAGTCTAACAATCCTTCGTCTCTGAGCAATGTTCGTAACACACGCCCAGGACTAAATATAGCATCCGATATAATGCCCAATTGATAATGTTCGGATAATCGGGCGATGGCTTCATGCACACCTGTGACAAAGTCCGGGCGAAATACCAATTCCATTTCTTCATGAAGGCGTACAAGTTCAATCATTTCATCTTCTGAAAGCGATACATTTAATTTATCTAAAATTTGATTTAAACGATGGGCAACGGTCCTTGTTATATTATTATTGTGCCAGTCATTTCTAAAATCAGAATCCACTTCATCATAAATATCAGAAACAGTTTTAAAGGAAATATCAGTAAGTTTTGATGTAGCTGCATGAACTAATTCTCGTCTTTCAACCAACTTTGTTGGACATCCTGCTTTTGCTCTTTTTGGTTCATCCGAATCATCGATTAAAACTGTATCCCACAAATCAAATGTGATTCCTTTTACAACCATTTAAATCAATCTTTCAAGAATGTCAATCACGTCTCCGGCCACCACTTTTCGAGAATTTGTTGGGCAGGATGGATCTGCCAGTGCGTATTTCTCAATCTTTTTTAAATCATTTGAGTCAATCTGAAAAGATTTTAAATCAGAAGGCAATTTTAATCGACGCAGCCAATTACTCATCATAGCAACAATTTCATCTGCATCATTTTTAACACCCAAAACCGATCCGAGCGATGCGAGTTTTGCTCGAGCATTTTCATATTCTATATTATATTTTGTAGTTCCAATAAGAAGGGTCGCATTTGCCAAACCATGATGCAAGTCATAATGCACACCTAAAGCATGGGCGATAGCATGATTAACTCCGAGTCCTTTTTGAAAAGCGGTAGCCCCCATGGAGGAGGCCATGAGCATATTTCCTCGAGCAGATATATTCTGGCCATTTACAACAGCACGTTCCAAATTTTTCACACATAATGCCATACCGCGCTGAGCAATGCCATCGGCAAATGGATGAAATGCATCCACCCAAAATGCTTCTAGATTATGAACAAATGCATCGACACCTGTGGCGGCCGTTAAACCGGCTGGAAGCCCAACAGTTAATTCCGGATCCAGAATGGCAATATCCGGCAACATGAAGGGTGAAAAAATAATGGTCTTCTTATTAGTGGCTTTTATTAAAATTACACTGCTTCGTCCCACTTCACTTCCAGTACCGGCAGTCGTTGGAACAGCATAAAAGGGCGGCATATTATTCTGAATCAAACAATCGCCACCCAAAGCATCATCATATTGTTCTAAAGGGCCCTCATGTGTGGCCATCACTTTAATGGTTTTACCCACATCCATGGATGACCCGCCACCCAAAGCAACAATAAAGGTTGAACCACTTTCTTTATAAACGATGGTTCCAGCATATACATTTTCGCAGGTTGGATTAGACTTCACCTCGTTATAGGTTATAAGTTCAATCCCTGAATCAGTAAAAAGGTTACGAACCTTTTCAGGAATTCCCGCTGATTCCAGTCCTTGATCTGTTACCAGGAGTCCTTTAGAGCGCCCTGATTCCTTGATCATGGATGGCAATTCTTGAATCACGCCCGGCCCGTATTCTATACGTGTTGGATAAAAATAGCTGTGTCGCTGGTTTGGCATCTTAATGTGTTTTATTTCTCAAATGATAGGATTTGGGTCGCGTTAATTGCTCAAAGCCAACTTGGGACAAGGAACAGCCACGACCGGAATCTTTTATGCCCGCCCAGGATAAATAGGGATCTAAATAATCACAGCGGTTCATAAAACATGTCCCTGTTTCAATATTGTTAGCAATTTGAATGGCTTCATCCTCATTTTCTGTCCAAACCGACGCGGTTAATCCATAGGGACTGTCATTCATGAGTTGCAATGCTTCACCATCATTTTTTACAGGCATGATGCCCACCACTGGACCAAATGATTCATCCATCATAACATTCATGGAATGATTAACGTTGATTAATACTTGTGGCGGCAAATAATGCGGGCCCAATGATTGTCCGTTGAAATGATTCCAATCCAATAAGGGTTTAGCTCCAGATGAAACAGCCTGATCAATATGGGATTTAACGAGACGAACACCACTTAATTTCGTCATAGGTCCCAATGTTATTTTTTCATCTGTGGGGTTTCCCAAAATATATTGATTCGTTAAATCAACAAAACCATCGACAAATGATGAGAAATGATCTTCATGCACATAAATGCGTTCTATCCCGCAGCAAGATTGACCCGAATTGAAAAATGCCCCATCCACCAAATTTTCGATCGCAAAATCAATATTAGCATCGGCACGTACATAGGCAGGATCTTTACCGCCCAATTCCAATCCAAGTCCAATAAATCGTTCAGATGCAATACGCTGAATCACGTGCCCACCGGAAACAGAACCTGTAAAAGCCACAAAATCAATTCGATTATCTCGAACAACTTCAGCCGTTGATTCATGCGTTAAATGAAGAAATTGAAATAATCCATCCGGGAGCCCTGCTTTATCAAATGCTTGTTTTAATCGTTCAGCGCATAAAGGTGTTTGAGTCGAATGTTTTAACACAATTGCATTTCCGGCTAATAAGGCGGGGACCACAGTATTAACCGCAATTAAATAGGGATAATTCCATGCGGGTACCACAAATACAATACCCAATGGTTCTCGTTGAATAAATCGATTAAATCCATCCTTTTTGTCTATATGTATGTCTTTCAAAGCATTATCAGCCAACCGAATCATGCCCAAAGTCCGTTCTGCTGTACCGCGCACTTCTCCTGGAGCATAACGAATAGGTCGTCCCATTTGCCATGATAATTCTTCAGAAATCGCCTCCAATTTTGATGTGAATGCATCAACAAACTTTGTTACAACAATTTTTCGATCCTGAAGACCTGTGTGTTTCCATTCTTTTTGTATTTTTACCGCCTTTGTTAACATATTATCAATATCCTTTCCATCATGAAAGGGTCGTTCGATATAAACATTTTCATCGATGGGGGAAATCACTTTTAATCGTTGGTTTGAACCAGCCATTTATAAATCGGCCTTTCCTGTTTTATTTCGTAACAAGATAAGAAATAAAAAGATAGCTGCTAAGACAGCTGACACTAAAAGAATGCTGAAAACGGTTCCTGCACCGGACGAATCTAAGATGGAACCCAATATAAATTCCTGTACAACGGAACCTACAGCCCCTAATCCATTAATAATTCCGGCTGCAAATGCAGCACCGCGTAAAGTGCTAACTTCAATGGCCCCGGCTCCAGTCATGAGTGCGTCCGGCCCATACAAAGTGAAACCCACCAAAGCTAGACTTATTCCGAAATAAAGTAAACTCGCAGGTCCATACGTGTATAGCAGCATGGTGGAAGCAGTCATGGCTAAAATGAAATAAAAACTGATTTTTGCGCGCTTTCCAGAAAAGTATTTATCTGAAATAAATCCTGCTGCAATTACACCGAATGCACCTGCGAAATCAAATGCCGTCGAAAGATAACCCGCATCATCCAGAGCAAGCCCGTAATCACGATAAAGAAGAAATGGGGTCCAGGACCAAAGGGCATATCGAATGAATTTCACAAAAAAATAGAATCCTCCTACAAGTAAAATATTGGTCCAAATGGCAGAACTCCATCCTAAATCTCTCTGTACATTCTTTTCTATTATGGATTTATTTTCACTGGAATCCACAAGCCCAAACCCAACATCTTCAGGTTTATTTCTTTGATTAAATAAAAAGAAAATCCAAACACCTAATAGAATAATAGAGCCAGCCCAGAACGACCATTGAATACCCCATCTTGCCAATACCCAAGCTGCAAGTCCGCTGGCCAGCACACCGCCAATTTGATAATTTGTTGCCCAAAATCCCATAACCGTTCCACGTTCTTTTCGGCTAAACCACGGAGCCATGGCGGCCACATTATTAGACCATCCTGTGGATTGAGCGAAACCATTAATCATCATTAACAATGAAAAGGTTATCCAGGAGTTCGTTATACCAAATAAAAAGTTAACCGCAATAGATACGGCCATTCCGAACAATAATAAGATTCGTGGCCCCCACTTCGACCCAACCCAGCCCATAATAAATTGACCAATAGTATAGGCAACTAAATAGGCTGATCCAATGAACCCGAGTAAAGATGGATCCCAGGACAGTTCTTCAGCTAATGCTGGTTTGGCAATAAAGAATGGTTTTCGACAAAAATAAAATCCCGCATAGGATAACCATGTGGATGCGAAAATGCGATAACGCCATATTGACTGAGGTGAATAAATCATTCTTCAGTTTTACAAAGGAATAAACTGTTAATGTCGGAGAATGGGAAAATGTAAATCAAAAATCATAAGGGTTGAATATATAATCTTAATTACATTACCTGAACAGAATTAGATAAAATATTTTTATGTTCAGCTTATTTTAACATATTGATTTAATGACTATGAATGTAAAACAGAAAACAGTTATCGGCTGGACGGCAGGCCTATCAATTGTATATGCGATCACGAGGTATCATTACTTCAAAGGTGTTCCTTTCCAACAATTTTTCCCTGATATATTGAATAAAGGACTCTCATTGGCTGCCATTTTATTAATCAGTCTTTTGCTTTCTGTTGGCCCTTTATCTCGCCAATTCCCAGATAAATTTAATAATCTTCAATTGGGAAAAAGGTTATTTGGTTCATTGGGTTTTGTTTTTGCTTTTCTCCATTCATTGGTTTCAATCTACTTTTACAAACCAGATCATTATCCCAAGTTTTTCTCACTTGAGCATCTTAATGTTATAGGAAAATTTGTACTTTATTCCGGTGTAGTTTCCTTAATATTGTTAAGTATTGCATTTATGGTGTCATTTCCAAAAATTCTAAATGTACGTCCTAATTATTTTTCAACAATCCCAGTTTATCGGTTTCGTAGGCTTAATTATTGGAGGTGGTCATGTGATTCCTATCGGTGCTCAGGGATGGTTTCATCCCTACTGTTGGCCGGGGTATTTAATTCCATTATGTATAACAGAAAGTAAAAATATGACACAATTATTATTCTTTCTTTTTTTTACCAAAACAGTGTTTGCACAAGTAAGTACCGAAAGGATACTTGAGCAACCATTAGAACCGCATCCAATTATTGAATTAAAGAATTGGGATGTATTCAATGGCGAAACCTCATTAGAGAATGCTCTTAATTTTCAGAATAATAATGGCTGGGAATCATGGACACTTAATACAAAATGGTGGGATGAGTATAATGTTAAATGGTTCCGGAGAAATGTGTCAATACCCGAATCATTTAGGGGGCAGGATGTTTTTCTCGAACTAAAAGTTGATAATAAAGGGATTGTTTATTTCAATGGTGAAAAACTCATGAATGTTGCACGGCTTCAAGGGAAAAAATTGTTAATAAAAAATGCCAAAGGAAATGAAACTTTTACCATAGTAGTTCGCGGGGAAAAAACGGGGTATTATGGCCAATTTTATCAAGCAGATATTGTAGCCTATCCACCTGGCTACAGCGATTTTTATTTTTATTTAAATTCGGTTGAAACATTAAGACCTTCCAGTCGAGGAATATCCATTGAAAAAGCAAAATGGAAAATGATGGCAGATGAGGGCGCCAGCCACCCTGATTTTGACGATTCACATTGGGTAACACGAGAAATCAGAGGTACTTGGAGGGGTGAATACAAACATGCGTGGTACCGTATGTCCATTAAACTTCCAGATGAAATTGATGGATTCCCTATTAATAGTAACCGTTTATTCATTCATGCTTACACAAATGACAAAGGTGAAATTTGGTATGAAGGACAAAAGCTACATGAATTCAGGGATAGTTCTGGGAATATTTTATTTGAGGTAAATGGCACACCATCTAAAACGATCTCTTTTGCGATCAAAGCCATAAATGAAAGAAATATGGGTGAATTAAAAGATGTAAGAATTATTTCAAGTGAAGCATTAAGATTAGAATCCACTTATAAATCCATGCTCGAAAAACTCGAAAGATGGGATCGATATTTCCAAAGACATCCTGCTCCTAAAGAAGAATGGATATCCGTAGCGACTGTCACATTAAAAGAGACCATTGAATCAGATAAACCATTAGAGATTAAACTCAATCAGCTAGAATCGAAAATAGCTTCTCTGAATAATAAAATGGTATCTCAACCCGTCTTTGTTGTTCCACCTTATTTACAAAATGTGCAAGATGATGGTATTACCATTATGTGGGAAACAGCCCTCCCATCTTTAGGCACGGTCTTATTTGGGAAACAGGATTTAAATCGTGCCATTCATGGTCAATATTCCCCTACTACAATTCATGAAATAACTTTAGTCGGATTGGATAGAAATACGCATTATAACTATCGGGTGATTTCGGGTGATATGGCCAGCCCCATACAAACATTTAGAACAAAGAAAGATGACGGTATTCCATTTTCCTTTTCTGTGTATGGAGATAATCGCAGTTATCCAAAAGTAGCGGAAAATGTTGTTAAAATGATGACACGTGAAAAGATTGATTTCATATGCAGTGTGGGTGATGTGGTTACTCGGGGAATCAATTTATCTGAATGGGTGGACGATTATTTATATCCTCTGCGATGGATTGGTGGACAAGTTCCAACCTACATCTCTATTGGGAATCATGAGTATGGTGGCTATTGGGAAGTCGGAGAAGTTTATCCCTTTGAAGAGCGCGTGAATCATCCACTAACCTCAAATGGCAGTACGGAATATTGGTATTCATTCGATTATGGGAATGCCCATTTTGTATTCATAGATCCAAACAAAGGAGACGGACCAAAAGGGCGTCGCATACCGCCGGGAAGTCAACAATATGAATGGCTCAAACATGATTTAAAATCTGCACGAAGATCGTCCAAATGGACATTCGTTTTTTTCCATCAACCACCCTACTCGGAATGTTGGTCAGGCGGTTATTATGATGGAGAATATTATTTGCGTGAAGAGATTGTACCTCTCATGGAACTCAATGGTGTAGATATTGTGTTCAGTGGCCATACTCATGATTACGAACGCGGTCTTCCCCATCCGCCCTATGATCCTGAAACGGGTTCAGGAAATAATGCAGCTTATATTATTACAGGCGGTGCAGGATCATTCTTGGATAATCATAAATATTATGAATGGGAACAAATTGATATTCCGGACCATCCTGCACGACCCAACAGTAACGAATCAGACGAAGGCAAATATTATGAATACCATTATATTGTTATTAATATTGATGGAGATATATTAAAAGCAACCACGCAAAAAATGAACGGTGATGGGAGTTATGGAGGTGTCATGGATTCATTCGAATTGCACTATAATACATCCAATAAATAAAAGAATGACATATTTAAACTATAATCGAAAATTAAAGATGGGGTTAGTTGGGGGTGGACCGGGAGCATTTATCGGCGATGTACATAGAAAAGCTGCAATTCTTGACGGCGGTGTCAATCTTGTTTCAGGTACTTTTAGCCGGCACATTGAAAATTCAAAAGAGGCGGGCCAGACATATAATATAAATCCTGAGCGTGTATTTGATCATCATAAAATAATGATACAAAATGAATTATCCCTGCCGGATGAAGATAGAATTGATTTTGTTGCCATAACAACACCTAACCAATCTCACTATTCCATTGCCATAGATTTTTTAGAAGCCGGTTTTCATGTGATGTGTGAAAAACCTATGACCTTTGATGTAAAAGAAGCTGTGAAACTTCAGGAAAAAGTCAGGGAGACCGAACTTGTATTTGGGTTGATGCATAATTATACCGGTTATCCCATGGTAAAGTTTGCCCGTGATATTGTGCGGAAAAAGGAATTAGGGAATATTCGGAAAATTGTTGTTCAATACCCTCAAGGATGGTTGACCACACCCCTGGAAGAAACAGGACATATTCAAGCCGGCTGGCGTACCGACCCATCGCAAAGTGGTGGCGCAGGAAGCATGGGTGATATTGGGACCCATGCTGAGAATCTGTCGGAATATATTACTGGATTGACTATTTCTGATGTTTGTGCAGATCTTTCCATGTTTGTGAATGGAAGGAAATTAGACGATGACGGTAATTGTTTATTAAAGTTTAATAATGGAGCAAAAGGGTTGATTCATGTCAGCCAGATTGCATGTGGTGAAGAAAATAATCTGGTCATTTGGGTTTATGGTGAAAAGAAAAGTTTAGAATGGCATCAAGAAACTCCAAATGAATTAATTATAAGAGATGGAAATGGGCCAAACCAGATTTGGCGACGAGGGAATGACTATGTTGCACAAATAAGTCCCGCCGCCGCACGGGCAACGCGATTACCATCCGGTCATCCGGAAGGGTTCCTTGAAGCATTTGCAAATATTTATTTGAATTTCACGGATACAATTCGTTCACGATACTTAAATCAAACACCCACAGAAGCCATGTTGGATTTCCCAAATGTAAATGATGGTGTGCGGGGGATGCTTTTTATCGAAACAGTCTTAAAAAGTGCAAAGAGTGATCAAAAATGGACCAAAATTTTGACACATAAATAATGGGAGAATTTTCATGTCAAGACCAGTAACATTATGCACAGGACAGTGGGCGGATTTGCCTGTAACCGTTCTGGCAGAAAAAGCATCATCTTGGGGTTATGATGGACTTGAACTTGCTTGTTGGGGCGATCACATGGACGTTGAAAAAGCCGCATCTGATCTCAATTATTGTGAAGAGCATCTTGAAAAATTAGCGAAGCACAATTTGAACGTTTATGCCATCAGTAATCATTTGGCAGGACAATTGGTTTGTGACCCGAATAATGATTCCCGCTCCGATTTATTTGCGCCAGATGATTGCGCAGGTGATGCAGAGAAAAAACGAGCCTGGGCTGTGGACAACATGAAAAAAACAGCTATGGCTGCGAAAAATTTAGGTATTGATGTTGTCAACGGATTCACTGGATCACCCATCTGGCATTATTTCTATAGTTTTCCGCCTGTATCCAAACAAATGATTGATGATGGCTTTGGATATTTTGCTGAAATGTGGAATCCAATTCTGGACGTATTTGATGAATGCAGAGTTAAGTTTGCCTTGGAAGTGCACCCCACAGAAATTGCTTTTGATATTGTAACTGCTGATCGTGCTTTGGAAACTCTCAATAGAAGGGAAGCTTTTGGGTTCAATTTTGATCCAAGCCATCTGCATTGGCAAATGATTGACCCCATTACATTCATAAATGAATTCAAGGATAGGATTTATCACTGTCATATGAAAGATACGGCTTTACAACTCGATGGACGTACAGGGATTCTTGGTTCTCACTTGGATTTTGGGCATCCGGAACGAGGTTGGGATTTCAGATCGCTTGGACGCGGAGATATCAATTTTGAAGATATTATCCGCACTTTTAATCATATTGGGTATAGTGGCCCATTATCCGTTGAGTGGGAAGACACAGGAATGGACCGTGAACACGGTGCGGCCGAAGCATGTGATTTTGTAAAACAATTGGACTTTCAACGATCAGAAGTAGCTTTTGATGCTGCTTTTGAAGAATAGGGACCAATTATGAATACTCATCAATCCCAGATCAATTCAAAATGGCTATTTAAAGCAAGTTTTATTGCTCTAATCGCAACATCATTTGCATTTGTGACACGTTTTGCTGTTCTAGCCGATTGGGGAAGACAGTTTAATTTGAGTAGTACGCAAATGGGAGAAATTGGCGGCGCCGGTGTTTGGCCATTTGCCATTAGCATTATTCTTTTCAGTTTGGTTGTTGACCGAATCGGATATGGAACGGCTATGGTATTTGCATTCATATGCCATATCGCATATGGTGTTATGGCTGTATTCTGGGCGCCGAATGCAAACCCTGATCAAGCCTACGCTATTCTTTTCGGGGCCAGTGTTATTCTTGCGTTGGGGAATGGCACTGTAGAAGCAGTGATTAATCCAGTTGTGGCTACGATGTTTGACCGAGACAAAACAAAGTGGTTGAATATTCTCCATGCCGGATGGCCCGCAGGTCTTGTGGGAGCCGGACTCATGACTATGGCTATGGGTGGAGCAGATTGGCGATATAAGGTTGGTTTGATCTTTATTCCAACTTTGGTCTATGGCGTCATGATATATAAACAAAAGTGGCCAGTACAGGAACGTGTTGCTGCAGGGGTTTCTTATATGGAAATGTTAAGGGAGTTTGGTATTCTCGCATCACTCCTGGTCATCCCCATTATCATACGCCAGATTGCAGTGGTATTCAATCTACCATTGTCCACTGAAATCATTCTGGATGTGGCATTAATATTTGCTTTTTCCTATTCGATTTGGCCGGAAAAAGAAACCATTACACAATCGAAATTGTCCAGCTCCCTGGGAAGTCCAATGCTTTTTATTCTAATGTTAATTATGATGCCCTTGGCGACCACGGAAATTGGAACCGATGGCTGGATTACAGCCCTAATGGAAAAAGCCATGGGTGATATTGGATTACCTGCTGTTACTGTTTTGGTGTATACCTCGGCAATTATGATGGTTCTACGGTTTTATGCTGGTCCTATTATTCATCGATTTAAACCGCTTGGGTTGTTAATAATTAGTTCCGGTGTGGCAGCAGTTGGTTTATTTCTATTATCTAAAAGCACAGGAATGACCATTTTATTTGTGGCAACATTTTATGGATTAGGGAAAACATTTTTCTGGCCAACTATGTTAGGCGTCGTGTCAGAACAGTGCCCCAAAGGTGGAGCATTGACCTTAAATGCCATTGGTGGTATGGGCATGCTGGCGGTTGGTGTTCTTGGAATGCCGTTCATTGGTTCACTGCAGGATAATGCTTCTTCTGAATTGCTGATGGAAAAAAATCCTACCATTTATTCTCAAATTGTAGTGGAAAAGGATGGAATCTTTGGAGAATACAACGCAATTGACCAAGATAAAAAAACTGAGCTCAGTAACGAGAATCAATCAACAGTTAATATGATCGTTGATGAAGCCCGTCATGGTGCTTTGGCTTATATGGCTATCTTTCCTGTTATCATGCTTTTCAGTTACCTTGGTTTGAATTTTTATTTTAAGTCTAAAGGGGGCTATGAACAAATAATCCTTAAGACAAATCAAGCCAATCCTTAAACGACAGTTGACAGATTGATTTCATATTTGGAAAAAACAGAATACTATTTACAAAACAACCTAATCCCCTTTTGGGCTAACAGGGTTGTAGAAAAAAAATATGGTGGATTTCAGACCAATTTTGACCGAAATGGAATCAGGACCAATGTCACCGAAAAATCATTTTTAGCCCAATGCCGCAGTCTTTTTACCATTTCTCATACAGTTCGATCTGGATATACTTGGCCAAATCATGAACAAGCATTGGCCCAGGGGATTAAATTTCTTTTCAAATATTATCAGGACAAAAAGTACGGTGGCTATTATTGGATTGTGAATGAGGATGGATCTGTTCTTGATGATAATAAGATAATTTACGGTCACGCATTTCTCATTTATGGATTATCGGAGTTTGCATTATTAACCGGTGACGAGTCTGTAAAAACTGAAGCTATCCGTGTGTTTGACTTTTTACAGAATAAAATAAAAGATCAAGAATATGGTGGCTATTTTGAACACTTCAATCGCCAATTTGAACCCATTAAAGCGCGAAAAGATATAGGCGTTTTTAAATCATTGGATGTGCACATGCATCTTATGGAAGCATTTACAACGTTATATGAATTAACGGGCGATGAAAAGCATCGGTTGGCCCTCGAAGAAATAAATACCCTTATTATTAATAAAATGATTCATAAGGAGACAGGAACGGGTATTTCCATGTTTACGCAAGATTGGTCCCCGATCGCAAATGTTGAATTGGAGACGGTTTGGGGCGCGGATCGTTTTGATGAAAATGGTAAATCCATTGATATTACGTCTTATGGCCATAATATTGAATTGACCTGGTTGTATCTCCTTTCTCAAGATGTGCTTAAAATCCCCCGTGAGAAAAGCTGGGGTAAAATGGTGAAAATATATGAACATACTTACCAGAATGGGATCGATTGGATAAACGGTGGTTTATTTGTTGAAGGTGAAAAAAAAGGATCCGCCACTGAAACAAATAAAGAATTCTGGCAACAAGCCGAGGGAATGGTTGGATTTTTAGATGCCTATTTAATGACGGATGATGAAAAATATTTAGATGCTTTTAAAAATATCCACGATTTTGTATTTGAAAAAATGATCAACTGGGAACAAGGGGAATGGTTTGCTCTATTGGATCAAAAAGGAAACGTTATATGGGATTATATGGGGACCAGTTGGAAAACATTATACCATACCGTTCGAGGCATGTGTGAAATATCCAACCGATTACGGAAAATCATTATAGAATTAAAAAACAAATCATTAGATAAAGTGATGGCATAAAAAACAGGAGAACATCATGGAAGAACTCATAAAGAAAAATGAAAAAAGTAGTCAAAGAATATCAAGAAGAGATTTTATAACCAAATCGTCTGCTGCCGCAGCCGCCTTTATGATTGTGCCGCGATATGTTTTGGGTGGACCAGGTTATACCGCTCCAAGTGACAAAATTAATATAGCAGCCATCGGAGTTGGCGGTAAGGGAAGATCAGACATTGCTGCTGTCGCTACGGAAAATATCGTATCCCTATGTGATGTGGATGAAGTAAAAATGTTTGATACAATAAAACGTGCCGGCGAATGGGCAGAAGAAAAAGGGTTGTCCGAAAATCCATTGACGAAAGTGCCGAGATACAAAGATTTTCGTGAAATGTTAGATAAACAAAAAGATATTGATGCAGTAACTGTCAGTACACCTGATCACTTCCATGCAGTCGCCGCCATCACGGCTATCAAACAGGGGAAACATGCATTTGTCCAGAAGCCACTTACCTATTCTGTAGATGAAGCTAAAAAATTAAGCGCTGCTGCAAAAAAAGCCGGTGTTGTCACTCAGATGGGAAACCAAGGCCATGCAGGCGAAGGAATTCGACTCATTGGCGAATGGCTTAAAGATGATGCTATCGGTGAAGTTCGGGAAGTGCATTGCTGGACAAATAGACCAATTTGGGATACAGGCATGAATCGTCCTGCAGAAATACCATCTGTTCCACCCACATTGGATTGGGATCAATGGATTGGGCCTGCGCCTTTCAGACCTTATCATCCTGACTATGCACCATGGAGTTGGAGAGCATGGTGCGACTTTGGGACTGGTGCGTTAGGTGATATGGGTGCTCATATTTTTGATATTCCCTATCACACATTAAAAATGGATCACCCCACATCTGTTTTTGCCAGTTCATCCAAATTTAATGGAGAATCTTGGCCGGTAGCATCCACCATATATTACGAATTCCCACAACGGGGCTCACTACCCCCTGTAAAATTGACTTGGTACGATGGCGGCATCATGCCGCCTCGACCTGAAGGGATCGAACCGGGAAGACGCATGGGCGATGGCGATGGCGGTATCATGTTCTATGGTGATAAAGGAATGATTATGTGCGGTTGCTATGGTAGAAACCCAAGATTGGTTCCGGAAACAAGTATGAAGGAATATCAACGTCCGCCAAAAACACTGTCCAGATCTCCGGGAATACATGAGGAATGGGTCCAGTGCATTAAGGAAAGCAAGCAAGCCTCATCAAATTTTGATTATGCCGCCAGATTAACCAGCACTATGTTGTTGGGAAATATTGCCATCCGCATGGCGCCGAAAAGTACCAAATTAGAATGGGATGGAATAGCAGGTAAATTCACCAATATGGATGAAGCCAATGATTATCTTGGCCGTGAATATCGCGACGGCTGGAATTTGTAATACTAAAAAAAGGGTATACGATGAATAATAAATATTTATTTGGTTTGATTGCAGCGATTGCAGTTGCGTTTGCTGCAAAAATGATGAATGCTCCATCTGGAAATGGTTGGATCTCATTGTTCAACGGGAAAGATCTAACAGGCTGGCGCGCCAGTGAAAGTGGAGATTTTCGTGTTGAAGATAGCGCCATTGTTGTGCGGGGGAAAAGGGCTCATTTATTTTCAGAAAAAGAATTCCAGAATTTTGAATTCAAATGTGAAATCATGACCCAATACGGCAGTAATTCCGGTCTATATTTTCATACCCAGTATGAAGAATCCTGGCCCAGTCGTGGGTATGAAGTCCAGGTGAATACGTCCCATGGAGATCCGGTGAAAAATGGCAGCCTTTGGGGTGTGGTGAGATCTTTTGACCCCATTGTCAAGGACAATGAATGGTTCACGCTGGAAGTCAAAGTGGATGGTAAACATGTGGTGACCAAAGTGAATGGGAAAGTTGTGGTGGATTATAATGAGTTAGAGGGTGTTACCGCTGGCCGGAGAATCGATAAAGGGTCCTTTGCGATCCAGGCTCATGATCCCAAAAGCGTTGTGCGTTACAGAAATATTATGGTTAAACCATTTAATTAGTCGGCAATGAATACATCTGTGGTATCTAATTTCAAGATTCTAAAATTGGATATAAATTGAACGAAAATGAGACAATTATGAATAAGAAAAAGGAAGACAAAATAACTCGAAGAGAATTTATGGGAAAAGCTGCTGCTACTGCTGCAGCATTTACCATTGTACCGCGCTACGTTTTGGGGGGGACCGAATACACTGCTCCAAGTGATAAACTGAATATTGCATGTGTGGGGATTGGCGGGAAAGGACATTCAGATGTGCATGGTGTAAGTTCTGAAAATATTTATGCACTGTGCGATGTTGATGATGTAAAAGCTGCAGAAACCTACAGGGATTTTCCTAAAGCAAAACGCTATACAGATTTCCGTAAAATGCTGGAAAAAGAAAAGGAAATTGATGCTGTTACTGTTACTACGCCAGATCACAATCATGCTGTGGTTGCCATTGCAGCCATGGATCTGGGGAAGCATGTTTATGTGCAAAAACCTTTAACACATACTGTAGAAGAAGCAAGGAAACTGGCAGAAAAAGCCAAAGAATATAATTTGGTAACACAGATGGGAAACCAAGGGCATGCCGGTGAAGGCGGACGGTTGATCAATGAATGGATTTGGGATGGTGCCATTGGTGATGTTTATGAAGTCCATGTCTGGACGAACCGACCCATTTGGCCACAGGGAATTATCAGACCCGAGACGATACCATCTGTTCCGTCTTCCTTAGACTGGAATCAATGGCTGGGACCGGCAAAGTGGAGACCTTATCACCCCGCTTATGCTCCTTTTGTCTGGCGAGGGTGGCTGGATTTTGGTACAGGTGCCCTGGGTGATATGGGAGCCCATTTAATTGATCATCCTTACTGGGCATTAAAGATGGAATATCCCGATACTGTGCAGGCAAGCTCCAGTCCGATTAACGATGAAACCTATCCAAACGCATCCATAGTAACATATGAATTTCCAGCAAGAGATAAGATGCCGCCAGTAAAAATGATTTGGTACGATGGTGGATTAACACCACCCAGGCCCAAAGAGCTGGAACCGGGCCGGAAAATGGGCGATGGCGGGGGAGGAGTTTTGTTTGTGGGAACAAAGGGGAAAATGATGTGCAGTACATATGGGAATAATCCCCGTATCATTCCGGAAACAAAAATGAAAGAATACAAGAGACCTCCAAAATCCATACCAAGATCTTCTGGAATTAGGGAAGAATGGATTGAAGCCATAAAAGGCGGACCTGCAACCACATCCAATTTTGAATATGCATCAAAATTGACTGAAACTATGCTACTTGGATGTATCGCATTACGGGTCGCTGACAAACGAACCATTCTCGAATGGGACGGGAATAAGGGACAGTTTACCAATTTGGATGAAGCCAATGCCTTCTTGCATAAAGAATACAGGGATGGCTGGACACTTTAAAGGATAATTGTGGTTCAAAATAAAAACGCCAAAGTAATAAACCGGCGACAATTTATTAAAACCAGTACAGCTGCAGGGGCCAGTCTCATTTTGGCGCCTCATGTACTTAAAGGTGCTAAATCCTTTGGCGTAGATGACATTAATGTGGCATTATTAGGTGCTGGTGCCCAAGGACAAGTACTCATGAATGCCTGCCTGAAAATCCCGGGAATTCGGTTCAAAGCTGTCTGCGATATCTGGAAAGAATATAACCAGAAGCGGGTTTATCGTTTGTTGGGGAAATATGGTCATAAGTTGAATGCCTATGAAGATTATAGGGAAATGCTGGCAAATGAAAAAGATCTTGATGCTGTTATTGTAGCAACGCCTGATTTCTGGCATGCAGAACATGCCACTGCCTGTCTCGAAGCGGGGCTGAATGTATATTGTGAAAAGGAAATGTCCAATACGCTTGAAGGAGCAAAGCAAATTGTTCGGGCCGCGAAAAAAAGCGGGAAACTATTACAGGTTGGGCATCAACGGCGAAGCAATCCGCGATACATCCACTGTTATGAAAAATTAATCAAGGAAGCAAAAATATTAGGACATATTACGACGATTAACGGTCAGTGGAATCGCGCAGTGCAGCCCGATTTGGGCTGGCCGGAAAAATATGCCATTCCCCAACCTAGATTAGAACAATATGGTTTTCAATCCATGGCACAATTCAGAAACTGGCGTTGGTATAAAGGGTTCGGCGGCGGACCCATCGTTGATTTGGGTTCACACCAAATTGATATATTCAGTTGGTTTTTGGATGCGGTTCCATTATCCGTAATGGCATCCGGCGGCACCGATTATTATGATTCTCAAACTCATGAATGGTATGATACAGTCATGGCCATGTTTGAATACGATACACCAAAGGGATTGGTTCGTGCTTTTTACCAAACTATTACGACCAACAGCAATATGGGATATTTCGAAAATTTTATGGGTGACCAGGGTACATTGCAAATATCAGAATCAGCCGGTCGTGCAGGTATTTACCGGGAACAATCAGCTCCTCTATGGGACAAATGGGTGGATAAAAGCTTCCTGAATGCCCCGGCAGAAGAAAAAATACCTAATGTCAACGGGGCGGTATTGGATGTACGGGAAACTGTTGCACCACCAAAGTATGAATTGCCGGTTACCTTCAACGACCCCTACCATAAACCTCATTTGGAAAATTTCTTTAATTCCATTCGGGGTACGGATACATTGAATTGTCCGGCTGAAGTGGGCTATGAAACGGCTGTTGCTGTATTAAAAGTAAATGAAGCCGTTGAAAAAGCATCGCTTGTTAAATATGATAGAAATGAGTTTACACTGTAACTGATAAAATCAAATTCATTATATATAAAACCCAAGGCCTTTAAACAATTTAGATTTACAATAGGAAATTTGTCTGAAAATTAATCCATTATTATTTAAACAAAAAATAAGTACCGAGTGTTTATTGGTAGTTCAAAAACAGAAGAAGAAAAAAGAAACATAAAATTCCATAACCTTGATATGATAACTTCAGTTGATTACTATGTAAAATCTAAAACGGTACCCAATTTTGTAGGGTATCGAATACGCTCCGAGACCGTTTTGTTGAGTGATTTTCAATTTCATGAATAAGAATTTTGTTTAAAATGGTGATGAACCAAAACAATAGAATAAAACTATTTTTTATTGGACTTATTTTTCTATTACAGGGGACCCTGTTTTCAGGAGAAGGAAAATTAGGAGATTCCCCTGATGGTAGCCGTCATCCAGCGGTTCATAAAATAAAATTAATGGACCACGATAGTTCTATCATTCATCTGTACGAACAGCCGCTTTTACCCTTTTCTACAGAAATGACTTGTGGTGCCTGCCATAATTATCAATCAATTCGTTCCGGCTGGCATTTTAATGCTGGCAGTGCTGGGAATGATGGTCGTAATAGTCAACCGTGGATTTATTCCAATCCAAAAACATTGACTCAAATTCCGTTGAGTTATAGAAATTGGGACGGCACTTTCACACCGGAAGAAATTGGGATGTCCGTTTTTAAATTTACACAATTATTCAATCGCCATCACCCCGGTGGAAGTGTGGGAGAGCAGGAAAAATTTTGGGATAAAAACAATATATTTCGTTGGAATGTGTCCGGGAAGGTGGAAGTGAACTGTTTGGTTTGCCATGATGTTGACCCGGCCAATGATCGCTCCCAATATGCAAGGCAACTTAAAAAACAAAATTTCCGTTGGGCTCCCGCCAGTACGGTATCCTTTGCTGATGTAAATGGTTCTGCGAAAGATATGCCGGATCATTATGATATTTATTATGGCTTAGCGCCGGATGAATCAAAATTCATTCCACCTGGCATTGATTATGATAAAAACATGTTCAATGAAAAAGATGAGGTCTTTTTTGATGTAACAAGAAATATCCCTAACAAAAATTGTTATTTCTGTCATTCATCTATGATAGTTGATAAAAAACGATCTGAATTCTGGCAGCATGGCGAAGATGTTCATTTAAAGCGTGGAATGAATTGTGTTGATTGCCACCGGAATGGATTGGACCACCAGATGGTACGGGGATATCCCAACGAATACAGAGATAGAAATTCACCAGAATTGTATGCTTTTTCCTGTGCGGGCTGCCATTTTCCCAACAAAAATGATCAAAATATTTCACATAATAATCATGGACAAATTCCACAACATAAAGGACTACCCCCGATCCATTTCGATAGACTTTCCTGCACGGCATGTCATTCGGGAGAAATACCCGAAAGTGAATCGTTTTTTACAAAGACGTCCATGGCCCATGCACTGGGAACCCATGGAATCAATAAAGCAGACAGTACGCTGCCGCATATTATAACACCCGTATTTCAAAAAGATGACAATGGGAAAATCAGTCCGGTTAATATGGTATGGCCCTCTTTTTGGGGCTGGAAAAATGATGGCAATATTTCTCCCATGAACCAAGACGGTTATGAATCGATAGTAAAAAATGTTTTATCAGAATTGCCATTAAATATAAATGGTTCATGGCCCGTTATCGAGGAAAATCAGATATCAGATATTTTAACATTATTTGCATCTCAAAAAAGTGAATCGACGCCCGTTTTTGTAAGTGGGGGAAAAGTGTATGTTCAAGATTCCAATGGACTAAGATCGTTGGATAATCCAATTGCTGATCCATACGCATGGCCTATTGCCCACAATGTTCGTCCTGCAACTATGGCATTGGGCAGTGGCGGATGTACAGATTGCCATAGTGTTGATTTACCATTTTATACCGGCATCATTACAGTTGATTCCCCCCTTAAAACCGATGATGCAATGATGGTTGATTTTCACAGTAAAAATTTGTTTGCGGCCCAAGTATTTTCAAATGCATTCATATTTAGACCCTGGCTTAAAGGCATTATTTATTTGTCGGTTGGCCTAATTCTTTCGATCTTAGCTTTATTTTTAATTAATGGGTTGGGAAAATGGATTGAATCAACCCAATTGGACGAGAATTAATTCATGTTCAGCTCTAGAATAAATATGATTAATACCTTATGGTTCATCAGTTTTATTGGAATGGCAATCACAGGATTTTTTCCCCTTATCTTGGGTAATACCACTTTGAATGGCTGGTGGATGATTCTGCATGTATCCATCGCACCATTATTTTCTATTTTGCTGGCGATCGGGGCATTGCATTGCGCAAAAAAAATGGGAATTGATTTTAAAGATGCACCTGAAAGTAAGTTGAGCAGAATCATTTTTTGGTTCTTTTTGTTTCTATTTATCCCAAATGCATTATCCATTCTATTCAGTATGAATACATGGTTTGTATCATCCACTCAATATGTGTTTTTAGAAGTGCATTTTTATTCAGCAATAGGTATGTTATTATTGGTCGTACTTCATTTTAATTTTTCAAGAAAGAACAAAGGATAATTAGGAATACACATATGAAACCCAGCTTTAGATATATAAAATATGTAGTAACAACACTCGTTTGGATAATAACCTTTCTTTTTTCTCAAGAATCAAAATTGGTTCCTATTAAACTTGAATTGCCAAAACCCATGTTTATCGGAACACCCCAAAACCTAAATGTGAAAAATCTTCAAAAACCACTGGGCAAACCCAGACCGGCGTTTCTGGCCCCGGTCGGCACCAAAAATATCGCACTGGGAAAACCAATTTACAGTTCCGATGATTTTCCTGTGATTGGAGAAATAGAAATGATTACCGATGGCGATAAAAATGCAGCTGAAGGTAGTTTTGTAGAATTGGGTCCATTCCTACAGGATGTGACGATTGATTTAGAGGAAAATTATAAAATATTTGCCATTGTTTTTTGGCATTACCATAAACAGGCTCGGGTGTATTTTGATGTTGTGGTTCAAACAGCGGATAATAAGGATATGACAAAAAATATTCATACACTTTTTAATAATGATATGGACAATTCGGCCGGATTTGGTGTAGGAAATGATATGCATTATGTGGAGACATCCGAAGGAAAACTCCTCGATGCCAAAGGTGTCACCGGGCGTTTTGTGAAACTTTACAGCCGGGGCAACACCAACAACGATTTGAATCATTATATTGAAGTAGCTGTATACGGCCTTCCTTTGAAATGATTTCCGATCGTTACGGAACGACCATTGTTCTGTCGATTTTCATTATAGCGGGTTTTTTTCGCTTCACAGATCTCTCCAGCCGGCCTATGCATGGCGATGAAGCCATCAATGCAGTCAAACTTTCCGGTGTAGTTGAAACTGGCCAATTTGATTATAAACCAACCCAGCATCATGGACCGCTTTTATATTTTACGGGCTACTTGTTTTCAGCTTTCCATGGTTTGGATGGCATTCAGGATTTCAGTGAAGAGTTTCTCCGGAGTGTTACTGGTTTTGTAGGCATCCTGCTTTTATGGATTGGGTTCACTTTTAAAAAATCACTTCAGAATAATGTATTATATCTTGCTTTTGGGTTGATGGCTATTTCACCATCGTTGGTTTTTTATAGTCGGTTTTTTATCCATGAGATTATTATCGTTTTCTTCAGTTTAGGAATGATCGCAAGCGGATATCAATATTTGAAGACTGAAAAGTCGTTGTGGCTTGCATTGACTGGAGTGGCACTGGGATGTATGATATCTACAAAGGAAACGTGGCCTCTATTTTTGATTGCTATGGGAAGTTCAGCCGCAATATTATACTTCCATAAAGGTGTAAAACGGCTTATTTCATTGAAACATGGTATAACAATTGCTGGGATTGCAGTGGCAACAACCTTCCTTTTTTATTCTGACTTCTTCCGGGATATAAATAACAGTACTGATGCCTTTCTGGCTTTCAAGCCATATCTGGAAAGAGTATCATCCGAAGGAATTCATAACCATCCCTGGTATTTTTACCTGAATATCATTTTCCCGCTTGGCCATTCCGGAAGTTGGCTGCATCTGGGAGAGGGTTTACTCTTCTTAGTTTTTATCTTCAATTTGCCGCTGATGCTTCGTTCTGAAAAACAACCTATAACTATACAGTTTTTGTTTTGGTATTCTTTGGTTCTATTATTTGTGTTTTCAGCAATTCCATACAAAACACCCTGGAACATTTTAGGTATCATGCCTGGAATGATTATTGTGTCTGCGAATACAATTGTCAATCAAGTCTATAAATTGAATCAAAAAATATTGGGAAACATATTTATTGTTTTATTGGGTGGTTTACTTATGTTGCAGTCCTATTCCTATAATTTCAAGAATGAAGCCAATCCAGCAAATCCATACGTCTATGCTCATCCCACAAAGGATATTTTCACGATAGAAACTAAAATTCATGACATGGCTAATGTTTTAACTAATGAAATTGATTTTTCCGTTTTTGTCATGGCAACCGGGGATGACTATTGGCCCTTTCCGTGGTATTTACGGGATATGGATAATGTTGGCTATTGGAATCATGTTCCGCTAGATGTGGGATCAGCATCAGTTGTATTCGTTTCGTCTGACTTAACAGATAATTTAGTCAAAACAATTTATGAAAAGGCCGAACCTGGAATGTCATCCTTGCTCATTCCATTGTTTGATGAAATGATGGAACTTCGTCCCGGCGTTGAAATTAGCGGGTACATCAAAAAGGAAGTTTATGATTTATATGAGCGTTTAAGTTCACATGACGGATAAAATTGCTGTTCACGGAATTGATTCAAACTGGCTAGAGGAGCACGACATTCACCGGTTTTCCCATAAAGCCATGGCAACAGTTTTCGATATATTGATTTATCATGACAACTATTCTTATGCCCTTCAGGCCGCAACGGAATCTTTTGCGCAATTAGATTTACTGGAGCAGGATTTAAGCCGGTTTGTGGTAAACAGCGACATTTCCCGGATCAACCAGTTAAAGCCAGGAGAATCCACAGTAGTTGGAGTAGACTCTATGGAATGTTTAGTGATTTGTCAGAGGCTTCAAAGCGAAACTAATGGCGCATTTAATCCCACCGTTGGGAAAGTCATTGATCGTTGGAAAAATGAAACTGAATCGGTAATTAATATCAATGAAAATATTGGTAATCTGATTCTGGATTCAAAATCATATACAGTCACCTTAATTGATAATCCCATTTCCATTGATTTGGGTGGTATCGGCAAAGGATATGCCTTAGATAAACTCAAAGTGACATTTCAGGAATGGGGTATTGAAACCATATTAATCAATAGCGGGAGGAGTACCTATTTAGCCGTGGAAGCTCCGAAAGACGAAACAGGTTGGCCATTAACAATTTCCCATCCATCTGATAATAGTGAATTAAAACGAATTTCCTTAAATAAGAGTGCAATTGCCGGTTCTGGGATAGAAAAAGGGAATCATATTGTTTCACCCTCAAATTATCAGCCGGTTCAAAACAGATTGGGTGCCTGGTCTGTGGCGAAAACAGGTGCGGAAGCAGATGCTCTTTCCACATCATTTATGATTATGAGCGAAAGGGAAATAATAGATTATATGAACCATCACCCGGATGTGGGTGGAATGGTTTTTGATGAAAAAGGAAGTATGAGGAAATTTGGTACTTTCGAATAATAACTGAATTAGATGGGAAATTTCAGTTTCCAACTATCTCGCAATACTTCCCATATCGTCGGAATAGAGGAAAGGCGGCTGTCTCGATCGCAGGTCCATTCAATGGGCATTTCCTTCATAGAAATATACTGTTCCTTTGCAAGTCTTAATATTTCGATTTCGAATAAGAATCCATCAATCCGCCCTCTGCTGAATAAATCGCGAGCAATGATTCCATCATAAATCTTAAACCCGCACTGCGTATCGCTGAATCCCCAAATGGAAGGGAACAACAATTTAGTGACTATCCTGAAAAGAATAGAAACCAGGCGACGATACCAGACCAATTGTTTACGAATAATGCTTTCTGGTAGATGGCGTGAGCCAAGAATAATCTGGTGTTCATTATTCCGAATCATATCGATCCCTATGGTGATAAAATCTAATGCAACTGTTTTTCCACTATCTATGAACATGACAATATCACCTTTGGATTCAAGAATGCCTTTCCGAACTGCATGGCCTTTTCCATAATGATCATTTTCTTTTAATATAACTAAACGAACATTGTCCGTTAAGGATGTTTCATTTGCTATTTCAGACGTTCCATCCGTACTTCCATCATCCGATACAATTATTTCACCAGTGATGTTATTATTTGTTAAGTAATCGGAAAGGGAGGTGATATCTTCACTAATTTTTTCCGCTTCATTTAAAACGGGTATAATGATGGATAGATTCATTGATATTTCACATCAATGGGGTTTATTACTGATTACTGTGTTCAATCAGTTTGAAGATTTTACCATAATCGAAAAATGCCCTGTTCATCCGGCAGTCCGCCCAAATCCTTTTTTATACCACGCAGGGAAATGCATTATTAAATTGAAATATTAACCCTTATTTATATGCTATATCCCAGGATCCGTCAGCAATAGGGATTGCCATTCGATTTGTTCCCATTTTATAGTTATGTACGGTAAGCCATTTTGATTTTTTTGAATCTGTAACTTCAATGGATTCGAGGACTTTTTTATTTATTGTTACAGGGAAGTGATGAGTTAACTTTTCCAATTTTAATGGTAATTCTTCTGGATTGTATAGGTTTTTCATTTCCTCATATATCCATTTATCCACCCATAATTCCAACTCCCTTTTAAACATAGGGATTTGATCAATTCGTTTTTCTAATGCAGTCTTGGCCAGAAAATCATCTCGGATAAACCAGGCAATCTCTAAATTAAATTTTTCTTTCATAGCATTTTTATTACGATAGTCGTTTCGTAGTATTGAAAAATCAAACGAATTAACAAATTCTTTAACAGTTATTTCACCATTAATATAGGTTATAAGCGGTTTATTAAACTCATTTTCCACTATTGAATTAGATTGACTTTCTCTTAAATATTCGACAAATAATTTTGACTTTGCAGAATTATCATTTAGCCATGCCCAAACCACTTCAGATAGGATATTAAACGTTTCCGATTTTGTACGTACATCTTTTGGAGTCATAAGCGAAGAAACATATTCTGTTGTGGCTGCAGAAAGTTTATTCTGGAATAAGATCTTTTTAAAAGAGGCTGATTTTGAATGATATTCTGATTCTAAAACACCTGCTCTGCGAATATCTAATACTTGAAAAATCCAATATTTTTCACCAAAAAGAATTGGCAAAGAAACTTTATTAATAGGCAAGTCTCGGATTTTTTCCATTAGTTCAGGAGGTAGGTTAAGCCAGGACATATAACCTGTTTCAAATTGATCTGAAGTAAGATTGATATTAGAATTGTAGGAAATAATATTTTCAAGAAATAATTTAAATCCCACCTCATTAATATTTTTGTGTGCTCTATTTGCCATTTCCAAATTTTGTTCATTCCAATAACGTAGATTGAAATCCACTTTACTTTTATTGATGGCATCTTTTATTTCATTTTCAGAGATTAAGATTGAATTGTTTATTTCTTCTTGGATAAGATATTCAATTAATAAATCCTGAGTTAAATTTGCTTTTTTATTTTGGATACTTTTCTGCTTATGGATGTTTTTTGCATATCCATCTAATGATAGAAGTTTTTCATTGATCATGGCAGTAAGATAATTTCTTTTGGGATTCCCAACTGATTTTAAATGGGCAAATCCAAACTCATAATTGGCAAGAAATTCTTCAGATGTAATCACAGCTGGTCCAATTTTCGCAACGATATTATTCCCGATATTTGTTTCCGCTAAAGGACTGCCACATTTAAGAAAAATAAGACATGAGAGAAATAAGAAATAGATTTTATTATTCATATTATTTAAAATACCAGCCCTAAAGAAATCCGTGATGTATAACCCAAAATGCCCCAATCTGCATAAGCGTAATCAAAACGCATAACCCACCGCTTTTGTAATAACATGTCAATTCCTACACCCAGTGTTAATCCATTTTCTGCATTTTCTTCAAACAGGTTATTATAACCTGAACGAACAAAAAACATATCCTTGAATCCAAGCTCAACACCCAGATTTATACTTTCGGTTGTATTGGTAGGGTGCAAAACATCTGCTGTCGTTAGGAGGCTTCCAATCGAACCCAGTTTCTTTTTGTGTGAAATACCCGCTCTAAAAAGAATGGGCAATGGGTATGCATTTGTTTTGAATGTGCTGGGTATTCTATCTACATTTTCATTATCTTCATCAGGGTCAACTGTTGTATCTAGATCACGACCAATGAGTTGTAATTCTGTCCCAAAATTGCTGATGCTCATCCCTATTTGCAGTCCATCAAGTCTAGATTGATAAAAAATACCTATATCTACTGCCCCGGCATTACCTCGAGAATTCCAAATTCTTTCCTCAATGTATTTTAGAGACAGACCAAATGAGAATCGGTCAGTAAGGGCCTTGGCAAGGGTTAAAGCCAGTGAGTAATCCCCCGCTGAATACATTTCTCCCGTTCCTTCGGGCCTGTTTACTGTTCGGACAGGCTGATCATCGTAATTTAGTCCTACATAATTAAATCCTATTGTTGATCTATAAATAGATAATGGAATAACAACACCAACAAAGTCGTGGCTGGAATTGATAAACCACTGATTGTGCATGAACTCCACCTGAGTACCTTGCAACCAGACAATGTTGGCCGGATTGTAAGAGAGTGCAGCAGGACCATCTATTACAGATGTATAGGCACCACCCATACCCAAAGCTCTGGCGCTTACTCCAATTTCAAGAAAAGAAGCAGCTGTTGTACCTACGCCGGTTACTTTTGTTTCAAATTGCGCAGAAACAGGTCCTGCTGTAAAAATTAGCATAGAAATAATGATAACTGAATGTTTACTCATATTATAATTCAATTATTAATATATTACTTGATAACCGCAAAACGCCCTCTTTTAATTCCATATTCAGGTGCATCAACTACATAGAAATAAATTCCATGAGATATTTCCAAACCATCCTTTGTTCGCAAATCCCAGCTTTCTCTCGAATTATTTTCGGTTGTAAAATGATCCAGTTGACGAACCAATTTTCCTGAAGCAGTAAAAATAAATATTTTGCAATCTTGGGGTAAATTGACAAAATCAATCCGACGGTCTCCCCGGCCTTCTTCCTGATTGATGACTTTACGCTCTAACGGGTTTACTGAAACATAGGGGTCCGGAACTACATAAATATTATCCATTTCTTTTTTGGCAACATTAGCAGCTATATAATTCCCTGAGACTTCAATTTCAAAAACATCATTTCTGTCAAATGGCTTGTTGGTTGTGATGGAGTAGATATCTCCACTCTGGGGAAGAGTCCTTGATGCTGAATCAGCATTGTCTGGATAAGTGAACAACCATTGCCATAAAAAGATTTCATCTTCAATATTATTTACAATTTTGATTTGATCGTTTTCTTTTAGATAAGGCCTGGTAGGGTCAGTTGGCCAGACAAGTGGAGTATAAATATAGTCAACCTGGAATTCTTCTTCAGAATTTGTTACATCCCAGATCTGAAAATTTGTAACAGTGGGTAACGAAATTACGGATGTATCTGCTCCCACTTCACTAACGCGAATTTCATAATCCCGCCTTATCTGTAGACCTCCGTAATCACCCGTTATATCTGTGGCTGTTAATGAAGAAGTCCCCTGTATCCAGTTAGCCTCTTTCATCCCAGTACCATCATTATGCAGAATAATGTGGATTCCTTCATAAATAAATTCTTCAGCCAAAGGGTTCGAATTCGGATCTGTCACTATACCCAGCAAACTATTTTCAGTGGTAGAATACAGTGACATTTGGGAAGTCTGCCCCGTAAAGTGAGTTGAATCATGCTGCTCAAAACTACCATCATCGTCAAATTGAAGACTGTATCTATAGCCATCCTTTATTTCATTTGGATTGTTGATTATTATTTCTATGGTCCCTGTCCCAATTCCGGAAACTTTTTCTATTTGAAAGTCTGGTATAACCCAACCAGCCGGTGTTTCTTCAGGAATAACAGCTACGGTATTTCTGTCGAAGGCAATTGCCCTTCCTAATGGATCAATTTGAATATTGGCACTGCATTCAGTGGGAGAAATATCACTCAAGTTCTGTAATTCTGAGAGGCTTGGATAAAAAGATGAATGATGGCCTCGATCAACAGCAACAACAGCATAGTAATATGTCCGGCCATTGGTTACACTGGAATCCACGTAATAATGTTTTAAGTCACTGTCAGTCCCCATATTGTATGAAACTCCCAAATCACTATCACTACCCATTTCACCACCAATGTTAACTGGATGAATTCCAGCTAAACCATTCTTAATGTCATAAATCGCTTCAGGTTTAAATAGCAAAGGATTACCAAATGCATCTGTAATTGTTTTGATTTCTGTAAACGTTGGGTCGGTACTTTTATATACGTAATACGCTTCGAAATCCTGGCCATAAATTGGGTCGCGGGATTTTTCTGCATTTTTATCCCAGGATAAAATTACTTTTTCATCATACCCGGCGGCTTTTACAATCGGAGTGCGAGGTGGTTTCGAAAAGCTGTAATCCATATCATAAATCATCTGCATGGTACGTTTATTTCGCAAAATATCATCCTGATCATTGCCAAACAGCAGTGCAATTGCATATCGATGTATCTTTTCATCCCCGGCGAATTCTACAAAACCGCTTCCATATGTCCAGGCGATATCCCGCTGGTATCCTGGTCGTATGGTATATGTTCCAGGCTGTATTTCTACATCCCAATATTGCTCATCATCGGCCATTGTGTTATCTACATCGCGTAAATACCAGGATGTTAGTCCAACCTGGTCAGATTCATCATTATCTGTAAATTCAAAATCGGGTTCCCCGATATCAGGGATACCATTAGCTTCTCCGATGTCAGGACCAGTATAATCATCATGATTAGGGCCCAATCCATCAGCCCCTAGATCGTCGTTCAATGGTTCAATATCTAATTCGCCGTTTTCATTAATATCTTCTCCGGGATCCAGTTCCAGATTGTAATTCAAATCCTCACTGTCCCAAACACCATTATTATTTTCATCCTCCCATGCTGACCAGTCCCCATCATCGTCGATACCATTATTCTGGCTTTCATCTATCAAACCATCCTCATCATTATCGATCCCATCGTTGGCTAAACCAGGACTTTCAAAGAAACCAAATCCAAAATAGCCGGTTGGTAATCCATTGTTAGCTATCCCGGTTCGATTCCAAGCATACGTAATGTCGGATAAGTTATCAAAATCTGCATCATCACCACTGAGGGATCCACCCATATCAGGATCTACATACATTCCAACAATACATTTATTCAGATCCTTGCCCTCGTTAGTAATATCATAAATCCCTATCAATATATCTTCCGCTAGCCTAGCACTCCATTGATACGTACGTACATCCACTTTTATTCCCAGCCCTCTTCGACCATCGGGAAAATCCAATGAATCGCCTTCTATAGGGTAGTATTCAAACTCATCATTTTCCCTATCATCCATTGCGTAAAATGATTCTTGATCTGCACGCATGTAGGCACCATATTCACCATTCCAGCGTCCAGCTCTTACACCGGGTCTTGCTTCACCAATTTCACGATCATCTCCCGGATAAGTTTGGGGAGGCCAATATTCCGGCCAGGTTTCCTTACGGTGACTAATGGCAAACCAGCCCACTTCATTTTGCATACTGATATCCAAAATGCCATTGCCATTGAAATCCTCAGCCATCTGCAAAAGACCATCCCCCTCGCCTGAATCGAGAGTATTGGGGATTCCGTCTGTACCTACATCTTCATTTATTCCATAAATTTCCGGAACTTCATATGCTTCAGGCTGATCCATATTGAAATATTTTGGCAAGGGCATAAAAGCATAGAAATGAGATAAATCGTTTGATGCTTCGGCAGAAGAACGTCGATAATTGTCTGAAATAATATGGATTGTATCTCCATGAGCATCTTCAACTTCTGCGGCAATAAAAAATACCGTTCCATGGATGTATGATATCTTTTTAGGACCCTTTGGCCAGGAAATAGTTGGACTGCCAGAGACATAATGGTGGGAAATAAGTCCGGAATTGGTAATTCCGCCCGTAATGAGATTTCCATCATGGATAGTATAACGTAAATATTTATCATGCCCCTCATCATCGGCAAATAACTTCCTATTTTTAAAATCCCGCATCTGACTTCGTGTGCCTTGCTGCTGATTTATTAGATAATCATATTTGTCTTTTTCCTGCGCGAAAGATGGAAAAAAGAATAATAGAATAATTGTTATACCAAAAAAATAGCCTTTTAAAAAATTATGATTATTATGTATCATATAAATACACTCAATTATCAGAACTTTATTTCTATTCCAATCTGGACTTTTCGAGGGGAAGAATAATAATCCGGTCTTACATTTACTTCTTCCATGGTAAAATGACCTTCCTGTTCAAGTCTCTCTTTATCCAGCGCCTCATTTTCCGGCAGTCTGGCTATTTGATCTGCTCTGCCGGTGGACGAGTGGACGGATTCATGATTAAGATGGTCTAACAAATTGTCTGTTTTAAAAAATATCACCGAATTGAAGTTTAGAAATTTTAAGTGTTTTTTTGCTTGAATATCTGCACTCCAGCGAATGGGTTTACGCCCTAAATTTCTGTATTCCCGCTCGGCAATATCATACCGTTCAACAAATGACGGGCCATATGGTGTACCACTATTTAAAAAGGATATGAGACCCACACTCCAATCATTTGAACGGCCTATATTTACATACAGGTTGAGTGTGTGGCGCTGATCCCAGTTCAATGGCAGTACTTTCCGCTCAACAAATTCCACATCTTCCCCGCCAATTTGTGTTGCTGTTTGAATGAGAAATAATGACTGTGGATCAGAAGAACTCCCATTAGCATATGAGAAAGTGTAATTAAGTCCTCCGGTCACTAAATCATCGCCTTGACTCAGTAATCCAATTGAAATGCCCTTTGTATTTCCGTGGTCTCGGTTGATAAACCGGTTATATCCAACGGCATCGATGGTCGAAACACGTTCAATTCCTAGAAGGTTCCTAAAGTCCTTATAAAAGGCTGTAATGTCCATGGCAATGGAATTTGTAATCCCTTGCTGGATCCCGATTTCGTAGGCAACTGTTTTTTCCGCTTCCAAATTCGAGTTACCTAAAGTACGTCCTTCTAACTGGAGTTTGTTAAGGACATATAATGGTTCATTATACATATACTGAAACGCAGGCATTTGAAAGAAATGGCCGTAGGATGCATGAAATGCCCCCCGGTCAGAGATGGGGAAGGAGAGACCCAACCGAGGGCTGATTTGATATTTTGTGGATGCATCCTTCAGGTTTTGGGGTGACCCAAGATTTTTTGCTTCCGTACGCAGTTTGATTGGATAAACTTCGTTAGGAAGAAATGCATCCAGTCGGATTCCAGCATTAATAATGATTTCTCCCAATTCTATTTTATCTTGAATGAAGAGAGCCGCTTCCTGCGGTTCAATTGTATAATCACGCCATAGGGTGTATTCCGAATCGGCAATAGCTACGTAACGAACTGTATCATAGATACTTTCCCAATCTTTCCAGTAGTCCGCTAAAGTGTCCCAATAAGCGTCAAACATATATTCATTACCGTCAAGGTCTGATTGATTGGGCCATTGGGAATTTTCCCAGATAGTTGTTTGTCGAACTCCCCGGGAATAGGTATTTACCCTATGTTGTTTAAATTCAAATCCTGCCTTAATAAAATTCAGTCGGTTGATTTGCCAATTGATATCACCTTTAACAAGGAACAAATCCCGGTATCCTTTTCCATCTTTACCGGTGTAAAAGGCATCCGTATTCCCCAGTGAAAACCCGCTGGCGCTGGCACCTATGGGTTGAATGCCAGAATCACCAGGGTAAAATGCAATTTTATTATCTTTACGGTAATAGGATTCACTATCATTATGTTGGTAGGAAAGGATGAGATTATAAAAGAAATCTTGTGCTGGGAAATGTTTGAAGGATATAATATGAGATCCAGACCAACTGTTACTGGTTGATGCTCCGTCAGGTTGGTACCGGCGCCAACTATCACCACCATAACTGTGAGAAGATGACCCAAAGAACTGGTAAATAAAGTTAACTTTTTCCGTTGGAAACCAAGATAACTTTGCGGTAAAGGAATTACTTTGGCCAGTTTGAAGTGGCCCCAGCGCCCCATCTCCCGTTTTCAGTGAATCGGGAATTAAAATACCCTGAGCAGCAGCATATTCTTCAGGATTGTGCTCCCGAAACCAGCGTTCATAGGCAGCAATCTTCCAACCATCCAGGGTATTATAGCGGCGCTCATACCATTCCTTACTCTCCCAGTTATTTCTTCTACCGGAAATAAAAAAACCTAGATTATCAATAAGAAATGGTCCTGATAAAGTAAATTGTTGATCACTTTCACTGAATGGGTTAAAATCATTTATACCGAGAAAAATTTCTGATTTGTTGCTGACCCAATCACCCATATATGTTTTAATCGTTCCGTGGAATTCACGTTCAATACGTTTGGTAACAATGTTAATAATCCCTGATTGGGCTGAACCATATTCCGCATTGAAGGTCCCGCTAATCACTTCTAATTCTTCCACCATAGAATTTTCAACGGGAACATTATTGCCTCCACTTTGACTAAATGAATTTGTAACTGGAACACCATCAATGAGGTAAGCAACCTCCCGGGTACGGCCACCTCGAAAATGTAACCCCCCAGAATTGACCACACCGGGCTGTAGTGAGATAACTTCTGATATTTCTGTTACTGGCATCTGGTCAATAATTTCAGAAGACACTTTGGTAGATGAATGAGTACGGTCTCTTTCGATTACCGGTCGTTCGGCTTTCACAATAACTTCATTCAAGGCAACAGTCTCTTCGATTAATTCCACATTTTGAGTTGTTGTGCGATCTACATGAACTTTTAGATATTTTATACGGTAAATTGCATATCCAATATAATGCACTTGCAATTCATAGGTGCCGGGGGGAACATTAATTATGCTGTAATAACCTTCTTCATCAGTCGTTGCGCCTAGAACTGTCCCTGCCAGTATAACATTTGCGTTAGTGAGGCTCCCACCTGTAGCGGTATTTATGACTCTACCAGAAATTTTTCCCGTTGTTCCACCAAAAATCGGATAGGCACATACAATCAATACTAACAAAATATTATTGATAAGATTCTTTTTCATGCCTTGGTGCTCACAGATAAATATTAATTAATTCTATTCATATTCATAATTATCAATTTATTTTTCATCCTTTACGCAACGAAAGCCAACTTTATACCCTACGATTTTTGAATCAGGAGGCAGGTAATAACGGTGTGCACAACGAAAAAAGCTGCGATTATTAAACTCTGCACCACCACGAATCACTTTATATTTTTCACCATATGCAGGATTGGCAACATTATTTCCAGGATAGGGATTATACCAGCTGGATGTCCATTCCCATACATTTCCTGCCATGTCCAAACAACCGTATGGACTTGCCCCTGGTGACACCTTTCCCACCGGTGATGCATCATCCCAGGCGGTCATCGTAACATCCCAATAATTACCCCAGGGGAAAATCCGTCCATCAGTACCCCGGGCTGCTTTTTCCCACTCTTCTTCATTAGGCAAACGTTTGCCTGCCCATGTAGCATAGGCATCGGCTTGCTCCCAGGTGACCAAAGCAGGATTAATTTCTTTCCCTTCCGGAAAAGTAAAACTTGAATCAAAATTTTTGTACTCATCATTGGTCACTTCAAATTTGTCAATCCAAAAACCCGATAACAATACTTCGTGTTGAGGACTTTCATCTTTATCACCCATATCACTGCCCATAATAAATGCCCCTGCAGGAACGAATACCATTTTTTCATTTTTAATTTCAGGCTTATTTAATTTTCCATCTGCGGTGATAAATCCATGGTAGCGTCCAAACCAGTATGCCCAAAGAAACTTTCGCGGTGATGACTGCCAGTAAGCTAACAAGCGGACAGGACCGGATGTTGATCTCATAAAGGTAACACGCTTATTTTTTGTTATTTCAAATTGATTCAGATCATTTAATGTGTTCTGATCGATGGATTGCGATCCAGGATATAAAGCTTGGCGAATAAAATCATATTCGGCATGGTTTGCATCTTTTAATAAGATCCAGTGTCTTTCAAGGGAAGAACGGTAATGTTCTAGGATAATTGGATCATGCTCATATTTATGAAGCATTCGCAGTGCATCAATGGCAAGTCCGTCATCACTGCGATTAATTGCGTACTTTGGTGATACGACTTTTGCTAAAGCGGCCTCTTCATGGAATTTAAATTCATTAATCAGCTGATTATATTTAACAGCATATTTTTCCTGACGCGTTATATGGTGGGCAATTTTAAGATTGCTCAAAGACAATAAGGCATTCAATGATTCATGAGGAATGTTCGGACTGAGGTTGCCCCATAAAGTCATTTTCCCATCAACATCAATGATACGCATATCATTATTAAGGATCCGGCTCATCACCCGATCCACTGCTTTCATGATTTTATTTTTCTCCACATCATCTGCAATAAAATCATAGTAGTCGGTCAGCCCAATGATCCAACCGTTAAGCTGATCCACGCTCAAATCACCGAGCCAGCGATAGTCAGGCATAACGATTGACTGATGCCATTCATGGGGGAAGAAGAATGCTTCTTCATCAATGGTTGGGTTGATGCTGTGCTTAAACGCCCGTGCAATAACTCCGGGCGTACCAGTGACTTTTTCAAGTCTTAATAAAGCATGCATTGACTTTTGTGCATTCTGCTTAGCTAGATTATCACCGGTGGCTGCATAACGAAAACATTCAGCGGTTACATATCGTCCTGTATTAAAACAGAAATCTTCCTGAGTTGATGCATCGAACTCTTTTGGACCTTCAACCACCTGAATAATTGTAGGTACAAGCTGGCCTTCCCGCATATGGTCGCGCTGGATGATTTTTTCAAAACGCAATGCTTTCTGAGTCAGGGATTCCTGAGCAGTGACTCTAGTAATAAAGGAAATAATTGCTAAAAGAAGAAAAAATGTGTTTTTCATATTCTCACCTTATATATCGACTTTAATAAATACCCTATAATTATTCCAGCTTATAGAATTGTGCATGAAAAGGATTATAATTATTTGGCATTATTTATTTACGATATTCTTTGGTCACTTTTTTAACCACTTTCTAATTTCTTAATATTGCTAATTCGAATTCATTTTAGATGGAGCAGGTGATTGTTTTATTAATTGTATCGCTTCCTTTATATATATTTCACCCGTTTTTTCACCAAGGCCGGTTTGAGTGACGTAATTATATATTTTGAAGCTATTCCAATCTACTTTTGATAAAATATATCCATAAGCATCATTGGTTAAACCGAATAAAATATTGTGTTTTCCATTCATGTTTCGTTTTAAAAAATACCCGATGTTTGGCATTGCTTCCCCCGGGATTGTCAAAATTTGTGCATTACCGATATTAATCAAATTGATGCGTGTTTGAACTCTTTTCTCATTGTAGATACCAGACAATACAGGCGATTGATTTATTATGGAAAGTATCATTTCTGATTCAATTGGTAATGAAACATCTCTCCACCCACAAAATATCCTGGGGTTGATCTGCTTCGGAGCATCCCGGATAATCCGAAGTGCCTCATCTGCAAGAAGGTGACCGATCCGTATACACTCATTCCAAGTCCGGATATCTTTTCCATCCGGTCCTCTGACATCTGCGGTAACCATACCTCCTTGTGCACTATTCATAAATATTCCTGTTCCACCTCCTTTCATTTCTAATCGATCATAGAGAGGGCCGATTAGATCAGGACTAAGGATATTTTGGCCATCTCCGAGGACCTCTGGATGAATTGCATAATTAACCAGCGTGGCTAATGGCACCCCTTCAGAGGTAATTGCTTGAATTATGTGACATCGCGGATCATAGAGTTCATCCGCATAGGAATTATATGCAATTTTTCCATAAGCTTCCCCGCTTGCGATTTTTAAAGACACAGGTTCTAGTCGTTTTACAGCTTCCAAAATAGCCTGCGCCGTTTTAGTACAAACGAATTCCAAGTATTCAAGATCGGCAGAAGTGCCGCCATCCCCATCGGGAAAGCCGTAGCAATCTGGAGCACTGTGAGTATGTGTTGCTCCTATTAATATATTTTCTGGTGGTATTGATGAAACATCCTTACGAACCTTGTCTCCCAATGCACGGGGAAACCCAAGAAAATCTGTACTTACAATTGCTATTCGTGTAATGCTATCATCTAAAACGAATGCCCGTACTGTTAAATCACCCTTTTTATTATTTACAGGACGTGATGGTCCTACACCGCCGGACACAGGGAGTAATGGGTCAGGTGTAACAATTTTTACTGCCATACCTGCTCGAAATTCAGCATGTGCTGACACACATAAGAATAATAAAAAATAAAAGATAATATTGATGCACGTCTTCATATAATTATACAAAATATGTAATTGGTAACCACAACTACAAGACTTAATCAAGGAAGATAATTATCATTAATAAAAATAACGAATATTTGGGTAAAGGCTTTCCCGGATTTTTCATCTGGAATATTTCTGTTATAAGCAATCGTTCTACCATCATGACTCCAAACCAATGCTGATGGTTTTGGTTGAGTAGGTGAGGTTATTTTTTTCCAGGATTTATCTTTTACATTAGTAATCACAATTGAATTATTCCAAAGAAAACAAACGTGGGTACCGTCCGGGTGCCAGCGAACCCCTGATTGTACCGGATTGTCAAATGAAGTTAATTGCCTAGGGTTATCGCCTAGAGGAGACATAAGAAAAACCTGATCAATTCCATTTTTATCTTTGGCAAGATATGCGATTGTAGTTCCCCCTGGGTTAGAACGGACGATTCCGCTGCAGCCAGGGAAAGGGGAACTGGCGGTAAAAGTAAGACGGCGCTGAAGAGTGCCTTTAGGCGGCATGGGCATAATATCCTTGGTCCCAGACAGAGGTCCAAAAGGACCGGGATTAGTCAGATCAGCAGGAATATCCACAATGAATAGTTCTTTTACATTTTTTCTACCAGTGGAAAGAACTGTGCCTAGAAATGCGCGACTCAACTGCATCGTTCCATCCGGCTTTTTATAACCATATTTCCCAACCCAACTATCATCTGCGGCGTGGCTGATCTCATCCGAACCGGGACCGGGTTCAGATGTTACACGTACGACTAAAGCAGACGTACCGGCACCGGAAAAATTTTCCCTGTCATTTTCTCCACGGATAGAAACCGGGTGATTCAGTTTTGTAACGCCGATGGTTCGCAAATTATATTTCTTTCCCTTATCTGCCATGACAGCATCATTATATGTAAATCCAATCCATTGACCGTCTCCGCTGAATTCATGACGATGCGTACCACCTCGTAATGCACCTGAAGTAAATGGAAAAAAGACATCTCTTGCATCAGTTACAATAGGATGTGTCGGATTATCTTCATCTACCAGCATTCCAAATCGTCTCCATCTTTCGTATGGTTTATCTCTGGAATGATTTAGTAATCCGTGTATAAAAATAATTTTATTTTCTATCGGGTGATAACTAACAGCTCCTGTCCCTGGCCCGGTTTCGCTTGCACCAGGTGCGCTGTAAATTGTGACTATTTCTTTTGTACTAATATTGACTTTTTCAATGGTTTTTCCCGTGCGAATACCACCATTATTGGTGCGGGTATCATATACCAGCCACATATTATCTGGGGAAAAATTATCATTGTTATCCAGACTATGATTATAAGGAGAAAAAGTAATTTGAGTTTCACTGAACGGATAATTGGTTTGCATACATCCATTTAATAAAAAACTTAATATAATGGGAATAAAAATATACACCTTTTCTCCATTCGCATTTAATTTGAGTGGTAATAATAAAATAAACACCAATGGATAACCAACAATTTCGAGGCATTATTCCACCCATGGTTACCCCACTAAAAGGGTGGGATACATTAGATCAGGATGGAATGGTGCGCCTGATAGACCATATTTTGTCTGGAGGCGTTCACGGACTTTTTCTATTGGGGACAACGGGGGAAGCGCCCAGCTTGAGTCACCGTTTGAGAAAAGAGATTGTCCAAAGGGCATTGGACCAGATAAAAGAAAGAATACCAGTTTTGGTCGGAATCACAGATACATCTTTTGATGAATCAATTAATTTAGCAGAATACGCCGCAGAAAAAGGAGCCAGTGCAGTGGTATTGGCTCCTCCATATTATTTTCCAGCGGGTCAACTGGAATTACTGGAATACCTTGAACATTTGGTTCCTCGACTTCCATTACCTTTATTCTTGTACAATATGCCTACCCATACTAAGTTATTTTTTGAACCTGAAACAGTAAAAGCTGCATCCGAAATCCCGGGTGTCATTGGATTAAAAGATAGTTCTGCCAATATGGTTTATTTCCATCAGCTGCAACAGATATTTAAGGATCATAATGATTTCAGGCTCTTTATTGGACCTGAAGAATTATTGGGTGAAACTTTAGTACTGGGTGGGCATGGGGGAGTATGCGGCGGTGGAAATCTCATCCCCAAATTATATGTAGAACTGTATGAGAAATCTATTGAAGGCGACTTCAAGAAAATGGGAATACTGCACGAGAGGATTATGCAGATTAGTACAACAATCTATTCAGTCGGCAAATATAAATCGAGTTATCTCAAAGGATTAAAATGCTCCCTGGCACTTATGGGCATCTGTGATGATTTCATGGCAGAACCATTTCACAGATTCAGAGTATCGGAAAGAAATGTGATTCGCCAGTATTTAATAGATCTTGGTTTATCCCCGGTCAATTAACCGCCAGAAATTGATCCAGTTCTGCTTTTTTTGGCAGAGATGGTTCTGCCCCTAATTTTGTAACGGCCAACGCCCCGGCTGCGTTTCCTGTTTTTACAGCTTCTTCGATTGTTGATCCATTTGCCAGGGATGCCGCCAGTGCGCCACAAAATGCATCGCCCGCAGCGGTAGTGTCCACAACATCAACTTGATTGGCCGGAAAAAAAGATTCAACATTTGCTGTTAAAAGTAAGGATCCACGGCTACCCAGCGTAAGGATAACTGTTTCAACACCTTTATCCATAAATATACGGGCTGCTTCTTTTGCCTCTTTTTCCGTGGTTGCTGAGATGCCTGATAGAATTTCTGTTTCACTTTCATTGGGTGTTAGAATATCTACCAGGTCTAGTAAGGTATCGGGTATTTCTCTGGCCGGTGCAGGGTTCAAGATCACAATTGTGTTATTTTCTTTGGCAATTTCTGCAGCTCGCTGTGAAGCTTCAATAGGCACTTCCAATTGCAGCAGCAGGATGTCTGAATTGGCGATGGCTTCATAGCCTTGGTTTATATTTTCTGCTGAAAGAGCTGTATTGGCTCTGGGAATAATTACAATACTATTATCACCAGAGGCATCGATCAAAGGCATGCCTACACCGGTTCCATTCTTTTTATCTTGAATTACAAAATCAGTATTAATCTTTTCATCTGAAAATTTATCTAAAAATTGATTGCCAAACAGATCGTCGCCGAGCCTGCCTACCATACAGACCAATGTATTCAGGCGTGAAGCTGCAATGGCCTGGTTGGCTCCTTTTCCGCCGATAAACATTCCAAATGAATCTCCGATGATCGTTTCGCCAGTCTTTGGGCGGCGCGGTGCCCTGGCTACCAGATCAAACATGAAACTTCCAACGACGGTGACCCTACCCATCATTCATTATTTAATAGTTGCCCCAAACTTCCATCGGGATGGAATACATGGAAATTGTCTAGAGTAAATCCTTTCTGCTCAGAAACAACAGATGCCAGAGCATCGCCCAATGCGATCATGGCCGTCGTTGATGCAGTGGGAGC
>CEPS01019820.1_pt1 | contig 40542 bp, 31 predicted proteins | sample 530401 | NCBI WGS metagenome assembly CEPS01 (sample SAMEA2620035, study PRJEB7988) | marine metagenome | biome: marine biome (ENVO:00000447); feature: mesopelagic zone (ENVO:00000213) & marine oxygen minimum zone (ENVO:01000065); material: "saline water (ENVO:00002010), including plankton... | reverse complement strand
CCTGACCTCATCTGGCCTGACCCAACTGTCGAGCGCCAAGGCCACATCACTTCCGATCAACAAGAACAGGTCCGCTCCCGGATAACGCTCCTCGAGTTCGAGCAGGGTGTCGGCCGTGTAGGTGGGCCCTCCCCTCTTCATCTCGAGATCGTCTGCCTGCAGTCCCCTGTGGCCCTCAAGGGCTGCCTCAACCATGGACAGTCGAAGCTCGGCTCTCGTCAGGTCGGCTTCGCGAAGGCCACCGACCCCGGTCTTTTGCCACGGATCGTTTGCCACCGTGAAGACAACGAGGTCGAGGTTCAGGCGATCGCGGGCCTCTATGCCTGCCAGAACATGTCCGTTGTGCGGTGGATCGAAGGTTCCGCCGAGAACGCCGATCCGGCGGGGGTTGTTGCCGGGCACGTCGGTGAGGCTACCGGCTGGGCCATTCCTCCGGTTGACACTCACCTGACCTGCGTGTTTCTGCGAGAATCCCTGTTGTCGGCCCTCGCCAGAGGCCTGCTATGACATGTCCTGCTATGACATGTGTCATAGCCCTGCCCCTTCACACGGCAGCCCAGGTGTGCAACAATGGCATTCGGACGAAGGCACCGAAACAAGCATCTGCGCGGATCGCCCTCAGTTCTCCCCCGAAAGTCAGCTATGCGGTGCCGCGCGGCGGTCCCGGTCCAAAGGCATGTGAGTAGACGATGAGTGATTCAGTAGGTCAGTACCTGAACGAGATCGGCATGGTTCCCCTCCTCAACGCGCAGGAGGAACGTGAGCTTTCCCAGACGATCGAAGCCGGTGCAGCAGCACGGGCCAGCAAGGAGGAAGGAGAGACCGGTCGGGAGCTCGACCGTGCGATCCGTCTCGCCGCACGCGCCAAGGACCGCTTCATCCGGTCCAACCTGCGCCTTGTCGTGAGCGTGGCCCGCCGCTACCCGCTGCCTCCCGGCATGGAACTCCTCGACCTCATCCAGGAGGGCAATCTGGGCCTTGAGCACGCTGTCGACAAGTTCGACTGGCGCAAGGGCTTCAAGTTCTCCACCTATGCGACGTTCTGGATCCGTCAGGCAATCGGGCGTGCGCTTGACCAGAAGGCCAGCCTGGTTCGCCTTCCCGGTGACCGCTCGGCGAGCCTCAGGGCAGCCCTGCGCAACGTCTCGGGCAACGGCGACGAGTTGGATGAGGAGCACGCACGCCTCCACCGCCTCACCACCCCCACCTCTCTCGACCGCACCATCGGCGACGACGACAGCAACGAGCTGGTCGACCTGCTCCCCGACTCCAAGCCGGGCCCTGAGCACGAGGTAATGGCCATGGCCGAGAACGAGATGGCGACCCAGTTGCTCGACGTTCTCGACACACGTGCCCGCTACGCCGTCGAGCAGCGCTTCGGCATCGGTGACGGGCGCAAGCGCAGTTACCGCGAGGTAGGTGAGGACCTCGGTGTCACAGCCGAGGCTGCACGGCGTCTGGTCAAGCGTGCCGTGAACACCGTGCGCGATCGTGCCACCGAGGTAATCGACGCAGCCTGAACGGGTGCACCCGACCGGGGCACCTGCGATAATCACCACACCTGTCGACAGCGCCTGCTCGTAGGCTCCACCCCGTGGACCCAACAGATACCGAAGCGTCGGCATCCTCCCCTGCGCCGACAGCCCCCTGGTCGCCCACCTCCTGGCGTGAGCACACTGCCTGCCAGCAGCCCAACTGGCCTGACCCTGACGCCCACCAGGTCGTTGTGGACAGGCTCTCCACCATGCCCCCGCTGGTCTTTGCCGGTGAGGCCCGTGACCTGACAGAGCAGCTGGCTGCCGTCGCCCGTGGGGAGGCGTTTCTGCTCCAGGCTGGAGACTGCGCCGAGTCCTTTGAGACCTCTGCCGACTCAATCCGCGACCGCCTCCGGGTGATCCTCCAGATGGCGGTAGTTCTCACCTACTACACGGGTGTTCCCGTGGTGAAGGTCGGGCGCATCGCCGGACAGTTCGCCAAGCCCCGCAGCAGCGAAACCGAGACGGTCGACGGGGTCGAGTTGCCGTCCTTTCGCGGACACATGATCAACGACATCGGCTTCTCACAGGGCGACCGCCTCCCTGACCCCGAGCGTCTCATGACCTCCTACAACCGGGCTGCAGCGACGCTGAACCTCCTGCGGGCCTTCACCAAGGGTGGCTTCGCCTCGCTCACCAGTGTCCACCAGTGGAACAGGAAGTTCGTGGCTGACAGTCCCGCTGGCCAGCGCTACGAGGCCATGGCCGACGAGATCGACAGAGCGGTCCAGTTCATGGAGGCCTGTGGCATCACCGGTGACACCCTCGCCGAGCTGCGCCAGGTTGACTTCTACACCAGCCACGAGGCACTTCTGCTCGGATACGAGGAGGCTCTGACCCGAGAGGACTCCATTGCCGGCGGCTGGTATGACTGCTCGGCCCACATGCTCTGGATCGGCGAACGCACCCGCCAGATTGATGGTGCCCATGTCGAGTTCCTGAGAGGGGTCAACAACCCGATCGGCTGCAAGGTGGGGCCCACCGCAACCCCTGACGAGTTGCTCGCCCTGTGCGACATCCTGGACCCCCATCGTCGGCCCGGCCGGCTCACCTTTGTCACCCGCATGGGTGCGAACAAGGTCATCGACCTGTTGCCGCCGCTGCTGTCAGCGGTGTCTGATGCCGGCCACCAGCTGGTCTGGACCTGCGACCCGATGCACGGCAACACCTTCACCGCAGATGATGGACACAAGACCCGCCACTTCGAGGATGTCCTGGCCGAGGTGTCGGGCTTCTTTGCCGCCCACCGGTTCGCCGGGACCAACCCCGGCGGGGTCCACCTTGAGTTGACGGGCGACGATGTGACCGAATGCCTTGGCGGCGGCGCCGAGGTGCTGACCGAGCACCTCTCCAGCCGCTACGAGACGATGTGTGATCCCCGGCTGAACGGCAGCCAGAGTGTCGATCTGGCCTTCAGGCTGGCTGAACTGCTCCGGGCGACATCCGGTTCGGGTACCTGAGCGACCTCAGACCAGCTTCTCGACAAAGGCCTCCAACTGTCGGAGGTTGCGTACCTCGAATGTGCCCTCGCAGTGGGTCGAGTACTCCCCCACTATCGAGTCGCCTGTGTCCCAGTAGGCGCGGGGCTCAGGGTTCAACCAGTAGACCCTGCGGGCCTTGTGCTGAATCTCCTTGAGTATCCACGACTGTGAGGCGTGGTAGTTGTTGCGTGCGTCACCCAGAACTATGACCGTTGTCTTGGGCCCCACATCGCGTCCGAAACGTTCCCAGAACACACCGAAGGCATGCCCGTAGTCGGAGTGGCCGTCAACCCACACGACGTCTGCCTCGGTGTTGACACGGTGCACGGCCTCGCCGATTTCCTCGACGCCCTCAAAGAAACCGGTCACCTCGTCGAGGCCGTCGATGAACACGAACGACCTCACCTTTGAGAACTGCCCGCTGATGGCGTAGACGAGGTGAAGGGTGAACCGGGCGAACGCCGCCACGGAGCCGGATATGTCGGCGACGACCATGATCTCAGGCTTGGCCGGCCGCGGGAACCTGAACTTGGGTTCGGCGGGTACACCCCCGTAGCTGAGCGAGTGGCGGATCGTGTTGCGGAAGTCGAGGGGCCCCTTTCGGCCGTGACGACGCTTTCGGGCGAGGCGTACGGCCAACTTCCGGGTCAACGGGTGGATGGCCTTCTTCAGGTCAGCCATCTCCTCGCGGGAGGCGTGCATGAAATCGACATCCTCGGGCAGCGGCTTTCGAAGCGTCCTCGCCATTGCCTCCACGCCGCGGTCGGCCACCAGGCGGCGCCTGATCTCGGCTTCGATCTCCTGCTTGAGCTGTTCTATGCGGTCGCTGAACTCGTCTCGTTCGAGGCGCTCCTCGAGCGGGGTGAGGTCCTCGGGCGACTCCTCTCTGGCGGCATCCATGAGGCCCTCGAGCACCCCGTCCAGGTCCAGGTTCCGCAGCGTCCTGTACAGGTAGTAGGTGCCACCGACAGGTCGGCCGGGTTCCATGCCGGCGTAACGCACTACCGCCTGGCGGGCGAGGGCCCGCAGCATTGCCTGATCTCCGTTCATGAGGGCCTTCATGAGCATCTCGGCCAGCTGCTCCGGGGTGAGGCCGGACATGGCCCCTCCGCCGCCCTGAGGAGCACCCTCGCCCGGCGGTCCGGGCTCACCTTCAGGTCCTTCCCCTTCAGCGACCTCGTCGAGCCTGTATTCGTCGCCCCTCATCGAGAAGTACACCTCGAACACGACCTCGAAGGACCTCCAGTGGGAGTGGTTCTTCACGAGGGTCGAACCAAGTGCGTACTTGAAGGCATCACGGTCCGCGATCGGGATGTGGGTGACCGCCTCCATTGCGTCCAGGTTCTCGGTGAGGCTCACCGGGAGGCCGGCCTGACGGAGTTCAACGATGAAGCCTGACAGCAGGTCAAGCAGAGGCGTGTCCTCGCGTCCACCTCCGGTCGGTGGACCCGTCTGTTCGGTAACGGTCATCGACTGGCTGCCGGGGTGGCTCAGGTGTCGTTGTCGACGACAAGGTCGTCGGGCCGGTCGGCGAACTCCTTGACCGCCTTGTCGATATCTGTGCGGTACTTGAGGAGGATGTTGGCGGTATCGGTTGCCGACTGGGCGTCGACCTTGTCTATTCCGAGCAGCACGAGGGTTCTGGCCCAGTCGAGGGTCTCTGACACCGATGGGCTCTTCTTCAGGTCCAGTTGGCGGATGGAGCGCACGATGCGGGCAACCTGGTCGGCGAGGTTGGCGTCGACGCCGGGCACCTTCGCCATCACTATCTCGCGCTCACGCTCAAGGTCGGGGTAGTCAATGTGGAGGTACAGGCAGCGGCGCTTCAGGGCCTCGGACAGTTCCCGGGTTGCGTTGGAGGTCAGGAACACCATCGGCACCTGGGCCGCTGTGACCGTTCCCAGTTCGGGAATCGACACCTGGTACTCGGAGAGGATTTCGAGGAGCAGGGCCTCGGTCTCCACCTCGAGGCGGTCCACCTCGTCGACGAGCAGGAGAACCGGGTCCTCGGCACGGATCGCCTCGAGCAGCGGCCGCGTAAGGAGGAACTCCTCGGAGAAGAGGTCGTCCTCGATCTCTGACCAGTCGCTGTCGTCACCACTGGCCTGAATGCGGAGCAGCTGCTTCTTGTAGTTCCACTCGTAGAGCGCCTTGGACTCGTCGAGCCCCTCGTAGCACTGGAGGCGGACAAGGCGGGCACCGGTGATCTCGGCGACGCTCTGGGCAAGCTGCGTCTTGCCGGTCCCGGCGGGCCCCTCGACGAGGATGGGCTTGCCCAGGCGGTCTGCCAGGTAGACGATGCCGGCAATGCCGTCATCGGCCAGGTAGTTGGCACCTGCGAGTGATCTACGGATGCCGTCCACGTCCTCGAAGCGAAAGTCCATCGGGTGAGCGTACAGACGCTGTGGTTCCCGGCCGCAACCGGGCACTCCGGGTCAGGCGCGCACCTGACCATTTCCGTGGATGACGTACTTCTCGGTGGTCAGTTGCTCGAGACCCATGGGGCCCCGGGCGTGCAGCTTCTGGGTGCTGATGCCGATCTCTGCGCCGAAGCCGAACTCATCGCCGTCCACGAACCTGGTTGAGGCATTGACGAGGACGGCTGCTGCGTCGACCTCGCGTGTGAAGCGTTCGCCCGCGGAGCGGTCCTCTGTGACGATGGCCTCACTGTGGCCCGAGCCTGTCTCGTTGATGTGTGCAATCGCCTCACCGAGGTCGTCGACGACCCTTATCGAGAGCTTGAGGTCCAGGTACTCGGTTGACCAGTCATCGTCTACTGCCGCACCCACTTCAGGCAGGATCCGGCGGGCGCGCTGATCACCCACCAGCTCCACACCCTTGAGTGCGGCGGCAGCCAGCGGAAGGAAGTCGCCGGCCACCGCCTCGTGAACCACGAGGCTCTCGGCGGCATTGCACACCGATGGTCGCTGCATCTTGGCGTTGACGATGATGTCGGTCGCCATCTCGAGGTTGGCTGCTGCATCCACGTAGATGTGACAGTTCCCATCGCCGTCGATGACATACGGGACGGTGGCGTTCTCGAGGATCGAACTGATCAGGGCCGGCCCGCCCCGCGGTATGAGGCAGTCGACGAGGCCGCGCTGCCTCATGAAGTCGACCGCTGCCTCGCGGCTGACGTCGTCGACGAGGATCACGGCATCCTCCGGGAGGCCGTTCTCGGAAACGGCCCTGCGGATCGAACGCGTAATCGCCGTATTGGACGACAGCCCGCCCGATGACCCCCTCAGGAAGGCCACGTTGCCCGCCTTGAGACAGAGGCCGAAGGCGTCGCTCGTGACGTTTGGGCGGTTCTCGTAGATGATCGCCACCACTCCGAGTGGCACCCTCACCTTTTGCATCATGAGGCCGTTCGGCCGGGTCCACTCGGCTGTGACGGTTCCGACCGGGTCTGTCAGGTCTGCGACCTGCCGCAGGCCTTCTGCCATTGCAGCCAGCCGGTTGCCGTCCAGGCGCAGGCGGTCGACCATCTGCCCAGGCGTTCCGGATGCCACGGCACGGTCAACGTCAACCTGGTTCGCAGCCAGGATCTCTGTGGCATCTCGAAGGAGTTGATCAGCAGCGGCACGGAGTGCAGCGTCCTTGGCCACGGTCGAGGCGGCAGCCAGCGCCGGCGCTGCTGCTCTTGCCCGCAGGGCGAGGCCTCTCACCGTTCCGGTCGCGGGTGTGTCCATGGGCGAAGAGGCTAGCGAGGCTGTCGGGGCGGCGGCCTACGCTGAGGGCCTGCGACTAGCCTCGCCGCAATGGACAGGTCCCAGCCGCAGGTCTGCCGGTGAGTGGAGGGAGGCCGCAGGAGCAGTCGGCGACGCGTGGCTCTTCAGCGGTTGCAGGTGGGATCCTCCTGTCACGGCTGGCTGGCCTGGTTCGTGAAGCCCTGTTGCGATCGGTACTGGGACTCGGACCGGCAGCCGACGCCTTCGCAGCGGCGCTCCGGATTCCCAATGTTCTCCAGAACCTGCTCGGCGAGGGCTCGCTGTCGGCCTCGTTCATCCCGGTGTACAGCCGTCTACTCGGCGAGGGCCACGAACGCGAGGCCGGCCGGGTTGCCGGTGCCGTCGCAGGCCTGTTGACGGCCCTGGCGGGAGCACTCGCCGTCCTGGGCATCTTGTTGGCGCGACCTCTGACCCGGCTGCTGGCGCCGGGGTTCAGGGACGAGACACTGGACCTGACCGTTGACCTGGTCCAGATCACGACCGCAGGTGTCGGTTTCCTCGTGCTCTCCGCCTGGTGCCTCGGTGTCCTCAACAGCCACCGGCGCTTCTTCCTCTCGTATGTCGCTCCGGTTCTCTGGAATGCGGCACAGATTGCCGTGCTGGCGGCAGCCATCCTCGGATCGTGGGACCCCGTCGACGCCGCCAGGGCGCTCGCCTGGGGTGTCGTCGCCGGCGGGATTCTCCAGTTCGCTGTTCAGGCTGTGGCTGTGGTGCGTCTGGCACCGGGCATCCGTGTTTCCCTTGCGGCCCGACTTCCATCCGTTGTCGAGGTCCGAAGGCGCTTTGGACCTGCTGTGCTGGGGCGCGGCGTGGTCCAGTTGTCCGGCTACCTGGATCTGATCCTGGCCTCGTTGCTCGTGACGGGCGCCGTGGCCGGACTGTTGTCGGCACAGATGCTCTATGCACTGCCGATAAGCCTGTTTGCGATGAGCGTGGCGGCCTCTGAACTGCCGGAGATGTCCAGGGCGGCCGATTCGGAACTTCTTGTGTCACGATGCCGCTCGGCCCTGAGGCGCACCTCGTTCCTGGTGACCTTCGCAGCGGCCGCCTACGTGCTCGCCGGCGAGGCGATCGTGGGTGCCCTGTTCCAATGGGGGGCCTTTGATGCTGACGACACCAGGGCGGTGTGGCTGGTCCTGGCCGCCTACTCGCTGGGGCTTCCCGCAATCGGCGCGTCTCGCATATTCCAGAACACCCTCTACTCCATCGGCGATACGAGGGGCCCTGCCCGTATAGCTGCGACCAGGGTTGTCGTGGCCGGCGTGGTCGGTGTCGTGTTCATGTTCCCGATGGACAATGTGAGCGTGGTGGCCGGGTCACTCTCGGGGCTGGAGAACGTCTTCGCCGGGGACGGGCCCCATCTCGAGAGCCCGGGAGCTCTGGGCGCACCGCATCTGGGTGCTGTGGGCCTTGCTCTCGGATCCGCTGTTGCGGCATGGCTCGAGTTGGCGTTGTTGACACGTCTCGGCAGGCGAGGCGTGGAGGGCTTTCCGTCTGCCCTTGGGACACTTCGTCCCCTGTTGCCGGCACTGACAGCGGCAACGCCCGTTGCGCTGATCCTGGTAGCCGCTACCGCAGGGCTACCCCCACAGGTGTCCGCACCGCTGGTTCTCACCGCTGCCGGCCTGACCTACACGGCCGTTGCACACCTCACCGGAGTCGAGGAGGCGAAACTTCTGTTCTCACGGTTTGTCGGAAACAGAGGGGGCTGACCCGGATGGGCCGACCTCGAACCCGGCGACCTCAGGGGAGAACCACGAGGTCGTCGGCATGGATGACCTCGTGCGACATGCCCTCGGGCAGTTCGCCGGTCCTGGCCCCCAGGTTGGCCCGGAGCAGCGTGGCATCGTGTCTCACGATGCCCTTGGCGAACACGGCTTCATCAGGGCCGACGACCTCGACTGCGTCACCGACGTCGAACTGACCGCTCGCGCCGACCACTCCGGCCGGCAGCAGGGACACCCGACGCTCCACCAGGGCCTTTCTGGCTCCCGCGTCAACCTGAATGCTCCCTGAGGAGCCGACGGCAAACGCAATCCACAGCCGCCGTGCACTGAGGCGGCCGTCCCGGGCACGCACCACGGTGCCGACACCGGGGGTGTTCTCGCATGCATCTACTACGACACCCGAGCGTCGTGCATCGGCAATGACCGTCCGCACCCCTGACCAGCTCGCGATCTTGGCGGCCGCCAACTTCGACGCCATTCCACCGCTGCCGCGGGCAGAACCGCCGGCACCGGCAAGGTTCTCCAGTTCATGGTCTATCTCGATGATCTCCTCGATCAGGGATGCATCGGCGTCGAGACGCGGGTCGGCGGTGAGGAGACCGGGGGTGTCGGTGAGCAGAACCAGTACGTCGGCCTCGACGAGATGTGCCACCAGGGCTGCTATGCGGTCGTTGTCTCCGAAGCGGATCTCATCGTCGGCGATTGCATCGTTTTCGTTCACGACGGGTACGACTCCGAGTTCAAGGAGGCGTGTGAGCGTTCCCCTGGCGTGCAGGTACTGGGCTCTGACGAAGAAGTCAAGGGGAGCCAGGAGAACCTGCCCTACGACCAGGTCATGTCGTGCCAACTCCCGCTGGTAGGTGCCGATCAGGTTTCCCTGTCCCACAGCTGACACTGCCTGGAGTGTCACCGCGTCCCGCGGACGTCGCTCGCCTCCGAGGCCCAGGTCGGGAAGGCCTGCGGCGATCGCCCCGGAGGTAACCACCACCACCCAGTGCCCCTGTCGGCGCAACTCGGCGACCTCGTCGCAGAGCCCGGCCACGAGGGAGGAGTCGATCACACCCTCTTCGTCGGTGATCGATGACGTTCCGACCTTGACCACGGCTGTTGTCCGCTTATCTGAGTCCATTGTCACTCTTCGTAGTCGAACTCGAGCCGACCGATCCGAACAGTTTCTCCTTCACGCACGCCGGCACGTGAAAGGGCCCTGTCGACACCCATGTTCCTGAGCCTTTCGTGCAGGTAGTCGAGGGCCTCGAAGTTCGTAAGGTCGTTGAGGTTCGTGACCAGCTTCACCCTGCGGTCGTTGATCTCCCAGGTGCCGTCGTCGCCCCTCTCAACTGCGATGTCGACCGGCTCGGGCCTGTGCACGACAACAGCGGGCCGCCGCACGATGGTCTCTCTCGCCTGAACCACCAGGTCTGCCAGGCGGTGGACCAGCGGGTCGAGGCCTTCGCCGGTCATCGCCGAGAGGCGGTCTCCGTCAAATCCCTCGCTGGTGTCGGCCACGTCGGCCCTTGAGCCGATGACCACGCGTGGCCGGTCGAGGAGGTCCGGTTTGTAGGCCTCCAGCTCCCCGAGGAGCACGCTGAGCTGCTCGTCGGGTGGACGCTCGGCGGTCGGGGCCAGGTCCAGCATTATGAGGAGACCGCGGGCCCTCTCGATATGGCGTAGGAAGCGGTGTCCGAGGCCGCGCCCGTCGCTGGCACCCTCAATGAGGCCGGGGATGTCGGCGACCACGAACTCTGTCCTGCCCTCGGGACGGACAACTCCGAGGCTGGGTTCGAGGGTGGTGAACGGGTAGTCGGCGATTCGGGGCCTGGCCGCTGAGATTCGCGAGATGAGGGTGCTCTTGCCGGCATTCGGGAAGCCGACGAGTGCAACATCGGCCATCAGGCGCAGTTCCAGCCTCAGCCAGCGCTCTTCCCCCTCCTCTCCCTGCTCGGCAAATGACGGTGCACGCCTCCGGTTGCTCAGGAACTTCGCGTTGCCCCGGCCGCCACGGCCACCGTCACCTCCGAGCCAGCGGTCCCCGCTGACCAGGAGGTCCGCCAGGACCTGCCCTGAGTAGAGGTCATGGACCGTGGTTCCCTCGGGGACCTTGACCACAAGGTCGTCACCTGAACGACCATGACGCTTGCCTCCCGAGCCGTGGCTTCCGTTGCCGGCCCTGCGGTGGGGATGGTCGCGAAAGGCCAACAGGGACGCGACATTGTGATCGGCCTCCAGCCAGACGCTGCCGCCGCTGCCGCCGTCTCCGCCGTCGGGGCCGCCCTTGGGCACATGGGCCTCCCGGCGAAACGACACGGCACCGGCTCCACCGTCGCCTCCGCGCACGTTCAGCCCGCACTCGTCCACGAACTGCGACATTCCATCAGCCTACTTAGGGCACCGGGCGTACCCTGATGTCAGTTCCCCTCCGTATGGTGTCTGCATGGCGACAAGGGAGGACTACTCCGCGACACACGGCGGCAGCGAGAGGTCGGAGCGGTGGGCGTCCACAATGGATGGCAGCACCGCCGCAGGCACCCCCGAGGGGGTGCGTACCGCCCATTCCGACAGCACCGCCTGCGCCTCCTCCTCTGGCCTGTTGGACCGCGAGTCCCGCGAGGGCGACAACGAGTCCCAGTTGTCTGCCGATGCCACCAGGGTCGTCGGTGCCGGCAACCGCCTGGTCGAGGAACCTGCCGACCACCTGCGTACCTGCTTCGAGCGCGACCGTGACCGCATCCTGCACTCCACGTCGTTCCGGCGTCTGGCCGGCAAGACACAGGTGTTCGTGTTTCCCGAGGACCACCAGCGCTCACGCCTCACCCATGCGCTCGAGGTGGCCCAGGTCGCCACCTCGATTGCCCGGGCACTGCGCTTGAACGTGGCCCTGGCCGAGGCCATTGCCCTGGGGCACGACTGCGGCCACGGACCCGGTGGGCACTCCAGCGAAGACGCCCTGTCGCCCTACCTTGAGGGTGGCTACGACCACGCGATCTGGGGTGCCGATGTTGCCCTGTCTCCCCTGAACCTCTGCTCAGAGACCCTCGACGGGATCCGCAACCACTCCTGGTCCAGGCCCGCTCCGTCAACCCCCGAGGGTGAGGTTGTCAGTTGGGCGGATCGCATCGCCTACGTCTGCCACGACTTCGAGGATGCCGAGCATGCGGGGGTGGTGGGTGCAGCCGACCTGCCTCTCCTTGTGAGGGAGCGTTGCGGCACCAAACGCCGCGAGCAGTTGGCGGCGTTCATCAACGGCCTGTTGTCGGCCACCAGCCGAACCGGCCGAGTTTCGATGGAGGAGCCGATGGCCGAGGCGCTGGCGGCATTCCGTGCCTTCAACTACGAAGACATCTACCTCCGTCCGGAGTCTGTGGAACAGGCCCGCCGGGTCATCGACATGCTGCGGGCGCTGGTGGACCACATCAGCGCCAACCCCCAGCACCTGCCCGACGATGCGGACATGTCGGGTGCGGATGCCACCCGGATCGCCACTGTTGGCTACGTGGGCGGCATGACCGACCGGTTCGCCTGCCGTAGCGCCGTGCGGCTCCTGGGGTGGCCAGTCGACAGGCTCCCGGCAGGCCTGGACCTGCGCCCGTGAGTAGGGTCAGTCGGTGAGGATGTCGACGAGCTTGCGCCCGCCGCGGTAACCGAACTTGACGACGCCGTCGGCTGTGGCAAACAGGGTGTCGTCGCCACCGCGGCCCACGTTGGTGCCGGGATGGAACTTGGTGCCACGCTGGCGCACGATGATGCTGCCGGCGGTTACTGCTCCACCGTCGAAGACCTTCACGCCCAGACGCTGAGCGTTGGAGTCGCGTCCGTTATTGGTTGAGCCGCCGCCCTTGGTCTTTGACATGTGGTCAGCCCCTCTTGATTCCGGTGATCTCGATCTCAGCCAGGTGCTGGCGGTGGCCCCACCGGCGACGCTGGTTGCTCTTGTTCTTGTAGGTGAAGGCGTTGATCTTGGGTCCGCGGGCATCGGCCACGACGCGAACGCTCACTGCCGAACCTGCGAGTGCCTCGGGAGTGGCGAGAACGTCGTCGCCGTCGACCAGCATGATCGGTTCTAACTCGATGTCGGTGCCGAGATCGCCGAGGCGCTCAACGACGACACGCTGGCCCTCTTCGACCCGGTACTGCTTTCCGCCTGTGGCGATTACTGCATACATAGAGCCTGCAGGCTATCCGGGAGGCTTATCGACACCACCGTGACCGATGGCTCGTTGCTCGCACGAAATGGGGCCCTTCTCATCGCCTACCGGCCCTTCCGGAGCCGGCCAGGAGCTTGTCGTCGAGTTCGACGCCATGGCCACCACAGTCGTCACAGATCGACGAGAAGGACTGCAGAAGTCCCTCACCGATGCGCTTGCGTGTCATCTCCACGAGCCCCAGGTCGGAGATGTCAAAGACCTGTGTGCGTGTCTTGTCGCGACCGAGCGAGTCGCGCAGGGTTCGGGCCACGTTCTCGCGGTTGGACTTGACCTCCATGTCGACGAAGTCGATGACGATGATGCCGCCGATGTCCCGTAGGCGCAGTTGGCGTGCGATCTCCTCAGCGGCCTCAAGGTTGTTTCGGTACACGGTCTCCTCGAGGCTTGACTTGCCGACGTTCTTACCGGTGTTGACGTCGACCACGGTGAGGGCCTCGGTCGTTTCGATGATGAGCGACCCGCCTGACGGCAGCCAGACCTTGCGGTCGAGGGCTTTTCGCAGCTGCTCATGAACGTGGTGGAGTTCGAACAACGGAAGGGTCTCGACCTCGGGGTCGTGGTAGGTGATCCGGTCGGCAAGCGCCGGGTTGATGCTCTCCACGTAGGAGCGGACCTGTTCGTACATCTCCCGGTCGTCGATGACCACGCCACGGAAGTCCTTGTTGAACTCCTCGCGGATGAAGCGGAACGCCATCTCGGGTTCCCTGTACAAGAGGCTCGGTGCCTTGGCATTCTTGGACATGGCTTCGATCTCGTCCCACTGGGACGCTAGCCGGCGGACATCGCGGGCGATCTCCTCCTCTGTGATGTTCTCGGCTGCGGTGCGCACGATGATGCCGTGCTGTTTGGGCTTGACCTTGTCGAGGATTGATCTGAGGCGCTTGCGCTCGCTGTCCGGCAGCCGTTTCGAGATTCCGTAGGTGGTGCTGTTGGGCACCAGGACCACGAAGCGTCCCGCCAGGGAGATCTCCTGGGTCAGCCTGGCCCCCTTGTGGGCGATCGGGTTCTTGGTGACCTGGGCGATGATGGTCTGTCTGGCCCGCAGGACCTGTTCGATGCGGGGCTGCTGGCCTCCCTCCATATCGTCGGCGTCGAACTGCAGGTCTCCCCGGTAGAGCACGGCGTTCTTGGGTGTGCCGATATCAACGAACGCCGCCTCCATGCCGGGCAGAACATTCTGAACCTTGGCCAGGTACACGTTTCCGTGAATCTCACCGCTGTCGTCGGCCGGCCGGGACAGGTAGTGCTCGATGAGCGCCCTGCCCTCGAGTATCGCCAACTGGGTAGAGCCGTCGGAGACGCTGACACACATCAGGTAGCGGCCGATCGGCCTACCCCTGCGTTCACGTCCGCGTCGGCTCCTGAGGGTGGCCTCGTCCAGCTCGATCGGGCCGTCGTCGTGGACGGCCCGCACCGGCCTCGCCTTGTCTCCACCCTTGCCACCACCCTGGCCGCCACGGCCCCTCCGGCGTCCGCCGCGGCGGCGTCGACGCTTCCGACCACCGCCTTCGCCGTCACCTCCACCTCCGCCGGAACCGGACTGTGAGGTCCGGTTCTCTCCGCCGGGCACCTGTGGTGCCGGCCGGCTGTCGCCGATCTGAGGCTTGGGCGCCGGCCGGCTGTCGCCGATCTGAGGCTTCTGGTCAGCCTTTCCGGCAGATGCCGGTTGGCCCTGTTGTGTGTTGGCTGGCGATGCCGCTGCCGTTTCGGCTCGCCCTTCGCCGCCTGTGTTCTCTGACATCTTCTGTTTCCCTTCTAGTCACGCTCGCACCTCGGCGAGCGGGGCAGGGGCGGCATCGACCGATAGCGGCTCGATGCGATCGTCTCCCTGCGACATCCATTGGTTCATCCTGCACACCGATCGGGCCACAAGTGGCGGATCCATTGCCGCCAACATCTCATCCGGTCGAAGTGCCCGGGGTTGAGTGCCGAGATCGGCCGTCAGCCGAACCCCGTCATCTGTCTCCCCTGTGACGTCGAGCGCCAGCACCTGGTGCCGGATGTCTTCGGTGACAACCTTGCCCTTGCGCTCACGCTCGACGACGATCTCATTTCGTGACAGGAGGTCTTCCACCCCTGCTGCCACCTCCTCGACACCTGCCGGGTCGACGAGCATCCCCCAGGTGCACGACGTAACAGCCTGCTGGAGCGAATCTGCACGGCGATCCACTGGTGCAACCGCCATCACCTCGAAGCCAGCCGGAAGGGATGCATTCATCCGGTTGCACATTGCCTCAGCCTCGACCGCCCCCCAGCTCGAGTCATCGGTCGGCTCCAGCAGTTCAACTTCGAGATACTCGGCATTGGACTCGTAGCCGGTTGACAGTGCCAGACCGAAGGAGAGCTTCGGACGCGGCGAGAAGCCCTCGCTGTAGGCCACCGGCAGGGAGGCCTTTCGCAGCGAGCGTTCCCAGATCCGGGCAACGTCACGGTGACCGACGAAGCGGACCTTTCCGGTCTTGGAGAACCGGACCCGGAGGCGCATCAGGACCGCGCTCCTGCCGTGACCCTCGGACCTGTGCCCAGGGACACCGGAACAGCATGGTCGCCGGGTGCCTGGCCTGTCCCCTGGCTCCCGCCCCCCGGCGGAACAGCCGATGCCACGATGTGTTCGATTCCGTAACCCGTGCACGCTCCGCAGTCGTAGCAGGGAGTCCAGCGGCAGTCCTCGAGCCCGACCTCGTCGAGGGCGTCACGCCAGTCCTGCCAGAGAAAGTCCTTGTGCAGGCCGGCTGACAGGTGGTCCCACGGAAGCACCTCGTCCTGGGTTCTGTGTCTGTACACGTACCAGTCCAGCGACAGGCCGTTTCTGGCCAGTGCATCCTCCCAGAGAGATACGTCGAAGTGCTCGCTCCACTCCTGGAAGACGCCGCCGTTCCTCCACACGTCCTCGATGACTGCGCCGAGGCGACGGTCTCCCCTGCTGAACAGGCCCTCTACGACGGATGCACGCGCGTCGTGCCACTTCAACTTCACACCGTTGAAGGTCCTGCCGCCGCTCCGGAGACCATCGCGGAGTAGGCCGATCTTGCGGCGCAACTCGGTCTCTGTGTTCTGTCCGAACCACTGGAACGGCGTGAACGGCTTGGGGACGAAGCCACCCAGGGAGATCGTCACCGAGGGGCTCCGATGGTGCTCGCGTCCGACATCGATGCACTTCCTCGCCAGATCCAGGATCGCAAGGGTGTCCTCGTCGGTCTCGGTCGGGAGTCCGGTGAGAAAATACAGTTTCGCCCGGCGCCATCCCTGGGAAAACGCTGAGCCGACCGCTCCGTAGAGGTCCTCTTCGTTGATCAGCTTGTTGATGACCTGGCGCAGGCGCCACGTTCCGGCCTCGGGGGCGAAGGTCAGGCCGGTGCGCCTGGCCTTTTGGATCTCGGCTGCGATTCCGACCGTGAATGTGTCAACCCGCAGGCTCGGCAACGACACCGACACCTGGCCACAGACATCGTCAGCGACGGCTGTTGCGACAACGTTCTCAATGCCGCTGAAGTCAGCTGTGCTGAGCGAGGTGAGGGCCACCTCGTCGTACCCGGTTCGGCGCAGGCCTTCGGTGACCATGGTCCTGACCTGCCCTGCAGGTCGTTCCCGAACCGGACGGGTGATCATTCCGGCCTGACAGAAACGGCAGCCACGTGTGCATCCCCTGAACACCTCGACGTTGAGTCGGTCATGGACCACCTCGGTGAGCGGCACAAGTTGGTTCTTCGGGTAAGGCCAGGCGGCCAGGTCTGCGACCGTCCGCTTCTCGACCACCTCGGGTATCCCGGTCAGGCGCGGGGCAAGCGACACGAGCCGATCGCCATCGAACTGGGCCTCGTACATGGAGGGTACGTACACGCCTTCGATCTGGGCCAGTTCCCTGAGCACTCCGTCGCGCGATGTCCGGCCCGAGGCCTTCCACGCAGCAACCACCTCGGAGATCTCGGAGACGACCTCTTCGCCGTCTCCGAGAACCGCAGCGTCGATGAAGTCGGCCAGGGGTTCGGGGTTCAGGGCGCAGTGGCCACCGATGATGACGAGCGGGTCATCGGCTCGGCGCCCGGTCGTGTGTAGCGGCACGCCAGACAGGTCCAGGCATTCGAGGAGGTTTGTGTAGACCAGTTCGGAGGAGAGGTTGAAGGCCAGGATGTCGAACTCCCCCGCTGCGCGGTGGGTGTCGACCGAGAACAGGGGCAGCCCGGTTCTGCGCAGCACACCCGCCATGTCTGTCCATGGCGCGTAGGAGCGCTCAGCGACCGCATCGGGCCGTTCGTTGATTATCTCGTACAGGATCTGAAGACCCTGATTGGGGAGCCCCACCTCGTAGGTGTCCGGGTAGATCAGGAGCCAGGCCGCCTTGTCGGGACGGTGCTCGGGGATGATCATCCCGTCTTCACAACCGATGTAGCGGGCCGGCTTCTGGACCTCGCCGAGAACACGCTCGAGCTCGGGCCAGAGCGAACTCATGACCCGGTAAGCGTATCGAGTGTGGTGACCGACGGTGCACGGCCACCCACTCCCCTACAGAGCGGACCGTACCCTGTGGTGGTGGCGTCTCATGTGGACGCTCTCGACGAGCCCGAGCGCAATGAAGGTGGTCAGAAGTGAGGAACCTCCGTAGCTGACCAGGGGCAGGGGAATCCCGGTGATCGGCATGATCCCTGTTGACATGCCGACACTCTGAAAGACCTGGAACAGGAGCATCGAGAAGACGCCTGCAGCGAGCAGCATGCCGAACCTGTCATCGGCCAGCCGACCGATACGCCAGACCCGGGCCAACAGCAGGGCTATGAGGCCAAGGACCAGGGCGCTACCGACGAAGCCGGTCTCCTCGGCCACGACCGTGAAGATGAAGTCGGTCTGCTGCTCGGGCACGAGGTCTGAGATGTTCTGGGTTCCCTCGAACAGGCCCGTCCCGGTCAGGCCACCGTTGCCTATGGCCACCTGAGCCTGTTCGAGGTTGTAGCTGGCCGCTGTGTTTGCCTCGTCGTCGACGAACACCAGGAGGCGCTTCACCTGGTAGTCGGCCAGCAGGTCGGACTGGAGGACCATGACCATCCCTGTCACGAGCATCAAGCCGAGGATCAGCAGATGGCGCCCCCTGACGCCGGCGACGAGGACCATGCCGGCGGCGATGGCCCCGTAGACGAGGATGGTCCCGAGGTCGGGTTGCATGAGAATCGCACCGACCGGCACGCCGACCAGCAGAACGGCCACACTGAGCCGGGCTGCACCGACGTCCTGTACGGCTCCCAGCCATGCAGCCAGAGCCACTATCACGGCGACCTTGCCGAACTCGGAAGGCTGGAACTGGTAGCCGGCGAACTGGAACCAGGCACGCGCACCCTTCACCTCGGTTCCGACCACCAGTACGCCGGCGAGCAGGACCAGCAACCCCAGGTAGGCCGGCAGGGCAAGGCGCTGTGCCCAGCGGTGGCCGATCCAGGACGTGACCAGCATGACGGCTGCGCCGATGCCGACGTAGCCCATCTGCCGGTTGAGGAAGTACACGTCAGCCGGGCGCAGGTCCGTGGCCGGCCCCCTGGTCGCCGAGTAGACCATCACTATTCCAATACCGGCTATGGCGAGTGCCAGCAGTGGTAGAAGCAGGTCGATGTGCCGGAGGACAGTCGGCCTGTCGAAACGGGGCTTGCGGATATCGACCATCAGCCGGCCTCGAGGTTCAAGATGAGCTCATCGACCAGGGGGCCGCACTCGACCTCCTCGCCACGCACCCGGACCACCCCGTCGGCGTCGAGGACAGGTCCACTCTCGGGATCGGCTGTCGGGTCGACTCCCTCGAGGCGCTCGAGGGTGTCGCCCGTGACCCACTCGTGCCATGAGACGCAGAGAGGAAGGGCAGCCGACCGTGCGTACCGGACTGCCGCAGTGGGGGCCTCGGCGACCGTTCCGGTCAGCACGGGTTCGAGTACCCGGGCGACGAGTGGTGCCGCAACCTGGCTGCCGAAGCCGGCTTCTTCCATGACGGCCACCATGACGTGTGAAGGCGCCCGGGCTGGCCCAAACGCGGCAAACAGAGAGGTGTCGGCCTTGCCCCGAACCTCGGCGGTTCCTGTCTTGGCGGCTACCGGATACTCCTCGAGCGGGAAGTAGACGCCGTTTGTGGCCTCTGAGTTGAAGGCCCAGTAGGCGGTTCCCTCCGGATCTGCGGTAACCCCCGAGAGACCCTCGAGGACCAGCTCACGGAACTCCGGGTCAATCTCGACCTGCGAGACGGCCCGTGCGCCGATCGTGCGGACCGTCGCACCGTCCCTGTCCACCACACGACCAACAAGCGTGGGCGCCATGCGGGTACCACCGTTGGCAAAGGTGGCGTAGGCGTTGGCCAACTGGACCGGGGTGACGAGGACGTCGCCCTGTCCGATGGCGGTGTTCACGTTGTCTCCGGAATACCACTCCCCGAAGGGGAACGCCACAGGATTCTCCTCGTGCCTCTGCTGCCGATTCGCCGGGGTCGGCATGAAGCCGGCCTGTTCGAACGGCAGGGGCACACCGCTCTTGTGGCCGAGGCCGTACCTGGTGGCTGCATCCTGGATGGCCGTCTCTGTGTGCAGGGGATTGATGTAGACGGACTCACCGATCGTGTAGTAGTAGACGTCGCTGGAAACCGTGAAGCTCCTGGGAAGGTCGACGTTCTCGTAGGTCTTGTTGCCGGCATTCCTGAAGACACAACCGCTGGCCTCCTCTTCCTGATCCTCGGCATCGGCCCTGCAGCTCTGTAGAAAATAGAAGCCGGGATCTTCCCAGAGCTCATCTGCCTCCGGCACCCGCCCGACACCGAACACCTCTTCATGCCATGCCGCATGGGCTGTGAAGAGCTTGAAGGTTGATCCGGGTGCGTATTCACCCTGGATCGCCCGGTTGAACATCGGGAGGTCGTTGGCCGGGTCGTTCAACTCGGCCCACCGTGCGAGCGAGAACCCCCCGATGGACTCGTTCGGGTCATAGGACGGATAGGAGGCCATCGCCACGACGCTTCCGCTGATCGGGTCCATGATGACGACGGCGCCGCCTGGAACCTCGAAGTCGGGCGGTTCCTCCGTGGAGCCCTCCTCCTTTTCAGGAATCACAGCACGTGCCAGAGAGACGGATCGTTCCAGTTCGGCCTCAGCCAGCCACTGGACGTCGATGTCGAGCGTCAGGATCACGTCATCGCCGGGAACCGGCGGCTCGAACAGGTCCTTGCGTTCGCGCACGATCTCACCGCGCCGGTTCACCTCGACCACGCGTCGGCCGGCGACACCGCGGAGATCATCCTCGAACATGAGCTCGATTCCGGCCTTTCCGACCTCATCCCGGAGCCGGTACTCCTTGCCGGGCGGCGGGTTCCGTGAGGCCAACTCGGCGTCATTCACGGGGCCGACCCAACCCAGTACGTGGGATGCCAGGTCTCCGTAGAGATAGGACCTGACGGTGCTGTCAACGACCGTCACACCCGGGTACACGTCGCCACGTTCGCCGAAGAAGATCAGGAGGTCCTCGCTCACATCCAGTGCTATGGGAATGTCGTCGTAGTAGCCGAAGGCCCGGTTGGCAAGCGACGCCTCGATGTCGCTGACCTTGATCAGCTGTCCGGAGCGGTTCACCTCGACGGCGATCCTGGTGAGCATCTTGCGACGCTCAGCGGCATCCAGGTCTGCCTCATCGAGTTCACGGGGGTTGATGGTGATCATCGTCGTGAGGCGGTTCCCGACGAGGGTCCGACCCGCTACGTCGAGGATCCGCCCTCTGGGGGCAGGCACGTCGATCACACGGGTGATGTTGCTCGCCGCCACTGCAACCGCCTGCTCGCTGATCATCACCTGCAGGTACCAGAGCCTCGCTCCGAGGGCACCGAACAGTGAGATGGCCACCACGGCCAGCACACGCATCCTGTATCGGGTGATCTCGTCCATGGCGTTCGTTGACGGTGGTCAGGAGCCGACGGCTCGAAGCTTGATGTCGGGCGGAAGGCCTCCGAGGACAGCCCACCGGACAGCACGGTTGACCGGGGCAGCTATGGACGTGGTCATCACCGCCGCTGTGATGATCCGTGTCAGGAAGGTGCCGGGGTCGTATGGCGACAGCCCGAACAAGAGCCCGACGGCAGCGACCGTGCAGATCCCTGCCGCTGCCGCCAACAGCAGCGCAACGGCGTCGGCAACGGGCGCAGATCGGACCATCCGCTGTTCGAGGCTGCTCACCGCCACCGCAAGAGGTGGGAACACGAGCGCATGGAGGCCGAGCGGGACCGACACGAGGGAGTCCTGCAGGAGACCGGCAAAGAACGCTACGAGTGCACCCCTCTCGGGACCGCCGTGGAAGCCGGCGAGGATCGCGATGATCATCATCAACTCGACTGTGGCCCCCTGGATCCGGATCTCGGTGAGCAGGGTGGCCTGGGCGACGAGCGCTGTCAGCAGCACGGCTACCACCCGGAGTCTGCTGCTCACGGCCCACCTTCAGACTTCCGGGCTGGCAGGACCACCTTGAGGAAGCTCAGGTTCTCAAGGTCTGCTGCCAACCCGACGATGATGGACCGTCGGTAGTCGGCGTCTGGGTCAGGGTCGACCACGCGCCCGACCGGGATGTCGCTGGGGAACACGCTGCGCCCACCCGAGGTGACAAGGACCTCGTCGTTGTCGACCTGGGCGTCGAGGCGGACACCTGACTCGATCCTCAGGATTCCCTCTGTGCCGGTGCCCCTGGCGAGGCCTTCGTCCTGGGAGGTCACGAGACGGACACCGACCCTGAAGTCAGGGTGGGTGGCGAGTTGCACCAACGAACGTGACCGGTCGACCTGTTCGAGACGACCGACCAGGCCGGCCCCGGACACCACCGCCATTCCCTCCTCCAGGCCGTCGTCCGTTCCCTTGTCGACCTCGATCATGTGGGCCGAGAAGTTTCCGGGAGGCTGGCCGAGGATGCGCACCACGACGGCATCGAAGTCGGAGTAGGCGATATCCACCTCGCTGAGGAGCCTGTTGAGCAGTTCGGTGTCTGCCTCGGATGTGAGTGCGTTACCGCGCATCCGGGCCAGTTCAACCTCAAGGCGTTCGTTCTCCATCCGCAGGGCCTCGAAGCCGAACACTCCGTTCCACGCGGTCTGGACAGGATCGGTCAGGCGGTCGCTGAGGCTGCGGACCGGTTCGATGATGTCTCTCACGCCCTGCTGGAAGGCATCGAGTGGCTGGAGTCCCCGGAACTGGAGCGTCAGGAGGGTTAGCGCTGCCACAAGGAGGATGAGGAGCGTGGGGCGGGGCCTGTCGGCGGGCCGCTTGGCCGCCATGTGTTACCGGCTGCCGTCGCCGAAGATGACGCTGCCGAACATGTCGAACTCCTCGAGAGCCCTGCCGGCTCCGAGCACCACTGCCAGCAGGGGATCTGGCGCCAGCCTGACCGGCATGCCGGTTTCGGCCTGGATGAGTTCAGGCAGGCCGACCAGGAGTGCGCCTCCGCCGGCGAGGGTTATGCCATGTTCCATGATGTCGGCCGCCAGTTCGGGTGGTGTCCGGTCGAGGGTTACCTTCACTGCGTCGACGATGGAGGCGACAGGTTCCTCGAGGGCCTCGCGCACCTCGGTCGTCGAGACTGCAACGAGGCGCGGCAGGCCGGTCATGAGATCACGGCCTCGCACCTCGGCCCTGTGGTCACGAGTGAGGGGCACAGCTGATCCGAGGGCGATCTTGATCTCCTCGGCTGCGCGCACACCGATGCTCAGGCCGTGCTCCTTCTTCATGAATTGCCCGATTGCCTCGTCGAGTTCGTCGCCACCGATCCGCGAGGACTGGCTGGCCACCACTCCACCGAGGGAGATGACGGCAACCTCGGTGGTTCCTCCGCCGATGTCTACGATCATCGAGCCGCTGGGAGCGGCGATGTCGAGTCCTGCGCCGATTGCAGCTGCGACGGGTTCCTCGATCACGTAGGTGGGTGAACGGGCTCCGGCATACTCGGCTGCCTCCTGCACGGCACGTCGTTCGACGCCGGTGACTCCTGAAGGCACACAGATGACCATGCGGGGCTTGGACCAGCGGCGGCTGTGGACCTGCTGGATGAAGTAGCGGAGCATCTTCTCGCAGACCTCGAAGTCGGCGATAACACCTTCCTTGAGCGGCCTTGAGGCCTGGATATGTCCCGGTGTGCGCCCGATCATCCGTCTGGCCTCGGAGCCCACTGCCAGGGGGGTTCCGTCCAATACGTTGACTGCAACCACAGAGGGTTCGTCGAGGACAATGCCCTCACCGCGCACGTAGACGAGCGTGTTGGCGGTACCGAGGTCGACGGCGATGTCACGCCCACCGAAGATGGGGTTCCTCGCTATCCGTGCTGCGCTTGCGACCATCGCCTGATTCCGTTCGACCAAATGTTCCAGATGGCTACCTCACCGTAGGCCCCCACCAACCGCTCAGGGTGGGACGCACGCTGTAGTCCACGGGATGGCATCAGCCACATGCCCGACGCGCCATATTTCCGACGGAACCGTAACGCGTTCCTGCCAAATTTGCCACTTTGGGCGCATGGTCGGCCACGTAGGGTGGACCCGGTTGTCGCATGCCCTCAGGTTTCAGCCTCTGGGGTCCAGATCCGGAAAGAACATGCCGATCTCCCTGCCGGCCGACTCGACGGCATCAGAGCCGTGGACGAGGTTCTCGGTCACAGCCAGACCGAAGTCGCCACGGATGGTTCCCGGCGCCGCCTTGGTCGGGTCGGTGGCCCCCATGAGGGTGCGGACCACGCCGACGGTTCCCTCCGGGCCACCCACGACGAGCAACATGACCGGCGAGCGCGACATGAACGCAACCAGGTCACCGAAAAACGGCTTCTCGGTGTGCTCTGAGTAGTGGCGACCAAGGAGCTCCCTGTCGAGCAGGCGCAGATCACTTGCCAGGACGGCCAGACCCTTGCGCTCGAAACGGCTGATGATCTCGCCTACGAGGCCTCTCTCGACGGCATCGGGCTTGCAGATGACAAGTGTCTTTTCCATGTCCGCAGGCTAGGCCCCACAGTCAGCCTTCGAACTCCCCACCGTCGGATCGAGCCAGCCCCTCGACAGCACCCCTGGCGCCGGGGAGCACGTAGAAGGAACCTGTCACGACCACCAGGTCATCCTCGTCGGCCAGAGCCACCGCACGCCTGACCGCCTCGGTGACATCCGGTGCCGTCTCGACCTCGAGACCCTGCTTGCGACAGGCCAGCTCCAACTCCTCGGCCGGAACCGCCCGCGGGGATGGCGCCGTGAAGACAAGCACCAGATCCGGGGCGAGGCGGGCCAGTTCGGCTACGACCAGACTGGGGGCCCTCGGTCCGAGCATTCCGAGAACCAGGATTCTGCGTGCACCGGGAAACACGTCGGGGACGGTCTCTACGAGCGAGCGTGCAGCCTCCGGGTTGTGTGCTGCATCGAGAACCACGAGAGGACGGTTGGACACCACCTCGAGCCTTCCCGGGAACGTCAGGTCGGCGAAGGCCTCTGACACCACGTCGTCACCCAGCTCCGTACCCAACATCGCCTCGACGGCGGTGACAGCCACAGCGGCGTTGTCAGCCTGGTGCGCGCCGTGCAGGGACATGTAGACCTCGTCGTGACGCCCGAACGGACCGAACAGGTCGAGCACCTGGCCTCCGACAGCCGGGCTGGACGACGACACCCCGAAGTCGGCGCCACGAACAAGCAGAGGGTCAGGCCCCTCGGCTACAAAGATGTCGAGCAGGTCAACCGAGGTGTCCCCTAGCACGAGCGGGCGACCGCTCTCGATGATTCCGGCCTTTTCCCCGGCGATGGCCCTGCGCCACTCACCCGCACCGTCGGTGTGGTCGAACCCGATGTTGGTGATCACCGACACAGCCGACTCGATCACGTTTGTTGCATCGAAGCGGCCCAACAACCCGACCTCGACCACGGCCGCGTCCACGGCCTCATTGCTGAACCACAGGAAGGCCCCCGCTGTAAGCAACTCGAAATAGGAGGGACGGTCGTCGAGGGTTGCGGCGTAGCGGGCCAGGTCGGCGACCAGGTCGGCGAACTCCTCTTCGCTGATCAACTCACCGGAAATCTTGATCCGTTCCCGGATGGTGTCGACGTGGGGGCTCGTGTAGGACCCCACGCGGAGGCCTGTCGCCGTGAGGAGGGCACCTGCCATGGCCACAACCGAACCCTTGCCGTTGGTGCCGGTTACATGAATCGCGGCAAGGTCGGCCTGCGGGTCGCCCATCGATCCGACGAGGCCACGGATGGCTTCGAGGCTCAGACCGTGGATTCGGCCGGCTGTGGCCTCAAGGTTCACATGCCCGTCGAGAAAACTGAGGGCGTCGCGGAACTCCACGATCGCCGGGCTCAGTTAGGAGGCGGCGCGACTGCGGCGCTCGTCGTCGCGGGGCAGCACCGTCGGCATCTTGCGCTCGCGAACAGAGTCGATGTCGACGACTACCTTTCCGGCTTCGTCGTCACCGGGTAGGTCATACATGACATCGATCAGGACCTCTTCGAGGATGGAGCGCAGGCCCCTGGCGCCGGTGCCCCGCTCGAGGGCCTGTTCGGCAATGGCACCCAGAGCCTCCTGGCTGATCTCGAGTTCGATGTCCTCGAACTCGAAGATCTTCTGGTACTGCTTCATGAGCGCATTGCGCGGCTCAACGAGGATCCTCACGAGGGCATCAATCTCGAGCTGGGAGACCGTGCCGACGACCGGCAGACGGCCGATGAACTCGGGGATGAGGCCGAACTTGATGAGGTCCTCGGGACGGACAGTCGAGAAGAGGGCACCGAGGTCCTTTTCGCCGGGCGCCCTGACATCGGCGCCGAAGCCGACACCCACCCCGCCCAGTCGGTTCTGAATGACCGTTTCGAGGCCTGCGAAGGCACCACCGCAGATGAACAGGATGTTCGTGGTGTCAATCTGCAGGAACTCTTGATGGGGGTGCTTGCGTCCCCCCTGTGGCGGCACCGCAGCGGTTGTGCCCTCGAGGATCTTCAGGAGCGCCTGCTGCACGCCCTCGCCTGAGACGTCCCTGGTGATGGAGGGGTTCTCGCTCTTGCGTGCAACCTTGTCGATCTCGTCGATGTAGATGATCCCGGTCTCGGCCTTCTTGATGTCGTAGTCGGCGGCCTGGATCAACTTGAGCAGGATGTTCTCGACGTCCTCGCCGACATAGCCGGCCTCGGTGAGGGCTGTGGCGTCGGCGATGGCAAAGGGGACGTTCAGCATCCGGGCCAGGGTCTGGGCCATGAGGGTCTTGCCACAACCGGTGGGACCGATGAGCAGGACGTTGGACTTGGCCAACTCAACGTCATCGCCCGGGCTGCCCGCCGCCTGAATCCGCCTGTAGTGGTTGTAGACGGCAACCGAGAGAATCTTCTTGGCCTTGTCCTGGCCGACGATGTAGTCATCCAGGAATGCGAAGATCTCGCGGGGCTTCGGGAGTTCGCCGACAGCGAGGTCGACGGGCTCAGACAGTTCCTCGTCGATGATTTCGTTGCAGAGGTCTATGCATTCGTCACAGATGTAGACGCCGGGGCCGGCGATGAGCTTCTTGACCTGCTTTTGGGTCTTGCCGCAAAAAGAGCACTTCAGGAGCTCTCCCCCGTCACCGATCTTCGCCATGTCGCCACCCCCTGTCCTGTATCTGTAGCTGCGTGGACCACCCAGTTCAGCACGAATCCGACCGTGATCAGGTGACCACCGTTATCGCACCGCTGTTGTCGGCAAGGTCGCGTGAGTCGATCACGTCGTCGATTATCCCGTATTCCAGGGCCTCGTGGGCAGTCATTACGAAGTCACGGTCGGTGTCGGCGTGGATCTTCTCGACGTCCTGACCGGTGTGGCTTGCCAGGATCTCCTCGAGTTGCGCCTTGAGGCGCTGGATTTCGCGTGAGGCCAGCTCAATGTCGGACACCTGGCCCTGGGCTCCGGCATAGGGCTGGTGGATCAGGACCCTCGAGTGGGGCAGCGCAAGGCGCTTGCCGGGTGCGCCTGCCGCCAGAAGCACAGCTGCGGCCGAGGCCGCCTGCCCGAAGCAGATCGTCGTGATATCGGGCTTGATGTACTGCATGGTGTCGTAGATGGCGAACAGAGCGTTGATGTCGCCACCTGGCGAGTTGATGTAGAGGCTTATATCGCGGTCCGGGTTCTCGGACTCGAGGTGCAACAGTTGCGCACAGGCCAGGTTGGCGATGGTGTCGTCGATCGGCGTACCGATGAAGATGATGTTCTCCTTGAGGAGACGCGAGTAGAGGTCAAAGGCCCTCTCGCCGCGGCTGGTCTGTTCAACGACTGTTGGAACCAGGTAGTTGTGGACGTTCAGGTCCGCCAGGGACATCAGGAGCTCTCCTCTTCGGCTGTCTCCGCCGCTTCGCCGTCGGTATCGGTGCCGACAGGCGCTTCAGTCTCACCCATCTCGGCCTCTCCGTCGTGGACCGCCTCAGCGACGACCTCTTCTGATTCAGGTGCCGGTTCGGGTTCCGGTTCGGATTCCGGCTCGGGGGTTTCCAGGATCGACCGGTCAACCTCGTTTCCGTCCTCGTCGACGATCTCGACCCTTTCGAGCAGCCAGTCAAGAGCCGCCTTCTTGCGCAGATCGGCCCTTACCTCGAGCACCCTGCCTGAGCCGGTGAGCATCTCGACAACCGTGGACACATCGGACTCGGCCTGGTCTGCCAACGCCTGCAGGTAGCTGTCGAGGTCTTCCTGGTCTGCGTCGAGACCTTCGGCCTCTGCGACGGCCCGCAGCCCCAGGTCGACCCGGGCTGACACCTCGGCGGATTCCCTGTACTCGTCACGGAGCGCTGAGATGTCGGTACCGACCGCCTCGAGGTACTGCTCGAACTCGAGGCCCTGGGAGTGGAGCCGCATGGCCATGTCACGTATTCGACCGTCGATCTCGGCCTCTACGAGCGACTCGGGAATGTCGACCTCGACGAGGTCGGCCACCGCCTGTGCGGTTCGGTCTCTTACGAGCATTCCGGCCTGGCTCCTCTTCATGGCGTCAATGCGCCCGCGCAGGTCGGCGAGCAGTTCGTCGGCCGTGTCGAACTCGGAGGCAGTTGCGGCGAAAGCATCGTCGACCTCGGGGAGGACCTTCTCCTGGACCTCTTTCACCTCGATCCGGAAGTTGAGGAGGCCTTCGCCGTCGGGGTGATCGGCGTCGAACTCGACGACGTCGCCGGTGCTGGATCCACGGAGGTTGTCGTCGATCTCGGGTACGACGGCGCCGGCACCCACCTCGTAGAGGTAGTCGGTGGTAGTGAGCCCGTCCACGGCCTCGCCGTTGTGGGTTCCGTCGATGTCGATGGTGACCTGGTCTCCGTCGACCGCCGGCCGTTCCACGGTCTCGAGCGTGGCCTGCTGCTCTCGGAGCATCTCCAACTGGCTGTCGACATCTTCGTCTGTGACACCAGGTGCCGGTATCTCGACCCGCAGCGAGCCGTGGCCAGCCAGCGCTGGCCGGGGCCGTACGGGGACAACTGCGTCGAACGTCAGGTCGCCTTCTTCGGCTCCTCCGGTGATCTGGATCTCGGGCGAGTCGATTGCATCGACCTCGAGTTCAGCGAGTGCCCTGCCGTAGTAGTCCGGAAGGGCTGACTGCAGGGCCTCCTGACGACCGGCTCCGCTGCCGATACGGGCCTCGAGGATCTTGCGTGGTGCCTTTCCCGGACGGAACCCCGGCAGCCTGACCTCCCTGGCTAGACGCTTGAAGGCCGCCTCGACGGCTGTGTCGAACTCGGCGGCGTCGACGGCCACGGTCAGCTTGACCCGATCACCGTCCAGTGTCTCTATTGTCGTCTCCACAGTTCCCGGAGTGTACCGGCGCCCCGGTCACGCCCAGCCGCAGATTCGCACGCCAGACGCCGTGCAGCCGCGAAAGGGTGCCGGCTCAGGCCAGGCTCTCGAGAATCGCAGAGACGTCATCGATCTCGGTCCGGGGGTTGACGATGCAGAGCCGTAGGGCAGGGGCACCGTCGACCGTGGTTGGCACCACCAGTGCCGACCCGTCCTCCAGAAGCGAACCCGACCACGCCGCGTAATCCTCCGCCGTCCAGCCGTTTCGACGGAAGGCCAGGATCGAGAGAGTCGGCTCCATGATCAGCTCAAGGTTGGGCGTTGATTCAATGAGGGCGGCGCCGGCACGGGTAACGGCGAGGGTCTTCTCGACTGCCTCTGAGTAGGCGCGTGTGCCGTGGACGGCGAGCGAGAACCAGAACGGGAGTCCCCGGGGCCTTCGGCTCAGGTGGTGAGCGTAGTCACTGGGGTTCCAGTCGCTGCGTTCGTTGATCGAGTCGAGGTATCCGGCTTGCTGGGTATGTGCGAGCCTCGCCACCGCTGGGTCCCGGTAGATGAGTGCCGCACAGTCGTAGGGAGCAAACATCCACTTGTGTGGATCCACGATCAGGGAATCACAGTGCTCGATTCCCTCGAAGGCATGGCGAACCGAAGCCGCTGCAAGGCCGGCTCCGCCGTACGCACCGTCGACGTGGAACCAGAGTGAGTTGGCAGCTGCCACGGAGGCAATCTCGTCGAGGGCATCGACTGTCCCGAAGTTGGTTGTTCCTGATGTGGCGACCACGGCGAACGCCTCGGTCCCCTCGGGTCGTGCCGCTATGGCTTCGGCCACTGCCCCGCCCCGGAGCCTTCTGTCTGAATCGGTCGGGGCCAACAGGACGTCGACGTCCATGACCCGTGCGGCAGAACCTACCGAGGAGTGTGCCCCCTCTGATGCCACGACAGCCCAGCGGACCGGCTTGTTGTCAGGGCCGCCACGGCGCCTGATGGCGGCATCGCGGGCTGCGACCAGAGCCGACAGGTTTCCCATGGTCCCACCGGACACGAAGCACCCTCCAGCCTGTTCCGGCATGCCCGCAAGATCCGATATCCACCTCAGGGCCTGGTTCTCCGCGTAGATCGCACCGGATCCGTCGAACCACCAGGTGGCCGACAGGGCCGACGCACCCACGATGAGGTCGAAGAGAACAGCGGTGTCGGTGGGAGCGCACGGAACCCAGGCCATGTAGCGGGGGTGGTCGACAGAGATACAGGCCGGTGCCAGGTGGTCGGTGAAGGTCGCGAGGGCGGCGGTCCCGCCCAGGCCCTCCTCGGTAATCGTCTGGCCGACGGCCTCGGCCAGCTGGTCGACACCAACCGGCCCATCCATCGGTGGTTCCATGCGGATGCGGTCAAGCGCGTACTCGAACACGGACCTTGCCAGCTCGTCTGTGGACTCGTCGTAATCGTGCATCCCCACTGGTGCCACCTCCCGGCAGGAGGCTACGTGGCGGTTTCCCCGGCGGCTCACCGGTGGTGGGCTCCGATACGCTCTTTCCGGCCGCGGGTGTAGTTCAACGGCTAGAACCTCAGCCTTCCAAGCTGATGATGAGGGTTCGATTCCCTTCACCCGCTCATTTCCGGCCGGCTGCCAGTGGCGGCGTGGACAGGTTGCAGGCTGGCTCCCCTATCCTCGTTCTCGTGCTGATCGCCCAGATCTCCGACTGCCACATCCGCGACAGCGTCGGCATGTTCGGTGGTCTCGTGGACACCTCTGAGACCCTTGCCCGGGTCGTGGACCACCTGAACGGCCTGAACCCTGCGCCCGACGTCGTCCTGGCGACGGGAGACCTCACCGACGACGGCACCGAGATCCAGTACTCGATGTTTCTGGACCTTGTGGCCGGGCTGGAGATTCCACTGCTGCCGCTGCCCGGCAACCACGACGTCTGGGATGCCTTCCGCTCGGCCTTTGCCGACCGGCTCCCTGCCACGATCGCGGAAGGACACTGCAGCTACGTGGTCGATTCCCATCCGGTGAGGCTCGTCGGGTTGGACACCCTCATTCCGGGCCGGCACGACGGGCGTTTCCACGAAGGCCACGAGGAGTGGCTCGACGCCGTACTGCAGGTGCAACCCGACAGGCCGACGCTCGTGTTCACCCACTTTCCACCGTTCACATCGGGCCTCACGTTCATGGACCTCGCGGGTCTTGACGGCGCAGACCGCCTGAGAAGCGTGCTGGAGCGCCATCCCCAGGTGAAGCTCCTCGTCGCGGGCCACATCCACCGACCCATCCAGACGACCATCGGCTCGACTCTGGTCTCGGTGTGTCCCTCAACCGGCAACCAGCTGGGCCTCGAGCTTGACCCGATGAGCGGGTCGGCGGTCGACGAGCCTCCCGCCTATCAGCTGCACTGCTGGGACGGCGACCGTTTCGTAACCCACACGGCAACCATGTGGGAGGGAAGGCGGATGGACCTGTCTGACTTCATCGCCGACGTCCACCGCCGTGCGGCTACCGGAGAGGGTTCACCCAGGTCCTGACGCTGGCGTCGGTCAGTCGGTTCCGGCCTGGCGGTCAAGGAACCGGTAGACGTTGAGAAGGTCGATGCCGGGGAACGGTGTGAACTCCTGGCTGGCCGGCGGCAGCGCCGCCAGCACGAAGCTGCGCTCAGCCGCCGAGGGCCAGGCGACACCATCCCAGCGCCCGAGAATGTCGGGGTCCGGCAGATCGTCGTCGGTGCGGACACTGACCCTCCTCAGGGTCTCTCCCCCCCTGAACCACCTGGAGTCGCCTGCACGGCAACCGAGGGTGACCGCGTAGGGGGTGCGCTCGGTGGCATTTTCGATGTAGGAGACACACCAGAACTCGCCGACCTCGGTGCTCGTGAACTGGTAGTGGAGGATCTCGGATCCGCTCCATGCCTGACGTGCGCCCCAGCGCCTGCCGAGCCGGGCCCCCTCGAGAGCGCCGTCGGGGTCGCAGGGAAACTGGATGCCGTCGTTTTCGTAGGCCTTGGTGATGGTGCCCTCAGGGTCGGTTCGCAGGAAGTGGACGGGAATGTCCAACTTGGCAGTAGCCAGGTTGGTGAACCTGTGGGCCGCCATCTCGTAGGACACGTAGTACCGCTCCTTGAGGTCCTCGATGGAGAGGTCGTGGTCGGCCTTGGCCGACTCGAGAAAGCCCAGTGCCGCCTCCTGGGGGACCAGCACGGCGGCGGCGAAGTAGTTGGACTCGATGCGCTGTCGGAGATAGCCCTCGAAGTCGGTCGTCTCGGCATGTTCCAGGACGAAGTGTCCGAGCGTCTGGAGGACGACCGATCTGGCAGCCCGTACGGTCAGGTCGTCGCGCTGGGGAATGTAGATGATCCGTTGACGGGTGTCGGTAACTGAGCGTGCCGTCCTGGGCATTCCCTTGACGCGTTCAACCGTGAACCCGTAATGGGTTGCGAGATCGGTGAGGTTCTTTTCTGACGGTGGACCCTCGCCGGCGTATCCGACGGCGCTGAGACCCCCGGCGGCCAGCTCTTCGATCCCGGCGAAGTAGTTGTCCCTCGCCCGCATCTCGGTACGCAGTGCCAGGTTGGCGCTACGGGCCCGGTCGCCGGCCTGCAGGTTGGCAAGGCCTGTCTTGGTCACGGCCAGCCCGGGGAGGGCTGCGTAGAGGCCTACGATTGCCTCGAGGGCGTCATCGTCGAGGCGGGCTCCGGCCCTGACCTCGGGCAGGTCGAGGGCGGTTCGCCAGTCGCCGGCCTGGTGGCGTGCAAGGTCTATTTCGAGGCCCGCCCGCCGGCTCGGTGGCGTCGGATCGAGGAGGTCTGCAGTTGTACACCCGAGTGCGTTGGCGAGCCGGGCCAGCACACCCAGCTTGGGTTCGATGCGGCCGTTCTCGACCTGGGAGAGATACGAGGCGGGGCGGCCGATCAGGTCACCCAACCCGGAAAGGGTGAGCCCGGCCGTTCGCCGCTGGTGGCGTAGGCGGTGGCCGAGCACGACGGGGTCGTAGTTGCGGGCGACAGGTCTGGTCTCAGGCATGCTGTAACTCCGAGGCTGGCTGGCCACTGTCTGTGGGTCCACCTGGGTGTGAGCCACGCTATCTGAAAAGACCGAATATCTCCAGATTTTCCGAATCAGGAACATCTGTTGCGAACTTCACCTCCTCTCAGGAAGACTCTTGTCCGAAAATTGGCGAATACTCGTGCCAACGAGGCTTTCTAGGGGGCTTGCTTGTGGTTGAAGGACCGGTGGTTGACGGATCAGTGGACGACACGCCGATCCCTGACGGGGTACAGGTCAGCGACCACCCTCGGCTCGTAGATGTCTTCACCCCGGAGGCAACTGCATTCGTAGCCGACCTGGTGAGAACCTTTCGCGATCGACGCAGCCGACTGCTGGAGAACCGTCGCCTCCGCCAGGTTGCCCTGGACGCCGGTCACCGGCCGGACTTCCTCCCCGAGACCGCTGAGGTCAGAAACGGCAACTGGAGCGTTGCGCCACCGCCGAAGGACCTGCTGGACAGGCGCGTGGAGATCACCGGCCCGACCGACCGGAAGATGATGATCAACGCCCTCAACTCCGGGGCACGGGTCTTCATGGCGGACCTGGAGGACTCCACCAGCCCTACATGGGACAACGTGGTCGAGGGCCAGGTGAACCTCCACGATGCGACCCGCCGGGACCTCGACCTGAGGACCGGGGGCAGGGAGTACAGCCTCAACGACGACATCGCCACCCTCATGGTCCGGCCCCGCGGCTGGCACCTCGACGAGGCCCATGTCGTCGTCGACGGGCGTGCCGCCCCGGCCAGCCTCGTGGACTTCGGCCTGGCCTTCTTCCACAATGCACGTGAGGCACTGGACCGCGGCACAGGCCCATACTTCTACCTTCCGAAGCTGGAGGGTCACCTGGAGGCACGCCTCTGGAACGACGTGTTCTGCCACGCCCAGGACGCCCTGGGCATTCCGCGGGGGTCTGTCAGGGCGACGGTGCTGATCGAGACGATCCTTGCCGCCTTCGAGATGGACGAGATCCTGTTCGAGTTGAGGGATCACTCAGCCGGCCTGAATGCGGGGCGCTGGGACTACATCTTCAGCGTTGCAAAGAAGTTCGCCAACGACCCCGGGTTCGTGCTCCCCGACCGCTCCGACGTGACCATGACCGTTCCCTTCATGAGGGCATACACGGAGCTGATGGTGTCGACCTGCCACAGGCGTGAGGCCCATGCCATCGGTGGGATGGCAGCGTTCATCCCCAACCGCCGTGATCCGGAGGTGACAGCTCAGGCACTCAGCAAGGTCACCGAGGACAAGCGCCGGGAGGCACACGACGGCTGTGACGGAACATGGGTCGCCCACCCCGACCTTATTGCCGTGGCAAGAACCGAGTTCGACGCCGTCCTCGGCAAGCGGCCCAACCAGATCGACCGACAACGGCCAGACGTGTCCGTCACTGCCGACAACCTGCTCTGCGTCGACCTGACGGGTGGTGCCGTGACAACCGGCGGCCTGGAAACGAACGTCTACGTGGGGCTCCAGTACCTGGCCTCCTGGCTGGCCGGCACGGGCGCTGCCGCCATCAGGAACCTGATGGAGGACGCTGCCACGGCTGAGATCAGCAGGGCCCAGGTCTGGCAGTGGATCCGCCACGGCTCCCAGCTCGAGGATGGGCGAACCGTCACGCCGGACCTCGTGAGGGACGTCATCGACACCCAGATGGCGGTAATCGCCGAGGACCTCGGCCCTGACACATACCACGACCTTCCGTTTGACAAGGCACGCACTGTCTTTGAACAGGTGGCCCTTGCAGGGGAATTCACCGAGTTCCTCACCCTGCCCGCATACGAGTTGCTGGACTGAGGGTCTACCCGGCTCGGCATCGACCACACCCGATAACAGCGACCCGGCCTACACGAGAACAACAACTGGATGCTCGCCCTCCGGCGGGACACCAGACCGAAACAAGGAGAACATCACATGCGAGACAGCTTCCAGCAGCAGGTCGAGGACCTGGAGAAGGAGTGGGCCCAGAACCCCCGCTGGGAAGGGACGGTTCGCGACTACAGCGCAACCGACGTGGTGCGCCTGCGCGGTTCATACCTGCCGGCGTGTTCGCTGGCCCGCCACGGTTCGGAACAGCTGTGGGGGCAACTGCACGACATGGACTACGTGCACGCGCTCGGGGCCATGAGCGGTGGCCAGGCAATCCAGTACGTCAAGGGCGGCCTCCCTGCTCTCTACCTGTCCGGCTGGCAGGTTGCCGGCGATGCCAACACCGCCGGCCACGTGTACCCCGACCAGAGCCTCTACCCGGTCAACTCGGTACCCACCCTCGTCGAACGCCTCAACAACGCCCTCAGGCGTGCCGACCAGATCGAGTGGTACGAAAACGACGGCGAGGTGCTGCGCGACTGGCTGGTTCCGATCGTGGCAGACGGCGAGGCCGGCTTCGGCGGCGCCCTGAACGTCTACGAGTTGATGAAGCGCATGCTGCGCGCCGGGGCTGCCGGCGTCCACTTCGAGGACCAGTTGGCATCTGAGAAGAAGTGCGGCCACATGGGCGGCAAGGTTCTCATCCCGACCCAGCAGCATGTCCGCACCCTCACCGCGGCCCGCCTGGCCGCCGACGTGCTGGGTGTTCCGTCAATCCTGATTGCACGCACCGACGCCCTGGCGGCAACGCTCATAACGAGCGATGTCGACGAACGCGACCGTCCGTTCCTGACCGGTGGCCGCACCGCCGAGGGGTTCTTCGACACTGAGCCCGGGATGGCCACACCGATCGCACGGGGCCTCGCCTACGCCCCCTACTGCGACCTCATCTGGTGTGAAACCGGAACCCCCGACCTGGACCAGGCCCGCGAGTTTGCCGATGCCATCCACGCAGAGTTCCCGGACAAGATGCTGGCCTACAACTGCTCGCCATCGTTCAACTGGAAGGGTGCCCTTGACGACTCCACCATCGCCACCTTCCAGAAGGAACTGGGTGCCATGGGCTACAAGTTCCAGTTCATAACGCTTGCCGGCTGGCATGCACTGAACGCCTCGGCGTTCGAACTGGCCCGCGGCTATTCCGAGAGCGACATGACCGCATACGTGGACCTGCAGCAGAGCGAGTTCGCCATGGAGGACGACGGTTACACGGCCACCCGCCACCAGCGCGAGGTAGGAGCCGGCTACTTCGACCAGGTTGCGACGGTCATCTCAGGTGGTTCGGCGTCGACTCTGGCCATCACGGGGTCAACGGAGGAGGAGCAGTTCTAGGACTGCCGCCCCTACCGGAGGCGCCCAGCGGGAACGCCCCTGGGCGACGATTCCCGGCAACTACCGAGGATCGTTACGCGATCCCTGTCCCTGCTCTACGGTCTCGCCGTGATCACGTTGATGTTTCGACGCGGCTGGCCGTTCCCGGTGGCAGCCCTGCTGGTGCTGGCCCTGACCGCGGTCGGCGCGTCTGCCGACGAGGTCGCCGGCGACGCTGACCCGGCCACGCAGCCCCTGGGGGTGGTCATGCTCGACGGCATTGCCTTCCCCGTCGTTGAGGAGCACCCCGTCGCTCCGATCGTGACTACACCGTGTGCCAACCAGATCCGCCTGATGGCAGGCACCAGGCTCGACACGGTCGACATAGTGATCGACCCCGGCCACGGCGGTCCGGAGACGGGCTCGGTTGGCGCCAATCGGCTCTACGAACGGGACCTGAACCTCGAGGTTGCACTGCTCACCGAACAGGAACTGAACGATCTCGGGTATTCGGTAACGCTTACCCGGCGGACCGACCTGCACATGCCGATCCGCCAGCGGACCGCCATTGCCAGAGCCCTGGAACCGCGGGTGTTCATCTCGATACACCACAACGGCGGTGCCGTGCGCCCATCCGACGATCCGGGCACCGAGACCTTCCACCAGATCAACAACCCCGACTCCAGACGCCTCGCGGGGATCCTCTACGAGGAACTCCAGGAGACCTTCTCCGCCTACGACGTCGAGTGGGTCGACACCGTCCACCAGGGGGCATCCTCACGCCTGCGGGCAGCGGGAGAAGACGCCTACGGGGTGCTGCGCCTGGCACCCGAGGTGACCTCGGTGATAACCGAGGCCCTCTACATGTCCAACCCACCCGAGTCCAGGCTGATGGCCGACCCGGAGGTAAAGGCCGCTGAGGCCGCCGCCCTTGCCCGGGGCATCCACCGCTACCTGACAACCGACGACCCGGGGTCCGGGTTCCGGAAGTCCTTCATTGACCCGGCCATGACGGGCACCGGCACCGGAGTTGGGTGTGTGGACCCCGACTACCCCAGTTGGGCCGAGGTCTCCACGGGCTACACCGAAGCCGAACACGAGGCCCTCGTCGCAGCCGCCGACCGCCTCGGCAGATCACCCGACTGGGTGCAGCGCTTCGGGGTACGCACCCTCGACTTCTTCAGCCGCCTGGACCGACGAGCCTCGGATGTGTCCAGTCCGTCGCTGCACACACCTGACGTATCCGGAAGCGTGGTGGTCACTTCGTCGTGGACGGGCAGTGAGCGCGAGGTACTGCGACGCGTGGCTGAGCTCTACGGGGTCACCGAGGCCGAGGCCCAGAAGCTGGGCGCCGAGCTCATGGTGGTGCTGGCAACAAGGCTGAAGTAGCTGTTTCAGCCGAAACGGTTACCCGAGACAACGTCTTCGCCACCAACGTCATTGCCACCAACGTCGCCGTGCTGGGGGAGCAACTCCCCCAGCAGGTCCACGTGATGGACCTAGAGGGAACCGCGGCTCACTCGTCGCTCCAACTACCCCTTCGCTCGGACTTGCGCCGGCCCCGCTGGCGCTTGGCCCGCAGCCGTCGCTCCACGGCTCCCCTGCCGGGTCGGGTCGGTCGCCGCTCCCGCCGGGTCTCGCGTGCCTCCTGCATCCGCACCTCGAGCATGTCGAGCGCCCGGTGCCTGTTGCGGGTCTGTGACCTGCTGGCGTCAACGACCACCCGCATGGTCGGGCCCAACTTCCCTGTCAGGAGTTCTCTGACCTCGTCGTCGATTCCACGCGCTGAAGTGAGGTCGAGTTCGGCCTCGACCCGGGAGTTCACCCGGTTGGCGTGCTGGCCACCCGGCCCGCCCGACGGCCCGAAGCGCCATGCGACCTCTGATGCCGGAACCCTGCAACCCGGACCGGCCGAGAGGACCCGATCGTCTGGCCGTGACATGGCCCAAGGGTAGGCGTGCGACCAGGTTGGGGCGGGTTCATCGGCGCTGGATGACCTGTTTCCGGGCTGGGATCAGTTGGCCGTGTTCGTGCAGGTGACCCTGACCCTGTTCCCGGTCCTGTTGACGTGCGGGCCCGTCTCCGTTGCCAAACCTGTCTCCCTGCCCGTCGCCGGTCCCGTTGGTTGACCGGTCGGGTGGCGGCGATATTGAGGATTGGGTTCGGCGGTAGCGGGCGGCTGGTGGTTCGGGTTGAAGCTTGAGGCCGGTGGGGTCGGTGAACACGAGTACGCCGTCGGTTCTGCTGTGACGGTTGACGTGGGTGAGGCCCCAGCCGCCTTCGTGTACGGCGTGGTGGTGCGCTGAACACAACAGCACCAGGTTCCACAGGTCACCTGGGCCCAGATTCAGCCAGTGGATGACGTGGTGTGCATCACACCACGACGGGGGCCTGTCACACCCCGGGAATACGCACCCGCCGTCACGCACCACCAGAGCGTTGCGTTGAGCGGTGCTGACGGTGCGGGTGCGGCGCCCCACATCGAGTACCTGGCTGGCGCCGCCCATGACCACAGGGATGACACCGGCGTCACACGCCAGACGACGCACGACAGCCACTGGAAGTGGTACGGCGTCAGAGCTTTCACAACGCCCCACAGCAGCAACCCCGCCGGCACCACCGTTCACCACAGCACCCGTGGAGGAGTCGTCGGTACCGCCCGGGTGACCAGCCGCTCCGGCGACCAGGGTGTCGTGGTCGACTACGACCTGCAGGTCGACACGCCCGGGGCCTGACGCCCCGCCACTGTTGGCACGCCTGCAGACGCCTTCGAGGGCGTCGGCGTTGCGCTGGCAGACACTGCGCCCCACAGCCGGATCGGCCGGAACCGGCGCACGGTCGTCTTCGTGGCGCCACAGGCGTTCAGACTCGGCCTGTATGGCACCGGTGACAACAGCACCCGCCTCGGGGGTCAACTCGCCGCTCAGACGAACCATGCCGTCACCGGTGGTGGACCAACTCAGACGTCTTCTGACATGTTGACGTGCAGCGAGACGGCTGCCATCAACATCGTCGTTGTAACGGGCCTGCCAGCCACGCATACCGGCCTTGAAGCCGTCGACGCCCTCAGACACCGCTGTAGCCAACACCGCCGGGTCAGCCACAGCCGCCAGACGCTCACCGGCCCCCAGGTCACGCATGAGAGCATCAACATGACCCGTCGTGATCGCACCCGTTGCAAGACACTCAACGACCTCAGGGGCCACCGCCAACACATCAGCTGCCTTGACCACACCAGCCGCATCCCTACCCGACATACCCGTAGCCCTTACCAGCTCGGCTGTGCGCTCAGCAGCACCCACCGTGCCAGCGCCACTCGCCACGCCAACAGCCCGACTCGCAGCAATAGCACCCTCAGCAACAGTCAGAGCCGACAACCACGCCCGACGCTCGCCGCCCGGCATCGACCCCCATTCAAGGCCACCCACCATCGACGCAACCACCGACACAAACCCCTCAGCCGAGGCCTCGGACCCGTTGGCACCACTACTGATATCCATGCCGCCACCGTACGCACAGGGTGTGACAGTGCCCGGAACAACCTGACCAACATCTACAACCATCGACATGCATCCATCATGACCAACAGGTGAGACAGTCAGGTTTCAGATCTCCCGGCCTGAACCTGTCCCCACACCTACAACACCAGGCAGGGCCGCGACGCCGGCGACGGTAGTGAGAGTTACCGGTCCACTGGCCCCGGGTCGACCGGGATGGCGCCGGCATGCAGGCCGACGGCCCGCCGCAACCTGAGCGAACCCCTGGGGCCGGCGGTCCTGACCGTCAGCCAGATGACGGCGGCGAGGGCAACTCCCCCACCGACCAGGGTGGCCGTAGTGGGCACCTCACCCGGCCAGATCCAGAGCCACAGTGGCGCCAGCACGATCTCGCTGATCAGGAGCAGGACGGTGTCGGCCGGTGGCACGAAGCGGTGTGCGTAGTTGAAGATCGGAGTGGCCGCGCCAACCAGGACTCCCCCGCCTATGAAGCCGAGGGCGACGTCTCTCAGCGGAAGGACCAGCCCCGGCCCGGCGAGTGATACGGCACCGGCTGTAACCGCCACTGCGATGCCGCCCACGATCGTCGGCACCCCGGGGTCGCGTATAGGTGAACTGCGGATCAGGACCGTGTAGCCCCCGAGGAACATCGGGAGTAGGAGCGCCAGGAGGATTCCAAGAGCATCGCCTGTTCCGAAGCCTGCCCCGACCATGATGCCCACCCCTACAGCGGCGACCAGCATGGCTATTGCCGTGTCGCGGCTCACCGACTCGTGTAGGAAGATCCGCCCCATGAGGGCTGCGAAGAACGGGCTGGTTACCTGGAGCAGCAGGATGAAGGCTGCCGTTACCCGGCTGAGAGCCACTATGAAGAGGGTGAACAAGGCTCCGAGTACCAGACCGGCCACGATCTGTCTGGCTCCGGCCTCGGCCACTGAACGAATGGGGTTTCGGCCGACCATGACGATCATCAGGGCGGCAACCAGGCCCGCTGAGAGGCCCCGGTAGAACAGGTACTGCCATGCGTCGGCCTCGACGAGGGCCCTGAAGGTGAGCGCACCGAAGCTGAACATGACGCCGGCGGCCAGAATCATCAGGGAGCCCTGAAGCCGTGTGACCGTTCGCGTCATGTGCGACCTCCCCATCCGCGCTGTCCGGACCGGGCATCATGGCAGCGCGGTGCCAGAAACAGCCAAGCCGGACGGGCGCTGCTTCAACGAACATCGGCCGATGGCGCCCCCGGGAGGATTCGAACCTCCGACCTTCGGAATAGAAGTCGTCCAAGGCCGATTCACTAGGAGCACCGTCCGGATCCATCCGGGCCGTTTCGGCGAGATTACGCCTTACCTGGAAGAGTCCCTCTCCGATCTAGTCCGCATGATTCC